>Ga0182012_10000122_pt1 | contig 84052 bp, 73 predicted proteins | sample 612S2SmetaG_FD_120486 | JGI IMG/M metagenome (GOLD analysis project Ga0182012, IMG submission 120486) | Permafrost microbial communities from Stordalen Mire, Sweden - 612S2S metaG | ecosystem: Environmental > Terrestrial > Soil > Wetlands > Permafrost | place: Sweden: Stordalen | collected... | reverse complement strand
TCTCGTGCGTGGCTTGAGAAGCGCCTCGCCCTTCGATATCTCCGTCGCCGCCTACCCCGAGGGCCACCCCGAGTCCGGCACCGTCGAGGCGGATCTTGAAAACCTCAAGCGCAAAATCGACGCGGGCGCCAATCGCGCGATCACGCAATTCTTCTTCGACGCGGACGTGTTCCTCAAGTATCGAGATCGGTGCGCAGCCGCCGGAATTCGGGCGAACATCGTGCCGGGCATCCTTCCGATCACGCGGTTTCCCCAAATGCTGCGTTTTGCGCAACGTTGCGGTACATCGGTGCCCGACTGGCTTCTGCGCCGGTTCGACGGCCTGGACGAGGATGCCGAGACCCGCCGGATGATCGCGGCCCACGTCGCGATCGACCAGGTGCAGCGCCTGCGCCAGCACGGCGTGGAGGAATTTCATTTCTACACGTTGAACCGTGCCGAGCTCACCTACGCCATCTGTCACGCGCTGGGCATCCGCCCACAGTCGGCCGCCGCGCCGCAGGTCGCGCCGCAGTCGCCAGCCCAGTCGCCACGGCAGGCTTTGCCGCAGGCGGCGGCGGTGGCCTGAATGGCAGGCTCGCAGCGGCGGCCGGCATGAGCGCGTATCCCGAGCGCGCCCGAGCGCTCCTTCGATTGCTGGGGACGCGCATCGTCGTTCTCGATGGCGCCATGGGAACCATGATCCAGCAGCATCGCCTGGCCGAAGCGGACTTTCGCGGCGATCGCTTCGCCGACTGGCCGGTCGATCTCTGCGGCAACAACGATTTGTTGACGCTTACGCGGCCGCAAGTCATCGCGCAGATTCACCGCGAGTACCTCGAGGCCGGCGCCGACGTGATCACCACGAACACTTTCAACGCCACCGCGATCTCCCAGGCCGACTACCGCCTGTCCGAGTTTGCACCCGAGCTGAACCTGGCGGCCGCGCGGCTCGCGCGCGAGGCGGCGGACCAGGTCACGCGGCTCACCGGAGACCAGCGCTTCGTCGCGGGCGCACTCGGCCCCACCAGCCGCACGGCGTCGCTTTCTCCCGACGTGAACGATCCCGCGTATCGCAACGTCGACTTCGACGAGCTGGCGCGGGCCTACGCCGACGCGGCGCGCGGTCTGATCGCGGGGGGTGTCGATGCCATTCTCATCGAGACCATCTTCGACACCTTGAACGCCAAAGCCGCGCTTTTCGCCGTGCGCGAGACGCTCGACCAGATGGGGGTGGACCTTCCGATCATCGTCTCGGGGACCATCACCGACGCCTCGGGCCGCACGCTGTCGGGACAGACCACCGAGGCCTTCTGGAATTCGATCCGGCATGCGAAACCCGCGGTGGTGGGATTGAACTGCGCGCTCGGCGGAAAGCAGCTGCGGCCCTACATCGAGGAGCTCTCCCGCATCGCCGATGTGTTCGTTTGCGCGTACCCGAACGCGGGCCTTCCGAACGCCTTCGGGGAATACGATGAAACCTCGTGCGAGACCGCGCAGGTGCTGCGCGACTTCGCGGCGAGCGGCTTCGTCAACATGGTGGGCGGATGCTGTGGCACCACGCCGGAGCACATCCGCGAGGTTGCCCGGGTGGTGGCCGGCCTCGAGCCGCGAGAGGTTCCCAGCATCGCCCCGGCCTGCCGGCTGAGCGGCCTGGAGCCGCTCACGATCGATGCGACGAGCCTGTTCGTCAACGTCGGCGAACGCACCAACGTGACCGGCTCGGCGAAATTCCGCAAATTGATCGAGGCAGGCGACTATGCCGCGGCGGTCGACATCGCGCGCCAGCAGGTGGCGAACGGCGCGCAGATCATCGACATCAACATGGACGAGGGGATGCTCGATTCGCAGGCCGCGATGGTGCGGCTGCTTCATCTGATCGCGGGCGAGCCGGACGTGGCGCGCGTGCCGATCATGCTCGATTCCTCCAAGTGGTCGGTGATCGAAGCGGGACTGAAGTGCGTTCAGGGAAAGGCCATCGTGAATTCGATCAGCCTCAAGGAGGGCGAGGAGATATTTCTCGAGCATGCGCGCAAGGTCATGCGCTACGGGGCCGCCGTGGTGGTGATGGCGTTCGACGAGAAAGGCCAGGCGGACACCGTGGAACGCAAGGTGGCGATCTGCGAGAGGGCCTACGGGCTGCTCACCGAGCGGATCGGCTTCGCGCCGCAGGACATCGTTTTCGATCCCAATATTTTTGCCGTGGCCACCGGCATCGAGGAACACAACCGCTACAGCCTGGATTTCATCGAGGCGACGGCGGCGATCAAACGGCGCATGCCGGCGTGCCATGTGAGCGGCGGGGTCAGCAACGTATCGTTCTCCTTCAGGGGCAACGATCCGGTGCGCGAGGCGATGCACTCGGTGTTCCTCTATCACGCCATCCGCGCCGGACTCACCATGGGGATCGTGAACGCGGGTCAGCTCGCCATCTACGAGGAGATTGCGCCGGACCTGCGCGAGCGGGTCGAGGATGTGATTCTCGCGCGGCGCCCGGACGCAACCGATCGATTGCTGGAGATTGCCGAACGCTTCAAGGGCGGCGGAGGGGCGAGGCGGGGCGACGATCTCGAGTGGCGCAAGCTCCCCGTGGCGGAGCGCCTCAAGCACGCTCTCGTGAAAGGGCTGGACGAGTTCGTGCTCGAGGACACCGAGGAGGCGCGCCTTGCGGCCGCGCGTCCGCTCGACGTGATCGAAGGTCCGCTCATGGATGGGATGAACGTGGTCGGTGATCTGTTCGGCTCCGGCAAAATGTTCCTTCCGCAGGTGGTCAAATCCGCCCGGGTGATGAAGAAAGCCGTCTCCGTGCTCATCCCGTACATCGAAAAGGAAACGGTGGGGGCCGCGCGCTCCAACGGCAAGGTGGTCATGGCCACGGTAAAGGGCGACGTGCACGACATCGGCAAGAACATCGTCGGGGTTGTGCTCCAGTGCAATAACTTCGAAGTCATCGATCTCGGCGTGATGGTGTCCTGCGAGCGCATCCTCGAGGCCGCGACGCGGGAGGGAGCGGACCTCATCGGCCTGTCCGGCCTGATCACACCGTCGCTCGACGAGATGGTCCACGTGGCCAAGGAGATGCAGCGCCTGGGCTACCGCCAGCCGCTGCTCATCGGCGGGGCGACCACCTCGCCCGCGCATACGGCGGTGAAGATCGACCCGCGGTACGCCGGCCCCGTCATCTACGTCAAGGATGCGTCCCGCTCGGTCGGCATTTGCCAGCAGCTGATCAGCTCCGAGACCCGGGAAGCTTTCGTCGGGCATGCCAAGGCGGAGCACGAGCGCCGGCGTGAACAGCACCGCAACAAGAGCGTCAAGGCGCCGCAATTGTCGCTGGCTCAAGCGCGGGCCCGGAAACTCAGCACCGATTGGTCGGCATATTGTCCGCCCGCCCCGCAGCTGATCGGCGTGCGGACGTTCCTGAATTATCCACTCGAGGAGCTCGTCCCTTATATCGATTGGATGCCGTTCTTCAACGCCTGGGAATTCGCGGGCAAGTTCCCGGACATCCTGCGCGATCCCATCGTGGGCGAGGCGGCGACCGCGTTGTTCGAGGACGCCAAAGGCATGCTGGGCCGGGTCATCGACGAGCGATGGCTCGAGGCGCGCGCCGTCATCGGCATTTTTCCCGCCAACAGCGCAGGGGATGACGATATCGTGGTGCACCCCGGCGATTCGCCGGGCGTGCCTTCGCGGGATGCGCCCGCGGTGCGCCTGCACCAGCTCCGTCAGCAGAAGGCGAAGCCGCAGGGGCAGGCGCAGCTTTGCCTGGCGGACTACATCGCGCCGGTGGAGAGCGGCCGGAGCGACCATCTCGGCGCTTTCGCCGTGACGGCCGGCATCGGAATCGAATCGCACCTTGCGCGGTTCGAGGCGGCGCACGACGATTACAGCAGCATCCTGCTCAAGGCGCTGGCCGACCGCCTGGCCGAGGCTCTGGCGGAGCGCATGCACGAGCGCGTCCGGCGCGAGTTCTGGGGTTATGCCGCCGACGAGGCGCTCGATGAAGTCGCGCTGATCCGCGAAGAATATCGGGGCATCAGGCCGGCGCCGGGGTACCCCGCCTGCCCGGATCACACGGAGAAGGCCGCGCTTTGGAGGCTGCTCGATGCCGAGCGCGCGGCCGGCATCCGACTCACCGAATCGTTTGCGATGTTGCCCACGGCGGCTGTGAGCGGCTGGTATTTCTCGCATCCCGAGTCGCGTTACTTCGGAGTGGGCCAGATCGATCGCGATCAGGTCGAAAGCTATGCGCAACGCAAGGGGATGACTCTCGCCGAGGCGGAGCGCTGGCTTGCGCCGTGCCTGGGATACGAACCCGGCGCGCCGGCGGCGGCTCGCGGTGCGGCGTCTCAAAATGTGGCGGCATGAGGCGGCACCCGACGAAAGTACGTTGATAGCCGCCGTTATTCTTGTTTCAATCCTGGCATGGGGAGCGGCCAGGATCAGCCATCGCAGGAGCGACCACCGCGGGAGGAATCGCGGGGATTCCTCATAACCCTGGCGAAGGCGCTGCTGACCGCGATTCTTGGGCTGGCGGCGCTCGTTGCGTTGGCGGCAACCGTCTGTGGCATGGTATTGACCGCAAGCCTCCCGCAGGGCGGATGGGCGCTGCTGATCATCTCCGCGGTCGTGCTGATCGCGCTGGTCTGGGCCATCCGTTGGCTGTGGCGGTGATCGATATACCGCGCCTGAGCTACGCTCAATCCGACCCGTCCGTGCATGCCGTGGTCGAATGGCTCGCGTATTTCGCCGGCGCGCGAGTTTACCTTCGCCAACGTCGCCGCAGCCCGATCGACGTGGCGCGCATGGATCGAATGCTGCTGTTCGCATGCACCTTGTTCGGCGCCGCGACCGGAGCGCTCGGGCTGCACATTGCCGAGAGCTGGTCCTCGATTTCGCAGCAGTCCATTTCCCATTGGATTTCCGGCAAGTCCGTGCTGGGCGGGCTGCTCGGCGGAACGATCGGCACGGAGATCGGCAAGCGCGCGATCGGCTGGAGATCCTCGACCGGGGATGCCTGGGTCCCGGCGCTGGTCGTCGGGCTGGTGATCGGGCGGATCGGCTGTCAGCTGTCCGGAACATGGGATATGACCTATGGATCGCCCACCGGGACGGCGTGGGGCTGGAATTATGGCGACGGAGTTCCGCGCTATCCGACAGCGTTGATCGAGCTGCTCGCCGTCATCGCAATCTGGGCGGGACTGCGCGGGCGCACGTGGCCGCGCTCCGGTCAGATGTTCAACGCCTTTCTGCTGAGCTATTGTTTGCTGCGGTTTCTGATCGAGTTCCTGAAACCGCCGTTCGGCGCCGCGGCACCGAGCGCCATTCCCATCGACCGGTTCGCGGGGCTCACCGCGATCCAGTGGACGGGCATTGCGGGCGCGGCCTGGATGGGGTTGCGCCTGAACGCCTCGCGCCGGATTTCCAATGGCTAAGACCCGACCTTACCTTTATTACGACCACACGGTATCGCTTTGCGAGCACTGCTTGCGCCGGATCGAGGCCAAGCACGTCATCCGCGACAACCAGGTCTGGATGTACAAGTGGTGCCCGGAGCACGGCCACGCCAAAGTGCTGATCGCATCCGATGCCGCATATTGGCGCCTGGGACGCGAGACCTACATCAAACCTCCCGAAATGCCCCAACGCTTCAATACCGAGATGCACTGGGGATGCCCTTACGACTGCGGCTTATGCCCGGATCACATGCAGCACTCCTGCTTGACGATCGTGGAGGTGACGGATGAGTGCAATCTGGCGTGTCCCGTGTGCTATGCCAACTCGGGGCCCCACCGGGCCGGGCAACATCGTGATCTTGCGACCATCGAGCGGATGCTCGACGCGATCATCGCCAACGAGGGGGAGCCCGATGTCGTGCAAATCTCGGGCGGTGAGCCCACCGAGCACCCCTTGTTTTTTGAGATTCTGGATGCCGCCCGGCGCCGGCCGATCCGGCACCTGATGCTCAATACCAATGGCGTGCGCATCGCCAAGCAACCGCAATTCGCGGAGCGGTTGGCGCGCTACGCGCCCGGCTTCGAGGTGTACCTGCAGTTCGATTCATTCGAGCGGGATTCGCTCTTGAAACTGCGGGGAGCCGACCTGCGAAAAGTCCGCGAGCAAGCGCTCGAGAACCTGAATCGCGTCGGGCTTTCCACCACGCTCGTGGTGACCGCCGCCAAGGGTGTCAACGACGGCGAGCTCGGAAAGATCATCGAGTTCGCCGCCCGGCAACCCTGCGTACGCGGCGTGACCGTGCAGCCCATTCAATTCGCCGGGCGCGTCGAAGGTCCCGGCTTGCACACGGGCAGGCTCACGCTCGGTGAAGTACGGGATGCCATTCTTGCGCAGACTTCGCTCTTCCTGCCCGAGGACATCGTTCCCGTCCCGTGCAATCCCGATGCGCTGTCGATGGGCTACGCTCTGAAGACCGCGCAGGGTGTCGTCCCGCTGACCCGGTTCGTCGATCCCGAGGTATTGCTCGCCGGCCCCCGCAACACCCTGGTGTTCGAATACGACCCGGTTCTCAAGGGCGAAGTGTTCAAGCTCTTTGCCACCAATCTGGGCCCCGAGGCCCAAGCCAACTGCCTCGCCTCGTTGCTGTGCTGCCTGCCGAACGTCAAGGCGCCGCAGGACATCGGGTACAAGGACGTGTTCCGGGTATTGATCATGGCTTTCATCGATGCGGTCAATTTCGACGTTCGCGCGATGAAGAAATCCTGTGTGCACATCGTGCAGACCGATGGACGCATCATCCCGTTCGAGGCGTTTAATCTGCTATACCGCGACGACCGTGGCGGTATTCTGGCGGCGCGCCGCCGTGAAGTGGACACGCTCCATGCCCGCGGCGGGGTGTGTGGATGACTGCGATCCCGGAAACGATGAGAGCGGTGCTCTTGAAGGGGTACGGCGGATTCGATCAGCTGGAATACCGCGAGGATGTGCCCGTTCCGCAGCCCGAGGGGGATGCCGTTCTCGTGCGAATCGGCGCCGCGGGCGTCAATAACACCGACATCAACACACGCACCGGCTGGTATTCGCGAGCGATATCGGAGGGCACGACGGTCGCCGGGACCGCCGGCGGATTCGTCGGCGCAAGCCCCGAGGACGCTGGGTGGACCGGTGCGGAACACAAATTTCCGCGCATACAGGGTGCCGACGGATGCGGCCGGATCGTCGCCGTGGGCTCCGGGGTATCCCCCCGGCGAATCGGTGAGCGGGTTCTGATCGAGCCCGTCATCCGATTGAATCGGGACGGCATCTCGCAAGTCATCTATTTCGGGTCGGAGTGCAACGGCGCGTTCGCCGAGTACGCCTGTGTGCCCTCGGTCAATGCCCACGCCATCTCGACCGGCCTGTCGGATGTGGAGCTCGCGTCGTTTCCCTGCGCTTATGCGGCGGCCGAGCACATGCTGGAGCGCAGCGCCGTCGGACGCGGGGACACGGTGCTGGTCACGGGTGCTTCGGGGGGCGTCGGCTCAGCGGCCGTGCAACTCGCGGTGCGTCGGGGAGCGCGCGTGGTCGCTGTAGCGAGCATTGCGAAGGCCCAAGCCGTCGAGGCGCTCGGCGCGGCGCTCGTGATCGCCCGCGACGCGGATCTCATTGGAGCCTTGGGAAGTGAAAGCGTCGATGCCGTCATCGACGTGGTCGGCGGGAAGCAGTTCGGTCAACTGCTCGAGGTCCTGCGGCGGCGAGGCCGCTACGCGGTGGCGGGGGCGATATCGGGCCCGATCGTCGATCTTGACCTGCGAACCCTGTATCTCAAGGACCTTCGGCTCGACGGCTGTACCGTATTCGAGCCGTCGGTGTTTCGGAATCTGGTCGGATACATCGAGCGCGGCGAAATCCGCCCGGTCATCGCCCGCGTCTTCGCGCTCGATTCGATCGTCGCCGCGCAACAGGAATTCAGCGCCAAAGGGCACACCGGCAAGATCGTGCTGCGGCCTTGAGAACGCGGCGCTCCGGGCGCCATCGCCGCAGGGCTGCTTCGGTCCCTACCTCAGGAGCTGGTCTGCGAATGCATCCGATCGTCCGCCTTGAAGAAATGGCGGGCGAACGCCACGACCGTGCCGTCCGAGGGATGATCCATGGTCTCGACGCCGGAAATCCGACCCGCGAGTGCGGCATCGTGTTCCTTGATGTACTTGGCGAATTCGTGTTTCGCGCTGGAGGGACCCACGATGAGAACCGCGCCGGCATCCCCCACCGACTTGGCAACGTGCTTGTAGAACTCATGATCGGGCGGCGCGTGTCCGGAGTCGCCTGAATTCGCTTTGTGATGAAGATGTTGATCCGGGTGGGTGCTGTGAACGGTCTGCGCGTCGTACAGGTCGGCGTTGAAATTCAAGATTTTCGCTTCCCGATGATCGATCCAAACCACGGTATGAAAGTGTCTGCTCATGCTGCGACTATAGCATGTATGCGCCACGGCTTGGCGCTGCGCCAAATGACCTGGAATCAACATGTTACGGGCCGTAATGTGCGCTACCGAACGGAGCGGAACGGCCGGCATCCCGAGCCACGTACCATGGCTTAAGTTCAACGCGCATCACTTTCCCGCACAAAGTCACGGACGCCGCCGCATTTCCTCCTTGACACCCCAGCGAGGGTGCGTTCACAGTACCGCCCGAGCCACGAGCCCCGCGGATCAGGCGAAAGCATCGCGGCTTCGGTTCGGCGGACTCGACAACCGACAGGAGTTGGCGATGATTACCGCCCAGGCGATCAAGTCCAGACATTCCGACGTCTTCACCTACCTTCACGGCAATCTGGACTCGAGTGCCGAGCACTGCCGGATTCCGGCGGACTCCTGCGGGGCCAGCCTGGTGTTCGTCAGCGATGAGCAGCAAATCGCTCAGGCTGTCTCCCATCGTCCCGCCATTCTGATATGCCTCAGCACGGTTTCGGCGTCCCTGGCGGCGGCGAGCAGCGAGACGTGCTGCTTCTCGGTCAAAGTCATGCCGGTCGGCATGGCGACCCTGCTCAAGTATTTCGACCGCAAGAGCTTCCGCTTCAGCCAGTGGGGAGAACGGCATCCCACGGCGCTCGTGCACCCCGACGCGCAAGTCGGGTCGGATGTCTGCCTGGGGCCTTATTGCGTGGTCGGTGCGCACGCGGTGATCGGAAACAACAGCATGATCGGCGCGCATGCCGTGATCGAAAATGACGCCATCATCGGTGCACGCACGGTCATTCATCCCCAGGTTTTCATCGGGGCCGGGTGCACAGTCGGGGAGGATTGCGAAATTCATCCGCATACCACCGTCGGCGGCGACGGATTTGGGTATGCCCCGGGACCCGATGGTCGCGCCCGCAAGATTACGCACCTCGGCAATGTCGTGATCGGCAACGACGTGGAAATCGGCAGCAACTGCGCCATCGACCGCGCCACCTTGACCTCCACGCACATCCGCGCGGGAACGAAGCTCGACAACATCTGCCACATCGCGCACAACTGCGATCTGGGCGAGGACGGCTTCTACACCGCCGGCTTCATGATGGGCGGGTCGACCCGCATTGGCCGGCGGTTCATGACGGGTGGAAATTCGGTCGTCACCACACATGTCACCGTGGGCGACAATGTCACGCTTTCGGGGAGATCCTCCGTCACCCACGACGTACCGGAGCCCGGCGCCTATGGCGGTTACCCGCTCCAACCTCTGGCGGATGCGATGCGCACGGCCGCGAGTCTCGGCAAGCTGAACGAGATCCGCAAGAACCTCGCGAGGGTGATGAGGCATTTGAACCTCACTTGACCCGCCGGCGGGGTTGAACGCTCAGCTCAAGCGAATTGCCGCGTCGCACCAAGCAAATCGACTGGCGGGTGACCGAACCCCGCGCTCGCGCTCGCTGTCGCGGGCAGCCATGATTTGCCGACGCTGCGTGCTGACCACCGTGCGCGGCCGATATCAGTAAGGTACCGGGGCGCCCTAGGTACTGTTCGCGGCGCCCGATGCGCGTTAGGGGAAACTACCTATTGGCGCGGGCCGCGGTTCGAGGAAGCTTAGCGCCTATCAATCGAAGTCACGTCGATCCGAGGGAATACCAATGAGCGCTGGCACGGCCGTTTCTTTCAACACCGATCTGATGCGCCGCTACGATCGGGAGGGTCCGCGCTACACCTCGTATCCCACGGCGATGCAATTTCGCGACGGAATCCAGGCGGGCGACTACGAGCGCGCCGCCGCCACCAGCCCGGGGGCGATCCAGGGGATGCCGCTGTCGCTGTATGTGCACATTCCTTTTTGCACCAGCCCCTGCTTTTATTGCGGATGCAATAAGATCGTGACCCGCCAGGTCGGGCGCGCCGAAAATTACGTTCGACACCTGCTTCGCGAAATTTCCCAACGCGGCGGATATTTCGGCCGCGAAAGAACGGTCGAGCAGATGCATTTCGGCGGCGGCACGCCGACCTATCTGCAACCGCAGCTGTTGATCGAGCTGATCGACAGAATCGATCGCGAATTCCAGTTGACGGACGCCGACTCGCGCGACTATTCGATTGAAATCGATCCGCGCGGACTGGACGCTGGCATGCTGCCGCAGCTGGCGGCGCTCGGCTTCAACCGGATCAGCCTGGGGGTACAGGATTTCGACGAAAACGTGCAACGCGCGGTCAACCGGCTTCAGCCCGTCGAGATGGTGGCGCGGGTCTACCGTCAGGCGCGCGAATTGGGCTTTCGCTCCATCAATTTCGACTTGATCTACGGGTTGCCCAGGCAGACGCTCAAGACGTTCGAGGCGACGCTCGACGGGGTGATCGACATGCGGCCGGATCGTTTGGCGGTGTACGGCTATGCGCACATGCCGCGGGTATTCAAGGCGCAGCGACAGATTGCGCCGGGCGAGCTCCCGGATCCTGCGCTTCGGCTGAGCCTTCTGCAGCTGGCCGTCGAGAAGCTGTGCGGAGCAGGTTATGTTTACATCGGCATGGACCATTTCGCACTGCCCACCGACAGCCTCGCCCGGGCGCATCAGAACGGCACCTTGCACCGAAGCTTCCAGGGCTATACCACTCATGCGAATCGTGACCTCGTGAATCTCGGCGTCAGCGCCATCGGTCAGGTGGGCGACCTGTACGTGCAGAACTTCAAGGCGCTCGGCGACTACGAGGGGGCGGTCGGCAGCGGCTCGCTACCTTCGAGTCGCGGCGTGCGGATCAGCCCTGACGACCTGGTGCGCAGGGACGTCATTCAAGAGATCATGTGCAACGGCAGCGTGGACATGGCCGCGGTCGGGCGTCGCAACGGCATTCGATTCGACGGATATTTTGCGGACGAATTGCGTCGGCTCGGGGAATTGCAGGCGGATGGCTTGGTGGAGTTGAGCGACGGCCGCATTACTTTGACGCCCGCGGGTCGCCTGTTGATGCGCTCCGTCGCCATGACGTTCGATGCTTACCTCCCCGTCGATCGGGCATCCGCACGCGGTTCGCGCATGATCTGATTGCGGGCTCAGCGTCAAACCGGGTCGTCGATGGATTTCGCAAGGCCCGTGAAGAGCTTTGGGCCCGCTTCGGTCATCTGCCAGCAGTCTTCCAGGCGTACGCCGAATTCACCGGGGATGTAGATTCCCGGCTCATCGGAAAAGCACATGCCGGCCTCGAGCGGCGTCGTGTCCCCATGCACGAGGTAGGCCGGCTCGTGACCGTCGAGACCGATGCCATGCCCGGTGCGATGAGACAGTCCCGGAAGCTTGTAGCCCGGGCCCCAACCCTCGCTGGCGTAGTATTTGCGCACGGCATCGTCCAGGGAGCCCACGGCGACACCGATTTTGGCGCTTTCCAGCGCGATCTGCTGACCGCGCTTCACGGTGTCCCAGAGCCTGCGCTGCCGGGCATTCGCCCCGCCGAACACCCAGGTTCTGGAGATGTCGGATTGATACCCGTGGACGGTGCACCCGCAGTCCATGAGAATCACCGAGCCCTCGGCGACGGACTCGAGTTGGTGCGATCCGTGGGGGTATGCGGAAGCCTCGTTCAGCAGGCTCAGGGCGAACTCCGGAGAGCCTCCCAGCGCCATGGTGGCGTCGTTCACGATGCCGGCCAAATCCTCGGCGCCCATGCCGCGCTCGACGCTCCCGTGCAGGTGGCGAAGCGCCGCGAGCGTCACGTCGTTGGCGGTCTGCATGAGCGCAAGTTCGGCCGCGGACTTGATCATCCGGCAGGCCCGAATATACGGGTCGCCGGAGACGATCTCGTAGCTTCCAGAAGCCTTCCTGACGCCGTCGATGATGAAGAAACGCGCGGTGGGCTCGGCCGCCACGGGGCCGGAGCGAACTCCCCGGTCGCGGAGGCCTTGGACGATGCGCAGGAACGGGTTTTCGTCCTCGTTCCAGGTGCGCACATCGCCGGCGATGGCGAGAGTTTCCCGGACGGAAGGTTCCTCGAACGCAGGCGTGACGATGATGACCGCACCTCTGGCCGGGATGATGGCCGCGGTCGTGCGTTCGGAGCTGTGCCATTGGATTCCGGTGAAGTAATCGAGCGAGGAACCGGTGTCGAGGAGCAGCGCGCCCACCCCGCGCCTCGCCATGAGTGCCTGCACCTTGGCGATCCGCGCCCCCCGCTCGGCCGGAGAAATGGGCGCCGCGCCGGCGGTCATCGATGTGAGGCCGGCGGTCGATGCCGCCGCCGCACGTTGCATCGCGGGCTGCGCGGGAGCGACCTGCGCCGCCGTCCGCTGCACGATCGAAGCGGCCAGAAATGGCACCGCGGGCGCGGTCGTCAAGAACCGCCGTCTCGAGATACCGATCACCGCTTCGCCATCGCCAGGATCACCCGAGCCAATCCCGCGTAGTCGCCGTTGAAATGATGCCCGCCGGGCAACTTCACGACCTGAACCCGGTTCGGGTCGAGTTTCGGGCAGAGCGAATCCTTGTCGCCATCACCATAGATGCACGAGACGGGAATTCCCGCGATGCGGCTCACCTCCGGAAGAGTCAGCGGGCCGGTCGTGTCGTTCGCGATCCAGCTGCTCACGTGGAATTCGAACAGCGCGTGCTCGGACATTCCCATGAGCACCACCAACGCCACCCTCGCCCGGGTGGCCGCCGGAAGCCGATTGACCGCGAAGGGCAGTACATCCGCGCCCTGCGAATAGCCGATCAGCAAGACGCGATTCTTCGCCAGATGGGCGAGGTAGTAGCGGATCATGTGGTCGGTATCCTTCGCGAGGCCTTCGGCCGTGCGCGCGCTCCAGAAGTAGCGCAGCGAATCGAGGCCGACGACGGGGATGCCGTGGGCACTGAGGGCCTCCGCGACCTCCTTGTCGAGCCCGGCCCAGCCGCCGTCGCCCGACATGATGATGGCGAAAGTATCGCTCGCCGCGGTTCCCGGCTGGGCGGGAACCTCGACGACCGGCAAGTCGCCGAGCGCGGAGGGAGCGAGCGGCAGCGCCTGCTTCCCCAAGCGGGAGACCAGCGTGGCGAATGCCGCGAGGACTTTGGGCACCCAGGTGCCGGACGGCGGATAGTCGCCGGCGATTCCGTGCAACGCGACGAGTGCCGCCCCCTGCATGCCGTCGATGAATCTCGCCGCGCTCTCCGCGCTCGAGCCGGGATCCTGGTCGGTCTGGAACAAGACCCAGGGACTGTCCAACCGCTTGGCCGGAAGATAGCGGATGCCGGCGGCGTCGGCGGGCGCCGATTCAAGTCCCGAGCCCTTGCACAGCGGCTTGCGCAGCTGCGTGACCGGGGAGAATCCGATGGTCAGCGCCGCCGCGAAAGTATTCGGCGGCGCCTGCACGAGGGTCGCATACGCCAGCACGGCGCCCTGCCGATACCCGAGCAGAAAGGGGGGAAGGTAGGTCGGCACGTGTTCGTAGGCCTGGAGGAAATGGCTCAGGTTCTCGAGATCTCCGTCCAGGAAAACGCAATCGCCCCGATCGGCCGCGAGATTCGCGTCGAGCCTCGGCAAATCGATGCCGGCCACCAGTGCACCACCGTCCGCGAGCTGCCGCGCCAGCGCTGCGACATGCGAATCCCACCCGCCGGCTCCCGACAACAGGAGAACGAAACTTTTCGGCTGACCCACGGGAGAATAGATCGCCAGATCGTTGAAACGCCCATAGCTCAAATGGTCGGACGGCGCGAATGATTCGGCCGGCGTCGGGGGCCGCGATCCCGGCGACGCAACAGCGCTCATGCCGGGGATCATGCAAGCGAGGGCGGCGGATAGCAACGCTGCGCGGGCAATTGAATGTTTCATTCGGATGAAGTGTACACGGGCTAAATCGCGCTCGTCCGCTTCAGCACGTTGTAGCGATTGACGAGCTCGACCCCGAGCGCACGCGGCTCGCAGTCGATCAGCACGACCCCGCTCATCGCGAGGCGTGCCTGCATATCGCGCCGACGTTGGTCGTATTCCACCGCGGCTGCCACTTCGAGCACGGAAAGCGGGTTCGAGAGGGCTTGAGCGGCGATCTGCCCGACGATCCGTTCCTTGAGATTCGCGAGCACCACCAGGTGTCTGGAGCGCAGCAGACCGATCGCGGCGGCGAGCTCGGCCGCATCCTCGTCGCGGCAGTTGGTGATCAGAATCACCAGGCCCCGTTTGCGCTGCCGCTGGAGGAGGTCGGCAGCCGCCTTCATGTAATCGGAGAAGGTCGGCGACGGCTCGACGTCCCCGAGCTCCGCCATGAGCGCGTTGAGCGCCTGGCGGCCCTTGCGTGGCGCGAAGCGTTTGTCGCCGCCTGCCGGTGTGCCGAAGGTCATCGCGCCGACGGCGTCGCCCTTGCTCAGGGCGACGAAGGCCAGCAGCATCAAGGCGTCGAGCGATTGATCGAAATGGGTCGAGCCGATGCCCGATTGGGTGTCGTCCGCGCGCATCCGGCGCCCGCAATCCAGAAGGAACATGACGATTTGATCGCGGTCGTCGCGAAACGATCGGCTGATCGGCCGGCCGTGCTTGAGCGTCGCCTTCCAATCGATGTGGCGAATCGGATCTCCCGGGCGGTAGTCGAGCAACTGATCGAAGTCGGTGCCCGACCCCCTCCGTCTCACCGACTTGATCCCGAGCTGCGCCAGCCGGCGGTTGCCCGCCATCCAAGCGAGCGCGGCTTGACGTTTGAAATCGGGGAATACGCGGCGTGCCTCGGGATGCCCGATGGAGAGGTTCCAGTCCAAAAGTCCGAGGACCGAGCGCAACAGGATTTGTCCGGCCTCGAAAGACTTCATGCCCCGTGCGGTCGGAGTCAGCTGAAACTCCAACGTCTCGCGTTTCCCCGGCTCGATGGCGAAGCGCAGCGGCATCGCGGGCACGAGCAGCGTTGGATCGGTCAGTTCGAAGTAGCGTCCGCGGCGCGTGCGGCGGCCGGGATTGCCGATGCTGACCCCGAGACTCACCGGTTCCCCGACCGCGAAAGCATGGGGCAGGCGGCGCTGCAGGCTGAGCGGCGCCGCGCGCCACTCCGACAGGCTGAGATACAGGTCGAGGCCCGTGAGCAGCCCGAGCACGATGGCGAGTCCGGCTGCGCCCCATGCGATCTTGGAAGCGGGAGCGGTGGTGAAGGCGGCCAGGACGAGCAGGCCGCCCACAGCGGCCGCGATCGCGATCAATGCCGGGGAGGGCAGGACGGACTTGTAAAATCTCGCCACCTTCAGACCCTCGGGGCGGCCGTCGCTTCCAGAATCAGAGCCAGCACGTCGTCGGGCTTGCGCCCGTCGAGTTGGGCATCGGCCGACAACGCGATCCTGTGACGCAGCGCCGCCACCGCGACCGCCTTCACATCTTCCGGCAGCACGAAGGAGCGCGCGGCAATCAGCGCAGCGGCCTTTGCTGCGCGCACCAGAGCGATGGGCCCGCGCGAGCCGGATCCCACGGCGATCCCCGGCCAATCGCGCGTGGCCCTCGCCAGGCGCACCGCATAATCGACGACCGCGATATCCACGCGCTGCCTCGCCGCGAGGTGCTGCAACGCGAGCACCGCGCGCTCGGTGAGCACCGGAGCGACACCGGAGAGCGGCAATTCATCGCCGGTCTGATCCGTCGTGGTGCGCGACACGATGTCCACTTCCTCGCTCTGAGTCGGGTATGTCATGTCGATTTTCAGCAGGAAGCGGTCGAGCTGCGCCTCCGGCAATGGATACGTGCCCTCGGTCTCGAGGGGGTTCTGCGTCGCCAAGACCATGAACGGGCGCGGCAGCACCAGTGTTTCCCCCTCGAGCGTCACCTGATGCTCCTGCATGACCTCCAGAAGGGCGCTCTGCGTCTTTGCAGGCGCGCGATTGATCTCGTCGGCCAGAAGAATGTTGGTGAACACCGGCCCGCGAACCACCCGCATGGCGTGAGTCGCCGGATCCAATATGGCATGACCGGTGATATCGGAAGGCATGAGATCGGGAGTGAATTGCACGCGCGCCACCTTGAGCGCCAGAGCTTGCGCGAGCGCGCGCACCAACAGCGTCTTGCCGAGGCCCGGAACGCCCTCCAGAAGCACGTGGCCGGCCACCAGCAATGCGATCAGGGTTTGGTCGACGACCGCCTGGTGCCCGACCAATGCGTTGGCGATCTGGGCGCGGAGCTTCGCAAGCAGTTCGCCGGCACGGGCGATGGCGGGAGATTCTTCGGTCATGCGTTGGGCCTTTGGTGGGAATCGGATCTGATCAGGATACGTCGGCATGCTTCCAGCAACGTGATGGCCGCGCGATGCTCGTTCACACCGCCCCCGGCATCGCTGACGAGAGCCGCGCTGATGGTCGCGGCGTCGATACCGGTGCTTGCCGCCAAGGCCTCCGCCCGCTGGCGAGGCGCCATCAGCGTGTATCCGACGATCTGCCTCTGCGCGGCCTCGTCCAAGGCTCTGCGGATGGCTGCTCGAAGCGATTCGAGCCTTTGCGTGCGCCAGGCGAAGCGCGCATTGGCGCGGATCTGTTCGGCGAGCGAGCGGCGCATCGGCGCAGGTACGGCTATGGGTGGACCGAAGCGCGGAAGATGTCTGATGATGGTCAACCCGACCGCTGCCAGCAGGAACACAATGGCGGGCGCCGCCAGCCTCCAGAGGAGCACCGGCAAAGGTGCGGCCCGGGTGCGGCTCAGGATCTCCAATCGATCGCCGTGTCTGAAGCCCGCCGCCGCAGCGAAAATCCGGGCGTGGTCCTCTTTCGCCAGGTTCCAGTTGGCCAACATGAACGTCGGGCCGATGACCGTCAGCTCGCCGCGGCCTATGGATACGCGCAACACCTGTATCGCGCTGGAATCGGACAGCGACCATGAGGGTACTCGTGTGCTCGTCAGGCCGGGCCCAAGAGCGTCGCACAGAACCAGCGATTGACCGTTGGCAATCCCGTCGATGCCGACCGCCATGGGCATGCAGTCGTCATCCCCCTGGGCGGCCGCCGGGCGCTCGGCGCTTAAGTCGCGCTGCGCCGATCTGATGCCGCTCCAGATTTGCAGCGGCTCGCTCGCCTCCAGCGTCGCGTCACGGATGATCAGCCGGCCACCGGTCTGCACCCAGGCCTGCAACGACTCGATCGATTCGTGGCGCAGATCCTCGTAAAGATTGTTGACCAGCACGATGGCGTCCGGCGGCAGGTCATGCAAAGAGCCGATCATGGTCGTGTGGATCCCGAGACTCTCGGCAAGATGCACCACCGCATAGTAGGGATTGCGCGCAGCCTCGCCCTTGGGTGGGGCCGTGACCGTGACCTCGTCCCAGTAGGTGTGTCGGGCGACCCAAACGACGAGTGCGATCAACCCGGTGGCAACGATCGCCTGGATCCAGCGGTCACGGGTCATGGCAGCGTCGCATCGAGAGCTGCAAAGCCCCGGCAAAGACGTCTTACGGGGTCGCTCGACAACGCTTCGCCCGCGTATACCGCGCGGCGCCAAACTCCCACCAGATCGGAGAAGTAAGTGGCGCGTGCCGGGTCGAGCCGGGCATCGACGGCGCGCAGCGCTTCGCCCTCGGTATAAGACTCCCCGATGGGAACGCCGAAACGATGCACGGCGCGCGACAGCGCGCCCCGATACAGGAGGGAAAGAGCCTGCCGGGTCTTGCCCGCCTCGGCGAGCGCGAGCGCCGCCGCGCCGATGTCCGCGGGCAACGACTCGGGCCTGATGTCCATCGCCCCCACGCGCGCAACGCCCGGACCCCGCAAGAACCTCGGCTCCGGGACGCGCGCCTTGAATGTCCGGTATGCCCAGATCACGGCGACAGCGGCCGCGAGGGCGCCCACCACCCAGAGCAGCACGCTGCCGGTCTGCCCGAGATACCCGAACAGGCCCTCGATCCAGGGTGGAGCCATCGGCGGCCGGCCCGGCGCGCTCGGGCTAGTCCAGCGCAGAGATCGAATCTTGTGCGTGCCACCCAAGTTCGGATCCGCCCGCAGCTTGGCGACCGCCGCCCGGACTTCGTCGGAAGTAAACGAGGCATGCTGCGGAGGGGAGGGCGCCGATTGCGGGACTTGCGGCGGGGCCGGGCTGTCCTGCATCGGGTCGGCCTGCGCCGCGGCGCAGGCACCCGCGAGGAGAACGGCCAAGAGGACGGCGTCAATCGGAGAACGCACGGCGGAATTCCTGCTCGATGTCCCAGGCCTCGAGCTCCACGCGACGATTGATGTACATGCCGAATCCGGCGGCGACGTAAAAAGGCTCGAGGAATGCCACCGCGACCGCGTAGGCGATCGAGATTCCGAGGCCCCGCATCACATCGGACGACACGTCAAGCCAGACCTGCGGCAACTCGGATATGTGGGGCGAAAACCAGACTTGCAGCGACAGCACGCTCAACGTCAACGCAAATTCGGCGTTGGCGAACGCCATGGTCATTGCGCGCGCCACGCCCCGATGGCGGCCCGTCAGCCGCCCAATTCGCTCACGGAGCGCCGCGCCCGACAGCCCCTCGAGCTGCAAAATGGGCTGCTTGAAGGAGCGCGAGGCGCTCAAGCGCTGCAACGTCAGCGTGGTCGTCAGTCCTGCGAGCCATGCCTCCCGCCGATGAATCCACAGATCCCCGAGCGTGCTGCGCCGGCCGAACAATGCACGCGACAGCGCGAACAACACGGTCCGATCGAGCCAGGGCTTTGACAGCCATATCAGAAGCGACGGGAGCCAGCCGGCGATGGGGTACGTCAGCAGAAAGAGCGCAAAGAGCGGCAGCGCCACGGCGAGATAGGCCCGATACACGGGTCGCAACCAGGATTGCAGCAGGCGCACGCCGAGGTCGCATCCTTCCCAGATGGAGCGCGGACGCAGGACCACGGAAATGGCGTCAATCTGCACGCGCGCGCCTGAGGAAGAAAATCGCGACCAGCAGCCAGCAACCCGCGGCGCCCGAAAACTTGGCGCCCGGACTCACCCAGGGCGCCGACGACCAAAACGCCTCGATCGCGGCGGCGATCACCAGCATGATCGCCGACCCGAAAACGATGACGCTGGTTTCCCGTGCAGCGATCTGCAGCGAAGCCACGCGAGGCAGGCGGCCGGGCAGGAGCACCGACCGTCCGATTCGCAGGCCGGCGGCGCCGCTGAGCACCACGGCGGTGATCTCGAACGCGGAATGCGTCGCGATGAACGGAAAGAACGTTCCTGCGAAGCCGATCGACGTGATGTACCCCCCGACCGCGCCGCCCAAAGCGCCGTTGTAGGCAAGATAGTAAAGGCTGCCGAGCCCGAAAAAGATGCCCGATACATAGCACTGAAAGGCGATGCCGATATTGTTTGCCATGTAAAATCCGAACATCATCCAGTTGGTCCCGGCATCGCGCAGCCGTCCGATCGCGGGGTTCGCCGGGTCGTACATGCGCCCGAATTCCTCGACCGTGGTGCTGTCGGCCAGAGACAGGATCAGGTCCGGCCGGTGGGCCACCACGTAACCCATTGCGATGGCGGGTGCAAAGACCAGCAGGGCCGCCACCAAGACGTACCAGCGGTGGGCGCGAACTGTCGCGGGAAAGGTTTGCATCAGCGTCCGCGCGATCCGGCCCAGCCCCAAGTCGCTCTGTCGGTAGACGATTTGATGGGCTCGAGCGGTGACTCTCGACAGCCTCGATACCAGCGGGGCGGGAAAGCCGCGCGCTTCGGCCAACGCAAGATGCTCGCAGGCGGCGCGATACAGAAACAAGAACCGCTCGGGGTCCAGCGTCTTCTCGCCACCGCTCACGGCCTTTTCGAGCTCTAGCCACTGCGCCTCATTCGAAGCCTCGAAGTCGAGCGCCGTCATTGCCGATCGCCGTGCAGCCAGCGGGCGATGCCGATCAGGCGGTCGGTCATCGGAGTATCCGAGGTCGCCCGCTCCGGTCGGAAGCGGGAGAGGCCCGCGGCGTGAGACGCGATTTCCTCCGCGCGCGCCGGCGTCAGGCGGTCCACCCGCCAGGCGAAGGCGGTCAGCGCGAGCTCTTGGCGCTTCGTCAAGACGACAGGCGGCGGAATGGGAACACCGCCGGCAAGGCCGCCGGCCCTCTCGATCTCGTGGCGATAGGCGACCACCGTACCCGCGGCGAGATCGCCCAGTCTGCGCGAGTCCCGCCGCAATAAAATGGACACGATGGCGAAGGCGTACAGCAGCGGCAGCATGTCGACCGCGCGCAGAAGGTTTCGGATCAGACAGCCGGCCGGCGTGATGGGAAGGCCGTTTGCCATGAGTACGTAGAGGCCCAAGGCACGCTTGCCCGGAGTCGCCGCCCCCGCCGACATCTCGAACAGCACGGGATAGAGCCAGTTGATCACGAAGGCCGAGATCAAATACAGCCCTACCCCGACCCTGCGGCCGAGCGAGAACAGAAAGGCGCAGACGGACAAAATGGCGATGCGGATGAGGGCATCGATGAGGAAGGCGCAGGCCCGGACGGCAAACCCCGCGGGACGTATCGGGATTGAGATGCCTTCCGGCGTCTCCGCCGTGACGATGGTGTCAATCGCGGGATGCACTCCGCCCATTGGCTCCAATCATAGCGCGTGGCGGCGGTCCGGGTAGGCGTCGATTTCGCCGAGCATCTCCTCTCCGCCCAGAGCCTGCATCTGGTTCAGGATCCAATCACGCCGTTCGAGAACATATCGGGGAGGGGCGGCGGCGGACCAGTGCTCGGGGTTCGGCAGGACGGCCGCGAGAACGGCGGCGTCGCTGCGCGACAGGCGCGCGGCGGCCTTATGGAAAAAGCGCTGGGCGGCCGCCTCGGCACCGTAAGTTCCGTAGCCGAATTCGGCGATGTTGAGGTAGATCTCGAGGATGCGGCGTTTCGGCCAACAAGCCTCGATGAGCACGGTGAACCAGGCTTCCAATGCCTTGCGGAAGTAGCTGCGGCCGGACCAAAGGTACAGATTCTTGGCCACCTGCTGGCTGATGGTGCTGGCGCCGTGCACGTGATGGCTGTGGCGGTTCAGTTGGTAGGCCTTCTCGATGGCCTCGACATCGAAGCCCCAATGTTCCGGAAACTTCTGGTCCTCCGACGCCACCACGGCGAGCGCCAGATTCGGCGAGATCCGGTCGAGGTCCGCCCAGGTGCGGCGATACACGTAGGCGCGCTCGCCGCTCACCCAGGCCGAAATCTGGCTCTCCGCCATGAAGGCGCTGTAGGGCGGGTTCACCCAGCGGAAGATCAAAACGGACAGCACGGAGAGGGCCAGGCACGCGAGGACCAGCCAGAGCATCCCGCGGACCAAGCGCCGCATACGTGCCTATACGCGTCGGACGCTCGTCATGACCACGGGGTCGAGCGGCACGTCCTCGAAGCCTTTGCGCCGCCCGGTCTTCACTGCGGCGATCTTGTCGATCACATCCATGCCCTCGGTCACCTTGCCGAACACCGCATAGCCGAAATTGCCGCGGCTGTTGTCCAGGAAGTCGTTGTCCTTCAAATTCACGAAGAACTGCGACGTGGCGCTGTTGATGTCGTTGGTGCGGGCCATCGAGAGCGTGCCCCGGGTGTTCTTCACGCCGTTGTCGGCCTCGTTCTTGATGGGGGGGTGATTCTTTTTTTGCGACATGTCCTCGGTGAAGCCGCCGCCTTGGATGACGAAGCCCGGGACAATGCGATGAAATACGGTGCCATCGAAAAAGCCTTCGTCCACGTACTTCAAGAAATTGTCGGCGCTCACGGGCGCCTTGTCGCCGAACAGCTCGACGGTGAAGCTGCCCAAAGTCGTTTCGAAACGGATCATGATGGCTCCTGGTTGGGTGAAGGCGGGCTCGCGAGCGGCCCGCGGAGTCGGCCCCGCGTGAGGCGGGGCCGTCCTGAGTAATCGTCGAACGAACGAATGTCCTGAAAATGCTGCCGCTCGAACAGGGCTCGCACCGGGCGCGCTTGGTCGGCGCCGTGCTCGGTCAAGAGCCATCCGCCGGGCAGCAGGTGCGACGGAGCCGCGGCGATGATGTAAGCGAGCTGCTCGAGTCCCGTTGGACCGCCGATCAGGGCCGTGGCCGGCTCCGCCTGCAGGGAGGCGAGGGCGGAGTCCCGGGCGCCGATGTAGGGCGGGTTGGACAGGATGATATCGAAGCGTCGGTCCGCAACGGCGGCGAACCAGGAGCCCACCCGCCACTCGATGCCGGCGAGGCCGAGGGCATGGGCATTGGCGCGGGCGACCCGTACCGCCTCTTCCGAGATATCGACGCCGACTACGCGCGCATCGCGGCGCTCGGAGGCGACGGCGAGGGCGATGGCCCCGCACCCGGTGCCGAGGTCCAGCACGGCAGCGGACGCGTCGACCAACAGCTCGAGCGCCTGCTCGACCAAAAGCTCGGTCTCCGGACGAGGCACCAGGACGGCGGGTGTCACCTCGAGCGGCAGAGACCAGAATTCGCGGATGCCGGTGAGGTACGCGACGGGCACGCCGCCCGCGCGGCGCACGATCAATTCGCGATAAGCGACCACGGTGTCGGCGCCCAGTGCTTCATCGCTCCGCAGCTTGAGCGCGGAACGCGTCGCGCCGAGCAGGCTCGCCAGCAGCACTTCGGCGTCGAGCTGCGGCGAGTCGCTGCGCTCGCAGAGCAGCTTAGCGGCCATTCGCAACGAGGCGGCGATCGTGCTCGGCCCGGGGGTCGTGTTCGGTCTGTCTGTCACGGTGCTCGAGGAATTCATTCGACCTGATTCGCGAGCTCTTCGGCCTGATGTTCCTGATGCAGTGCCCCGATGAGCTCCCGGATATTGCCGTTCATCACGTCATCGAGCTTGTACAAGGTCAGGTTGATGCGGTGGTCCGTCACGCGGCCCTGCGGAAAATTGTAGGTGCGGATGCGTTCCGAGCGGTCACCCGAGCCGACCTGGAGCTTGCGGGTTTGCGCCTGCTGCGTGGCCTGCTTCTCGCGCTCGCTGGCGAGCAGCCGGGCCTTCAGGAGCGACAGGGCGCGCGAGCGGTTCTTGTGCTGCGAGCGCTCATCCTGGCACTCGACGACGATGCCGGTTGGAAGGTGGGTTACACGGATCGCGGAGTCGGTTTTGTTGACGTGCTGGCCGCCGGCTCCGGACGAGCGGTACGTGTCGATGCGCAAATCCGCCGGGTTCAGCTCGATGGATGCGACCTCCTCCAACTCGGGAAGAATCGCGACCGTGACGGCGGAGGTGTGGATCCGCCCCTGCGCTTCGGTGGCGGGCACCCGCTGCACCCGATGCGTGCCGGACTCGAACTTGAGCTGCGAATACGCCCCCTTGCCGATGATGCGGCTGATGATCTCCTTGTAGCCGCCATGCTCGCCCGGACTCTCGCTCAAGATCTCGACCTCCCAGCGTTTGGACTCCGCGAAGCGCGCATACATCCGGAATAGATCGCCGGCGAAAAGCGCCGCTTCGTCGCCGCCGGTGCCGGCGCGGACTTCGAGGAAGATATTGCTGTCGTCCAGGGGGTCTTTCGGGACCAGCAGGCGCTGCAGCTCCTGCTCCTCGGCCTCGAGCCGCGGCCCCAACTCCTTGAGCTCCTCCTCCATGGCGAGCTCACGGGCGGTGTCGGCGTCGCCTTCGAGCGCAACGAACCCGCGATAGCGGTCGACCAGCGGCCCCAGCCGCGCGTACTCCATCGAAAGGTCGCGAAATTGGTTCTGGCGCGCGATGACGTCGGGCTCGGACAGGAGGCGCCCCACCTCCTCGAAGCGTTCGTCGAGCTTTTCGAGCTTGCGCCGGATGGAATCTTTCATGGCCGCCGATTATAGCGGCCTTCCGGGTCATTGCCGGCCGCGTTCTTCCATGAGCAGGCGCCTGAGGGCCTGCGCGAGATCGTGACCGTCGGATTCGGCGGCCTGCCGCAGTGCTTGCATCGGTGTGTGCAGCAGCCGATTGGTCAGCGTGTTGGCGAGGAAGTCGATGACCTCCTCGGAGGATCTGCCGGCCGCGAGCATGCGCTTCGCCTGATCCAGGGTGTGCTGACGAATGGCGTCGGCGCTCTCGCGCAGCACGCGGATCGCAGGGGCCGCATCGTGCGCGCGAGAATCGGCCAGAAAGCGGGCGACCTCCTGGCCGAGCAGCGTGCGTGCGTCGTCGGCGGCCAGCTCGCGGCGCTGTCGATTTTCGTCGATGAGCTGTTGCAGATCGTCGATGGATACGAGATACACGTCGCTCAGGTCCGCGACCGCAGGCTCGATGTCCCGCGGCACGGCGAGGTCGACCATGAGGATGGGGCGATGACGCCGTGTGCGGATCGCGGCCGACACCGCGGCCTCGGTGACCAGGGGCAGGGTGCTCGCGGTGCAGCTCACGACGATGTCGGCCGCGGCGAGCTCCTTGTCGAGCGCGGTCAAATCGACGGCATAGCCTTTGACCTCCGCCGCGATGCTTTGCGCGCGCGCCAAAGTACGGTTGGCGATCACCATGCGCTTGACGCCGGCGCTCGCAAAGTGGCGGGCGGCCAATCCGATCATCTCGCCGGCGCCGATCATCAGCGCGGAGTGGGCGCTCAAATCCGCGAAGATGCGTTTCGCCAGGCTGACGGTGGCCGACGCGAGCGAGACGGCATTGGCGCCGATCCGGGTCTCGGAGCGCACGCGCTTGGCGGCGGAGAACGCAGCCTGAAACAGCTTGTTGAGCGCGGGGCCGGTGCTGCCGGTCTCCTGTGCGACCCGATAGGCATCCTTCAGCTGACCCAGAATCTGGGCCTCACCGAGCACCATCGAGTCCAGACCCGAGGCGACGCTGAAGGCATGCTCGACCGCCAGACGTTCCTGATGGACATACAGACTCGAGGTCAGGCTCAGGTTGTTGCCATGATGGCGCTCGAGCCATTGCGAGACCTCCAGAGGGCTGGCGGTCCCCGACCAGTAGAGCTCGGTTCGGTTGCACGTGGACAGGATCACCGCCTCGGTGACGCCGCTTTCCTGCGTCAAGGTGCGCAACGCGGCCGCCAGGCGGTCCTCGCTGAAGGCCACCTTCTCGCGCAGCGCCACCGGCGCGGTCTTGTGGTTCAGTCCGAGAACGTTGAATGCCATGAAATCGCTTTGCTTTGTAACTGCCCGATTCTCGTGAAGAAACTGCGCGAGATCAAGCGGGAATCCACGGCACCCTCTACACCATTTGGTTATAGTGCGGCCGTGTTCTCGCTTTCCTACCCCCGCCCGTTCCTCGTATCGCTCTGCGTCATCGGCCTCGGCGGCTGTGCCGCCACCCGACCGGCAGCGGATCCTATCGCAGCTCCCCAGGTGTTTTATACCGTGACGGGCGAGATCGCCCTGAACCGCAAGGAGCCTCGGGTGGCCGCCCTACAGTATGCGGCAGCGGCGACGACGGGGTCCGACGTGGCGCTCCTCGCCCGGGCGAGCGAAGTGACGGCGCAGTCCCTGCAACCATCCCTGACCGCCGCGGTGGCTGCCCGGTGGATCCAGGTGGAACCCACGTCGCTGCAGGCGCATCGTGCCGCGGCTCGCGCGGCTCTCGCGCTCGACCGCATCGCCGAGGCGGCCGAGCAATACCGGATCGTGCTGATGACCTCGCCCCGCGGCGCGGATGCAGAATTCGCGGATCTGGAAATCGAGTTCGAGCAGGGAGATAACCCATTCGGCGCCCGGCAGGTGGCGGACCGGCTGGCGGCGGCGTTTCCCGGCTCGCAGGCGGCGGCGAGGCTCCAGGGATTCGCGGCACTGCGTGCGGACGACCCCAAAGCGGCGGTGAAGAGCTTCGCTGCGGCGCTCGCGGTGGAGGCGACGGGGCCCGCGGCACGAGCGAACGACCCGGATGCGGCTCCGGGAGCTGCGGCTCCGGGAGCTGCGGCGCCGGGACCTGCGGCGCCGGCGGAGGCCGCAGCCGACGCGCGGCGCGAATTGCTGATGGCCTACTGGCGGGCACGGATACTTTCGGGGGACGCACAGGTGCCGCTCGCGGAATCACTCGCCTTGGTGGAAAGCGATCCGAGCCCGAGCAATGTGCTCGATCACGCTCTGCTGCTCTTGGCCGCGCAGCAAAACGATGCGGCGGTTTCCGAGCTCCAGACCCTTGCCAGCCAGCCCGAGACGGCGGCAGTCGCGCTGCGGCTTCTGGGCCTGCTCGATTTGCAGGCGGGCCGGCTGGACAAGGCGACCCAGCGCTTTGCGGAACTGTTGGCCACGGGGAAGTTCGCCGACGACTGTTTCTATTATCTGGGGCTGATCGCGGAGCGACTCGGGGATGTGCCTCGCGCCATGCGCTTCTACGGTCAGGTGCAAAGCGGCGATAACGCGGTGACCGCCCTTCTTCGGGCCAGCAATTTGCTCGAGTCGCACGGCGAGGCGCCCGCCGCGCAGGAGCTGCTCGATCATCTGATCGAGGACGAGCCCGCGCGGGCGCCCGAAGTGTTCGCAGCGCGCGCCAAGATCTACTCGGACGCCGGAAACGCGCAGCGTGCAATCGAGGTGCTGGACAAAGGAATGCTGGAATATCCGGACAGCGTGGACATCCGCTACGCCGTGGCCTCGACTTATGAGGATCAAGGACAGGTCAAGCTGGCGCTGCGGGAACTCAAGGACGTGCTCAAATCGCGTCCCGACGATCCGGCGGCGATGAATGCCTACGGATATACGCTCGCGGACCACAACGAGGATCTCAAGCGGGCGCGAACCCTGATCGAACGCGCGTACGCCGAGGCTCCGCGCAACGCCGCAATCCTCGACAGCCTGGGCTGGGTGTTGTATCGCCAAGGTCACCCGGACGAGGCGCTCAAGTATTTGAAGTCTGCGTACGCCGACGATCACGGCGCCGACATCGGCGCGCATTTGGGCGAAGTCTTGTGGCAGTCGGGCAAACGCGACGAGGCGGAGAAGGTGTGGGCCGAAGCGGGCCGGGACGATTCGGCCAATAAATTGCTGAACGCAACGCGGCTCAGGCTGCACGCTCCGCCAAAATAGCGACCATGCGGCGACCTCTGGCAATGCTCGTGTGCTTGGCTGCGCTTGCCGGTTGCGCGACCGTGCGGCAGGCGGCCCCGCCGTCAGGCGCGCCGGCCCCTTGGGATGAGCGCATGAGCCAACTCGAGCACGCCGCATCGTGGCGGCTCGATGGCCGCGCGGCCGCGGCTCTGGGGCAGCAGGGGTGGCAGGCGACCCTCGATTGGCAGCAGAACGGGACCGTGAGCGACCTGCATCTGGCCGGTCCCCTCGGCATGGGGTCCACGCAGATCCGGGTCACCCCCGCGGGGCTGTCGCTCAACGGTGCGCCGCCGAGCGGTGCCGTCGTGGCGCAGCTCGAAGACAAGCTTGGATTCGAGCTGCCGTTGGACAATCTTCGCTATTGGCTGCTCGGCATTCCGGATCCAAGCATTCCTTTCGATCTGACGCGCAACGGGCAGGATCGCGCGCTCAGGCTCTCGCAGGCGGGGTGGACCATTGATTACGACGAATACATGCCTTCGAGCGGCGACGTGTTGCCGAAACGGCTGGTGCTGAACCGCTCGGATGCGCGGGTGAGAATTGCCGTGGACCGATGGCGGGGGCTTCCGTGAGCGGAGAACCGGCGCCGTGGCCCGCGCCGGCGAAGCTCAATTTGTTTCTGCACATCGTCGGGCGCCGCCCGGATGGGTACCATGAGCTTCAGACGCTGTTCCAGTTCGTCGATCTGTGCGATGACATCTACATCGGCGTCCGTGCGGACGGCGAGATCCGCCTCTCGGCTGGAGCGCCGGGTGTGCCCCCCGAAAACGATCTCTGCCTGAGGGCCGCCCGGGCGCTCAAGACAGCCAGCGCGTCATCGCAGGGCGCGGACATCCGGGTGGTGAAGCGCATACCCATGGGCGGGGGCTTGGGCGGGGGCAGCTCCGACGCCGCCACCTGCCTGGTGGCCCTCAATCGGCTTTGGCGACTCGGATGGTCGGTGCAGGAATTGGCGGCGCTCGGGCTCACGCTCGGGGCCGATGTGCCGGTTTTCATCCGCGGGCGGGCGGCGTGGGCGGAGGGCGTCGGGGATCGCCTCACGCCGCTTTCGCCTTCCCTGGCTCCGCCGGAATGTAACTATTTGATCCTGCAACCAAATGTTGCAGTGCCCACCCAGGACGTGTTTCAGGATCCTCAATTGACAAGGAATACCCCGCGCATCACAATTCACGGTTTTCTGGCGTCCGGCGGTCGGAATGACTGCCTCGGGGTGGTGCGACGCCGATATCCCGAAGTGGCCCGCGCGTTGGAGTGGCTGTCGCCCTTCGGCGAGGCGCGCCTGACCGGGACCGGGTCGTGTGTTTTTTTGGTCTGCGAGGAAGCGCGCGCGCGCGCCCTGCTCGGCAAGCTTCCGCCGGAATGGCATGGGTATTCGGCGCGCGGCCTCAACGACTCGCCCCTGTTGTCGAGACTGGAAAGTGCATGAGGGGGGCGCCGCTAGCGCCGACGATTGATTTTCAAAGTTGGGGTGTCGCCAAGCGGTAAGGCAGCGGGTTTTGATCCCGCCATACGGAGGTTCGAATCCTTCCACCCCAGCCAATTCGGTTCCGGTGTTCGTTCATATGTCGTCCAGCAAAGAGTTCGATTCCCCATCCTTCGCGGTGTTCTCCGGCAACGCGAACCCGCTGTTGGCGCAGGAGATCACGCGCCATCTTCACGTCCCGTTGGGACGGGCGTACGTGGGGCGCTTCAGCGATGGCGAGGTCAACGTCGAACTGATGGAGAACGTGCGAGGCCGCGATGTGTTCCTCGTGCAGCCGACCTGCCCGCCGTCGAACGACAATTTGATGGAGCTGCTGCTCATGACGGACGCCTGCCGGCGGGCATCGGCGAAGCGGATCACGGCGGTGGTGCCGTATTTCGGCTACGCGCGCCAGGACCGGCGGCCGCGCGCCACGCGCGTCGCGATCGCCGCGAAGCTGGTGGCGAACATGATTGCGAGCGCGGGGGTCGATCGGCTGCTCACCGTCGATCTGCACGCGGATCAGATCCAGGGATTCTTCGACATCGCCGTCGACAACGTGTATGCCTCTCCGGTGCTCTTGGGCGACGCTTGGAAGCACAAGGACGACAACATGGTGGTGGTGTCGCCGGACGTGGGCGGCGTGGTCCGCGCCCGGGCGCTCGCCAAGCGCCTGGACGATGCGGATCTGGCCATCATCGACAAGCGCCGGCCGCGGCCGAACGAGTCGAAGGTGATGAACATCATCGGCGAGGTCGAGGGCAGATCGTGCGTGCTGATCGACGACATGGTGGATACGGCGGGGACCTTGTGCCAGGCGGCGCAGGCCCTCAAAGATGAGGGCGCGATTCGCGTGGTCGCCTACATCACGCATCCCGTGCTCTCGGGGGCGGCGATCGAGCGCATCGAGAAATCGGTGCTGGACGAGCTGGTGGTGACGGATACGATTCCGCTCTCGGATGCCGCGCGTGCGTGCAAGCGCATCCGGCAGCTCACGGTGGCGGGCCTTCTCGCGGAGACGATCCGCCGCATCAGCGACGACGACTCGGTGAGTTCCCTGTATGTGGATTGAGACGAAGATCGATGGGTCGGCCCCTGCAACTGGTCGCGGTGCGGGGTGCCTTGGTAACGATGCAACTGGAGAAGATCATGAAAACCTCTTTTGAACTCTCGGCCGAGTTCCGCGAGACGCAAGGCAAAGGTGCGAGCCGCCGCCTGCGTCACGAGGGCAAAGTGCCGGCAATATTATATGGCGGACATTCGGACGCCCGCGCATTGACGGTGAGCCATCAGAAGCTCGCCCTGATGCTCGAGAACGAGCGCTTTTACTCGACGATCCTGAGCCTCAAGGTCGGCGATCAGACGCAGGCCGCGATCCTCAAGGACGTGCAGCGGCATCCGTTCAAGAACGCGATCCTGCACATCGATTTTCAGCGTGTCGAGGAGAACGAGAAGATCCGCATCAGCATTCCGCTGCACTTCAAGGGCGCCGCGGTCTCGCCGGGCGTCAAGACCCAGGGCGGCATCGTCTCGCACATGCGCAATGAGGTCGAAGTGTCGTGCCTGCCGAAGGACCTGCCCGAGTTCGTGGAGGTCGACATATCAGGATTGTCGCTCAACGAGAGCATCCACCTGTCGCAATTGAAGATTCCCGAGGGCGTGCAGCTTCTGGATCTCGCCAAGGAAGATTCGGCGGTGGTCGCGATCCACAGCCCGCGGGCGGAGGAACCGGAGCCGACGGCGGCGGCAGCGGCGGCGGAAGGCGCGGCGGCCCCGGCTGCAGGTGCGGCGGCGGCGGCCCCGGCCGCAGCGGCGGGAGCGGATGCGGCCAAGAAGGCCGAACCCGCGAAGGCCGAGGCCAAGAAGGAACCGGCCAAGAAGGACGCCAAGAAGTAGCCTCTCAACGCCTCGAAGCCAAGGGCCGTCAATCGGTGGCGGCCCTTGTTTTTTGGGGGTAGGTGCATCCACGATGGCTGGGTTACCGTTGCGCATCATCGTCGGTCTCGGCAACCCCGGGCCCGAACATCTGGTCACCCGCCACAATGCGGGCTTCTGGTTCGTGGATCTCCTTGCGAGGCGCCATGGCGTGGAATTTCGCGACTACCGGAAGTTTTCCGGCGAGACCGCGAAGGTCAGCATCGCCGATCAGGACCTCACTTTGTTGAAACCCACGACCTACATGAACCGCAGCGGCTTGTCGGTGCGGCAGCTGAGCGATTTCTACAAGGTCGCGCCCGAGGAGATCCTGGTGGCCCATGACGAACTGGATCTGCCGGTCGGCGCGGTGCGCCTGAAGCATGGCGGCGGTCACGGAGGCCACAATGGGCTTCGGGACATCATTGCCCACATCGGCGAGAATTTCTGGAGGGTGCGCCTGGGGGTGGGGCATCCTGGCAACAAGACCGAGGTCATCGACTACGTGCTGACGCGTGCGCCGCGCGCGGAAGAAGACCTCATACTGGACGCGGTGAACATGGCCGCGGACTCCATCCCCTTAATGATCGAACAGGGCGCCGAGCGGGCGATGACGAAGCTGCACAGCCGCCCGGGAAAAACTTAATGGCCATCCGCTGCGGCATCGTCGGGCTTCCCAATGTGGGGAAGTCCACCCTATTCAATGCCATCACGCGCGCCCAGATCGCCGCGGAGAATTATCCCTTCTGCACCATCGACCCGAACGTGGGCGTCGTGCCGGTTCCCGACTCAAGGCTCGAGAGACTCGCGGCCATCGCGCATCCGGAGAAGATACTGCCCACCACGGTCGAGTTCGTGGACATCGCGGGGCTGGTGGCGGGCGCCTCGAAAGGCGAGGGGCTGGGAAATAAATTTCTGTCGCACATCCGCGAGGTGGATGCCATCGCGCACGTGGTTCGCTGCTTCGAGAACGACGACATCATCCACGTGGCCGGAAGGATCGATCCTGCCAGCGACATCGAGGTGATCAACACGGAGCTCGCGCTGGCGGATCTGGACAGCGTGGAGCGCGCCCATCAGAAGGCCCTGAAAGCCGCGAAAGCCGCGGACAAGGAGGCGGTCAAGATCCGCGATTTGCTGGAGCGGATACGAGGCGCCTTGGACCAGGGCAAGCCGGTTCGATCGCTGGGCCTCGATGCCAACGAGCGGGCAGCCATCCGCGATCTGCACCTGCTCACCGAAAAGCCGGTGATGTACGTGGCGAACGTCGATGAGAGCGGGTTCTCGAACAATCCCCGGCTCGATCGCGTGCGCGAAATCGCCAAAGCCGAGGGCGCGGTCGTGGTGCCGGTGTGCGCGGCCATCGAAGCGGAAATCTCCCAGCTCGAGGAGGCCGACCGCGAGGAATTCCTGAAGGAATTGAAGCTGGACGAGCCCGGGCTGAATCGGGTCATTCGGGCAGGCTATGCTTTGCTCGGCTTGCAGACCTATTTCACGGTCGGACCGAAGGAAGTGCGCGCGTGGACGGTGAAGAAGGGGGCGACCGCGCCGCAGGCGGCGGGCGTCATTCACACCGACTTCGAGCACGGCTTCATCCGGGCGGAGGTCATCGGCTACGACGATTACATCGCACACAAGGGGGAGGCCGGCGCCAAGGAGGCGGGGAAGTTGAGGCTCGAGGGCAAGGAGTACGTGGTCCGCGAGGGCGATGTCATGCACTTTCGCTTCAACGTGTGAGTCCGCGTCGTGCGCGACGGCTAAGCCTTTGATTTCTCAATGATAGACGGCAGATTCTGCTTGACGTGGGAGGGGGGCTTCGGGACAATCCGCGGCTCTCCCGTGGTGAAGTAGCTCAGACGGTTAGAGCACGGCATTCATAACGCCGGGGTCGAGGGTTCGATTCCCTCCTTCACCACCATTTTTCGAGAAGCCGATGAGCACTTCACGCAAATGAGCGCCCCCTTCATCGTCGGCATCGGCGGCACGGCCCGCCCCAATTCCACCAGCGAACGGGCCGTGGTGGAGGCACTGCGAAGCGCGGAGCGGCTCGGGGCGGAGACCCGCCTGTTCGACGGGGTATTCGTGTCGGGGCTTCCGCTGTACGTGCCGGATCGCAAGGAGCGAACCGAGCCGGAACGGGATTACATCGAGACCATGCGCCGCTGCGACGGCGTCATCGTGGGGACGCCCGGGTACCATGGAAGTTTATCCGGACCGGTCAAGAACATCCTGGATCTGCTCGAGGATACCGCCCGGGATGAACGGCCTTACCTCGAGGGGCGTGCCTTCGGCTGCGTCGTGACGGCCTACGGCTGGCAGGCCTGTGGCACGACCCTGGTTGCACTGCGCATGATTGCGCACGCGCTTCGCGCATGGCCGACACCCTTCGGCGCCGCTCTGAATGCGTCGACGCCGCTGTTTGAAACCGACGGCACGTGTATCGATGCGAAAATCGAGCGGCAGTTGGCCGTCGTCGCAGGCCAGGTGGTCGAGTTCGCGCGCCATCGCGCAGCCGGGCTCGCCGCCGTCGACGCGTCACGCTAGCCGACGGCACGGCGTCATCCCGCTCCGCAGGGTCGTTGCCACATCGTGTCCGATACCAGCCCCGTGATACCGGTCCGCCGCCCGCTGGACCTCAAGGCCACTGCCCTGGTCGTCATGCTCTGCATGATTTGGGGCATTCAGCAGGTGGCGCTCAAGAGCGTCTCCGGCAACGTGGCGCCGGTCATGCAGCTGACCATCCGCTTCGCGGGAGCGTCGATGGTGTTCGGAACCTGGGTATTGATCCGCGAAGGGCGGCGAGCATTCATCGACGGGACGCTCCCGAGCGGCCTTCTGCTCGGTTTGCTGTTCGCCTTTGAATTCATTTTCATCGGCCAGTCGCTCAACTATACAACCGCTGCGCATTCGATCGTCTTTCTCTATACGGCGCCCATTTTCACCGCCCTCGGTCTGCAGTTTCTGCCCGAGGAGCAACTCAGCCGGACGCAGTGGGCCGGCATCGGCGTTGCATTTCTGGGAATAGTCGTCGCATTCCTCGGATTCGACGGCCGGCCTGTGCGCAAGCTCCTGACCGGCGATGCGCTGGCGCTCATCGCCGGCGTGAGCTGGGGCGTGAGCAATGTCGTTTTGCGCCGCGGCCGGGTCGGCGGGGCGAGGACGGCGAAGACGGTTCTTTATCAGGTGGCCACGGCCACCTTGGTGCTGGGGACATTTGCGGTGGCGACCGACCAGGTTCAGATCTCGCTGACGAGGCTGACGATCGCGGTGCTGTTGTTCCAGACGCTGGTGATCGCCATTTCGAGCTACCTGATCTGGTTTTGGCTGTTGCGCCACTATCTCACCTCGCGGCTCATGCTCCTGTCGCTGCTGACCCCGCTGTTCGGCGTGGTGTTCGGATCGACGCTCCTCGATGATCCGATCGGTTGGCGCTTTGCGTTCGGCGGCGGCCTGGTGTTGCTCGGGATACTGATCGTCATGCTGCGCCGCTTATTGCAGCGGTAGACGCACGTAGGAGGCGTCCCATACCCGGTCGGTCCGCTTCTCGGCTGCAGTGAATTTCCCGATTCATGCAACCTGGCCCCATCACGTGAAAGCCAGAGGTGTCTTCGTGGAGCCCATGAAAAAAATGCAACCGATGAAAAAAATGGAGTCATGGTGGCCCGCCGATTTGGGCGAGCCCTCGTCCGTCGGCGCGCAAAACGGGCTGCGGTACGCTTTCTTCCCGGAATCCCACCGCCTGCTCATCGACCGGGACGGGACGGTGACGGTTTACGACAGCGGGCCGCACAAGATCAACGGCATCTACCAGCCCACCGACGTTTCGCAGATCCGCTTCACCGGCAATCAGGGCAACGTCGACTTGGGAAGTCTGCGCAAGGTCGACGAGTAATTTCCGGCCTTGGAACTCATGGAGCGGGCGAGCCCGCGCCGTCCCTCGGCTCGGCTGTCTGCGGCCTGCACGAGAAATTCCCTTTCGAGAGCGTCGTCACCAATCCTACGGCTCTCTTCACACAATACGCGTAGTCGCCGTTCGCGGACCAAAGCCGCTTCGTGACGCCATCCCGGGTGTAATCGACGCGGCATCCCACGCCGCGAGGCCCCCCGGCCGCGAGTCTGTAGATGTCGATGAAACGGTGGCTGTTCCCGAAGGTGCAGACGAAGCGCTCACGCGACTCGGGTTGAGCCTGCGCACCCGCCGCATTCGCGCCGACCACCCAGACGGCGAGCATGAGTCCTAACTGCGTGAGCTTCATGGCGACCTTTCATTGTCCGTCAGGCACGGCCTACGCCAAGTGAGACTATTTACTCGATGGTAAATTCCCCGCCGAAAAGCGATTGTTGAGCTGCGAGTCGAGTCGATTCGTTGGCGCGCGGGCCGGTAGGCGCTTGCGCAAATTATCACCCCATATTCCCAAGATGCCCCATTTCAGGGTGCATCGCGATTCATTGGAGATAGCGATGGCGAAATCGACCAAGTCTAAAACGTCCAAGTCGTCGGTAACCAAGTCGTCGGTAAATGGTTCCCAGCGGCGAGCGAGTCCCGAAGGTGCGGGCACGACGTCAAGCGGCCCAAGCCACCCGGCACCTTCCACATCATCCCTCGCCGAGTTGGCGGAAGCCCACGAACAGCTTGCTGCGGCCATGCCATCCAATGCCGCCAAATCTAACGAGTTCGGGTACGACCACGCCGTTGACCCGGTGGCGGGCCCGACCGTTCCCATGCCGAGCATCGAGGCAGCCGCGAGCACGTTGAGCGAGGAGAACGACAGCGGCAAGACCGGCCCCGCCACGACGGAACCCAAGGCGGTGGACGGCGGACTCGCTCGGGTGCGCGTGAATTCGGTGGATCAGCCGCTCACCACCAATCAGGGGGTGCAGGTGTCGGACAACCAAAATTCTTTGAAAGCGGGCCTGCGCGGGCCGACGCTCTTGGAGGATTTCGTGCTTCGCGAGAAGATCACCCATTTCGATCACGAGCGCATACCCGAGCGCATCGTGCACGCCCGGGGATCGGCCGCGCACGGATATTTCGAATGCTACAAGGCCATGACCAGCATCACCCGGGCTGCGCCCTTCGCGGCCGAGGGCAAGCGAACGCCCGTTTTCGTCCGCTTCTCGACGGTTGCCGGCGAGCGCGGGTCGACCGATACGGCCCGCGATGTGCGCGGCTTCGCGGTCAAGTTCTATTCGGATGAGGGCAACTGGGATCTCGTCGGCAATAACATTCCGGTGTTCTTCATCCAGGATGCGATGAAGTTTCCCGACCTCATTCACGCGGTGAAGCCGGAGCCGCACCACGGCATGCCGCAGGCCGCCTCCGCGCACGACACGTTCTGGGACTTCGCTTCGCTCATGCCGGAATCCACGCACATGCTCCTGTGGGTCATGTCGGACCGGGCCATCCCACGCAGCTACCGCATGATGCAGGGATTCGGCGTTCATACGTTCCGCCTCGTGAATGCCAAGGGCGCCTCCGTGTTCTGCAAGTTTCATTGGAAGCCCAAGCTCGGCACCCACTCGCTGGTGTGGGACGAGGCGGTGAAGATCTCGGGGGCCGATTCGGATTTTCATCGGCGGGACCTATGGGAGGCGATCGAATCCGGCCACTATCCCGAATGGGAGCTCGGCGTGCAGCTGTTCAGCGAGGCGGACGCGGAGAAGTTCAGTTTCGACGTGCTGGATGCGACCAAGCTCGTCCCCGAGGAACTCGTTCCGGTCAAACCGGTCGGGCGCATGGTCTTGAACAGAAATCCGGACAATTTTTTCGCGGAGACAGAACAGGTCGCCTTCTGCACCGCGCATGTGGTGCCGGGCATCGATTTCAGCAATGACCCGTTGCTGCACGGGCGGATACATTCGTACGTGGACACCCAAATCTCGCGGTTGGGAGGCGCCAACTTTCACGAAATTCCGATCAACGCCCCGCTGGCCCCGGTGCACAACAATCAGCGCGACGGCATGCATCGTCAGGCCATCGCCCGCGGACGGGTGGCCTATGAGCCGAATTCGCTGGGGGGCGGCTGTCCCTTTCAAGCCGGCGCCAAGGGCTTCGTCTCCTTCCCGAAAGGGATCGATGAGGACAACGGCCCCATCGACAAGGTGAGGGGCAAAGCGGAGCGGTTCGCGGAACACTACAACCAAGCCACCTTGTTCTACGAAAGCCAGACCCCGGTGGAGCAGGCTCATATCGTCGGCGGCTTTCGTTTCGAGCTCAGCAAGGTGACGGTGCCCGCCATCCGCGAGAGGATGGTGTCCTCGCTTCGCAACGTGTCCGAAGACCTGGCGGGCCGGGTGGCCGACGGTCTGGGCATCGAACTTCCCGAGCCCATGCCGCGGGCGACGAACCGACGGTTCAAGCCCGAGGTGACCAAGTCACCGCCGTTGTCCCTGCACGCCCTGCCGGGCGCCGACGGAATCGCGACCCGCAAGATTGCCGTGATGGTGGGCGAGGGGGTGGAGTTCGACGGCATCGCCGCGCTCATCGAGCGGGTCTCCAAGGAAGGGGCTGTGGTGCGGCTGCTGGGCGTGCGGCTGGGTTCGTTGGACTCGAGCGAGGGGGGGCGGCTCGAAGTCGATGCGACCCTGGAAAACTCGCCGTCGGTGCTGTTCGATGCGCTGGTGTTGCCGGACGGGGAGGCCGCGGCCGCGACGCTGCTTGGCGACGGACAGGCGGTCGAATTCATCCAAAATCAATTTCGACACGGCAAGACCATTCTGGCCGTGGGGGCGGGGCGAAGCCTGCTCGCGCAAGCGGGAATCGATGGCGGGAAGCACGATCCCGGATTGCTCCTGGCCGAGCCCGGAAGCATCGACATCGAAGGCTTCATCCGGGCGGTGGCGCGCCACCGACATCCGGAGCGCGAGCAACATCCGCGGCGGTTGTGAGCGCGGCGGACTTGATCGTCGACCACCAAATCACGGCCAGGAGCGCGACTTGCACAGGCAGCCGCGCGATCAAGATCCAAAGGTGGATCGCGAACGCATCGTGTTGCTGCAGCATGTAGACATTCGCGGGGGTGACGAGAATCGTGAGCGCGAACAACCCGATTCCCGCTGCACGGCGGATTGGCCGATACAGGATACCCGCCGCCCCCAACAACTCGAACACGCCCGTCACCAGCACGATCGCTCGATGCCACGGCAGGTAGGGTGGCACGATGCGCGCTTCCAGGTTCGTTGCGAGAAAGTGCGCCGCGCCGCCGATGGCAAACCACAGGAAAACGAATGCGAGGCCGGCAAAGCGGCCCACGCGTCGTCCCCTAGGTAAATTCCCACGCCACATCGCTCCGCCGACCATACAGCCAGGCGCAGCGGCGGTCGATACATTGTTTTCGTCGATCCATTGTTTTCCCTAGCGTCCCCGGCATCGCCCACGCGGCCCGCCAACCCTCGGATTTCGCCATTTCCAACCATAGGAGGATTCATCATGAAAGCGCTCGTATATCACGGCCCCAAGAAGGTCTCAGTCGACTCCGTTCCCGACGCAAAGCTCGAAAAGCTCACAGATGTGGTGATCGAGCTCACCACCACCAATATCTGCGGCTCTGATCTGCACATGTACGAGGGCCGCACGGACGTGGAAAAGGGCAAGATACTGGGGCACGAGAACCTCGGCGAGGTCGTGGAGGTGGGCAAGGCGGTCGACCGGATCAAAAAGGGCGACAAGGTGGTTTTGCCGTTCAACGTTGGATGCGGATTTTGCGCCAACTGTGAACGCGGGCTGAGCGGTTACTGCCTGACGTGTGCGGACCCGAAGGTCATGCCGGGGATGGCGGGCGCCGCGTATGGCTTTGCCGGCATGGGACCGTATTCGGGCGGCCAGGCGGAGTACCTGCGCGTGCCCTATGCGGATTACAACTGTTTGAAGCTTCCGGACGACGCGCAGGAGAAGGAAAAGGATTACGTGATGCTCGCGGACATCTTCCCCACCGGCTGGCACGCGACGAGACTCGCGGATCTCAAGCCCGGCGAGTCGATCATCATCTTCGGCGCAGGTCCGGTGGGATTGATGGCGGCGATGTCGGCGCGCATCCAGGGAGCGAGCCAGATTTTCGTGGTCGACGGCCAGCCCGATCGCCTGCAACTCGCAACCCAGATCGGCGCGAGAGCGATCGACACCAAGGACGGCGAGGTGGGCGATCAAATCCGCGAGCTGACGAATGGTTTGGGCGCGGACTGCGGCGCGGAATGCGTGGGATATCAGTGCCACAATTCGCACGGCAAGGAGGTTCCCAACTTGACGATGAACGCGCTGGTCGATTCGGTCAAAGCCACCGGCACCATCGGCGTCATCGGAGTGTTCGTGCCGCAGGACCCTCACGCGGACGACAAGCTCGCGAAGAAAGGTCAGATCGCCTTCGATTTCGGGAAGTTCTGGTTCAAAGGCCAGAGAATCGGAACCGGGCAGTGCAATGTGAAAGCCTATAACCGCCGGCTCTGCGATCTCATCCACCATGGAAAGGCGGAACCCTCGGTGATCGTCTCGCACGAGCTGCCGCTGAGCAAAGCGCCGGATGCGTACAAGCATTTCGACGAGCGCGATGCCGGATGGACCAAGGTCATCCTGCATCCGCAGGCGGCATGAGCGACTGGCGGCGGGTCATTTCGGCCGCATGGCGCGACTAAGGAACGGCGGCGAGGTGTAAAATACCGGTGAGCGCGCGGGGCCGGGAGGGTCCCGCGCGTGGGATCGAACAAGACACATAAGGATACCCACCATGACTCGCACCGGCCTTTCCCTGGCGATGCTCGGTCTGGCAGCCGCACTGTGCCCAGGCTTTGCATCCGCAGGCCTCGCCGCCACGCAGGCCGACAGGCCCCCCACTTTTGCCGATTTGCAGGGCGAGGTGGTGCTCGATAATCCACGCGTCAACGTGGAGAAATTCATGCTGCAACCGGGACAACCGACCGGAGCGCAGCGGCACCCTCTCGACCAGCTGTGGGTCTTCGTCAAGGGAGGCGTATTGACCTCGAGCGAGGGACGCGCGACGCTCTGGCGCGACGGCCGAGTGCTCTGGCGGAGCGCTTCCGAACGTCCCGATACGGGCAGCACGAATACGGGCGCCACGCCGATCGTGCTCATCTGCGTCAATCTCAAGCCGTGGCCCCGCACCCCACCCGGCTCGCACGCCAAGCCCAAGTACCGATATCTCAATTATCCGAACATCCCCGGCGAGGATCTCCTGGAGAACGATCTGGTCATCGTACAGCGCTTCACCGTAGATCCCGGGCAGTGGGAGGGAGTTCATGCCCATCACCCCGACATGCTCTACATCCACATCAAGGGCGGCCAATGGGCGGCCCGGACGTACAAGGAACCGGAGCATGCCTATCCCGATGCCTCGCCCGATGGAGGGGTCGGTTGGATGCCGGCCGTCGATCTCAGCGTCGGCCACCAGTCGGGCAATATCGGCACAGCGCCGATCGATTTGATCTGGGTGACGCTGAAGAGGTGAAGCGGGCGCCGCGCCCAAGGCCCTACGGGACCGCAACGGCAGCGTCGCGGATGGCATCGTAAATGACGCCAAGATCCTCCTCGGTGACGCAGTAGGGCGGCAGCACATAAATCGTGTTGCCGAGCGGCCGCAGGAGCACCTGGCGATCGCGAAAGAACCCCTGGAGACGAGGACCTATCTCGGCGAGATAGCCGGAGTCGGTGGTCTTCAGATCCAGGGCGGTGATGGTGCCGGTCTGGCGGACGTTCTCGAAGCGCGGATGGTTCCGAAACGGCTCGAGGTGCCGGGCCTGACGTTCCATGAGCGTCGCAATGCGTTCCCGGACGGGCTCGGTTTCCCAGATCTCCAGATTGGCCAGGGCGGCCGCGCAGGCAATGGGATTGGCCGTGAAGGAACTCGAGTGAAAGAATGTGCGACGGCGGTCGGCGGAATAATGGGCTTCGAAGATGTCGCGGCTGCACAGGGTGACGGCCAAAGGCAGTGCGCCTCCGGTGAGCCCTTTGGAGTAGCAGGCGATGTCGGGCCGCACGCCGGCCTGGTCGCAGGCTGAAAGCCTGCCGGTGCGGCCCCATCCGGTAATCACCTCGTCGGCAATGAACAGCACGCCATACGCGGAGCAGAGGCGCCGCAATTCGGCAAGGACGGCGGGCGAGTACATGAGCATGCCGCCGGCACCGAGCACCAAAGGTTCGACGATGAGCGCTGCGGGATGATGCGTGCGGCAAAGCGCTTCGAAGGCCTCGAGCGCAGCCGATTCGCGCGCGGCGGCGGGGAAGGGGATGCGTTCCACCTCGAATAGAAAGGGCTCGTAGGGATCGGTAAACGGCCCGCGCGCGCCGACGGACATCGTGCCGATGGTGTCGCCATGATAGCTGTGTTCGAGCACCACGACGTGGCGGCGGGATTCGCCATTATGACGCCAGAAACCCAGTGCCATCTTCAAGGCAACTTCGACGCTGGTCGAGCCGCTATCTGAAAAAAACACGTGCTCGAGACCACCTGGAGCAATGGCCAGGACTTTCGCGGCGACCCGCTCGGCGGCCTCATGCGTGAATTCCGCGAAGATCAGCTGGTCGAGCACGTCCGCTTGCGCCTTGATGGCCTCGACGATGCGCGGATGCCTGTGCCCATGGGTGATCACCCACCACGAGGAGATGGCGTCCACGATGCGCCGGTTGTCGGCGGTGTAGATGTACGCCCCCTCGGTGCGGACCGCCATGGGCAACGACGGGCGCAGCGCATGCTGCGTAAAGGGGTGCCAAATCGGCGAGCGCGGGGCGGTGGGACCGGTCACGGTTCGAACAGCTCGCGCCGGAAGGCGTCGCTGAATGCGGCGCGCAGCGATGCAGGCGTCAACGGATGGAGCGGCGGAAGGCGTCCGAGGACCGGCACGCCGCCCATGGCGGCCAGCGTGCGCTCGTTGTCGGCATGCGGCTCGCCGATCAGTGCGAGCCCTAAGACGGGAACGGCGCGGCGGGCGAGCGCCTCTAGGGAAAGCAGCGTGTGATTCAACGTGCCGAGAGTGGTGCGTGCGCAGAGAATGACCGGGGCCTTCCATCGGGCGAACACGTCCACATAGAGCTCACGGCGATTGAGCGGAACCATCAGGCCGCCCGCGCCTTCGATGATCAGAGGTCGAGCCAGCTCCGGAATGCGAAGTGAACGGGAGTCGATATCGATCCCCTCGCGCTCCGCGGCGAGATGGGGTGAGGCCGGGAGCTTCAGGCGCCAGGCTTCCGTCAGGAAGTGGGTATCGCCGAGGCCCGTCAGGCGGCGCACCGTGTCAGTGTCGGACTCGCCATCGAGGCCTGCTTGCACGGGTTTCCAGTAAACGCCTTCGAGAAGGCCGGTCAAACCGGCGGCGAAGACCGTCTTGCCGATATCGGTGTCAGTTCCGGTAACGACGAAGCGCTGCATCAAGACACATGCCTCTGCGTCGGCGGAGCGCGTTGCAGCTCGGCGGCCAGGGCGTCGAACAAACCGGAGATCGCTCGTTCGTCAACGTTCAGGGTGATGGAGACGCGCAAGCGCGCGGTGCCTCGCGGCACGGTTGGCGGCCGAATTCCGCGGACATCGAATCCCCGCTCCCGGAGCGCACCGGCTGCCGACATCGTGGCGGCGTCTTCGCCGATGATGACGGGATGGATCTGGGAACCGGAACCGGGCGTCCCGAGTTTGGACCGGGATTCGCGCCCGGCGTGCTCGATGAGATGCGCGAGCCGCGCGCGGCGCTCCGGTTCCTGCTGCAGGATGGCAAGCGATTCGAGCGCCGCGACGGCCAGCAACGGCGACGGGGCGGTGCCGAAGATGAACGGGCGGCAGCGGTTCACCAGGAATTCGGCCAACACGCGGGGAAGCGTGACGAGGGCACCCGCGCTGCCGAGCGCCTTGCTGCAGGTATGCACCACGACCACATTGGGAAGCCCTTCGAGCGCGGCGGACAGACCACGGCCCTCGGGACCGAACACGCCCGTGGCATGCGCCTCGTCCACCACGAGGAACGCCTCGTGACGGTCGGCGATGGCGGCCAGGCTGACGAGAGGCGCGCGGTCGCCGTCCATGCTGTAGAGGCTTTCCACGGCGATCCACGGGTGACCGCGGCCGCCCCGATTGCGGTATGCGCGGATGGCGTCCTCGAAGGCGGCGGGATCGTTGTGATGCGCCACCGAAAAGGGAGCCCGGCAGGCGCGCAGCCCGTCGCGCGTGCTGGCATGCACGAGCTCGTCGATGACCACCAGGTCCTCGCGCTGCGGAAGCGTCGAGAGGACTGCAAAATTGGCCAGATAGCCGCTGCCGAAAAACAGCGTGCGCTCGGTGTGGAAAAACCGGGCGGCTGCCGCCTCGAGCGACTCGTGCTCCGCGGTGTTTCCGCGCAGCAACCGCGAGCCGCCGGCCCCGATCGCGGTGCCTCGGGCGATCGCCGCCGTCAGCGCGTCGGCCAGGCGCGGGGAGGCCGCAAGCCCGAGATAATCGTTGGAGGTGAAGTCGAGGCCGGCGCTCGGCGCGAGCCGGCGAATGAGGCTCTGATCGCTGAGCCGATCGAGATCGGCTTGATAGCGATCGAGCCCGGAAGCGGTTGGCATTTGCGATGCGGCGTCAATGAGGGTCGATGAGACCCAAAGGCGCGTCGATGTGTCGAGCGGGTACCGCGAAGTCGCCGTCCGGCGTCTCCGAGCCGTCCTTCGGTTCCGCGCGGATTTGCAGGCGGTCGAACAGCCGCCGGTCCTGATCCACATCCGGATTCCCGGTGGTGAGCAGTTTCTCGCCGTAGAAGATGGAGTTTGCGCCGGCGAGAAAGCAGAGGGCCTGAAGTTCGTCCGACATCTCCGTCCGGCCCGCGGACAGGCGCACCCGTGAACGGGGCATGAGGATGCGGGCGACGGCCACGGTGCGCACGAAATCGAACGGATCGAGCGCGGGGGCGGCGTCGGAGAGCGGGGTCCCTTCGACCCGCACGAGCAGATTGATCGGCACGCTTTCGGGATGTTCAGGCAGGGTGGCGAGCGTATGGAGCAGCCCCGCCCGATCATCCGCCGTCTCGCCCATGCCGACGATTCCGCCGCAGCAGACGTTCATTCCCGCGTCGCGGACCGCCTGCAGGGTATCGAGGCGATCCTGATAAGTGCGGGTGGTGATGATCTTCTCGTAATAGGCGGCCGAGGTGTCGAGGTTATGGTTGTAGTAATCCAGGCCCGCCGCTTTCAATTCGAACGCCTGCTCGGCGGTGAGCATGCCCAAGGTCGCGCAGGTCTCGAGCCCCAACGCCTTCACTTCGCGGATCATCGCGATGACCTTGCGCAGGTCCTTGGGCTTCGGCGAGCGGTAGGCGGCGCCCATGCAGAATCGGGTGGCGCCGGCCTGCCGCGCCGCCGCTGCGCGTCCCAGCACGTCCTCGAGCTCGAGCAACTCCTGCGGCTCGAGTCCCGTATCGTAACGCACGCTTTGCGGGCAATACGCACAGTCCTCGGGGCAGGCGCCGGTCTTGATGCTGAGCAGCGTGCTGATCTGGACGGTGTTCGGCGTCTGGAATCGGCGATGCACCTCCTGGGCGCGAAACACGAGATCCATGAAGGGGAGGGCGAAGAGGGATTGGACCTCCGGCAGGGTCCAGTCGTTGCGAGCGTCCAAATTGGTAGTTCCGCGAAGGTTGGGTGGATTGTTGAGGACAGTATTGGATCGGGGCGGGGGGGCCGTCAACAGCCTGCGTAGGCATCGTCCTACACCAGCATGGCGTTGACCCTGGTTTACCAAAACTCCAGAATTTTCACCCGCTTAAGCGCGGCGGGGGGCGTGGGATGTGTTTGATATCAAATCCGGAATGACACGATTGCGCCGGCCATGGCTCCTAAGGGCCTGCGTCCGTGCCTGCACGCGCTGCAGCGCAGTGCTTTGCGGTGGCGCGTTACTGGCACATACCCCGACGGTGTGGGCTGACGCGGATGCAGGCCCTTCCGACGATCTGACCCGAATGTCATTGAGCGAGCTGGCGAATCTGGACGTGACTTCCGTGTCGAAGTCGAGCGAACCGATGCAGCGCGCGCCCGCCACGATCTACGTGATCACCCACGAGGACATCCTGCGTTCGGGCGTGACGAGCGTTCCCGAAGCGCTGCGCCTGGCCCCGAACCTGCTGATCACGCAGACGTCATCCAGCGCCTATACCATCTCGGCCCGAGGCCTCGGCGGTAATCCGGCGGCGCAAAATTTCTCCAACAAACTGCTCATTTTGATCGACGGCCGCAGCGTCTACACGCCGTTGTTCTCGGGTATCTACTCCGACACGCTCGATGTGATGCTCGAGGACATCGATCGCATCGAGGTGATCAGCGGCGTCGGCGCGACGCTCTGGGGCGCCAACGCGATGAATGGAGTGATCAACATCATCACGCGGCCCTCGTACCTGACGCAGGGTACCTACGTCGATGCCGGAGCGGGCAATCAGGAACAGCTGGGAGGCGTTCGATACGGGGGCCGGCTCGGCCCGGATACGACGGCGCGTGTTTACGGTTTCGACTTCCATCGTGGCGCGATGGAGCTCCCCGACGGCTCGACTGCGCATGACGGATGGAACAAGGGCCAAGGAGGCTTCCGCAGCGACTGGTCCACGGATCAGGATTCGCTCACGGCGCAGGGCGATGTTTATCGCGGAACGGAACAGGTGCCTGACAACTCCGACGGGCTGATCGCGGGCGGCAATTTGCTTGCGCGCTACCAGCACCGAACCCTCCACTCCGAGCTGCAGGTCCAGGCCTATTTCGATCAGATGGAGCGCTTCGGAGCGGCCGGTGATGGCGGCTTCGTGGTGCAGACCTACGACCTGCAGTTGCAGCAATCGATCGATGCAGGCACGGCCAACCGCATCATATGGGGCGGCGGAGAACGGGTCTACAAGTACGGCATCACCAATACCGCGAGCCTGCTGTTCGAGCCGCCGGATCACGCGCTCACCCTCGGCAACGCATTTGTACAGGATACGATGAAACTCGCGGATCAAGCCGCGCTGACCGTGGGCGTCAAATTCGAGGATGATCCATTCGCGGGGTGGACGCCGCTTCCGGATGCCCGCCTGTCGATCGGGATGGGCGAGCACGCGGCGTTGTGGGCGGCGGCTTCGCGCGCGATCCGTTCGCCGACGCCGTTCGACGACGAGGTCGTGGAGAAGCTCGGCGCCGTCACGGAACTGGCGGCAAATTCGGGATTCCGGCCGGAAGAGGTCATGGGGTACGAACTCGGCGCGCGAGCGCAACCCAACTCCGAGGTATCGCTGTCGGCGGCGTTTTTCTACGATGTGTACGACGACTTGAGAACGATCGAGCTCGGTGCGCAGCCACCCTATCTGCCCCTGTATTGGGGCAATCTCATGCGCGGGGACATCGCGGGTCTCGACGCCTGGGGGAATTTTCAAGTTCAAGATTGGTGGCGGCTGTCCCCCGGCTTCACCTGGGTACGTCAGAGGTTGTCCTTCAAGCCCGGTGCGAGCCGGATCCTCGGGCTGGCGCAGGCCGGAAACGATCCCAGCTCGCACGCGAGCCTCACCTCATCGATGAGCTTCGCCCGCCGCACGAGCTTCGACGCCACGCTGCGCTACGTGGGCGCGCTGCCCGATCCCGGATTGCCGCATTACTACGAGATCGACGCGCGTTTCGGCTGGCAGGCGAGCCCGGCGCTCGACCTCTCGCTGGGCGGCGCAAATTTGCTGCACGCCCGACACTACGAAGCGCCGGCGTCCTACGGCGAGCAAATCACCCGCAGCGTGATCGCCGAAGCCCGATGGAGATTCTGATCCCAGCATGAGCGCCGCCCCGCGAATCGCTCGATGCGCGCGCATGGGCATCCTCTGCGTGCAACTGTTGGCGGTGACGTGGTGCCTCGATCCGGCGCCGGCCGCGGCGGATTATTCGCAGGACGCGGTCAAGGCCGCCTACCTGTTCCGATTCGCGGGGTATGTCGATTGGCCGGGGGGCGCGGATCCCACCAAGCCGTTCGTCATCGCGGTCGTCGATTCGCCGGCGGTCGCGCGCGAATTGAGGCGTCTGGTGCAGGGACATCAGATCAACAACCGGTTCGTCGCGGTGCTGGAGGCCAACCGGGTCTCCGACGCCGACCGCCCCGCGATACTATTCGTCGGCGGCGGCCACGCCGAGCTTCTCCGCCCGGCGCTTCCCGCATTGGCCGCCGAGTCGACCCTGGTCGTTACGGAGGAGGACGGCGGCCTCGATGAGGGCGCCACGCTCAATCTCCTGACTCTCGACCACCGGGTGCGTTTCGAGGTGTCGTTGACCAGCGCGCACCGCGCGCACCTGAAGATCAGCGCGGAGCTTCTTTCCGTGGCGGTTCGGGTGACCGGGGCGGGACGGTCATGAGGCAACCCGGCTGGAATCGATTCGCCGACGTGTGGGAAGCAGCGCTCACGCGCCGGGGCACCGTGCGCGCCCGCCTGATGAGAGTGGTGCTGCTCACCACGGCGTTGGCCATCGGCCTCGCCGGACTGGCGATGCTGACCTACGATCTGCTGGTATATCGCTCGTCATGGGCTTCGGATCTTTCGACCCAGGCGGCCATTCTGGCCCTGTCCACGGCTCCCGCTCTCGAGTTCGACGATCATGACCTGGCACGACGCAATGTGTCGGCGCTGCAGGTGCGCCGCGAAGTTCTCGCGGCCGCCGTGTATACCGCGGGCGGCGAGCTGTATGCATCCTATGCCCGCGGCGGCGCGGATCTGCCGCCTCGACTGAGGAATGGGGAATTCCTGCGCGTGCACGGCGACTTGGCTGAGCTCGCTCAGCCGATCCGGCGCGGGGGCGAGACGCTCGGGTTCATCTATCTTCGCGCCGCTTACGATATTTGGGGCAGAGTGGGGGCGTACCTCGGGATCTTCTTTCTGGTCACGTTGCCCAGCATGGCGGTCGCCTTCCTGCTCGCCTCCAGACTCCAACGGCGAATCACCGAGCCGCTCGATTCCGTGGCGGGAGCCGCACGTGAGATCGTGACCCACCGCAACTATGCGATACGGGCGAAAAAAACCTCGGACGACGAGATCGGTGTCCTGGTCGATGCCTTCAACAACATGCTGGAGGAGGTGGAGACGCGGTCGCATGAGCTGCGCGAAGCCGACCGGCGCAAGGACGAATTCCTCGCGACGCTCGCGCACGAGCTACGCAATCCCCTGGCCCCCATCCGACACGCCGTGAGGCTGCTCGAATCCGGCGAGATCACACAAGGGCAGCGCCGCTGGGCGCGCGAGGTCATTTCCCGCCAGGTGCAGCGGATGGCTCTGCTGCTCGACGATCTGCTCGACGTGTCCCGCATCACCCGAGGAAGGCTGGATCTGAAATTCGAGACCGTCGAACTCAAGTCGCTGGTGATGGCGGCGGTCGAGACCGTGCGGCCGCTGTTGGATGCCAAGCAGCACACGCTTTCAATCGAGTTGCCCGACGACTCGATGACATTGAAAGTGGATCCGCTGCGCCTGTCGCAGTCGCTATCGAACCTGTTGACCAACGCGGTGAAATACACGGACCCGGGCGGCCAGATTTCACTGAAGGTCCGGCTGCTGCAGGGCGGACTGTCCATCTCGGTCAAGGACAATGGCATCGGATTCGATGCGCAGTCGTTCGCCGAAATGTTCACCATGTTCGCCCAGGTCAAATCGTCCATCGACCGCGCCGAGGGCGGCCTCGGCATCGGTCTGGCTCTCGTGAAGGGCCTCGTCGCGCTGCATGGCGGCTCGGTCGAGGCCGTGAGTGCAGGCCTCGGGCGGGGCAGTGAATTCGTGATTCACCTGCCCGCCTCCGTGGTCATGTCGCGCGGGGAACCCGCGGGCGCCCCTGATCCGAAGCCCGCGCAAGGGGGCGGCAACGAGGGGCTGAAAGTGGTGGTCGCCGACGACAACCGCGACGCCGCCGACAGCATGGCGATGATCCTACGATTGAGCGGCCACGAGGTGTGGGTTGCGCATTCCGGCGAGGAGGCCTTGCAGATCGGGCGGCAGGTGTCGCCGGCGGTGATGATCCTCGACATCGGGATGCCGGCTTTGAGCGGCTATGAGGTCGCCGCGGCCGTGCGCGCCGAAGCCTGGGGCCGCGACATTTTGTTGTTGGCGGTCACCGGCTGGGGCCAGGCGGGCGACAAGGATAAAGCGAAGGCCGCCGGCTTCAATCATCATCTGACCAAGCCCGTCGATCTCGATCGGGTGGAGCAGCTGCTGCGGGGCTCATCGCAATGACCGCAATTCCTGGCCGCTCATGACCGATTCTCCGACAAGCGCGTGGAGCGGTCGCTGATAGGCGCACTTGCAGCAGCAGCGCATTCTTGGTTTCAGTGACATCCGTAACCTCCACAGAGTTCGATCCCGGAGCGCCCGGCGCTTCGGAAGCTGCCTGGCAAGATTTTTTGAAAGGTCAGCCGACGTGGGATCCGGATTGCGTGCCGGCCCTGGTGGTGAGCCCGCATCCGGACGACGAGGTGCTCGGGGCGGGTGGCTTGATTCACACCCTGACCGCTCGAGGGAGCATCGTAAGGGTGGTGAGCGTAACAGATGGCGAGGCGGCATATCCGGGCGCATCCGCGCTCGGGGTGAAGCGCCGCGTCGAATTGCAGTCGGCGCTGAGAAAGCTCAGCCCGCATCACGTCGATACTCTGCGGCTCGCGATCCCCGATGGCGAAGTGCGAAATTTCGAGAACAAGCTGTTTTCCTGCATGGAATCGATGATCACTGCCGATACGCTGATCGTCGCGCCGTTCGAGGAGGATGGCCACCCGGACCATGATGCGGCCGGGCGCGTGGCATGCCGCCTCGCCCGAGCCCACAAACTCGCCCTGGTGCGGTATCCGATCTGGGCCTGGCATCAATCCGATCCTGAAAAAGTGCGCCGGTTTTCCTGGCGACGATTCCCGCTGAGTCTCGAGGCGCAGCGCGCCAAGGCGCGCGCGCTCGACTGCTTCCAGTCACAGACCGCGCCCGGGTTCTCCGACCCCATCCTGCCGCCGCACGTCCTGAAATACTTTCAACGCGCCTTCGAGGCGTTTGTATGAGCCACCCGGATGCATCCGCCACGGCCGGTGACGCCTTTGAAGCTCGCTATCGGTCGACGCCGGATCCCTGGAACTTCGCGACCTCCCCGTATGAGCGCCTTCGATACCGCGAGACACTCGAGGCGCTCTCGAGATCCCGATATCGCTCCGGCTTCGAGCCGGGGTGTTCCGTCGGGGAGCTCACCGCTGAGCTCGCGTTACGGTGCGATCGGGTCCTCGCAACGGACATCGCCCCCTCGGCCATCGATCGTGCACGGATTCGCTGCGCGCAGGCGAGCAACGTCTTGCTGGCCTGCGCCGATTTATCCAGCGAGATCCCCAAGGGCCCGTTCGATCTCATCATCTTCAGCGAAATCGGTTACTACTTCACCCGTGATGTTCTGGCGGCACTCGCATCGGATCTCGCCCGCACCCTCGATGAGGGCGGCGAGTTCGTGGCGGTTCACTGGCTCGGTCACAGCCAGGACCACGTGCTCCATGGGGATGTGGTCCACCAGGTCCTCGAGCAGATCCTCGAGGCGGCCCTGGGCCTCGAGCGGGTCAAAGCGCACCGCGCCCCGGGCTACCGGATCGACACCTGGGTGCGCCGGTGAAACGGGCGGGGCGGTGGTGCGTTGGAATCGTCGTGCCGGCTCGAAACGAAGAACAAACCGTGGTCGAGTGCATCGACAGCATCCGTCGCGCTTGTGAGGGAGCAGCAGCTGCCGCTCGTTGCTGGACGGTGTTGGTCTCGGACCATTCGTCGGATCGGACGGCAGAACGTGCCCGGCGTGCTCTCGGATCGCACGGAGAGGTCGTCGAGTGCGACGTAAGGTCGGCGGGCGCCGCGCGGCGGGTCGGCTGCGAGGCGGTGCTGTCCCATTTTCACGGTGTCGCGCACGACCAGCTCTGGCTGGCGAACACCGATGCCGACACGTTCGTTCCCGCCGATTGGCTCGCGGTGCAGTTGTCGGCGGCCGATCAGGGAGCCGCCGCGGTAGCCGGCATCGTCAAGCTGGACGAGCATGCAGCTCACGAGTCCAGGGTGCGCGCAGCCTTCAACAGGACGTACATGACCGAGGTCGACACGCACACCCACGTGCATGGGGCCAATCTGGGCCTGCGCGCCGACGCCTACGTCGAGACCGGAGGCTGGAGCCTGCTCGGGCTTGCCGAAGATCATTGCTTGTGGCGGCGCCTCCGGCGAAACGGCTGGCGGGTGGTGTCGCCGACCAACAGCGTCGTCACCACCAGTGGGCGACTCATGGGCCGCGCGTCCGGCGGCTTTGCAGACACCTTGAGTCGATTGCTGGATGTCCCCGTTTCCGTTTGAGCAACGGGTCAGGCGAGATGCCTTGAACGGCACGTGGGCGTTGCCGCTGCCCGGGAGCGGACTGACGGCCGAGCGCCATCGGCGCCTTCGCGAGATTGCTCGGGGGGATCTCAGTGAGGGGCGAATCGCCGAAGCGCATACGGACGCGGTGGCGATACTCGCCGAGGCGCACAAGGTCCCCCGGGCAGATGCCCTGTACGGGGTGTGGGCTTCCGACGGGCCCGCCAGTCTCGTCCGTGCCGAAAGGGCGGGGGGCGGTCTCTGGCATCTGTTCGGAACCAAGCAGTATTGCAGCGGTGCGCCGTTTCTCGACGCCGCGCTCGTCACCGCTCATGCGGGCGATTCAATTCTTCTTTTTGATGTGCCACTCGCGGCCGGGGTACGCGTCGAACCCTCGACCTGGCGAACGCCGGCGCTTGCGGAAGCCGCGACGGTTCCGGTCGCCTTCGACGTGACACTCCCGGAGGATGCCGCGGTGGGCCCGCCTGGATGGTACCTGACCCGCCCGGGGTTCTGGCATGGCGCGATCGGGCCGGCGGCGTGCTGGGCCGGCGGTGCGCTGAGCCTGATCGATGCGGTCCGGTCCCTCGATCGTCAGGGCTCCCATGCGAGGGCTCAGCTGGGTGCCATGGAGGCGCTCGGTTGGAACCTGGAAACCATATTGGATCAGGCGGCCCGGGAGATGGATCAAGATCCGGCCGACAGCGCGCATGGCGCAAAGCGCCGCGCGCTCATCTGCCGTCATCTCATCGAGCGGCAGGCGGTGGAAGTGATGGACAGATTTGGGCGCGCGAGCGGCCCCCAACTTCTGGCGTTCGATGAGTTTGCCGCCCGGCAATACGCGAGCCTCACCGTTTATATCCGGCAATGCCATGCCGAAAAGGATGACGAGGCCATCGCCCCACTCCGCAACAAAGGTGGGACGTGAGGGCTCCCTTCTGGGCCTCGCAGGGCTAGTACGGCGGCGGCTGGGCCGCTCGTTGCGCCCTGGCCGCGTTCGCCCACCAGGCCAGGTCGTCGGCGAAGTTTGCAAATGCGTGTTCGAGAGATTTGCCGCCGGGGCCGGTCGGTTGTCCGGATTCGTCCAAGGTCTCGGTGATCGGGCCGACGGATAAGCCGCTCGATGTCACGATCATGCCCATCTCGGACAGGATTCCGTGCCATGTGGTCGCCGAACGCACGCCCGACAATCTTCCGCCGGAGTAGGATGCCACGGCAGCCGGCCTCCAGAACCATTCTTCCAGAAAGTGATCGGTCAAATTCTTGAGGCCCGGTTGGACGCCCCAGTTGTATTCGCCGACGACGAACACGAATGCATCGGCGCCCCGAATCCCGGCGGCGAGCGATTCCATCGCGGCAGGTGCAGTGCCCTTGTCGTACTCCTTGTACATCCGGTCCAGCATGGGCAGGCCGATCGCCTTTGCATCGATCAGTGTTACCTCATTGCCCCGACGCCGGAGGCGGTCGAGCAAATAATGCGCCAGGCGAATCCCGCGACGGTCCGTCCGGTACGAGCCATAAAAGACGAGAATGTTGAGCGGCATTTACGTTTCGGGTCGGCCTACAGCAAGCTGTTATTCTAGGCTTAGCGATGATACCGAGAAATACCATGTCTTTTTTGTCCCATCGACCGGCCCGCTCGGATGTCTGCCGGGAGGCACGAACGCGCCGAGGGCGCCGGGTGCTGCTGATCGCGGTCGCGCTCGCCGGCGTATCGACGGGCGCCGGCAGCTGCGCCGAGCCTTCCGGAGATGCCGCCCTGGTGCGACGCGTTGCACCGAGCGTCGTCACCATCATGGTCGAGCAGCAGCGGGTCAACGAGGCAGACCGGGCAGCGGAACGTGCGGAGCGGCGGGCTCAGGCGGACGCTGACCCCAACGAGGTCAATGCGATCATTCGACGCCTTCTGTCGGCGCAATCCGACCTTCCCAGGCAAGATGACGGGCCCACCGGCTCCCTGGGCTCCGGATTCGTGGTTCGCGAAGATGGCCTCATCGTCACGAATCGCCATGTCATCGTCGGTGCTCGAACGGTGAAAGTGCGGATACCGGATGGTCGAGAGCTGCCGGCGCGCATCGTCGGCTCGGATACAGTGACGGATATCGCACTGCTCAAGATCGAGGCCGGCCGCCTGCCGGCTCTGCGGCTGGGCTCCTCTCAGGCCGTGGCCGTCGGGGACGCCGTGATTGCGATCGGGAACCCCTATGGCCTCGGCCAATCCGTCAGCGCCGGCATCGTTTCGGCCCGCGGACGAATGTTGGAGGACGACCCGTACATCGACTTCCTGCAGACCGACGCGGCCATCAATCGGGGCAATTCCGGCGGTCCCCTGGTCACCCTGGACGGGACGGTCGTGGGGGTCACTTCCGCGATTTTCTCTCCGAGCGGAGGTTCCGTCGGGCTCGGATTCGCCATACCGGCGGAAACGGTCTCGGCGGTCGCGCGCGAAATAGAAGCCCACGGCCGGGTGGCTCGCGGATACATCGGCATATCGGCGCAGGCCGTGACGCCGGAACTGGCGGCCGCCCTGCGCATGAAGACGGCGACCGGTGCATTGGTCACCTCGGTCGATGCGCAAGGGCCTGCCGCGGGCACCCTCATCATTGGGGACGTGCTGCTGAAGGTCGGCCCATCGACCCTGACGTTCAGGGATTTGAGCAAGGTTACGGCGCGACTTGCGCCGGGTGCGCTCGTCACCCTCATCATCCTGCGCTCGGGCGAGCAGGAATCGGTGGCGATGAAAATCGGAACGCTGCCGGAACCGGGTTCCGATCCCACCATGACCGGCGCAGGCGATACATGGGTGCCGCCCTTGCGGCTCGCCGTCGCGGACACGACCCCTGAGATTCGCAAAGCACTCAAGGCGAGCGATGAGCCGACGGGCGTGATCGTGACGCAACTGCGGCCGGCCGGTGCCGGCGCTTTGGCGGGCCTCAAGGTGGGCGACCTGATCACTCATCTGGGCACGGCGCCGCTGCTGCACGCGAGCGACATTCTGACGGTGGCCAAGCCGACGCCCAAGGATCCGGTTCTGCTGCGCGTGGTGCGCGGGGGCTCTCCCGCGTTCGTCGCGGTGACCGGTGAGGAGGCCCCTTGATGCGCTCCCCTCCCTGAGGAGCCGGGCGATTCTTTAAAATCCACAATCAGCCCCCAAATCGGCCCGACCAGGAGGTCTTTCATGAACATGATCCACAGGGGCACTGAAAGGGGCCACGCAAACCACGGCTGGCTCGACTCTTACCACAGCTTTTCCTTTGCCGATTACTTCGACCCGAAACGCATCGAATTCGGGCCGCTGCGCGTCATCAATGAAGATCGGGTGGCACCGGGTGCGGGCTTCGGGACCCACGCGCATCGCGACATGGAAATCATCAGCTACGTGCTGTCGGGCGAGCTGGAGCACCGGGATTCGATTGGAAACGGCTCCGCGATCCGACCGGGCGACGTGCAACGCATGAGCGCAGGGTCGGGCATCCGCCACAGCGAGTTCAATCCATCGGCGACCGAGGGGCTACATTTTTTGCAGATATGGATCAAGCCGAACGTGTTGGGAATCGAGCCGAGCTATGAGGAGAAGCGCTTTTCCGACCCCGAGAAGCAAGGACGGCTGCTGCTCATCGCCTCGCCCGACGGCGCCCGTGGATCCGTGCGTATCCATCAAGATGCGTTCGTGTACGCCGGCCGGTTCGACGGTGACGAAAGCGCGAAGCTGGAACTCGCGCCCGCGCGCCGCGGCTACGTGCACGTCGTGCGCGGCAGTGTGAACGTGAATGGTGTGCAGCTGGCCGGGGGCGATGCGCTGGAGATTACCGACTCGCCCGCCATCGCGATCGACGCCGGCCGTGCTTCCGAAGTACTGGTGTTCGATCTACCGTGACGGGGTGCAGGATTCTCATCGTGCTCTCGTCCTGCGACCGAATTCCCGGAACGGAGCGGGGGACGGGTACCTGGCTCGAGGAGCTCGCGGCGCCCTACTACGTTTTTCAGGATTCCGGCGCCCAGGTGGACCTCGCATCCATCGCGGGCGGGAGGGCGCCGATCGATCCCACCAGCGTGGAACCGGCGTTCCAAACCGAGGCGACCCGGCGTTTTGCCGACGACCTCCACGCGCAGCGGGCGTTGGCCAACACATCGCAGCTCGCGTCGATTAAACCCGATGACTGCGATGCGGTGTTTTACAGCGGGGGTCTGGGGCCGGTTTTCGACCTGAGCGAGGACGCCGGCTCGATCGCTTTCATCGAAGCGATGCATCGGGCCGGCAAGCCGATTGCCGCCGTTTGCCATGGCCCCGCGGTTTTGCGCAACGTCCGGGATGCACGAGGCTTTTCGTTGGTGAAGGGCCGTGCGGTGACCGGCTTTTCGAACACCGAGGAAATGGCCGCGAATGGACCCGGCGTCGTGCCGTTTTCCATCGAGGATGAGCTCTGCCGGTTGGGCGGTCGATTCAGCGCAGCCGACGACGGACAGCCGCACGTGGTCGCGGACGGGACGCTCATCACCGGCCAGAATCCGGCGTCATCGGAAGCGACCGCGCGGAAGGTTCTGGAGTTGCTGCGGCAAGTGCCGGAAGGCATGGCTTGACGCGCCGGTGCCGTCCAGGAATTCTCACTCGATGGGCCTCAGCAAAAATCCCACGTTGCCCACATTTCCGTGCTGGCCTTTGCCGACGATCTCGCCCACGCTGTTGATGTCGGACCCCGCCGCCAGCTTCCAGCCGGTAGCGTCGCCGCCAAGCAGCTTGTTCAAGTCCCGGAAGCCGGACTTCTTGTCCCATACGAACGCACGACTCGCGTCGGAGTTGGGACCGAAGGAACCGACCACGATGTCGCAATCGTTGATGGCGCGCGGTTGAGACGGATGCCGCGGGGACAGGCGGAGTTGAGTCGAGCCGCCATCCGCATAGAGAAACACGGAGGGGTAGGCCTGAATCACGACATGGCCGAGATCGTTGATGGCGAGCGCGGAGCTGAACGGCGCTTCGGGGCCGATTTGCCGCATCCCAGCGCGGGCCGTCCAAAGAAAAGCGTGATACCGGTTCTGATCGTCGTAGGCGTCGCCGATCGCTTGTCCCACGTCATTCAAGCCGACAGCGGCTCCCCGGCACCCAGCGAGCGCACGGGCCTTGTTCAGGGTCCACAGCACGGGCCCCGAGCACTGCGTGCCGGGCGGGATCGATTCACCGGCAATGACTCCGGAAGCGTTGATGTGGTAGCCGCGCGATTCCCGACCCTGCAACCAGGTGAAGGAGCCGTCGGCGAACAGAAATCCGCGGCGCGTCGTGAACCCGGGATCGTACGCGGTGCCCACGACCGCGCCCCGAGCATTGATCGACGCAGCCTCCGAATGCGTGAAACCCGCCGGCAGCGGAATCTCCCGAAGTCCCGAGTCGGCGCTCCACGTCGCCGCGCGATGCTCCGGGGTTTTACCGGCCACCTCGCCCTTGTCGTTGATGGCGGCCGGCTCGAGCGGCAGCGCCACCACCGAATAATGCCGAACGACGCACGATTCGGGCTGCTGGGCGCATGCGCCGCGCAGCGGCAGGGCGAGGCTGGCTCCGATGATGAGGAGCGCGGACGGAATGCGCAAAACCGCTGTTCTCAGTTGACCAGGTAAGTCCAGTTGAGGATCTGCTGCACCGCCGTCGCCCCCCCGGTACCCGCGGTGAATCCCACATAGGCCGTATTTCCGCCGACCGTCGCCGGGATATTGATCGCCTCGGACGCGGAGAAACTCGCGCCGGTGACGGTGTCCGTGAGCGTCAAGGTGAGCGTGGTTCCGTCGTAGCCCAAATGCGCATGCAGCGGGTCGGGATCATGCAAGTTCACGCCCGAGGCAGTCATATCCAGGGCGGGCGTCATGGGCCACGCACCATCGACATAGAACCCGGTGGAGTCGGATCCTTCTCCCGCGTTGTTGTAGAGGTCGAACTTCACCGCGACGCTGGATCCGATGCCGTGGTAGCCGAGGCCGCCACCCAGTGTGCCGCGAGCGCTTGCGCCTGCGTTCTGGATCACGAAGGCGAAGCCATCGCCGGCGGCCGCGGTCTCGAGGAACGTAAAATCGGTGCTGAACCTCTGAACGTTGACCGGCACGGCGTTCCACACCGCATTGGCTTCGTCGGCGCCGCTGTCGCTCAGTTGCAGCGTGTTGCCGGTTACAGTCACGCCGAGCAGGTCGAGCCCGGCGCCCGAGGAAAAGCCGGCGGGATCGTTGATGGCGGGCGAGATGCCGCTCGAATAGGTCCAGGTGGCGATCTGCTGCACGGCCGTGGCTCCGCCGGTTCCGGCGGTGAAACCGACGTAGGCCGAATTGCCCCCGACCGTCGCGGGAATATTGATTGCCTTGGAGGTCGTGAACGACGCTCCGGTGACGGTATCGCTGAGTGTCAAAATCAGCGTCGTCCCATCGTAGGTCAGGTGCGCGTGCAGCGTGTCGCCACTGTGCAGGTTCACGCCGGAGGCCGTCATGTCGGTGGCCGGGAGGGTCGGGTTTGCTCCGTCCACGTAGAACCCGGTCGAGTCGGTTCCCTCGCCAGAGTTGTTGTAGAGATCGAATTTGACCGCGACGCTGGCTCCGATCCCCTTATATCCGAGACCCGCGCCGTAACCGCCCACGGTGCCCGCCCCGGCATTTTGAATCGCGAAGGAGAACCCATCGCCGGTGCCTGCAGCCGCGGGCGTGATCTTGAACGTGAAATCGCTGGTGAAGTTTTGCACGTTGAGGGGCGAGGCGGTCCACACGGCCGTGGCTTCGGAACCGCCGCCATCCGTCAGTTGCAGCGCCGTCCCTTTGAGCGAAACGCCGGCGCCGACGAAAGTGAGCCCCGCGGCGCTCGAGAATCCGGAGGAATCGTTCACCGACAGGCTCGAGGCGCCCGAGACGTCCACGGCGAGAATCACCACATTGCCATTCTTCGGCAGCGTGAGGCTCTGGACGGTCTTCGCGCTGTTGATGGCGAACGAATAGCCATACAAGTACACGGGCCCCGCCTGTTGCGAGCCGCCCGACCCGACCCGGTAGGCCATGGTCTTGACGAGGGATTCGCCGGGGTACAGATGCGCGGTGAACCAGTCACTCACGCCCTGCACGAATGTCGACGTGGTCCCGTCCGTGTAGGTCACGACGAAGGTCTGGTTCGGCTGGTTGCCATTCACCGCCGCACCCAACAGGCTCACGGTGGTGTAGTTGCCCGCGGGAAGCGGGATGGTGGTCCAGTCGGCGGCGTCGGAGGAGCCCGGGGGGCCGAAGTTATAGACATTTCCGTTCCAGCTGATCGAGGTGCCGAGCAAGTTCGCCGAATAGGAATGGCCGCCATGGTCGAACCCGCCGTTCAACGGGGCCGAGCCGTTGTTGGAGATCGCATCGTCGTCATCGATCGGGGCCAGATTGATGCTGGTCGTGGCCGCGCCCCCGATGAGGTAGGCGCCGCCCGCGACCGCGCTCGCCTGATAGCCGTTCGCGACGGCGATCGCCTGCACGGTCTCGCTGCCGCTCACCGAAAAGGGTCCCGTGTACCTGGTCGAGGCGGTGCTCGGCACCGTGGCATTCGTGGTGTAGTAAATTGCCGCGCCGGCGGTGGCATCGGAGAGCGTGACGGTTTGCGTCGAGCTGTACTGCCCGGGGGGCGGGGTCAGAGTGGGACTCGCCGCCACCGGCAACGCACCGGCCAACAAGCCGTATGCGACGACCGCACCCTGCGTGCCGATGTACACCTTGCCGTTGGCGATGACGGGCGCCTGGAATTTGGTTGTCGTTCCCGCGGAGTCCCGACCGTTGGGTGCCTGCGCGCTGGTATAGAGGAGATGCGACAGATTGGTGGCATCGTACGCATACAAACCGAGGCAGTTCGTGGCGCCGCCGTCGCAACCGGAGTCATCCCCGGGTCCGTCGAGCGCCCAGAGAATGGCGTTGCTGGTGCCATTGGCGGAAACGGAGGGGGTCGGGGCCGCGTATGCAAAAATCTGCGCGGTCTGGGACGTGGGAGCGGTCGAGATTTTCCCGCTGCCCGCGGCATTGAAGCTGTACGCCCTGAGGTTGTCGTTGACGCCCGCCCAGTACAGATTTCCGTTCCAGTAGGCAGGCGCTCCCCACACGCCGCCATTGGCGCCCAGGATTTCCTGCGCGACGTTCGGGTCGTTGTTGGTGCAAGCGGGGGTGAGATCGACGCAATACTTGCCCAGATTCGCGGTATTCACGAGATAGATGGTTCCCGCCTTGCCCTGCTGCGAGAAGAACTGCTTGCCGGAAGCCAGGGGCGGCATCAGAACCGCTCCGGCCGAACCGAGATCAACGTCGTCTGAGGCGAGGGTGGCCTGATCAAAGGGGGTGAAGTAGTCCAGCACCGGAAATACGCCGTTCGAGGGCGGGCCGAGCTTCAAGTCGCTGTCCCCGAAATCGGTCGTACCGTTCCAAGTTCCGTTGCCGGTCGCGAAATAAATATTCCCGGCCGCGTCGGCGGCAGGCCCGGAGCCGCTCATCCAGATCCCGCCCCGGCCCCCGTTCGGCGAGTCGTTGAACACCGCCTCCTGCGCCAGAGTCGCTGCATTGTAGGACATGACCCAGCCGTGGTACGGATCGTCGTCGCAATGCGAGGACCAGGCGATCACGACATGATCGTTCTCCAGCAACAGCGCCGGGCGTTGATTTTCGACCTCGGGATGGAAAGTAACGTAACCGCCGCTCGCATCGTAGCCCGTCCCGGCCGTCATCGCCTGGATGCTGACCGGCCCATTGAGTTTCTCCGCCAGAGTGCGAACGTCGAGTGCGTGCAAATACTGATAGTAGCCGCCGTTGATCTTGGATGCGGCCACGACGTAAAGGGTCCCGCCCACCGGATCGATCACGGGGGTGCCGGTGATCCCGACTTCCGGGACTATGTCGGTGCAAAACAAATCGGTGTTGCTGTTGACGGGGTTACCGCCGGCGGGGATCAAGCTGACATGGGCGTAGATGGTGCCGCTATCCGCATCGATGGCGTACACACTGTCGTGCTCGGTGGCGACGTACACCACGTTGTGCTCTGCTCCCGCGATGCTGACCGAGGACAGATACAGCGGCTGCGCGTAAATCACGCCGTCGACGGCCACCGAAAACAGCTTGCCGAATTGCGCGCTGTTGACGTTCCCAGGGGTGAGAACCGCCTCCTGGGTGTTCTGCCCGGTGCGCGCGACATCGTTGTGATAGGTGGTGACGTTGACCTGAGCGCTCAGCGGCGCAAAGGGGGAGCACAGGAGGGCCGTGCTCAATGAAGCACGAACTGAGATCCGCATATCCCATAGTCTCCCTTGATGGATTTGAGCACCTCGTTTCGATTTCGGATGTACGCTGACGCACGGAATCGAAGCGGACATGTCCCTGCACCCTATAGGCTGAGGCCGGCAAGCACAATGAAGTTTATGTGACGGTGGCCGCCGCCGCCGGGGGTGCGACATGCTCCGAATCATCGCGGGGGCACCCTGGCCACGAGAATGATGGAAGAGGGCGCCGCGGCCTCGGGTGCCGTCGGCTCGATGCAGTCGATCAGCTGGTAATCCCAGCGCCGCAAGAGCGCCAGCCACGAGCCCAGGGTTCGGAAATACCACGGCGCAGGATTGCTGAATTCGGGACCGAATCCCGACCAGCTTCCCGCTCTCCAGCCGTCCCGATAGGGCTGATCGCCGCAGGCCGCCACGGGGTGAAGTGTCTGGATGACGAGATGAGCGCAGGGAGCGAGATACCCGGGGAGGCTGCGACACAACGTCTCGACCGAGTCCCCGCCCAATAGCGAAAAATTGCAGACCGCCGCATCGAAACCACGCGCCTCGAATCGGCCATCGGCGAGGTCGGCGTAGCTGCAAACCGCAAACGTGGCACCGCCGAGTCGCCGGGCCTCTTCGATGAGCGAGGCGACCGCGTCGATCCCCGTGACGGCGACGCCTTCGGCGCCGAGCGCACGGGCCAGCCACCCCTCGCCGCAGCCGATGTCGAGCACACGCCGCGCCCGCAAAGCGAGAACGGTGTCGAGGATGGCCCGGTTGGTCACGAGCGTGCGGGTTGCAATGCGCTCCTCGCGAATCGCCCGAGTCCACGGCGCGGCATTCGATTGCCAGGATCGGATTATCGAGGTTTCCCGAGCATGCGCCGCGGCGCTTCGCGCGCCGAAGAAATCGACGGCGTCGCGCACGGCGGCATCGACGGGCAGCGCGGCATCGATGAGGAGTACGCCGCTCTCCGACGGGCTCGGACGCTCCAATGCCTCGAACTGGCTCGCGATGAGCGTGCCCGGCATGGGGTTCCGAGCGCGCGTCTCGAACCGCCGCTCGATCAATGCCCGGTCCGCGTCGAGAAATACGAATTGCACGCCGGGCACCGATCGCAAGGCATCGCGATAGGTCCGCTTGAGCGCGGAGCAGGCGACGACCACCCCAGCCGGATGGGAGGCATCATCTGCAAGCACGCCCGCGATGGCACGAAGCCAGGGCGCGCGGTCCGAATCGTCGAGCGGCCGACCCTGCCGCATCTTGTCGATATTCGATGCCGGGTGAAGATCGTCACCATCCACGAAGTCTCTACCCATCGCCCGGGCAAGCGCGGAACCGACGCTGGTCTTGCCGCTGGCGGAGACTCCCATGACCACGATCGGTGCGCACCGAAGCGGTGCACCATCAACTGAATTCATCAGGCCAAGTTTACCCAGGCGAGCCCCCGGAATCTCGTTTCGAGATTAAGTCGAAGCGACGTATTAAATCGGTAACACCAGCGTAACGCTTCCTCGATATGAATGGGCTCTACCTCATCATTTCACAGGAGAGCCCAATGCACGCGACCACGCGAACCGCCGTCGTTGTCGCAACCAAGGGACGGCCTCAAGCCGTGAACCGGCTGCTGCAGGTGCTCGAACGGCAAACCTTGCCGCCCTCGCTCGTCTTAATTTCAGCAACCGAGCTTGCGGATGTCGGCCCCCAACTCAACACCTGGTTGAACGTGGATGTCATCCTGGGCTCGCCGGGCACCTCGATCCAGCGCAATCGCGCCTTGGACGGTCTTCAAGACTGCTGCGATGTGGTGTTTTTTTTCGATGACGACTTCGTGCCTTCGCGCTATTGGATCGAGCGTACCGTCGGGGTGTTCCGTGCCGACGGGGCGGTTGCGGGGCTCTCGGGCCGGGTTATCCGTGACGGCGCGCTCTCCGCTGCCGTGTCATGGGATGAGGCGGATCGGCTGATAGGCGAGGCCGATGTCGAGGAGTTTGATGGGACCCTGTCGGATACGCCGGATCTTTACGGCTGCAATATGGCTTTCAGAATGTCCGCGCTCGGCGCCGAGGTGCGGTTCGACGAGCGCCTGGCTCTCTACGGATGGCTCGAAGACAAGGACTTTTCGCGGACCGCCCGGAAATCCGGCCGGTTGGTGGAATGCGATTCGCTCATCGGCGTCCACCTCGGACTCAAGCACGGCCGCGTGTCGGGCACGAAGTTCGGCTACTCGCAAGTCGTCAACCCGTGGTACCTCGCTCAGAAGGGAACGATGTCGGTGAAAGAGGCCTGGTCGAATATCTTGAAGGCACTCGCCATGAACGGCATCAAGACCCTCCGGCCCGAGGCCTTCATCGATCGACGGGGACGTTTCAAAGGAAACGTGGTGGCCGTCCGACATCTGTTGTCGGGAATCTGCCAACCCGAGAGGGCGGCGGAGCTTTGACATCTTCGAAGCCGGCGTAGTCTCCCCCGGAGGCTGCCGCAGGAGTCTTGCGCCTAGTGTCCTGTCCCAGAAACGCTCGACCATGTTTAGCCATGAACTGTGGGTGGGTATGAAGTGAATGTGCCAGTGAGGGTGGACAGCTTGAAGCTCTTGGTTCGGTGTGGCTTGATGCCGAACAAATCGAAGTAGCGCTGCACGCTGCTCTTGGAGATCCCGCTCTCCGCGGCCGCGGCTCGAACGCTCCAGTGAGTCGAGCCGTCCCTGGGCTTCTTCTCGAGCGTTCGCTTGATCAACATCGCGATACGCTCATATCTTCGGTCGACCCATCGCCATTGCAGCATCTCCGCTCAGAAAGATACCGCAAACGCATACAGAATATATGCTACGAATTAATGGGACAGGACACTAGGTGGACGTGTCCGTTACGGCCGCCGGCTCCGCCAGATTGAGCTTCATCGAGGCTGCGACCGCCCCGAGCTTCGTCTGCACGGTCTTGGCGATGGTGACGGCCTGCTCCAGGTTTCCCTGCGAATGCGCATCCTCCGCCTTGGTCCACAGCGCTTCGGCCTCGGTGAGGTCCGACCTTGCTTCGTTGAGGTCGACACCGGAGGCCAGTTTCCTGTTTTCACGCTTGCTCAAGAAATCGATGCGGCTCTGAATCGAGCTGGCATTGCCGGGTAGCGTGCTCGACAAAGTCGCCCATTGATCACTGAAGCCACGCGCGATCAGGTCCCTTTTCGCAGTCGCCGCCCCCTCGAGCCCCTGGGCCGCGCTCAGCACCGGGGGGCCGGCTTGTAGCACGCTTTTATAGTCCTTCGTGTCGTACGACCCCTTGAGACCGCCGAGCTTGCTCTGGACATCCGCCAATTGGTCCGGCACGTACTTCGCCGCGTCGGGAGCGGCGGCGTTCGTGGCGGACTCGATATCTGCGATCATCTTCTGCGCGGGCTCCTTTTGAGAGGAGCAGGCCGCCAGGAAAATACCCGCCGCCACCCAGCCCAGAAGCTTGAAATGGCGACGGATGCCGCCGAATCGACGAGAGTGATCTGAGCTCATAGTCATTGCAGTGGAGCACGCCGCCCGGGCGCGCGGTGTCGGCCGAATTGCCCAAAATGCTGTCAGTCAATCGGAGGGATCGCGGCCATTGCGGGGAGACCCGTAGATTCCACGATACCGCAAGCGAATCCGCGGTGGAATGCTGTCCTCCCTTGCGTGAGGCGGCGATGCCGCCAGGAGCCCATCCGTGTCAACCAAAATGAAAGCCGCAGTCTTCGTGCGTCCGGGGTGCATCGAGCTGGTCGACAAGCCGATTCCGGACGTGGGGCCCACAGACGCGCTGATTCGCATCACCACGACGACGATTTGCGGAACCGACATCCATATCTTGAAGGGCGAGTATCCGGTCGCGAAAGGATTGACGGTGGGTCATGAGCCGGTCGGCATCATCGACAAGCTGGGCAGCGCGGTGCGGGGCTACCGTGAGGGCCAGCGCGTGATCGCCGGCGCCATTTGCCCGAGCTTCACCTCATACGCCTGTCAGGACGGATCGCCCTCCCAGGATGGAAGCTACCTGATCCCCTCCGGCCAGTGCGGCAACCACGGTTACAAGGCGACGGCGGGCTGGCGCTTCGGGAACATCATCGACGGCACGCAGGCGGAATACGTACTCGTACCCGACGCCCAGGCGAATCTCGCCCCCGTACCCGACGGGTTGACCGATGAACAGGTGCTGATGTGCCCGGACATCATGTCCACCGGCTTCAAGGGCGCTGAAAATGCCAACATCAAGATCGGCGACGTCGTCGTGGTTTTCGCGCAGGGCCCGATCGGACTTTGCGCGACCGCAGGGGCCCGTCTCTTGGGAGCGACGACCATCATCGGGGTCGACGGCAACGACCATCGTCTCGGAATCGCAAAGCGGATGGGCGCCGACATCACGCTGAACTTCAAGAATTGCGACGTGATCGGGGAGGTCATGAAAATCACCGGCGGGCGCGGCGCCGATGCGTCCATCGAAGCACTCGGTACCCAGTCGACCTTCGAGTCGGCGCTGCGGGTGCTGAAGCCGGGGGGTACCCTGTCGAGCTTGGGTGTGTACTCGAGCGACCTGACGATTCCGCTGACGGCATTCGCGGCCGGCCTCGGCGATCACAAGATCAATACCGCCTTATGTCCCGGCGGCAAGGAACGTATGCGTCGCTTGATGGGCGTGATCGAGTCCGGACGCGTGGATCTGAGCTCGATGGTGACGCATCGCTTCAGGCTGGATGACATCGTCGCCGCCTACGACCTGTTCTCTCATCAACGGGACGGTGTCCTAAAAGTCGCGATCAAGCCGGGGTGAGGAACCGCCTTAAGCGACGATATCAGGCTGCTCATCGCCGTGATCACCCAGCACTTCCGCAAGAGCGCGACATGCGTCCGTCACCGTGAATATCCCGACGAGCTTGTCGTGCTTCGTGACGATTGCGGACCCGATTCGATTTTCGGCCATCAGACGGGCGACCTTCGACACCGGCGTCGAGGCTGCCACGACGCAGGCCTTTTCGACGTAGGCATCGCGCACCTTCAGCTCCCTCCCACCCGGCCTGTTGATGACGGGTTCCAGGATCAAATTGATATCCCGGTCGGTGAGGACTCCGACGATGCCCCCGCCGGAGGTAACCGGCAGATGGCGGAAGTGATGTTCGCGCATGAGCCTGTGCGCGTCCTCCAGCGGTGCATCAACGTCCACCGTGTGCGGAAACGGGGTCATGAAAGCGATGACCTGTGGATTGTGCTTCATTCGACATCAAGCTAGCAGCTATCCTCATCACGCGCCATCGTGAAATTTACCTAATCAAGGGACGGCGAAGTCCGCGCGCATGGTTGCTGCCTGCGCCTCAATCGTCGAGCAGCGTCATCGACATCCCGAAAGTGCGATCCGCGCCTGACGGCACCATGAACACCCCGGGCTTCGCAAGGAAATCGCCGTTGAATCCTTGCGGATCGGCCACCCCATGCCAGGGCTCGATGCAGATGAAAGGCGCTCCCGGCTTCGTCCATACGCCGAGGTAAGGCGTGTCGGGGTAGCTCATTCGCAACCGCGGCCCGGCGTCCGCACCGTAAGTCAGCGTGCGGCTGCGCAACGCATCGAAGATGAGGACGTCATCCTGGAACAGCGAATCGGCAAGCATCAGGCGCCGATTCGAGACCGGCGTGGGATGCGGCATCGGCGTCAGCAAACCCTCTGTGTCGAGGCGGCGTACCGGGGCGGGCTCGTCGCACTCGAACTCGATGAAATGGCGGGACCGCTCCAGGCCGGCCGGCAGCGGCCAACGCAGCGCCGGGTGGTAGCCGAAGCTCGCGGGCATCGGCTGATCGCCGAGGTTGCGAACGCGTGTCGTCACGGCGAGCGTCGTGCCGTCCAGCGCGAATTGGATTTGCAGGGAAAAGCGGAACGGATAGACCGCAAGAGTGGCCTCATCGGCCGTGAGCTCGAACTGCGCGCTCGCTCCCGTCGAGTGGATGATCTCGAAGCGTCGGTCGCGGGCGAAACCGTGCCGCGGCAGGCGATAGACCTTGGAATCGAGCCTATAGCTGCCCCCGGCCAGAGCACCGACAATCGGGAAAAGCACCGGTGCGCGTCCCTTCCAGATCGCCGGATCGCCGTTCCAAAGCAAATCCCGTCCCCCGCCGTCACGCAACAGCGAGAGCTGCGCGCCGAGAGGGTCGATCTGCGCGGTCAGGTCGCCGGACGCGATCGACACCCAATCCGCATCGGTCACGGGCGCTGCGCCGCGAGAAAACCCGCATCCTCGCGCACCTCGATCACCGACGGGCGATCCGCGCGGGCGGCTTGCCGCAGGAGCTCGCTCAAGTGTCCGAGGCTCGATGCGCGTTCCGCACTGCAACCGAATCCCTTCGCGATTGCAAGCAGGTCCGGGGTATAAATGTCGACACCGATGGTCGGGATGCCGCGCTCTTGCATATAGCGTTTGATCTCGCCGTAGCCATCGTTGTTCCACAGAAGAACGATCACCGGTGTGCGCGCTTCGATGGCCGAGGCGAGTTCCGGCAACGTGAATTGCAGGCCGCCGTCGCCGATCAACGCCACGACGGGGCGGCCGGGGGCGGCCAGCTTGGCACCGACGGCCGCCGGCAACCCATACCCCAGCGTCCCGTAGCCCGTTGCCGAATTGAACCAGGAGTGCGTCCGGCTCGGCTCGAACAGATGGTTCCCCGAGTACACGGGCTGCGTGGAATCGCCGACGATGATGGCCTCGGGCAGGGCTTCTTGAAGCGTTTCCAGAGTTCGGCGCTGACCCTGCCAGGCAGCCGGCCACTGTGACTCCAGACGCGCACGAACTTCGGCGGTGAGCTGCGCGCCGTGGCTTTCCCGGGATGGTGGGCCTCTGTCGTCGATCTGCTCGAGGATCGCTTCGATCGCCAGTTTGGCATCGCCCAGGATTGCCACGTCCGCCGGAAAATTCCGGTTGATTTGTTCCGGGTCGATGTCGATCCGGACGAGCGGGCATTCGATGCGCAAATTGCCGTCGAACACCAGATCGTAATCGGTCTCGCCCATTTCGGTACCGATGGCGAGGACGGCGTCCGCGGCCCGCACGAGCTCCCGCACCGGCACGAGCGAGGTGTTGGATCCGAGCGAAAGCGGATGCCCTTTGGGCAGGATGCCCTTGGCATTGATGGTACAGGCGGTGGGTGCGTCGAGCGCCTCGACCAGGCGCCTGGCTTGCGCAGCGGCGCGGCTCGCACCGCCTCCCAGAAAGACCACCGTCCGCCGCGCCGTATTAAGCACCTGCATGGCACGCGCGATGGCCGCCGGGCAGGGCGCCGGCCGACTCGGGATCGCGCCCAGCTTGCGGCTCACGTGATCGGCCGGCGCCGTGATGACATTGATGGGAATCTCGATATGCACCGGCCGCGGCCGCGCACTCCCGAAGATCGCGAAGGCGCGTGTCAACACCGCCGGCAATTCGTCGGGACGCATCAGCGTATGGCTGAAAGCGGTCACATTGGCGCTCAAGCTGCGCTGCGAGGGAAGCTCGTGCAGTCGTCCCCCTCCCATGCCCAGCTGCTCGGTATTGTTGACGCTCGAGATCACCAGCATGGGAATGGAGTCGCCATAGGCCTGGCCCATGGCGGTCAGAATATTGGTCATTCCGGGGCCTGTGATAATGAAGCACACACCGGGTTTCCCGGACACCCGCGCGTAGCCATCCGCCATGAATCCCGCGCCTTGTTCGTGCCGCGGGGTGATGTGCCGGATGCGCGTCGCCGGCAATCCCCGATAGAGCTCCACCGTGTGCACCCCCGGAATGCCGAACACGGTATCGACGCCGAAATCTTCCAGGAGCTTCACCAGAAGCTCGCCGCAGGTCAGCATGGAGTCTCCCCTCGGGGTTCAGGGCAAATATCGATTCTATCGTTGCGGGCGTGCGTTGGCGACCGCGGCGGCTCGCGCAACCGATGAGTAACCGATAGAATCCGCGTGCCTTCGGCCGGCCCCCGGTCGAGCGACAGAGCGGAGAGAGCGTCGTAGCGGACAGTTCGTCGAAAGAGATCCCGGCCGCGGCGGCGCCTTCGCTCGCTGCGATGCTGCCGAGCCGCGCCATCGCCGCGACCTGGCCGCTGCTTCTCGGCATGGGCGTGCTCATGCTGGGCTCGGGTCTGCAGAGCACGCTGCTCGGCGTGCGCGCGACGCTCGAGGGGTTCCCCACGGTGGTGACCGGCGTCATCATGTCGTGCTACTACCTCGGCTACCTCTTGGGCACGCGCATCGCTCCGCCGCTTTTGCGCCGGCTCGGCCACATCCGGGTGTTCGCGACTCTGGCCGCGATTTCGTCGGCGGCGATCCTGGTTCAGGGATGTTTGGTGAATCCGTTCGTCTGGAGCGCCATGCGACTGGTGTCCGGGCTTTGCTTGGCGGGCATTTACGTGGTCGCGGAAAGCTGGCTCAACGACCGGGCGAGCCGCGAGAACCGTGGGCGCTTGTTCGCCGTCTATATGGTGGTGCTCTATGTGGGGCTCGGCGCCGCCCAGTTCCTGTTGGTGCTCGCGAATCCGGCCACTCAAACGCCGTTCATGATGGTGTCGGTGCTCATCTCGCTGGCGCTGGTCCCCATCGTCGTCTCCTCCCGGCAGGTTCCCGAGCACGGGGTGCCTCGCAAGGTGCGGCTTCGAGACCTGTATCGGAATACACCGCTCGGCGTGGTTGCTGTCGCCGTGTCCGGCGTCATTTCCGCGTTCATCTTCTCGATGGGCCCGGTCTACGCGCGGCTCAGCGGGCTCGACACCGCCGGCGTTGCGCGATTCATGGCCGTGAGCATCCTCGCGACCGTCCTGACGCAATATCCCATCGGGCGGCTGTCGGATCGCATGGACCGCCGCACCATGATCGCCGCGGTGTGCACGTTGGACGCCGTGGTGGCCGGCATCATCACTTTCGTGCACGACCTGCCGCACCCGGTATTCCTGGTGCTCGCCGCGGTGTTCAGCGGGTTCGTGCTGACCATCTACTCGCTCGCCGTATCGCACGTCAATGACAAGCTCGAGCCGGCGCAGATGGTTGCGGCGAGCAGCGCGCTGCTCCGGCTGAACGGAACTTCCGCGGCATTCGGCCCGGTGCTCGCGGGCGGCTTGATGACCGCGTTCGGCCCGCGCGCCTACTTCGCGGCACTGGCGGCATTGACGGGCGGCCTCGCCGTGTACGACCTGTGGCGCAAGACACGCCGCCAGCCCGTGCCAAGCTCGCAGCGTGGGCCCTTCATCGGCACGCGGCCCCAGCCGTAAGCGATTCGAGGCTATTTTGCAGTTTTCAAAACAGAGAGGCTCGACGCCATCAGGCGCGGGCCCGGGTGAGGGTTAGATGCCGGTGTCGAGGCGTGAATTTCTGGTGAGATCGGGGGTCGTGGTGGCCGGTACGGCCGTGTCGGCGGCGGTGATCGCCGACAGCGCAGCCCCTGCGGACGCTGGCTCGGGCGCGGACGCCGGGTCGGGTGCGGGAGGCAGGTGGAAACTGCCGCCCAAACGGCCTTTCCGGCTCGTTGAAAACGAATGGGTCACGCTCAAGGACGGCACCCGGCTCGCGGCTCGAATCTGGATTCCCGATGGCGCCGAGGCTTCTCCCGTCCCGGTTGTCTGGGAGTACCTGCCGTATCGAAAGCGTGACTTCGAGCGCCTGCGCGACACCGGTTGGGCCGAGATGCTGGTGCCGTACGGCTTTGCGTTCGCGCGGGTCGACATTCGAGGCTCCGGCGATTCCGACGGCGTGCTGCTCGGGGAGTATTTGCAGCAAGAACAGGACGATGCGCTCGAGGTGATCGCCTGGCTTGCGCGCCAGCCGTGGTCCAACGGCGCCGTGGGAATGCGGGGAATTTCCTGGGGCGGATTCAGCTCACTGCAGGCCGCGGCCCTCGCGCCGCCGGCGCTGAAGGCGATCATTCCGCAGTGTGCCTCGGACAATCGCTACACCGATGACGCCCATTACGTCGGCGGGGCGCTCACCCTGGACAACTACGATTGGGGCGCCGAATTCAAGACCGTGCTCGTCGGGCCGCCCGATCCGGCCATCGTCGGACCCCGCTGGCGGGAGATGTGGATGCAACGCCTCAAAAGCACGCCTCCCATCCTGGCCGAATGGCTTTCGCATCAACGGTACGACGCCTTCTGGCAGCATGGCTCGGTGGCGGTGGATTACTCGAGCATCAAGTGTCCGGTCTATGTGGTGGACGGACAGATCGATTCGTATCGGGATTTTCTGCCGCGCCTGCTCGCCAATCTCAAGGTGCCCCGCAAGGGACTCATGGGCCCTTGGGGCCACAAGTTTCCACAGCTCGCGGATGCGGGGCCCGGACTCGACTGGGTGACCGAGGAGGTTCGTTGGTGGACTCAGTGGCTGCTCGGCGTCGACACCGGGATCATGGACGAGCCGATGCTGCGGGTGTTCATGGAAGAGCGCACGGCGGCCGAGGTCTGGCCGCGAGATGTTCCCGGCCGCTGGGTGACCGAGCCATCGTGGCCTTCACCGCACATCCAGTCGAGAACCCTGTTCCTGAATGTCGAGGGAATGTCGGAGCGACAAGGGAGCGAGGCGGTGCGTCAGATTCACTCACAGGAGACCCTGGGGCTCACGAAGCGCGAGTGGTTCCCCTGGAATTTGAACATCGACCTGCCGCCGGATCAGACGCCGGACGACAAGCGCTCGTTGACCTTCGACTCGGCTCCGCTGACGGAGGACCTGGAAATGCTGGGGCGGCCGATGGCCTCGATCCGTGTCGCGAGCACGGAGCCGGTCGCCAAGCTCGTGGTGCGGATCAACGAGGTGACGCCGGAGGGCGTGTCGTGGTCGGTGAGCTATGGGGTGCTGAATCTCACCCACCGCGACGGGCATGAGAGGCCGGCGGCGCTCGAGCCGGGGCGCCACTACGACGTGGAGGTGCCTTGCTACTTCACGGCGCATCGCTTCAAGAGAGGCAACCGCATCCGGGTGGCGATCAGTGAGTCGATCTGGCCGATGTTGTGGCCGTCGCCGAAACCGGTACGGCTCGATATCACCGCCGGCGCGTCCCGCCTATCCCTGCCGGTGAGGCCGAATGACGTCGAATCGGGCGCCATGCCGATCGGGCTGCTGCGGAATCGCGTTCAACGCGCGGTGGACGCCAATCCGGGCGCCTTCAAGGATCAAAGCATCACCCAGACCGGGCCGGATGCCGACGGGCGCGTGCTGCTGCACAAGCGATTGCGGGATGCGCCCGAAACCTTGTCGGACATCGGCACCCGGATGTCGGGCGGAAGCGATTGGTACATGTCCATCAAGGAGGGCGATCCGAACAGCAGCGTGTGGCGGCTGGAATGGTTCAGCAACCTTGCCCGCGACGATTGGGACACGAGCCTTCGATCGACGCTCGAGCTCACGTCGACCGCGGAGCATTTTCGCATCAAGGAATCGATTCACGCGAGCGAGCGGGGGAAGACGGTGTTCGAGCGGCATTGGGATCACGTGATCAAACGCGACCTGCTGTAAACGGCCTTCCGAATGCGCCGGTCCGCCGGCTCAAGCGCCTTTCTTGGTCCGGGCGGGATCCGGCGCTGTCGCGGGCGTGGATTCGGCGCCGGGGCTTGCAGCGGCCGGACTCGCAGCCGCGGGGTTGGCGCCTGGCGGGGTCGAGACAGGGCCCGTTGTGGCCGTCCCATCCGGCCCAAGTAAATAGGCATCGAGCACTTTGCGTGCGATCGGAGCCGCAGCGGAGGCGCCGAATCCACCGTTCTCCACCAGCACGGAGAGCGCGATCTTGGGGTCGTCGACGGGTGCGAAGGCGATGAACCAGGCGTGGTCGCGCTTTCGCTCCTCGGTGTTTTTGCCTCGGGTGGACTTCGTGTTTTCCGTTTGCTTGATCGTGAACACCTGAGCCGTACCGGTCTTTCCGGCAAATCTGTATTTTGCGCCGACGCCGGCCGCGTGAGCGGTGCCGCGCGGATCCTCCACCGCGCCTATCATGCCGTCGTACACGACCGACCATTGCGCGTCTGTTCCGAGGCCTACCGGCTTCAGGAACTCCGGTTTCTTGGGGATCACGGTCGTGGATCCCGGATCTCGAAAGGCCGAGACCAGGCGTGGAACCGCGACGATCTTGCCGCGCTCGGCAATCTCCGCCGCAAAATGCGCCTGCTGCAGCGGAGTCACGGTGATCGGGCCCTGGCCGATCCCCATGCTGATGGTCTCGCCCGGAAACCAAACCCGGTCTTCGGGCCGCTTGAAGGCGTGCTGCTTCCACTCGGGTGATGCGTAGAGGCCGGCCTTTTCACCCGGAATGTCGATGCCGGTGAGCGACCCATAGCCGAAGGCCTTCATGAATGCGGCCATCCGGTCGATGCCCATCTGATGGGCAAGCTTGTAAAAGTACACGTCGCAGGATCGCGCGATGGCTTGGCGCATATCCAGCGCCCCATGCTTCTCGTCGTCCCGGTATTTGTTGCTGCTGCCTGGCAGCTGGAAAAAACCGGGGCAGAATTCGACCGTTTCCGGCGTAAACACCCCATCGCTCAACCCGGCCAGCGCGTAGAGCGGCTTTACCGTGGATCCCGGCGGGTAGGCGCCCCGCAGCGCGCGGTTCAAGAGCGGCACGTCGATGTCCGTCGAGAGCGCGGTGTACTCGGGCACGGTCAGACCGCGGACGAAATCGTTGGGGTCGAAACCGGGCGTGCTCGCCAGCGCGATGACGTCGCCGGTCTTCGGATCCAAGGCGACGACCGCCCCGCGCTTGCCCTGGAGCGCCTCTTCGGCCACTTTTTGCACGCGCGCGTCCATGCCGAGCACGAGGTCTTCGCCGGCCACCGGCGCCTTGGTGCGTAACTGCGGCGCATATTCGCCTGCCCTCTCCACAGGCCGGCCGGCGGCATTCACGAGTATCTCGCGGAACCCCGGCTGGCCGTGAAGCTGAGCCTCGTAGGCCGCCTCGACGCCGAGCTTGCCGATCAGGCTGGTGCCGGCGTACTCGGCGGTGTCGATCTTCTTGAGGTCTTCTTCATTGATGGCGCTCACGTAGCCGATGGCGTGAACGCCCATCTCCTTCATCGGGTAATGCCGCGCGAGGCGGGGGCGAATATCGACCCCCGAGAACTGGAATCGATGAATGGCGAAGCGGGCCATCTGCTCCTCGTCGACCTGGAGCTTGATGGGGACGCTTTCGTACACCTTGTGCGACATGACGGTGCGCCGGATGGCCGCCAGTTCCTCGGGACGCAGCACGCCGATATCCACGAGCTGCGCCAGAGTCGCATCGAGCGCCTTGCCGTCGCCCACCTGTTCGCGGATCAGCTCGATGTTGAAGGCCGGCTGATTGTCGGCAAGCACGACGCCGTTACGGTCGAGGATCAGCCCGCGGCTGGGCGGAATGGGCTCGGTGCGGATGCGATTGCCCTGGGAGAGGGTGGAATAGTATTGGTACTTGATGACCTGCAGATAGAACAGCCGCCCGGCCACGCAACAAAGCAGCACGAACGCCAGGACGCTCGCCACGATGCCCCGCACCATGAAGAGACGGTTCTCGGCGAAATAATTCTTGATGCGGGCTTGGCGGCGTGCCATGGGCCGGAAATTCTACAGCAACGAGCGCATTCCAATTGACAACTGTGTCACGCGCCTCGCGAGGCCCGCCGCCCTCGAGGAGGCCGCGCGCCGGAGCCGCCGAACGTGGGGCCGCCAGACGTAGAGGCCGCCCGTTTCGACGGACAGGGGCACGCGCGGCGCCCCTGTCCGCTCGGCGCTACGCGACCTTCTGCGCGCTCCGGTATCGGAGACCGGGTTGCGAATTTCCGAAGCGTTCGGCGAGCGACTTGCGCGCCGCTTCGAACTGCGTCCAATCCTCGCCGTTCTGGAGGCTCGGGATCGTCACGAGCTCGCCCTGGTCGAGCCCCGTCAATGCCGCATCCACCATGTCCTCCGCCGACATCACGATCGAGGACGGCAGCTTTTGCCAGGGCAGGCCGGCGTTCTCCCACAGGTCGGTTGCGGTCGCGCCGGGGAGCACCGCCTGGATGCGCAGACCCTTGTCGGCGAGCTCGTGTTGCAACGAATGGGTCAACGCGATCACGAACGCTTTCGTCGCGCCGTAGACCCCGTTCAGCATCTCCGGGGAGACTCCCACGACCGACGCGATGTTGATCACGGTTCCACGCTGACGCGACACGAAGGCGGGCGCAGCGGCGTATGTGAGGCGGGTGAGGGCCACGGTGTTGAGCTCGATCATACGCTGCATTTGGTCCACGTCCGCGCTCAGCAGCGGCGACACGGATGCGACGCCGGCGTTGTTCACCAGCATGCTCACGTCGGGGTTGTTCTTGAGCTCGGCTTCGACACGGGCCAGATCCGCCTTGTCGCCGAGGTCCGCGCGCATCGAACGGACGGCGCGGCCGGTGGCCCGCCGCAGACGCTCGGATAGCAACTCGAGCCGATCCGCTCCGCGGGCGATCAAAATCAGGTCGTAGCCGCGTTTGGCCAGGCGGTCCGCGTACACGGCGCCTATGCCGGTGGACGCTCCGGTGATCAGAGCGGTCCCAGGTCGTTTCGTGTCAGTCATGTTCGTATCCTCAGAGTGATTTGATCGGGTGAACTGCGAAATTCGTCATCGGGTGACCTTGCCTTCGAAGATGGCGCGGTGCCTTCCGGGTTGTCGCTATCCCGAAGACCGAGCCGCGCGCGGATGCTGTTGCGGGCCGACTCCAGCAGCGCATCGGACAGCGCGGGATCCGGCACCGCCCGGGCGATGGCCACGGCTCCGGCCATCGCCGGAAGAAGCGACGCTGCCAGCGCTTCGCTGTCGGGGATTCCGGCCCCCTCGATCCACGAAGCCAGTATCGCCAGGAGCGATTTGACGCCGGCGCCGAAGGCCGCGCGGAACCTTCGCGATTGCCGGGGCAGATCCGAGTTGAGTGCGACGATCGGGCATCCGATGGCCGGATTGTCCCGATGGGCGGATGAAACATACCAATCGACGTAGCTGGCCAAAGCCAGCCGCGCGGGTAGGCCCGCGGTCAATTGACGAACTCTGTGCCCCGAGTGCGCAAAGGCGCTTTCGAGCGCCTCCGCTAGCAGGGCGTCCTTGGACTTGAAGTGTGCGTAAAACCCGCCATGCGTGAGCCCGGCCGAGCGCATGAGCTCCGCCACTCCGAGCTGATCGGGACCCTTCTCGCGAAGTACCCTTCCAGCCAAGCTCACCAGCCGGTCGTGGGTTTCCTGTTTGTGGCTCTGGCCGTAGCGCATTACTGCCCTCCTGGTCGAATTATATGATGATCATCATATAAAAAGTCAAGTGCACATTGCCATGCCTTCGGCCGCCGGGACACAACTCGCGCATCGGCCGTAGAATGGTGGTGCGGCGCACGAATCTTGCAGGGAAAGATCGGACGGGACTCGATGATCGGCATTGACCTTGGAACCACGAACACCGCGATCGCCGTATGGCGCGATGGTCAGCCGCAGCTCATTCCCAACAGTCTCGGCCACTGGTTGACGCCATCCGCGGTGAGCATCGACGATGATGGTCAGATTCTCGTCGGCCTGGCGGCGCGCGAGCGGCAGGTCACCCATCCGCACCTCACCGCCACGGCGTTCAAGCGCTACATGGGCACGAACAGGACAGTCCGGCTCGGTGAACGGGAGTTCTTGCCGGAGGAGTTGTCGGCGCTCGTGCTCGGTCGGGTGAAGGCTGACGCGGAGAACCACCTGGGCGGCGCCGTCGACAGCGCCATCATCACCGTGCCCGCTTATTTCAACGACAAGCAACGTAAGGCCACCCGCCGCGCCGGGGAGCTGGCCGGTCTCAAGGTGGATCGGCTGATCAATGAGCCCACCGCCGCTGCGCTGGCGTACGGCATCCATCGCCGCCAGGACGAGACCCGCTATTTGGTGTTCGATCTGGGCGGCGGCACCTTCGACGTCTCGGTGCTGGAGATATTCGAGGGCGTCATCGAGGTTCGGGCCAGCACCGGTGACAGTTATCTCGGCGGCGAGGATTTCAACGAGGTACTGATCAGGGACATGCTGGGCAAGTTCGGCGGCTCATGGGGCTTCACGTCGCGCGAGCAGAACCCCGTGCTGTACGAGTTGCTGCGCGAGCAAGCAGAGCGGGCGCGGAGGCAGCTGAGCGCCGCGGAAGGGGCGACAATGGTCGTTGCCTGGGATGACCGGCACTTCGAACACGCCGTGACCGCGGATCAATTCGAGCGCCTGTGCCTGGGCCTCCTCACCCGGCTCCGAGATCCGGTCATTCGGGCGCTGCGCGATTGCAACGTCGATATCGACGAGCTCAAGGAAATCGTTCTGGTCGGCGGCGCCACGCGCATGCCGATCGTGCGCCGCGCGGTCACCCGCATGTTCGGCCGATTTCCTTCGACGGAGCTGAATCCCGACGAGGCCGTTGCGCTCGGTGCGGCCATCCAGGCGGGCCTGAAGGCGCGGGACGCCGCGCTCAAGGAGGTGGTGCTCACGGACGTTTGCCCTTACACGCTGGGCGTCGACACCGGGGAGCGGCGGCCGGATGGCACGGTGCGCCAGGACGTGTTCGCGCCGATCATCGAGCGCAATACGGTCATTCCCGCGAGCCGGGAGAAGCGCTTCACGACCATTGCGGATGGCCAGCAGAAGATCGTCTTCAAGATCTATCAGGGCGAGTCGCGCATCGCCAGCGAGAACATCTACCTGGGCACGATCGAAATGCCGGTGCCGCCGCGCCGTGCGCACGAAGTCGGCGTCATTTGCCGATTCACGTACGACATCAACGGGCTGCTCGAGGTGGACGTGCAGATCTCGGCCACGGGCGAGCGGCGCCAGCTGGTGATCTTCGATCGCGATCCCGCAGAGGCGGGTCTGAACGTCGAGGAGCGCCGCAAGGAACTCGCGCAACTCAAGATCCATCCGCGTGAGCGGGATGCAAACCGGGCCGCGTTGGCGCGGGCCAACCGCTGTTACGAGCATTTTCTCGGCGACACGCGGGAAGAGGTGCGACGGCTGATTGCGAACTACGAGACGGTGCTCGATGCGCAGGATCCGGCCGCGGCCGACCGCGCGCGGCTTCGGCTGCTGGCGGCGCTGGATCTCCTCGAGGGCAAGAGTTTCCTGTGATCGACCAGCCCAGCGTATGGCAGGTGCTCGGCATCGCGGCGACACGGGACATTGCGCTGATCCGAAAGGCGTACGCGGCGCGCCTGAAGGAATCCCACCCCGAAGAGGATGCCGCTGGCTTTCAGCGGCTTCGCGCCGCCTATGAAACGGCGCTGCGCGCCGCTCGCGGCGCGGATGCTACGGCCGCTCCGTCGCGGCTGATCGGGGCGCCCGTGGTGGACGGGGCGCCGAACGTAATGCACGGAGCGCCGGGCACGGCCGAAAGCGAAGCGGACAGCAATCAATTCCTCGCCGCAATCGAACGTTTGGAAAGGATGCTCGAGCCGGGCTCGGCCGAGGATCTGACGGCGTTCGACGATGCATTGACCGCGGTGCTGGAGGGTCCATCGGCCATCAGCATCCGCAACTGGAACACCCTCGATCGGCGCCTGGCTCAGCTCATCATCAAGACGGCGCCGCGCTCCGATGCGGTCGCACCGGGGCTCGTTCAGCGCCTCGGCTGGACGCGCACGGATGCGGCGATGCGCAGGCCGGCGGAAGTGCTCGCGGTCATCGGCCGCGTCGAGGACCTGAAGGTCGTTGCAGATCTTCGAGCGGGCAAAGGGCCTGATTCGAGGGCATTCCGCCTGCTCACGGAGCCCGCGCCGGCGTGGTGGCCGGTGCGGCGCATCAAGGCGTTTCTTTACGATCAGGCAGTGAGCCATTTCCTGCGACGGACGCTCGCCGCCCGCCCCACGCTTGCGGGGTGGCTCGACAAGGCCTCGACCCATGCGTGGATGCGCATTTTCGGGCGCCCCCACATCAGCAGCCGCGCCATGCTGGCCATGCCGATCTACTCGATCATCGGCGTGATCGCGGCGTTGGTCGTGGCCGATGTGCACGGCGCAAGCCTTAATTCGGCCGCCTTCTTTCTCATGCCCGCACTCATCGGCCCGGCCCTGGTATTTCTCAAGCTCTATGGCTTCAGCTGGCCGATCTACGCGCTGCTCGTGCGCTTGAAAGGCAAAGCGCCGCCACGCTGGGTGCGTTGGGGTTGGCTGCCGGCATCCGCCGGTTATGTCGTTGCAGCCTGTTTCTTCGGGCGGAGCTGGCCGATGGCGCTCGTGGTGCTGGCGCTCGGCGATGGGTTGCTGATCTGGGCGGCGCTCGCGGCGCATCCCGTATTCGTGGCCGAGGGAATGAGCTTTTTGCAGAAGCTGAAATTTTCGCTGCTGCGCAATCTCGCCCTGTTGGTTTGGGCGATCATCCTGGCCTGGGCGGTGGGACCGGCCGCAGGCACTGCGGTCGCAGTCGCCGGCGGTGCGAGCGCCGTCGCGGGCCTGCCGTTTGCGAAGTTCTGGAAACTCGATGCGCGCCGGCGCCTGCAGTTCTCGACGTTGGCGGGTTTGTGCGTGCTGGTGATCGCGTCTTTCCTGGTGCTTTGGTCAGGGGGATTGACCGGGCTCCGCCTCGACACCTCCGCCGGGCTGGTCACCGCGTCCGTGCTGCTGCACCGGCCGATCTTCGCGCTGCTGCGGCCGATTGCTCTCAATGCCTGGTACCGCTTCATGTGGGCGATCGCGGTCGTCGGCAATGTGGTGCTGCTCCCGTCCACTGCGCCGTCCCATGGACCGGAAGCTTCCGCGCGGATCGTCGGAACCTATCTGCTCTGCGGCGTGACTCTGGCGCTGGCGATGTACTTGCACCAGGAAAAGACCGCGACGATGGCGCAAAGCCGCGAACCGTCGAAGGGTTTCATGGCGCGTTTCTTCGATCGGGAGTCCCCGTCGATTCCGATGAGCGTCGGGCTGCTGCTGCTCGGCGGCGGAACTTTTGGCATCGTCGAGTTGCCCGGCGATCGGGTGGCTCTGTGGGGCGGATTCTTCTGCATGGCGTTGGCCGGAATCGGTGTGCTCTATCGGACCTTTGCCCTGGCGGAATAGGGTTCCGGAAGCGGGCTCCGGAGAGGGGGCCGCTTCAGTGTAAAATTTGCCGCATGAAGCCAACCGAAGCGCTGCGGGAGCACGGGTACGTGCTGGTACCGCGGCTCGTTCCCGACGATGCCCTGATGAGACTCAATGAAGTCGCGCGCACGCAATTGCGAGTGCGAGCCAAGCCGCTCGAGTTGGAGGCCGATCTACGCTACCCGGGAGCGCCCAAATCGCGCGATGCCGCGGGTGGCGGCACGGTGCGCAGGCTTTTGGATGCATACGCCCGGGATCCCGCGTTCGCCGCGTGCGCCGTCACGCCCGCCGTGCGTGAATGGATGGAGTCGTATTTCGGTGAGCGCGTGTTGATGTCGCGGGCGCATCACAACTGTCTCATGACCAAGCATCCACAGTACGGAAGCATGACCGGCTGGCACCGCGATATCCGCTATTGGTCGTTCGAGCGCGAGGATCTCGTCTCCGTGTGGTTCGCCCTCGGCGAGGAAACCGCCGAAAATGGCGGTCTCTGGCTGGTGCCCGGGTCTCACAGGATGAAAATCGAGACCGAGCGATTCGACGAGGCGAAGTTCTTTCGCGCCGATCATGCGGCCAACCAGGCGATCATCCGCGCGGCCGTGGCGCCGCGTCTCGCGCCGGGCGATGCGCTTCTCTTTCACTGCAACACCCTGCATTCGGCGGGCAAGAATATGAGCGAGGCGGTGAAGTTCTCGTTGGTGTTCACCTATCACGGAGCGAGCAATGCGCCGCGCCCGGGAACGAGGTCGGCGTCGAAGCCCGAAGTCGGGCTCTGAAGGGGCGGCAAGGCACCCATAAAAAGAACGCCGCTGCGAGGAGGTCTCGGCAGCGGCGTCTCCCGATTGCGATCAGCGATCAGCGAGCCCAGTGGCCCTCATGCATGCGCCAGCCGCCGCCTTCATGCACCCAGGTGTGCGCCACCCAGTGATAGCCCGGGCGGCCAGGGCCCCAGTGGCCTCCGACCCAGACGTGGCGTCCGCCGACCCAGCCCCAATACCCGCCCATCCAGACGTAGCCCGGGCCCGGCGCTACGCCAACCACTTCGACCTGCGGTGCGGGCGGAGCCACTGTGACCACCGCGCCGCCGTAATAACCCGGCGCAGGGGCGACCACACAGCCGCCGAGAAGCGCACTGGATAGAAGGGTTATCCCCGCGAGGGTCTTGATTCCTGAAAATTTCATGGATTCTCCGTTTTTCAGCAATGTTTCTGAATGCATTAACGCACAGCCCCGGCTTCGGATGACGTGAACGTGGGCACAGTGTGCAAGCCGTGAGCGCCGTCCCAGCCGGATCAAGCCCGCGGTGCGGCCAAAACCTGCACCCAGTATAGGCCGTGCTTCACCGCGCGCCCCTGCGCAAAAGCGATGCCCATCTCGGCGAAGCGCGGATCCATGATGTTCTCACAATGGCCCGGACTCTCGAGCCAGCCCTGCACCACGTCGTCGGCCGATCTCAGGCCGTAGGCGATGTTCTCGCCCACGAGCGTCTCGCGATATCCGACCGCACGCACCCGGTCGGCCGGCGTATGGCCGGCGAGGTCCTCATGCTCGAAATAGTCATGTTCGGCCATGTCGTTGGCGTGACCGAGCGCCACGTCGCCGAGCGTGCCCGACAGCCGCACCGGTGGCGCGGGGGCATGCCAATGGGCGCCGCACTTCGCGCCCCGAGCGCGCGCTTCGTTGACCAGATCGAGGGCCCGCGCGGCCAGCATGGGCGCCTCGGCGCGCGAGGGCACGACGTAAGGTGAGGCGAGCACGATCCATGTATCCCGACCTCGACGATGGATGCCGATGTCGCGCATGCCGCGATTGGTGACGGTGGCGCAGTCCGATCGTTTGAGGGTTCCAATGGTCGCGGAGGGCGGCCCGGTGAGATGCACGCCGGCCGCCGCTTCGGGTCTATAACCGCTGTTTTCCGTCGCCGCGGCGAGTGTTTGGCCCGCTGCCCATTGCGCGGCCGCGCGATCCAGCAGGCCATTGCGATTGAGCGCCCGCGCAGCCGGAACGATTCCGCCGCAGCCTCCTTCGCGAAGCAGACGGACTGCGCCGAGCGTCTCGTCCACGGGGTCAGCGGTCGCCGATTGAGCGGCGGCCGAGGTTGCGACCGCCGTGATTGTGGCCAGGGTGATCAATACACCGTACGACAGACCGGTGGCAAAGCGCTGCATTGGCACAGTTCTCCGAAGCCAGATTCCCACATCGCCAACTCGCGATAACCCCACCAACGCGCGATTCGCGCATCGGATGACCGCGCCGGGCGGGACAGCGTCACAGATTGCACCCTGAAAATGCCGTGTGCCGGCTCGAGCCTACGCTGGGGTTCACTACGCGTTGGGGTTGCTGCGTCGCAGGGACGCGCGCCTCATTTCAACTGCTCGATCAGCTCGCAGGCGTGGCTGAGAGCGTCGGCCGAATGCACCCGCACGGACATGTCGCGGGCGCGGCCAGCCATGGTTTGATCGCTCAGAATGGCGCCGATCTCAGCGGCGGCCCGCCTCGCCCGATAGCGGCTTCGCGGCAACGAGCGGCCGAGCCCGAGCCGCGCGATGCGCCATCCGTTGTCGAACTGATCGTGGGCGCTCGGCACCACCAACTGCGGAACGCCGGCCTTGACGGCCTGGGCCAGGGTGCCGATGCCGCCGTGATAGACCAGCAGTGCCGCGCGCGGCAGCACGTCGCTGAAGGGCAGATAGCCGAAGGCCTTGAACCCCGACGGCAGGGTCGCGGGCAGTTGTGCGGGAAAGTTCGTGATCAGCATGCCACGCAGGCCGAGCCCGTGAAGGGCGGCGATCGACTCGATGAAGTAGCCCCGCATGGTGGCGGCGGCCGAGCCGGGCGTCACGATCACCGGCGGCTCGCCGGCGTCGAGAAAATCCCGAACCTCAGCGGGCAACCGCGACTCCGTCGACGTAACGTGTCCGCCGCCATCCCATAGTGGAAAACCCACCAAGTGGACGTTCGGCGGCCAGTCGGCCTGCGGCGGGGCGAACCAATCGGGAAAGAATCCGATGACACAGGCGGGCGAGTGGATCCAGCGCTCCAGCACCCGGGTCACCGGAGAGAGGCCGAGCGTTGCACGAAAATCGTTGAGCGGCCTTTGCAGCAGGCGGTCGATGGCCACCCAGTCGATGAGCCGAAACAACGCGCGCTTGAACCACATCGGCTGCGAAGGCGAGACCCTCACGGTGCCGAACATGCCGTGATCGATGAGGCTGCGGATCACCGTGGGCTGCAGGTGAACGCTTGCCGTCGGCAATCCGAGCTTTTCCTGAGCCACGCGAGCACCGAATGCGATGCTCGAGGCGGCGACGACAGTGTCGTCATCCGCTTGATTTTCGATGAGGCGGAAAATCTCGGCGGTTGCGGGAATGATCACGCGCCTCGCGACCACCTCGAAACCTTTCGTCGGATGCCACAAATCCGGATCCAGAACGGCGCTTTCCACGTCCGCGACGGTTCCGACCGGAAGAAATCCAAGTCCCTGTGCCTCGATGGTCTCCCGAAAGAACGGGTTGGTGATGATGGTCGCGCGGTGTCCGCGTGCAAGCAGCGCGGTTCCCAGCGCGATGAAGGGGTGCACATCCCCCGCGCTGCCCAGAGTGGGCAAGAGGACGTTCAAGCGGCGCGCAGGTCTCACTCGTGGTGGGAGGCGTTGGCGTCAGCGCGCGCCGCGAGCGCCGGAGTTCTCCACCCGCTGCGGATGCCCCAAAAGAAAAAGCCCAGCGACACGAGCACCACGCACAGCTGATCCCAGCCGTAGCCGATGTAGCCCCGCCCTTCGAATTCCTTGCTGCCCGCCCATGACAGCAACACGATTGCGGCAAGATAGGCGATCAGCCACCAGGCGCCCCTGAGATGCCGCCCGAAGTCGAGCCACTTGCCCTTCGCTTGGGAATAAAGATAGATGGGCATGGGCAGGATGAGCAGCAGCATGATCTGACCGGTATGCGGCCAGCGTGCCCAGTAGAGCATGAGCGTCGCAAGGACGAACGCCAGCGGCGCCAAAATCGAGAGTCCCGGCGTTCGCAGCGGACGGTGAACATCGGGTGCCGTGCGCCGTAGGACGGCGACGCTGACCGGAACCACGAGATAGGTGATGATGGTCGCGACCGAGATGACCTCGGCGAGCTTTCCCCAGCCGCGAAAGAAGAACAGGAACAGGAACGACACCAGGAGGTTGAACCACATCGCGGGCCTCGGGATACCGAAGCGGTCGTGGACCCGGCCGAAAATCCGCGGCAGCGAACCTGAGCGCTCCATGGCGTAGATCATGCGAGCCGTGGTCGCGGTGTAGGTCGTGCCCGTTCCGCTCGGGCTGATGAACGCATCGGCGTACAACAAGAGGGCGAGCCAGTTGAGGTTCAGGGCGAGCGCGAGCTGCGCGAACGGCGAGCTGTATTCGAGCGCCGACCAGCCCTCCTGAACATGCCCGGGAGCGACAGCGCCCAGAAACGCGATCTGCAGCAACAGGTACACGACGGTGCTGAGCGCCAGCGATCCGAAAATCGCGAGGGGGATGCTGCGGCCCGGGTTGCGCGCCTCTCCGGCCAGGTTGACCGGACTTTGAAATCCGTTGTAGCTGAACACGATCCCCGAGGTCGCCACCGCCGTCAGGATCGAGGCGGGATCGCCGACGTATGCCCCCCCGTGGATCCCCACGTGGAAGTTGGAGGAATGAAAGCCGGTGCACATCATCGCGATGGCGGTGGCGGCGGGAACGATGAGCTTGAAGAACATGATGGCGCTGTTCGTGCCCGCAAACACCTTCACGCTCCAGAAATTGACCAGGAAGTAGAGCACCACCAGCACCGCGCAGATCCAAAGACCGGGCACGGTCAGCTCGCCATGGCCATGCGCGGCGTGCAGGTACAGTCCCTGTGCCCAGCTCCAG
>Ga0182012_10000121_pt1 | contig 84322 bp, 83 predicted proteins | sample 612S2SmetaG_FD_120486 | JGI IMG/M metagenome (GOLD analysis project Ga0182012, IMG submission 120486) | Permafrost microbial communities from Stordalen Mire, Sweden - 612S2S metaG | ecosystem: Environmental > Terrestrial > Soil > Wetlands > Permafrost | place: Sweden: Stordalen | collected... | reverse complement strand
CGCGGCCGTTCGGGCACAATACAGCGGGTTTAGCGGTGTTGATTACCTTAAAAGGGTACCGATGATACGGTTGATGGGAGCGGATAGACCGGCTCCTGATTGGCAGTATTGTTAACCGGTCCCTCACCATTTTGCAAGTTTCCGCTGCTCATAAAGGAAAAATGTCAGACGCCCATCTCAGTCAGTTGACCTTCGATTCGCTCAATATCGCCGAGTCTTTGAAGCGGGGCATCGCCGAACTCGGCTTCACCCGCTGCACACCGATCCAGGCGCAAACCCTGCCCCTGGCGCTCACCGGTCACGACGTGGCCGGCCAGGCGCAAACCGGAACCGGCAAGACGGCGGCGTTTCTGATCGCCCTGTTCAACCGCTTGTTGACCGATCCCGGCGCACCGAATCGGCCGATCAACGCGCCCCGCGCCATCGTCATTGCGCCGACCCGGGAACTCGCGGTGCAGATCCATTCGGACGCCGAGGGCATCGCGAAATACACCGGACTCAAACATGCGATCGTGTTCGGCGGAGTCGACTACGAAAAACAGCGGCGCGTTTTGGAGGAAGGAGTCGATGTCCTGGTCGGAACGCCCGGCCGCATCATCGATTATTTCAAGCAACATGTGTTCGATCTGCGCCATATTCAAGTGGCGGTGCTCGACGAAGCGGACCGCATGTTCGATCTGGGGTTCATCAAGGATATCCGTTTCATTCTAAGACGGCTCCCCCACCCGACTCTTCGCTTGAATATGATGTTTTCCGCCACTTTGTCATACCGGGTGCTCGAACTCGCGTATGAGCACATGAACAACCCCGAGTTGATCCGCATCGAGCCCGACAAGATGACGGTCGATCGCGTGCGGCAGGTGCTTTACTTCCCATCGACCGAGGAGAAGATCCCGCTGTTGATGGGCCTCCTGCGCCGGATCGACGCGCGGCGCACCATGGTGTTCGTGAACACGCGGCGTGTTGCCGAGGTTCTGGAGCGGACGCTCACCGCCAACGGATTCGTCGCCCAGGCGCTGTCGGGAGATGTGCCGCAAAACAAGCGCTTGAAGATGATGCGCGACTTTCACAACGGCGACGTTGCCGTGCTGATCGCGACCGACGTCGCGTCCCGAGGGCTGCACATTCCCGACGTGAGCCATGTGTTCAATTTCGACCTCCCCAACGACCCGGAGGACTACGTCCACCGGATAGGCCGTACGGCTCGGGCCGGCGCTGAAGGCGACGCCTTGAGTTTTGGCTGCGAAGAGTACGCCGTGGGGCTGCCCGACATCGAACGCTACATCGGGCACCAGATTCCCCGGGCGCCCATCGAATCGGCCGACCTGGCCGCCGTGACCGCACCGCCTCCCGCCGAATGGCGCGAGCGCGCTCCCCGCAGCGGCCCGTCGAGAGGCGGCGGCCGCTCCGGCGGCGGGCCTCGCTCCGGCGGAGGACCCCGCTCGGGCGGGGGGCATCGTCCGGGCGGCCGGCCTCAAGGCGGCGGACCCCGTCGCTCCTCGCCGTCCTCGCACAGCGGCCCTTCCTCCCGCGGCGCCCCGTCCTCGCACAGCGGCCCGTCCTCGCGCGGGCCCGCGCCTGGCGCCGATTCCGCGCCGCGCGCCCCGGACGGCGGCGGCGGGGGTGCTCCCGCCGACAAACCGGCCGGGGAGCGTCCGGCGCGCCGCAGGCGCCGCCGAGGCCGTCCCGGTGGGTCCGGCGGGTCAGGATCGGGCGGGTCCGGCGGCAGCGCCCCCGCCGTTACATGAGGTCGGCCACCCCGTCGACCGCGACATAGCGGCCGGTGTCCTGGCGGGGCTGCCCGGAGTCCGGCAGCCGTACCGCGCGCAGCCACGCAATGCCGAAGGCATGCGCCGCATCGAGCACCGGCAGGCTGTCGTCGATGAACAAAGTGCGCGTCGGAACGAACGGTTCCTTGGCGTTGAGCCGCGGCCAGAAGAGAGCATCTTCCTTGGGCGCATGAAAGGCGTGCGTCGAATACCAGGCATCGAAATGATCCGTGAGGCGCGATTGCTCGTTCTTGATCGCGAGCGTCACGGGATGCGCGTTGGTCACCAGCACACGCCGCTTGCCGCTGGCTTTGAGCCTGCCGAGAAAGTCCAGGGCGCCGGGCAGGTAGCTCACCCTGTGCAGCGCCTCGCGCTTGATGGCGGCGATATCCAGCCCGAGTTCCGCGCTCCAGTAATCGATGCAATACCACTGCATGGTGCCGCGAACCGCCTGAAATTTCGGCGCGAGCACCTCCCAGGCGGCTGCCTGGGGCAATCCGCGAAGTTCGGCATATCGGCCGGGAAGGTGTTCCTGCCAGAACCAGTTGTCGAAGCGCTGATCGAGCAGCGTCCCATCCATGTCCAGAAGGACGGTGTCGATGCTCGACCAATCGAGCCCTGCATCTCTGGACATTTGAGTATCATACCAACCGATGAGAGATCTCCGCGGCCTCACCGAAGCCTTGTTGCCGATCGCAGCCCGCGCGGGCGAGGCGATCATGAAGATCTACGACGGCGCCTTCACGGTGGAGCGCAAGGACGACAATTCGCCGTTGACCCTCGCGGACCTGGAATCGCAGCGGATCATCGTCGAGGGCCTCGGACGATTGACGCCCGACGTGCCCGTGCTGTCGGAGGAATCGGCCCAGGCTCCGTGGCCGGTGCGGCGAACCTGGCACGAATTATGGGTGGTCGACCCGCTCGACGGCACCCGCGAGTTCGTGAAGAGGAACGGGGAATTCACCGTCAATATCGCGCTTGTTGTCGAGCACGAACCGGTGCTCGGGGTCGTCACCGCGCCCGCGCAAGGAATCTCATACTGGGGAGCCAGGGGTATCGGAGCTTTTCGGCAGGATGAGCATGGCACCGTGCGCCAGATCCGCGTCTCCGCTCCCGCCTCTCCGCTGCGTGTGGTCGGAAGCCGCTCGCACATGAGTCCCGAAACGGCGGCGTATCTAGCCGGTTTTCCGCCCCATGAGATGACGGGCGTCGGCAGCTCGCTGAAATTCTGCCTGTTGGCCGAAGGCAACGCCGAGCTCTATCCGCGCTTCGGCCCCACCTCGGAATGGGACACGGCCGCGGGACAAGCGCTGCTCGAAGCGGCCGGCGGCCAGGTCACCCGCATGGACGGCCATCGATTGCGCTACAACTGCCGGGAAAGCCTCATCAATGGCGATTTCATCGCCTTTAGTCACCCGAGCGTATTGACGCGGTCGCAAACGCCGTCGCAGCCGTGAGCGCCGCGCGCGCAGCCGCGAGGAACACCGGTCAGGCATGCCCCGCCGGCTCGCAGAACTGCAAGGTGGAGTCGAGCAGAGTCGGTATGTCGAAAACCACCTCATCACCCTCCATGGTGAGACGCGCCACACCTGCCGCGGCGATCAGCGCGGCCGGCACATGAATCTGGCCGCGAGTGCGGGGCGGCATCCAGGTATGAAGCCGGACATCGTCGAAGGCGCGGTTGAGCGCGCCCCAGCGAAGCTGGGCGGCACGCGCGATGGGCGTGTCCAAGTCCGGCTGGTCGCTCGCCAAACGCGGTGCGCTCAACAAGGCCTGGACATATTGCACCATGTCATTTGGATCGACTCTGAGGGACATTTCAGGGGCCAATTCGGAGTGTTTCATGTCTCCTCTATGGGGCATGCCGGGTGGAAATCCAGGGTAAGCTCTGCGCCGTGAGCATCGATCTCGTGTTTTTCATGATCGGAGCCTCAGGCTTGGGCATAGCGTACAAGGTTTGGCACAGCGCACTCGGGGCGCGCGAAGCGGCAAATCGCATCGCACGAGAGGCCTGTTCCCGGGCGGTGGTGCAATTCCTCGACGAGACGGTCGCCTTTGCGGGTTTCCGCTGGCGCCGCGACGACCGCGGACGACGGCGTTTGCTACGGACTTACACATTCGATTACACGAGCGATGGTTTCGAGCGTGCCCAGGGCTTCATCGTAATGTCGGGCGCCCGCCTGGAAGCCGTCGGACTGGCCGGAAACTCCTCGTGAGGGTCGGCGACATCGTCGATCTGCACACGCATTCGACGTGCTCTGACGGCTCCCTGCCGCCGGGCGAACTGGTCGAACGCGCCGCGGCGGCCGGCATCGCGATCCTGGCCCTGACCGATCACGACACCACCGCGGGGATTGCGGCGGCCGGCGCGGCAGCGGCCCCCCTGGGAGTCACTCTGGTCCCCGGCGTGGAGGTGTCCGTCGCCTGGCGGCACCAATCGATTCACATTCTCGGCCTCTGGATCGATCCGTCATCGCGCACGCTTCGAGACCTGCTCGGCGCCCAGGCCGAGCGGCGGCGGGTCCGCATGCAAAGAATCTGCGCCGCATTGACCAAGGCCGGGCTGCCCGGCGGCGAACTCCTGGCGGCGGTCGAGGCGAAGCCGGGGGTGCCGACTCGATCGCACCTGGCGGCGGCGCTCGTGGACGGCGGGCACGTCCATCGCGCCGAGGATGCGTTTCGCAAATATCTCGGCCATGGCAAGCGCGCGCACGTCGCCGCGGGCTGGCCGGCGATCGAGGAAGCCGTCGCCGCGATACGCGCCTCGGGCGGCGATGCCTGCATCGCTCACCCGGCCCGGTACACCTTGTCATCGGGCGCTCGGCGCCAGCTGATATCCGACTTTGCGGCGGCGGGCGGATCGGCGCTCGAGATCGTCACCGGGGCCAACGGCGCACAGCACGCCGCCGCGAACGCCGCCCTCGCGACGCGGTTCGGGCTTGCGGGATCCCTGGGCTCCGACTTTCACGATCCTCAACTAACTTGGAATCCTTTGGGCCGGTTGGCTAAGCTACCCGATGGCATCGACCCGCTGTGGCGCCACCGGCTTCCATAACAAGCAGCGAACTCGTGAACGACGAAGACAACAAAATCAACACCGATTTGTTCAAGAACATCGAGCGGCTGCGTCAACTTCGAATCGAGCACCGGGACCTGGACGACGTGATCTCCCGGCTCTCCTTGGATTTCAAGGTCGATGAGCTGCAGATGAAGCGCCTCAAGAAGCGCAAGCTCATGCTCAAGGACCAAATCGCGCGCCTGGAGAGCCAGCTGATACCGGACCTGAACGCATGATCCAGGAAATCTGGCTTCATCTTCAGGCCTTCCTCGAGATCCTGTTCACGCGTAACGTCCTCACGGAGGTCGCGGCGTTGGGGGTCTGCATCTCGTTGGGCTGGCTGGCGGCCGTGCTGTTGCGCGACCGCCAGCCGCCGCGTCGAGCGCAACCGATCGCTTTCTGGAGCGGCGACATCCTCGCGTACGTCGTGTTCGTCGCACTGCCTGCGGTGGTCGTGCTGGGTTTCGTGCTCCTGTCCCGCGGCATTCTCGATGCGGCGCACTTCGACGTGACCATCCTGGACGCTGCGGTGCGCCTGGTCGGCGCGTTCGTGGTGATCCGCATCGCCGTACTCTTGTTTGCGATCAGCCTGGGCAACAAGTCGTGGCTGCAAAACATCGAGAATCGGCTGACTTTCGCGATCTGGCTCGCCTTCGCCGCCGATTACCTGGGGTGGCTCGATCCCATCATCGCCGGCCTCGACAGCATCGGCATCGCCTCCGGCAAAACCCGCGTGACGGTATGGTCGGTGATGAAGCTGCTGTTCACGCTCACGTTGTTCGTGCTGGTCGCCGCCTGGATCAGCCGCTGGCTCGACCGCCGCCTTAAAAAGCTGTCGAGCCTCGCGCCGTCGACACGCATCGGGCTCGCCAAGTCCGCCAATGCCTTCCTGATCGGGCTCAGCATCCTGGTCGGCCTGAATACCGCGGGCGTCGATCTCACCGCATTGACGGTGCTCACGGGCGCCATCGGCCTGGGACTGGGTTTCGGCCTGCAATCGATCGCCTCCAACTTCGTCTCCGGCTTCGTGCTGCTGATGGATCGATCCATCAAACCGGGTGACGTCATCAGCCTCTCCGGTCAGAGCGGCACGAGCACCGAGAATTTCGGCTGGGTCCAGGAACTGCGGGGCCGATACGTCGTAGTACGCGACCGTGATGGCATCGAGATGCTGGTGCCGAACCAGCAATTGATCTCGAGCGCCGTGATCAACTGGAGCTATACGGATCCGAGGATTCGCCTGAAGCTGCCGATCAGGATCAGTTACAACGACGACCCCGAGCTCGCGCTCCAGGTCCTGCTGATGGCGTGCGAGGGACAGAGGCGGGTATTGCGCGACCCTGCACCGGTGTCGCGCTTGATGCAATTCGGCGACCACGGCATCGAGCTGGAATTGCGATTTTGGATCTCCGACCCCCAGGAAGGGGTGAACAACGTCCGCTCCGAGGTCAACCGCACCATCTGGGCCCTGTTCAAGGAGAACAAGATCACCATCCCGGTGGCCCAGCGCGAGATTCGAATCCACGACTCGCGCACCGACCTCGATTGACGGGGCCGCCGTGCCGCCCGCCATTTCGGAGCCCGTAGCGATTCCCGACGAAGAACTGGAGTGGAAATTCATCCGCTCGTCCGGTCCCGGCGGCCAAAACGTCAACAAGGTCTCCAGCGCCGTGCAGCTGCGATTCCTGCTGCATCGGAACACGAGCATTCCCGCCTCCGCCAAGCATCGCCTGCGGCGCATGGCGGGACAGCGGCTGGTCGATGACGGCACCATCCTGATCACCGCCCGCGACGAACGCAGCCAGGAGCAAAACCGCCGCTCCGCGCTCGAGCGTCTCGCCGATCTCATCCGCGCTGCCTTGATCGAGCCCAAGATCCGCAAGAAGACCCGCCCGACGCGCGCTTCCAAGGAACGGCGCATCGACTCGAAGAAGAAGCGCTCGACCACCAAACGGGGACGCGGCGGGAGCTGGGACTAGGCCTACTGCCCCAATGTCGCCTGCAGGATGTCATGCCTCAACTGCTCGGAGAGCACGAGCTGCGCATCCGCCGCGACACCGAGCAGCGGTTCCCCGAACACGAGCGAGCCGTCCTGCGCCGTCGTCACCACCTGGCGCCGACCGAGAAGCTCGATGAAGTTCCTGAACAAGCTCTTGTCGAAGAACTCGGGCGAATCGAGTCCGTACAGAATCGACATGCGCTGCGCCATCAGATGGCAGCGCTCCTCGAGCGCTTCGTGGGTGATGTTCCCCGAGCCCGCCCGCAGCAGCACCGCAATCACGAGGTAATAGCGCTCCAACGTCTGGATCGTGGTCTCCGCAAGCAGGGACAGCTGTATGGCCTCGAGCGACGTGGGAGCGGGACGCCGCCACTCGCTGCGATCCTCGTTCGGCTGAAGCAGCCCGGAACGGGTCAGCGCATCGAGGAGCGAGTCCGTGACCGCGCCGATCTCCTCCTCGGGCCAGCGCAGCGCGAGTTCCGCGCGGATATAGGGATAGACGCGCCAGGCCAGGCGCTTGATGTCCTCGGTGCGCATGCGCGCATTGCTGACGAAACAGCATGCGATGAGCGAGGGCATCGCGAACAGATGCAGAATGTTGTTGCGGTAGTACGTGGCGAGCACCGCCCGCTCGGCGGTCATGCGCATGATGTCCCCCAGCGGGTGCGCCTGGCGTTCCAGCATGCCCATCGACTCCGCGTAGCGAATCATTTGCTCGGCGCTCATCGTCGTGACGGTGACCAGCGGCGCGTACGGTGCATCGCGAAGCAGCCGCTGGTACAAATCGAGTTGCCGCTTGAGATCGGCCTCGAGCAGCGCCTGCCGGGGCATCGCGAGCACCGCCATGGATACGAGGTTGACGGGCGTCACGGCTGCGGCCGAATTGATGCCGCTGACGACCCGGAAGGCGAGATCGTTGATCAGCTCCGCGATCCAACCGGGCGGCGACGCATCGTCCCCGGCGCCGCCCGGGGTGCCCGAGGGGGTGCCGCGCCAACCCGGGTTGTACGCGTCGAGCAGGTCGTCGAGCACGATGGGCTCGCCGAGATTGACGTGCACCTTGCCGAATTTGCTGCGTAGCAAGGCCGGCAGGGACCTGATCACGCCGATGACGCTTTCCTTCTCCTTCGGGCGGCCCGACAACTCGCCGATATAAGTTCGGCCCTCGACGATCCGTTCGTAGCCGAAATAAACGGGCATGAACACCACCGGCCGCTTCGGCTCCCTGAGATAGCTGCGTACGGTCATCGACAACATGCCGGTGCGCGGCACCAGCAAACGCCCGGTCCGGCTGCGGCCGCCCTCGACGAAGTATTCGAGCGGATGGCCGCGCTCCATCATGAACCCCAGATACTTGGTGAACACGGCGGCGTAGAGCGGGTGCCCCTTGAAGCTGCGTCTCAAAAAAAACGCACCGCCCTTGCGCAGGAATCGCCCGATCACCGGCAGGTTGAGATTTGCGCCGGCGGCAACGTGCGGCACGGCAAAGCCCTTGAGATAGATGACGTACGACAGCAGCAGATAATCCATGTGGCTGCGGTGACAGGGCACGTAGATGATCTCCGCCCCGTCGCCGATTTCCTGGAGCTTTTCCACATGCTCGAACTCCACGCCGTCGTAGAGCCACGTCCACAACCGCTTGAGCAGGGAGGCCATGAACGTGATGAAGGGCTGGGAATAATTCGCCGCGATCTCCATCGCGTATTGGCGGGCGGTCAACAACACCGCGCGGCGCCGCGCCCTGCGTCTGAGGCCCGCGCGCCCGCGGCCGCGAGCCGCCTCAGCCAGTTCACGGCGCGCTTGCATCTCCCGGCGCACCGCGTGCCGCACCGCCTGCGTGCGCAGGATGTGCGCCACCATGGTCCGCCGGTGCGAAAGATCGGGTCCGATGGTGGACGCTCGCTGCGCCCGGAATACGCCGCGAAAGGAGCGCATCACCCGCCGAACCGCGCGCGGCGGAGGCAAGCCCTGCAGGGCCTCGCGAAGCGCCACGGGCTCGCCGAAGTACACCACCGTATTGCGGCCGTTGACGAGCACGTTGAGCATCTTGCGAAAGCGACCGACCAGCACCCAGTTCTCGGCGAACAGCAGCCGCCACAGGCTCTGTTCCTTGTGCGGTGCCCTGCCCCAAAAAATCGAGACCGGGACCAGGTCGGCGTCGAAGTCGGGATCCGCCGCCGCGGCGTCCACCATCTGCACCAGGTAGCGGGGGGCTCGAGAGCGGCTGCGCGAGCTCCATAGCGAGCCCTGACGCGCCAGTGCAAAGCATCGATCCGGACGCGGCATTTGGAGTTTCGTGCACGCAATGTCGAGCACTGCGAAATCGGCGCGGCTTTCGGTCTCCAGCACGTAGCACACCGGGCGCCCCCGGGCTGCGAGTGTCCCCGCGATGTCGTCGGGCTTGATGGTCGCCTTGACCCAAAGGCCCAGGGTCTTGCGCACGGCCCAGCGCCAGGCGCCGCTCAAGCCGCGTAGAGGGTTCATGGGGTTGCTCGAGGTTTTACGCGCTTTATTGGGGAGAATCGCCGCGCTCTTGGGTGAACAAAACCGCCAGCAACCTAGTCGAACCATCGAGCACGCGCATTTGCCAACCTCGTAACCCGGCCCGCGGAGTCGATGAGTGTACAATTCCCCGATGCAAACAGTCACTCGGAGTAGAGGCATGGTGCGAAGGGCCGCGGCGCTTTTGGTCATCGGCGGGTTATCGTTCGCGGGAGTGATCCAAGCGGCGGGCCCGGGAGTGGACATCGATACCGCGGCGACGATCTATCAGGCGGCTCAGGTGCGTGAACAGGTGCGAGCGTCCCTCGCCACGATGCCGGCCCAGGTCCGGCAGATGTTCGAAAAGGACGCCTCCGCCAAACTATCCCCCGAGCAGCTCGCGGCCGTCACAGCCGCCGCTGAGCGCGGCTTTCGCATCGATGTGTTCGAGGCGCCCGCACTGAGTGCGCTCGCGCAAAATTTGGACTCCGCGACCGTCGCCAAGGCGCAAGCCTTTCTATCGAGCGATCTCGGGAAACGGATGGTGGCGGACGATGTCGCCTCCGCGACCATGGGTCAGGAGATGATCGAAAAGGTGATGGACGGCGTGCTCACCGCGCCGTCCACGCCCAAGCGCGATGCCGTGATTGAAAAGCTCGAGAAAGCTGCGAGATCGTCGGAATCGACGGTCGATGTGTTCCTGAGCATGGGGCAGGCCGTGGCCGTCGGCACGGCCATCGGCTCCGGGCTCGATCAGACCAGCATCGCCGAGCGCGCCAAGAAATCGGGCGACGCAGGACGCGCGGAATTACAGGAGAGCATGCGGGTGCCCATGCGCCGCTTCCTGTCCTATTCGTACCGGGACATGAGCGACGCCGACCTCAAGCGCCTGTTGTCCTTCCTGGAATCGCCAGCCGGTATTCGCTATGTGAGCGCCTACAATGCCTCGATGGGAGCCGGGTTCGACGCCATGGGAAAGCGAACCGGCGAGCGGCTGGGCGAGAGTCTGCGCGAGCTCGCCCAGGCCAAACTCGATCAGCCGGTGCGGGAATCACCGGCGCCGGACTCGCACTAACCGTCCCCGCGCGGGAGCGCTTCGAGGAACGATTTCAGGAGCGAGCAGATCGCCTCGATTTGGTCCTCCAATCGGTGATCGGAATCGAGCACATGCAATGCAGCGTGGTGCTCGCGAGCCCAGCGGATGCTGTTGTCGACCGGCACGATGTCGTCGTGCCAGCCGTGCACGATGGCGGTGGGGCAACGCACATCCTGCGGCGTGTGCGCCTCGAAACCCGGCATGTAGAAGGCGGGTGCCAACAAAAAGATCCCGCGCGGCGCCAAGCGGGCGCAGGCCGCGGCGGACACATGCCCGCCCATGCTCGAGCCCACCAGAACCAGGGGTTGGCGAATAAGACCTGCGACCGTGACGAGCTTCTCGACGCGCTCCGTCGCATCATCCATCCCCCGATAGTCCACGGACTCGACCCCAAGCCCCAAATCGCCCACCGAGGCCGCCATGGCGGTGATTTTGCGGCCCCAGGGCCCGCTCTCCTTGCCGTGAGAGAACACCACCGTCAAAGACATAACCCGTACCTCGCCTCATTAATGTTAAAGAATGGCCCCCTCGCGGCCGTTAAACCCTCCATGGCTCTGGAGGAAGAACTACCGGACGATCGCCAGGAGCTGCGCCGCTCGATCGACTGCCTCGAGGGAAGCGCCGACCTCAAAGACGTACCCTTGGTGGTGCTCCAGGCGCTCGCCGCGGGCGCCGTTCATTTCTCGGTCCCGGCCGGCAACGTGCTGTTCGAATCCGGTTCCGCATCGGAGGGAGTATATCTTCTCGCGAGCGGCCGGCTCGGCGTGCGCGTGCCGGGCCACGCGGCGTTCGCTGCCGAAATCGAGCGCGGCGAATTGGTCGGCGAGGCGGCCTGGCTGCTCGGGGAGCCGCGCAGCGCGACGGTGATTGCCCTGCGCGATTCCGAAGTCCTGTTGCTCCCGGGGCCCGTGATCGACGCGGCCGCATCGATCTCGGGCAAATTCGCGCTCGCTCTCGCCAGGTTGAGCGCTCGTCGCCTGCGTCGAAGCAACTCCCCGTCCCGCCGCAACGCGCACGCGCGCGTATTCACCGTCGTCCCCAACAGCGAGGAGGTCGATGCGATCGAGTTCGCCGCGCGATGGGTGGAGGAGCTCGGACGCTCGGGCCGCGCGGAATTGGTGTGGGACGTGCGCGCGGGCATGCACACCTCGGAGTGGTTCAGCCGGCTCGAGGAATCGAACGATTACGTGGTCTACGTGGCCGACCCCGGCGATTCCGGCTGGACCCGGCAGTGCTGCCGGCAGGCCGACGTGATACTGGCGCTGGCACGCGCCGAGGCAGACGTGCGCGACTGGCCTCGCAGCGTTGCCGACGCCGCGGCCCGCAGCGGCGCGCACGTCGAACTGGCGCTGCTGCATCCATCGGCCCTGGTTGCCGGGGCGGCGGCCCGCTGGCTGCCGACATTGCCCGTGGCGCTTCATCACCACCTCGTCGATACCGCCGATCTCGCCCGGCTCACGCGACTCGTGACGGGACATGGTGTCGGCTTGGTTCTCTCAGGCGGCGGAGCCCGCGGCTTTGCCCACCTCGGCGTCATCCGGGCACTGCGCGAGGCGCGCGTGCCGCTCGATTTCGTGGGCGGCGCGAGCATCGGCGCCATCATCGCCGCCGGCATTGCGATGGGTTGGAGCGACGAGGAGATGATCGTGCGCTACCGGCGAAGCTTCGTGGACACCAACCCCGTGAATGACTACACGTTTCCGCTGGTCGCTCTCACGCGCGGCCGCAAGGTTTTGCGGCTTCTCGAGCGAGAGTACGGCGGGATGTCGATCGAGGACTTGAGGCTGCCGTATTTCTGCATCAGTGCGAATCTCACCAGCGGGCGTGCGCTCGAGCACCGGCAGGGCCCGCTCGCAAAGGCGCTGCGCGCAGCCGTCGCGATTCCGGGCGTCATGCCGCCGGTGTTCGACGGCGAGCAGGTGCTGGTGGACGGCGCGGCCCTGAACAATCTGCCGGTGGACCTCATGCGGAGTCACGCGCCGGGCTACGTGATCGGCTGCGACGCGGGCGCCGACCGCAGCTTTTCGATCGATCTCGCCCCCGCGGAAGCCCCCCCGTTCTGGCGCTTCTTCGCGCGCGGCCGGGGTGGCCGGCGGCGCATCAATATTTTCCAGATCCTCATGCACGCCGGCATGATCAATAACGTGTCGAGCTCGGCGGCGCGGGTCGCCGATGTCATTTTGAAGCCCCCGCTGGCGGGGATCGGTTTGCTGAACTGGCAGGCCTTCGATCGCGCGATCGAGGCCGGGTACGGCTACGCGCGCCAAGCCCTCGAGGAATTGCCCGGGGTGCCCCGGCTCGCTGCGGCCCCGCTCGAGACCGAACGGCGGGCGAAGAATTCATTGGCGGCCGAACTCGACCGGCGCCTCTCGATCAAGGCGGCTCGAGCTGGATAGCCAGCTTGTCGACCCAGTCCAGCTCTTCCGGACAAAATTCGGCCAGCGTCGCGCGGGTGAGGCTGGCGGGCTGCACCTTCGTTCCCGATGCCGAATGCGCGATGCGGTAGCCGTGAAACTCCATGGGTCTCACGGCCGCGAAGCCGATCAGGAAATGGAACTCTCCAGGCGCGCCGCGCCGGCGGTCGCATACCACGTAGAACGACTCCTCGCGACGCCGGGAGCCGAACGCGCCCGCTTCGTGCAGCTCCTCGAAAAACGCGCGCACCTGGGCGGTCACCAGATGGGCGGTTTCGGGCCCGGGTTCGGCCGCGATCACCCAGCGGGTCCCGCGCTCGATCGAGTTCACGATGAAAAGCGCCAGTCGTCGCGAGGCGAGGTTCTGCCAATCCTGCGTCCCCGCCGAGCCCGCAGCCAGGGTGCGCGGCTTGGCGCCGGGGCGGCCGACCGAGCGCACGGCCTGCAAGGTATTGACGCCGCGACGCAAAAGGCGCGCGCGCCGGTCCTCCGGAACCAAACAGACCGGACGAAACCCTGGCCGCAACACGGACTCATCGATGCGCATCTCGCCCCAAATCGGACGGGCTTCATCGCTTCGCGCCAGCATGCCGGCCACGGCGCCGCACGGCGCGAAGGACTCGAAATGCCCGCGCAACTTGTCGTGAGCCAGAACGCGCGGAAAGTACATGAGCGCGTTCTCGCTCTGCAGCGGAAAATCTCGCAGAGCCAGCAGCGCGTCATCCGCCGTGTGCCATGCGTAGGGCGGATCGACGATCAGCAGGGCGCCGCGCTCCTTGCAATACCGCTCCGCGACCAGGAGCACGGGCAGCCCCACATCCTCGGTGCGCGACGGCGGCGGTATGCACAGGAGGTTGAAATGATCGCACTCCTCGAGGGCGAACAGGCCGGTGCGCTCGATCTTGGAGCCGATCACGTCGTAGTCGGTGAGCGGCGCCCCATCGTCACCGTCTGAATTGGAGCTCACGTATCCCGCGCCCGCCGACCCCGCGGCATGCACGGTGCTATCCGGCCGCTCCGTCGGCAGATCACCACGCAGTCGAACGAGCTCGGATTGAGCCAGCACCTGTGCAATATGACGCTCGTGGTCCCGCGACATCGATACCTGGGGGAATATCTCCTGGTCTTCGACGTGGTTGCCGCCCTGCATGCGCAAGCGCTGCACGGTCAGGTTGAAGCGCGCCACGTCCCCCGCCGGTATGTTGTCGTAGTCGACGCTCGCGCGCAGGAACTCGCGCGTCCCGGGACTCGCCGCCCAGAGCGTCAGCGCGCCGGCACCGGCGCGCAATGTGAGGGTGGGCGCGCGGGCGCCGTTCACGACGCGCACGATGAGCGCCTCGCCGCCGCCGTTATCGAAAAACTGCTCGACCGCGTACGACAGGCGGCTCGGTTGCCAGAGGCCGCCGAAGGCATGCTGGAACTCGGCGAAGCTCCTGACGGCGACGGGTCGATTCACAGGACCGCGCAGCGTGCGTCCCACGAACGCGGTACGCGCCGTGCTCAATCGCGCGATGGTCTGGTCAGGGCCTCGTTCTTCTTGTACCCGGAGGCCCAGGGTGCTGGGCGTCACAAAATATGGTCCTCGTTGCGACGGGCAGTACTGTAGCACAGTGGGCAAACACGCCGCCCGCACGAGCGTCAGGGCGTCAGTGCGTCAGTGCGTCAGTGCGTCAGGACGCGAGCAGGCGCACGTCGCGGCGCTTCAGCAAAGCGACCAGCAAGAGGCCGGTCACGAACCCGCCGATGTGCGCGCGAAACGCCACGCCGGTGTGGGCGCCGGCGACTGCTGCATCGCTCAACAGCTGCGCCGCGAACCACACCAATAGAAGCAGCATGGCGGGGACTCTCACGGTGGTGAAAAAGAACGGCAGCAGAACCAACGTCAGCACCCGCGCGCGGGGAAACAGCACGAGGTAGGCGCCCAGCACGCCGGAGATGGCGCCGCTCGCGCCGATGATCGGGTAAGCCGAATGCGGATCCGCGAGCGCTTGCGCGAACAATGCGGCGAGACCGCACAGCAGGTAGAACACCAGGAAGCGCACGTGTCCCATCGCATGCTCGACGTTGTTTCCGTAGATCCACAGGAACAGCATGTTGCCGAGCAGATGGAACCATCCGGCGTGCAGGAACATCGACGTGAACGGCGTCGCATAGCGGGGAATCCAGTCGAAATCCGGCGGCAGGCGCGCATCGGTCAGCAGAACCGCGGGGATCGCACCCAGCCCGACGACCGCGTGCCGGGCCGCGGTTTCGCCGAGTGACTGCTGCCAGATGAAGACCGCGCTGCAGAGCGCGATCAGTGAACAGGTGACGTACGGGCGGGAGGCTGATGCACGGTCATCCTTGAGCGGGATCATGCACCCTCGTCTTCCCCCCGGCGTCGCGCTCCGCAGTGCGTTCGGCGAAGCGCCGATCCTCCTCGGCCCGCGCCTGCTCGGCCTCCAGTTTCTTGCGCTCGATCTCCTCGAGCATCACTTTCATCCACTCACTCGTCATCTTCGCTCCCGGCATCCGCGCGCACCACCGCATCCACGGCGGCGACGGTGCGCGCCTGATAGAAAGGCTTCGACGCCGCGTAGACCCGTTTCGCCAAGGTGGCGCCCGCCGGCGTCTTCTCGAGTTCCGCATACAGCGGCACGATCAACGATGAACGGCCCGTGGATGCCAGATATTCCTCGAGGCGCTGATACCCGGGCTGATACCCATTGCGGATCACCAACAGGAACCAGCCGCTTGCCACCTGCGCGTTGGTGGAGCGATTGAAGCCGAACGCCTGGTCCATGTCCGCCAGCTGGTCCCGGCGCAGGGTCGCGGGCATCCCGGACAGGAAGTACACCCACTGCGGGGTCTCCCAGCCGCGGCTGTCGATTTTCTTGGCCGGGACCTTGCCCGACAGCCACGCACTTCGCGCCGCATCGACGGCGTCGAAAGCCGTCGATACGGGCACGAGCGCATCGCCCGGGATGCCGGTCGAGGTGACCCAGACGAGCGCCTGTTCGCGGGTCACGATGCCCGGGAAGCGCTCGAGAAGGTTGTCCTTGAGGTAGGCAAGGAATTGATCCGTATCGACGCTCTTGAGCATGAAGTGGTCGAAGTATCCCTTGAGGAAGGCGTCGAGCCGCTCCCGGCCGAACTTGACGTCGAGGTAGGTGAAGAACAAGCCCGCCTTCTCGAACGCGGGCTCTCTCCCGACGGCGCCCGGGTCCCGGCCCCTGAGGTCCGCGGCAAGCACTTGGTCGAGGGCGCCCTGCTTGGCGAGGTCGTCACGCAGCGAACGCAGCGTGAGCCAGCTCTCCGCCATCGCGCGGGGGCTCCCGAACAGCTCCTCGATCAGCCGGTTGCGCATGTAACGCGACAACCCCTCGTTGATCCAAGCATCGCGCCAGCTGGATGCGCTCACGAGGCCGCCCGCCCAAGCCTGCGCCAGGGCCTGCGCCACCAGCGATTCCTGACTCCGGTCGCCGGTGACGGCGGTCGGCGTCAGGAACGGCGCAGACGGATTGCCGACTTCCAGAATCGGGAAACTCGGCGGCATCACCACGACATCGTATCGGTCGAAGCGGTAGGGCCCGAACATGCGTTCGGCGGATTTCATCATCGTGTCCGTGTCGGCGAAATCCTTGGCGGCCTGCTCCAACACCGGCTTTTCCGCATACACGCCCGTGCGCGGCCCTGTCTCCTTGAAGCGCAGATCTCCCACCGCCAGCGCGATCAGACAGGAGGGCACGGGGTCCGACATGGCGAAGGAATACTCGCCATTGCGTTTGACCTTGGGATCGTTCCTGGCGCTCATCACGGCGATCACGTCGTCATCGGTGTTGATGACCGCCGTATAGGCCGCACGCACCTGCGGGGTGTCCTGCAGCGGGATCCAGCCGCGCGCGCCGATCGGATACGACAGCGTGTACATGAACGGGTGATGCTTGCCCGCGGTCTGCTTGTCGGTGAGCCATTGCAAGGCCGGCGACGTGGGCGACGTCACGTACTCGATCTTGATCGTCTCCGTGGATTTCTTGAGCGGCGGTAGCTCGATGACCAGAGGGCTTCCCAGCAGCGGATCGCCCTTGCCGAAATGAAAGGGCCGGCTCACCCAGGTGGTCTCGCTCTTCGATAGCGCGCCGAGCACGTTCGAGGGCTTCTCGCTCACCTCCCGGATGTCGAGATCGCGGGTATCGAGCACCAGCTGCGTCGCATTCGGGTCGAGGCGTTTGACCTGCAGGGCGACGGCGCCGAACAACACCTTGTTGGGGAAATCGACGCGCAAATCCAATTCGATGCGCGTGACGCGAAATTGCTCGATGTTGGCGAACGAGTGGTAATCCAGCCCCGTTTGAATCGGCGCCAGGTCGGAACCGGCGGCGGCCGGAGCACCGGCCGTGGCCGCGGAGCCGGTGAGCAGCCAGAGGGCGCCGGCGGCGATTGCCGGGCGCGCAACACTCGAGCGCATCATGCGGCCACTCGTGCGCTTATCGGCTGCCGGCCGCGGGCACGGCGCCGGCCGGGGCGGCGGGCGGTGCTTCGCTCTTTCCGGTGATCGTCTCGTTATAGGTTTTCTCGTCCACCAACAAGCCTGACTCGCCGTCCCAGTTGGACCCTTCCGGCAAGGTGTTCTCGACGACGACCGAATTGCCCAGCACCTGATCGAGCCCCTCCTGGCCGCCGGTCACCGGCACGGGAATCGCGCGCGCGGCGTGGGCCAGATCGCCGACCCGCTGCCAGTCGATGTCCTTGTCGGCGCCTTCGATCCGATCGCCGATTTTGGCGCGCTGCTTGGGGTTCATGAGATTCGCGAGCAGCCGCTTGCGGTTCTTGTTCCAATCGCGCGAGTCGTCCTCCATGACGGCGTAGGCCTGCAGATACAGCGTGCCGTCGCGCCAGCCGAACAGGTAGGGCTGATTGACCACGGTCACCTTGGTGCCGATCGGTATGAGGTCGAAGAACACGGCGATGTCCTCCGGGTAGAGCCGCATGCAGCCGTGGCTCGAGCGCATGCCGACGCCATAGGGCTTGTTGGTCCCGTGGATCAAATAGCTCGGCCAGCTCAGGCGAAACGCGTACTGGCCCAACGGGTTTTCGGGTCCCGCGGGCACGACCGCCGGGAGCATATCGCCATCCTCGGCATGTTCTTTGCGCACCGATGCCGGCACCACCCACACGGGATCTTTCTCCCGGGCGACGATCTTGGTGGTTCCCTCCGGCGTCTTCCAGCCGACGCGGCCGATGCCGATCGGATGGGTGTAGACGATCTGCGGCTCGCCCTTCTTGTGCGGCGGATAGTAAAAAATGCGCATCGCCGCGACGTTCACCACCACACCCTCGTGCGGAGCGGCCGGCAGCACGAATTGGGTCGGCAGGACGACCTCCCGTCCGACGCCCGGCAGCCAGGGATCGACGCCCGGGTTCGCGAGCAGCAGCTCCTCGTACCCCACGTCGAAGCGGCGGGCGATATCGGGCAGCGTATCGTCCTTGCCGACGGCGGTCTTCTGCACGTAGCCCACGATGTCGCCGCCTTCCGGCGTCAGCTCGAAGCGGTGGGTGGCGGTCGGCTTAGGCAGCTCCGGCGCGGGCGGCGGCGCCGGTGCGGGCGGCGGCGGGGGCGGCGGCACGGGCTTGAACAACGCGCAGCCCGCGGCGCTCAGGGACAGAACGAGAGCGAGGGCGATACGACCCCGGGAAACTTTCGCGAGATTGGCAATCATGGGGGACCTATCTACAGCAAAGTCGGGCGATCAGGCAATTGGTTGCCCGCCAACGACGGCGGCACCACCGCCGGGGCGGGAAAGTGGCGGGAGAGCAATGCGCCGACCGCTTCCACCCCCGCGATCGACCCCTCTTTGAACCGCCCGGCCCGAAAATGTTCCTCCATCATCCGGCATATGGCATCCCATTCGCTCTGTGCCACGCGGCTCGCGACGCCGCGATCCGCCACCACCTCGACGCTGTGATCGGCCACCTGCACGTAGATCAACACGCCATTGTTGGCTTCGGTATCCCACACCCTCAAGTGAGCGAACACCTCGAGCGAGCGAGCGCGCGGCGTGAGCTCGCCGAGGATCTGCAATGGCGTCAGTGAGGTCTCGATGGCAAAGCGGATCTCTCCGCCATGAGTTCTCTCGGTCCGGCCGATGGCCTCCTCGATGGCATCGAGGGTGGCGGCAGGAAACAATAGGCGGGTGCGCCAGTGCGTCGCAACAAGGTGTCGTATCAAGCGTCCCAGGCGCATCTACCAGCTCCCCGAAGCGCCGCCGCCCCCGAAACCCCCGCCCCCGCCGCTGAAGCCCCCGCCGCCGCCAAAGCCTCCGCCGCGCCCGCCGCCGCCGAAGCCGCCGAGCCCTCCCAGGCCGGCCCCCAAACCGCCGCCCCACCCGCCCTGGCCGGCGGACCAGCCACGGGTCGCGCCGAGCAGCAAGGCGAACAGGAAGGCCAGGAAGCCGACTCCCAGACCGAGCGCGAGGGCGTGGCTGATGAGCCACACGATGCCTCCGGCCAGGCCTCCCGTCGCGACGGAACCGAATAGCCGGCCGAATATCGACCTGAGCAGGCCGCTGACGACGACGACTGCCACCAGGGCGAACGGCAGGACATTCTCCCAGGCGCCGACGTGGTGTTCCCAGCGCCGGTCGGGTTCGGGCAACGGCTCGCCATTGACCACGGAAATCATCCGCTCGACGCCGGCCTCGACCCCGCCGTCGAAGTCGCCCAGCTTGAAATGCGGAGTGACGGCTTCATCGATGATCCGGTTGGCGGTCGCGTCCGGCAGCGCCCCTTCCAGGCCATAACCGACTTCGATGCGCGTCCGCCGGTCATCCTTGGCGACGATCAAGATCGCGCCGTCATCGACGTTCTTACGCCCGAGCTTCCATTGATCGGCGACGCGAATGCCGTATTGCTCGATGTCCTCCGGCTGAGTCGTGGGGACGATCAATACGGCGATCTGGCTGCCCTTTGCCTTCTCCAAGGCGGCCAGCTCGCTCTCGATGCGATTGACCGCACCGCCGGAGAGCGTACCGGTGAGGTCGACGACGCGGCCCGTCAGGGGCGGAACGGCCACATCGCCGTGGGCGAGAAGCGCGGCGAGGCACAGGCCCGCGAAGGCCAGAGCTCGACGAGCGCGTAGCCGGGTGGTCACTCGACGGTCAATGCGACGGCGCCGCGGTTGGGGGCGACGGCGCGGGCGCGGCAGTCGACGGCGTCGCGGCAGGGGGCGATGCGGCCGGCGCAAAATCCACCGACGGCGGCTTGGAGATGGCCGCCTCATTTTCCACGGTGAAATTGGGCTTCGGCTTGTAGCCGAACATCATGGCGGTGAGGTTGGCGGGGAACGAGCGCACCGTGACGTTGTAATTCTGCACGGCCTGGATGTAGCGGTTGCGGGCGACGGCGATGCGGTTTTCCGTGCCCTCGAGCTGCGCCTGCAGATCGCGGAAGTTCTGGTCGGACTTGAGCTGCGGATAGTTCTCGACCACCGCCATCAAATGCGACAGGGCATTCGACAGGTCGCCTTGGGCCGCCTGAAATTTGGCCAGGGCTTGCGGATCGTTCACCAGCTCGGGCGTCGCCTGGATCGATCCCACCTTGGCGCGCGCCTCAGTCACGCCGATCAGCACCGTCTGCTCCTGCGCGGCGTAGCCCTTCACCGTATTGACCAGGTTCGGGATCAGATCGGCGCGGCGCTGGTATTGATTGATGACCTCCGACCAGGCCGACTTGACCTGCTCGTCCTGGGTCTGGAGATTGTTGTATCCGCAGCCTGATAGCAGAGCGGCGGCAAAGACACCGAGGGCGAACAGCCCGGTCCTGACAACGGAAAAGCGCATCTTAAGGTCCCCTTCAGTCCCTCGACGCGGGGACCTGCGGCTCAAGTCTACCACCGGAAAAAAAAAGCCCCGAGTGTTGAGCTCGGGGCGGAGATGCGGACTTCAATGAAGGGAAGTAAAGCCCGCTAGGGGATTTCGGTTCAGTGCAGCTGGTGCCACTGCAGCACTTGGATGTCCATTTCGTCGAGATCGAAGCTGCGCGCGAGCATCCGGGCGATCTCTCGGCTGCCCTGTACGGTGCCCTGCGACCCCAGCAATTCGACCACGCCTCGATACTCGCTGTACTCGATGGCGCCGTCCGACTGCGCGATGAAGTGGGTGTAGTATTTGGCGCTCATGGGACGAAGCTTAGTAATAATGGGCGCCTGGATTCTGTGAACGGGCGCTCAGTCATCTGCCTGCGGCTTGGACGCGCTTCACGCCCTTAACAACAAGTCCCCTCTATTGCATCGTGTCAAGGTATAGAGCGCCCACCCAGCCCGGTTCGAAGTACATCACCCCCGAAGGCGCCCAGCGCCTGCGGGACGAATTGCATGCGCTCTGGCATGACGAGCGCCCGAAAGTCACCGCCTCCGTCGCCGCCGCCGCCGCGCAGGGCGACCGCTCCGAAAACGCCGAGTACACCTACGGCAAGAAGCGCCTGCACGAGATCGACCGCCGCGTTCGATTCCTGCGCAAGCGCCTCGAGGGGATGACCGTGGTGGATGTGGCGGCGCCGGGTGCGCGCCGCGACGGCGGCCGGGTTTTCTTCGGCGCGTGGGTGCAGCTCGAGAGCGAAGACGGGAGCCTGTCCTGGTACCGGCTGGTCGGTCCGGACGAGTTCGACATGGCGGAGGACTACGTCAGCATGGACTCGCCGCTCGGCTCGAGCCTTCTCGGCAAGCGGCTGGACGATTCGGTGACCGTGGCGCTGCCTGCGGGGATACAGACATTCACGGTGATCGCGATCGAGTACGGGCCCCGTCCTTGAGGCCCCCTTTGCGTCGCCTACCCATTGCGTCGCTCAGATGACGCGGACGTTCTTGAACTGCCAGGGGTCGGCGGTATCGAGGTCCTCGGCGAACAGTTCGCCGCGCTGATAAAGCGGCGTCCAGCCGGTGTATTCACCGACCACCTTGCCGAGATACGGCATGGCGACCGCGAGCGGTCGCTCGAAGTCCATCTCGTCCGGCTCGATGATGCCGCGGCGGGGGTTTTCCATCGCCCACACCATGCCGGCCAGCACCGCGACCGTCACCTGAAGGCTGGTGGCGCTGTTGTATTGCACCAATTTCCTCGCTTCCTCGATCGACAGCTGGGAACCGTACCAGTAGGCATTCTTTTTGTGGCCCGCCAGCAAGACCCCGAGCTCATCGATGCCCCCGGTGATGTCATCCAGCATGATCCGCTTCGAGCCCTGCAGATGCCAATTGCGCCCCGCGAACTCGTGCACCGACAACACCGCGTTGTCGCTCGGGTGATAGGCGTAGTGGGTCGTGGGCCGATAAACGGCGCGCCCGCCTTCGGTGACCGTGTAGTAATCCGCGAGCGATATCGCCTCGGAGTGCGTGATCAAAAAGGCATGGAAATGCCCCGCCTTCGGCGTCCAGGTCCGCACGCGGGTGCTCGCACCGGGGCGATTCAGGTAGATGGCGCAGCGTGATCCGACCTCGTGGCGGCCGCCATCCGCCGGGAAATGCTTCTCGTGCGTTCCCCAGCCGAGTTCAGCGGGCTGCGCCCCTTCGCTCACGAATCCGTCCACCGACCAGGTGTTGACGAACTCATTGGGCTTCTTCGGATCCTTGCTCACCTGGGTATCGCGCTCGGCGACGTGAATCACTTTGATATCCAGGGTTTGGGCGAGCTTCGCCCATTGCTCGCGCGTCGTGGGGACTTTGGTCTCGAGACCCACGTCTTGGGCGACATTGAGCAGCGCGCGCTTGACCAGATGGGACACGAGCCCGGGATTCGCGCCATGCGTGAGCACGGCCGTGGGAGCGTCCTTCGATGCGCCGCCCGGCGACTTGCGCAGCGCCAGCGCGGCGTCGCGCATGGTGTAGTTGCTGCGGGCGTCGACGGACAGCTTGGAGTCGGTATAGCCGCCCGCCCAGGGCTCGATGCAGGTGTCGAGATAGAGGGCGCCGCGCTCACGCGCCAACTCGATGAGCGCGATGCTCGATACGTCCACGGACAGATTGAGCAGGAAGTCGCCCGGCCCCAGCAAGGGCTCGAGCGTCTGGCGGTAGTTCTCGCGGGTCAGGGCGGTCTTGACGAATTTGACGCCGAAATGATCGGCTTCGGCCCGGCCCGCATTCTCGGCGGTCACGATGGTGATCCGGTCCGCCGAAGTGCCTATGTGACGCAAGATCAGCGGCAAAACTCCCTGTCCGATGCTGCCGAAACCGACGAATACGATCCTGCCCGCAAATTTCACATGCACTTCGTGGCTGCTCATAACTTCATTCCCATTTTTTCGTTACCCCGTCGTTGGTGTGGAAGGCCCCTCGGGGAGCCCGTTGCCAGCCTACAGGGCGGCGCCAAGAATCCCAAATTCCGCGCGAATGCGCCCGACTGAACTCGCGCCGCTTGATCAGGGCTCGCGCCAATGGGGAGGGTAGGTCCGGTCGTAGCCCGGCAGGGACTCGATCCGGGCGACCCAGCGCGCCAGGGCGGGATAGTTTCGTTCCATGGGCAGGAAGCGCGCGCCGAGCTCCGCGGCGGCCGGCCTGTTCAAGGCCCGCCGCAGCGTTTGGATCCACGGGAAGATGACCATGTCGGCGGCCGAATAGTGCTCGCCCACGATCCAGAGCTCCTTGCTCAGGCGGCCCTCGATGGTCCTCGCCTCGCGTCCCGCCACGTGCATCGCGTCGGTAAGCTCGTCGAACGCCCCGGCCACCTCGTCGCTGAAAATCGCGTTGACGATTCTCGACAATGAGGGCTCGGCATAGGTCTGAAACTCGCAGATCACGCGCATGATGACACCGGCCTCCTCGGGGCTCATCCCGAAGATCGGCACCTGAGGGTACTTCACGTCCAGGTAGTAGAGCACCGCCACCGATTCGAACACCACGTAGTCGCCGTCCTTCAGCACCGGCAGCCGGCCGCGGGGATTCATCTTCAACATCGGCGGGGACTGGTGCTCCTGCTTGTCGAAATGCAGCAGGTGGGACTCGTAGGGCAGCCCCTTGTGCTCCAGCGCCAACAACACGCGCCAGGAGAACGGACTTCCGCTGCCCCAATAAAGAGTAATTGCCATGGGGCGATTGTAGCGGATGCGCACCTCCCGGCAGCGCGTTAAGCTCGGTGCGTGGAGTTCAAGACCCTCATCGATGCCGCGACGCTGCAGACGTTTATCGGCACCCGCCCCCCGCCGTCCGCGCTCGTCATCCTTGACTGCCGCTTCGATTTGACCGCACCGGACGCCGGGGGGCGCGCGTATCTCGCGGGCCATATCCCGACCGCCCGCTACGTCGATCTCAATCGGGATCTGTCGGACCCGGTTTCGGCCTCGAGCGGGCGCCACCCGCTGCCCTCGCCCGAGCGGTTGGCGGCGCGCTTCGAAGCCCTCGGCATCCGCGAGCGCTCGCAGGTGGTGGTTTACGACGAAGTGAATGGCTCGTTCGCCGCCCGGGCGTGGTGGCTCCTGCGCTGGCTGGGGCACACCCGAGCCGCGGTCCTGGACGGCGGCATGAAGGCCTGGCGCGCCGCGGGCGGCGCGATCGAGGCGGGCGCGACGACAGAGGCCGCGGACTCCGGTGGGCCGGCCTCGGCGCCTCCGAACTCGGCACCGCCCTCCTCGTCGCCGCGGGTCGATCCGCAGGCGGTGGTCGGGTCCGACGAGCTTGCCGCGCTGATGAAGGAGGGACACCGGTTGCTGGTCGATGCGCGCGCTCCCGAACGCTTCGCCGGAGCGGTGGAGCCCATCGACCCGGTCGCGGGGCACGTCCCGGGCGCGGTCAACCATCCGTTCAGCGCCAACCTCGCAGGCGACGGACGCTTCCTGCCGCCCGAGGAGCTCGAGCGCCGCTGGCGCGAGCGGCTGAATGGAGTCTCGCCGGCCGACACGATCGCCATGTGCGGCTCCGGCGTCACTGCCTGTCACAACCTCCTCGCGCTGGAGATCGCCGGTCTGACCGGAGCGAAGCTCTATGCGGGCTCATGGAGCGAATGGATTCGCGATCCCAAGCGGCCGGTCGCCCGCGGGTGATGTCGGTCAGCGGGTGATGCCCGTCATTTACATGCAGCCCCAATTTGTTATGGTGCGGCCACATGAACATACCCGCCAAGATGCTGCCCGCGAACCATGCCTGGAAGATCGAGGAGTCGCTCGATCTGTATCAAGTCGAGGCGTGGGGTAAGGGCTACTTTTCAATCAACGCGCACGGGCACGTCGTCATCCGGCCGAGCATGGAGCCGGATCGCGAGATCGATCTGTTGGACGTGGTGCAGGGCCTCAAGGCGCGCGACCTGCACACGCCGGTCGTCATCCGCTTCTCCGACATCCTCGCCCACCGGCTGCGCCATCTCGCGGAAGCCTTCGGCACCGCGATCCAGGAGAACGACTACCGCAACCGCTACGCCGCCGTCTTTCCCATCAAGGTCAACCAGCAGCGCCTGGTCGTCGAGGAGGTCTACCGGTACGGCAAGGAGTTCGGTTTCGGTCTCGAGGTCGGCTCCAAACCCGAGCTCCTGGCCGTCATGTCGATCACCGAGGACGCTCCGGACCGGATGGTCGTGTGCAACGGATTCAAGGACGACAGCTACATCGAGGCCGTCATCATCGCGGCGAAGCTCGGCCGCAACATCATCCCGGTGGTGGAGAACTTCGAGGAGATCCACGCGATCCTGAAGCACGCGGATCGCTACGGCGTGCGCCCCAAGATCGGCGTGCGCGTGAAGCTCGCGAGCGACGGCGCCGGCCGCTGGAAGGATTCCGCCGGCGAAAAATCCAAGTTCGGCCTGTTCATCTCGGAGATCCTCGACCTGCACGCGCTCTTGAAGGAGCGCGACATGCTCGACTGTCTGCAGCTCGTGCACTGTCATCCCGGCAGCCAGCTGCAGGACATCCGCCGCGTCAAGGATGCGATCAACGAGCTCTCGCATGTATACGCCGAGCTCAAGATCATGGGCGCGGGGCTTCAATACATCGACATCGGCGGCGGTCTCGGCGTCGACTACGACGGCAGCGGCACCAATTACGAGTCTTCGATGAACTACACGCTGAACGAGTATGCGAGCGATGTGGTGTACCGCATCAAGAGCGTGTGCGATGCGCGCAACGTGCCGCATCCGATGATCGTCAGCGAATCGGGGCGCGCCATCGCCGCGCAGCACAGCATCCTGGTGTTCGACGTGCTGGGCGCTTCCAAGCTCGATCAATTCAAGATCACCGGCCGCCCGGAGGAAGACTACCGGGGCGGACAGGAAATACCTCAGCCGGTGCGTGACCTGTTCGACAGCTATCGATCCGTGAACGAACGGCGGCTGGTCGAGTGTTACCACGACGCGTTGCAGGCGCGCGAGCAGGCGCTGCAGATGTTCAACTGGGGGTATCTCAGCCTGGAGCTGCGCGGCCTGGCGGAGCGGCTGTACTGGGCAACCTGCACCAAGATCCGCGATTTTTGCCGCAAGCAAAATCGCGTTCCCGAGGAGCTCGAGGACCTCGAGGACATGCTGAGCGACATCTACTTCTGCAACTTCTCGGTGTTCCAGTCGCTGCCGGACAGCTGGGCGATCGGTCAGCTGTTTCCGATCATGCCCATCCAGCGCCTGGGGGAGAAGCCCGGCCGTAACGCCGTCCTCGCCGACATCACCTGCGACTCGGACGGCAAGATCGACCGCTTCGTCAATCCACGCATCACCAAGCGCACCTTGGAGGTGCACGAACTGATCCCACAGGAGCCCTATTACCTGGCGGCCTTCCTGGTCGGCGCCTACCAGGAGACTCTCGGGGATCTGCACAACCTGTTCGGCGACACCCACGTCGTGCACATCCGCCTGCAGCCGGGGGGAGGCTGGTGGATCGAGGAGGTGGTCAAGGGAGATACCGCCACCAAGGTGCTCCAATATATGGAATATGACACGGACGAGCTCTACCCCCGGATCGCGCGGGATTGCGAACGGGCGATCCAGGAGGGCCGGATGTCGATCACCGAGGCGCAGACCATCAAGCGCTTCTATGAGAACGAGCTCAACGGGTATGCCTACCTCGAGGTCGAACAGGCCCCGGAAACGCGTTAAAGGCTGGAATTTTCGCGTTTGCCAACAATATTTCCCTGGCGTAGCATCGGCTCGTAGGTCGTTCCCTGGCATCAACACGGTTCAAGTGCGCGACCGAAGGGTGCAGGCGTATGCAGCCATGAGGCTTCGAAGCTGCGGCGTCTGGTGAAGTGAAAATCTTTAGTGAGACAAGTTGAATGACGACGATCTACGTTGGCAACCTGCCGTTCACCGCTACCGAAGACGAAGTACGTAGCCTTTTCGAGCGCTACGGCAAAGTCGATTCCGTCAAGCTCATCAACGACCGAGAGACCGGGCGTCCGCGCGGTTTTGCGTTCGTCGACATGGCGGCAGGCGAAGCGCAAAACGCGATTCAGCAAACGAATGGCTTCCAGATGGGCGGCCGTCCGTTACGCGTGAACGAGGCTCAGGAACGGGCTCCCCGGTCCAAACCCCCCGGCGGGGGTGGCGGCGGCGGCGGCGGACCTCGCCGCTGGTGATTCGTTGCGGATGATCGAGCCGGTCGCCTCGGCCGGCTGATCCCCGACGACGAAAACCTCCCGGACTCGGGTTCTCTCAGGAGCCCGGGCGCGGCGTGCGCGCGCTCACCACATTTCCTTGAGCTCGGCGACCACGTCCACCGTTGCCGCGTCTCCGGCTCGCAGGCTCTCGGCGCCCGAGAGGCTCCGATACGTGGTTTTTTCGAAGGTATCCAGCACCTTGTCGGTCATGAACCGGCTCTTCGCCCCGTACACATGACGGTCGCCATCCCGGGCCTGCTGGGTCACCTGATACTTCAGCGGCGCGCACAGATGCAGCTCGTTGCGAGCCCGGGTCATCGCGACGTATAGCAGACGGCGCTCCTCCTCCAGCAATTCCGGCTTGCCGGCCGCAAATTCCGATGGGAAGTTGCCGTCCGCCACATTGAGCACGTAAACGAAGTCCCACTCCTGCCCCTTGGCCGAATGAATGGTGGACAGGACCACGTATTCCTCGTCCTTCGTGGCCATGCCGGACTGATCCCCCGTAACGGCGGGCGGATCGAGGGTTAGCTCGGTGAGAAAGCGCTCGCGCGTCGGGTACTGGGAGGACAACTTTTCCAGCTGCTCGATGTCTCCGGCGCGGCTGAATGCGGCTTCATAGAGCCGTTCCATCTGAGGTTTGTACCATTCGCGCACCAGGCCCGTTTGACCGGCCCAGGGCGTCGCGGGATCGGCAAGCTTCTCGAGGAGCGTGCAGAAACGCTTCCAATCCATCTTGTTGGGCTGCGGGGCGTCGAACGCCGCCAGGCTCTTGATCGACAGCGCCTGCGCCTCGAAGTAATCGAGCGCCTTCTTGGCATGAGCCGGCCCGAAGCCCGGGATCAGCTTGAGCACCCGGAATCCCGCCACGGAATTCTTCGGGTTGTCGACCCAGCGCAGGATCGACAGCATGTCCTTGACGTGCGCAGCCTCCAGGAACTTCAAACCGCCGTATTTCACGAACGGGATGTTGCGCTTGGTCAGCTCGAGCTCGAGCACGTCGCTGTGATGGGAGCTTCTGAACAAAATGGCGTGGCGCTTGAGCGAGCCGCCGATCTCGCGCGTGGCGAGGAGCTTGCCGACGATGTATTCCGCCTGCGCCTGTGCGTCCTCGAGCGTCACGTAATTCGGCTTTTGAGTGGCCTGCCGCAGGCCCATCAGCGTCTTGCGATGTTGGCGCGACCCTTCGGACATGAGCGCGTTGGCCGCATCGAGGATGGGCTGGGTGGAGCGGTAGTTCTGCGACAGCACCACCATCTCGGCCTTGGGCTTGTAGCGGTCCGCGAAGCCGAGGATGTTCTCGACCGCCGCCGCGCGGAACGAATAAATCGCCTGCGCATCGTCGCCGACCACGGTGACGCCGCTGCCGTCCGGCTTCAGCGCCTGGATGATTTCGCCCTGCAGCGAGCTCGTGTCCTGGTACTCATCGACCAGCACGTGGTCGAAATTACCGCCGAGGCTTTGGGCGAGCGCGGGATTTTTCATCATCGCGTGCCAGTAGAGCAGCAGGTCGTCGAAGTCCAGCACGTTGTTCTTCTGCTTGCGGCTGACATACTCGCGATACAGGCGGGTGAGGTCCTGCTCCCATTCCATCACCCAGGGAAATTGTTCCTCGAGCGTCTGCTTGAGCGACAACCGCGTGTTGATCCGGTAGCTGTAGATCGCGAGGCATGCGTCCTTGCGCGGAAAGCGCTTGTCCTTGCTCGAGAAGCCCAGTTCGTGGCGGATCACGTCCATGAGGTCGGCCGCATCGGCGCGGTCGAGCACCGTGTACGAAGGGTCGAGCCCCAATTGCTTCGCGAACAAGCGCAGGATCCGATTGCCCACCGAGTGAAAGGTGCCTGACCAGAGCATCCGGGTGATCACGCTGCGATCCCCCATCTTGCCGCGATCCGAGAGCACCTCGGTGACGATGGTCTGGGTGCGGCGGATCATTTCCTGCGCGGCGCGGCGGGTGAACGTGAGCATCAGGATGCGCGCGGGATCGACGCCGTTCAGGACCAGGTGCGCGGTGCGATGGGCCAGCGTGTTGGTCTTGCCCGTGCCCGCGCCCGCCAGAATGAGCATGGGCCCGGCGGTGATGCCCTTGTCCTTTCCCGGAGTGCCGAAAGTGGCTGCACGCCGCTGTTGCGGATTCAGGGCATCGAATGCCGTCGTTGTCTTCGCCTTCATCATGTGTGAAAACTATACCGTCGAACTGTACGGATATCCAGATTACATTACGTCACGTCGATCGCGCCTTCAGGATCGCGCATTTTTGATGCTCCGCGCGAGGCACCAGATCACAGCTGGCGGCTTTTCAGGGATTTTTCGGGGATGATGACGGGCTTTGACGCCTGTGCATTCACGAGGACCCTCATGCTGAAACCCACCACGACCGCGAGCGAGCTGAAATTCAAGGGGCGCGTGATCGACGTTTCCTCCGAGCGGCTGAAATACTCGAACGGCCGCGAATACGACATCGACTTCGTGCGCCATCCGGGGGCCGCGGCCGTGGTTGCGTTGGACGCGCAGGAGCGCCTCTGCGTGGTGCGCCAGTATCGGCACGGCATTGCCGATTTTCTCTGGGAAATTCCGGCCGGAAAACTCGACCGGGGCGAAGCGCCCGAAACCTGCGCCGTGCGCGAGCTCACCGAGGAGACGGGCGTCAGCGCGCACCGTTGGAGCTCCCTCGGCCTGTACCTCCCGGCTCCGGGCATCTTCACAGAGGTGATCCACTTGTTTCTCGCGCAGGATCTCGAGCTCGGGACGGCGCGACCGGATGCCGACGAGGAGCTCGAGATCGATTGGCTGCCGTTCGACGACGCGCTCGAGCGCGTGGCGAGCGGGGACTGGAACGACGGGAAAACCGCGATGGCGCTGCTGCGGGCCCGCCATCGCCTGCATTCTGTGAAATTGCGCTGATTTTGATCAAGTCGATTTGACTTGAGGGCCCCATGGGCTAAAAAAGGATCATGAGTACTGGAAACTCCAAGAATCGTCCGGGAAGCGCAGGAAGCGCCCAGCCCGCCAGCGGCTCGGGCACGCCTCCTGGTGGCCCGGGCAAGCCCCCCAGTGGCCCGGGCAAGCCCCCCAGTGGCTCGGGCAAGCCCCCCGGTGGGCCGGGCAAGCCCGAAGCCGGGGCGTCGCCGTCGGCGGAGGAGAATAAAACCGGCCGCGTGAAATTCGACGAGCGCGGCAATGCGGTCTGGGAGTGGTCCGTGGCGACCGGCGCCTTCGGGCGGGAGATTTCCACCGACCGCCTGAAGAAGCTCGAGAACAGCGGGCTTTCCCTGGCGGACGATGCGCCTACACCGCTCGGCCTGGTGCAATCGAATCCCCTGGGCGCCGTCAAGGGCTACAACCCTTACGACAGCGGCAAGCTCGGTGCGGCGCAGGCGCCGAAGAAAGCAACGGATCTTCGCAAGCTCGGCGACTGGCTCAAGCTCAAGAAACAGGCTGCGAGCAACAAGGACGAGGACTAGACGCGTCAGCGGGGGGCGGGTCGCCCAGGCGGAGGCCCGGCCCGTTCAGGACATCGCGTAGCGGAGCTTGGCGGTGTGCCCCAACCGATAGAACTTGCGCAACTCCCTCACCATCGCCTCGACCCGCGCGCCGCCGCGGCCGACGAAGCGCTTCTCGAGGCTCCGGCAAAAATTGGCCGCGCAGCGATTTGCCGTCCGATAGCGCTCGTACTGCTCCGGCTCCAGCCGCGGGTCGAAATCCACGCGATCGAACAGCCGTGGATGCACGTGCGCCGGATAGCCGCCGCCCTGCTGGTCGGCGATCAGAAAAACCGTGGCGGCGTACTTGTCCACCTCGGCCTGGGTCTCGAGCTCCAGCAGCGACACCGGCGCATCACCGCCGAGCCGCCAGGCCGAATAGACGAAATGGCTGACGCCTTCGAGCGCGGTGCAGTAGTCGGCGATGTTGCCCTCGGTGAGCGCTCCCATAGGATCGGATTGCTCGAGGCGCGAGAGCACGCTCGGGTCGATGTACAGGGATACGCCCGCGCCGTCCGGCGTCTGGGCGAGTAGCAGTTCCTCTTCCGGCTCGCGCCGGTCGTTCGCGGGAGTCACCCCCGAGAGCGCGCGGCGATCGGTCACCAGGAAATCGTAAACGTCGTACCCCATTTCCACGTCGTACAGACGTTTCAGCAGCGATTGCAATCCTTGAAGGACCATGCGGCTCGGCGAGACCGTGCTCAGTGGGAGCGCGAGAAACCGCCCTGCTTGACGGGTTGCACGCCCAGGCGATTCAACAGGCCGTGCGCCCGGGCGCTGCCGGTCTTCATCCAGATCTCGTACAGCCGCAGGATGTCCGCATCGGTATGCACGTAGGACATCTCGCTCACCTCATTGAGCGCGTCCACCAACCCCTGGAACTTGGCAGAGAGCTCGGCGTAGGTCGCGGCGATGCTGCGGCCCGAAGCGGAGCGCTGCATGGAATCCGCCAGCGAGCTGTAGGCGTTGCCGCCCATCGCGATGTGGTAGTCGATGTCGATCAATTTGCGCGCGAAGCTCCTCGCGAAGAAGCCGGCGATGAACAGCGACACGTCGCCGAGCCGCTGCAGGGCGCGCTGCCGCGCCTGGGCGCTCGGAGCCTCGAGCGCCTCGGCCAGCATGTGGGCGAGCGGCCTGATGCGCAGGCCATCGGGAGTCTTCTCGTAGAGCGCGTCGGCACGCGAGAACATGGTGAGAAGGTTGACGACGTATTGCTCCGATTGCTCCTCGATGTCGAGGTGCTGATGCTCGGTCGCTTCGTGAAACGCGTCACGAAAGAACTCGCGCAGGGAGCTGACGGCCACCAGGGATCTATCTCGCATCGCTTGCATGCTCGGAAGTCCTCATATTGCCCACGACCATCCTATCGGCTAGCTGTACCGCAAGTGAAGGGGCAAAGCGCGAACTCAAGTCGGAAAACACCGATAAAATCAGTGTTTTTCGTATCAGCAATCGACAGCGTAGGCTGCCAACCGCCGCGTGCATCATCGTGGAGCTAGAAAATCTCGGCGAGCGTCGAGATGGTGCGCGCCGGCGGCGCGAGCTCTTTGGGCCACTCGCGCTCGCCACCGCGGTTGAGCCAGATGGTTTGCATGCCGGCCTGCCGGGCTCCATCGACGTCGGCGAGCGGATCGTCCCCGACGTGCAGGATTTCGGCGGCGCTCACGCCGGCCATCCGGATGAGCACCGCGTAGATGCGGGCGTCCGGCTTCGCGGCTCCGGCGGCGATCGCCGTGACGTGACCGTCGAACAGATCGCCTATTCCACACCGGTGCAGATCCGCATTGCCGTTGCTCAGCGCGAACAGGCGGTAGCGGCTGCGCAGCCGGTCGAGCGCAGGCCGCACATCGTCGTAGAACTCGACCCGATTGCGGGCGTGCAGGAATACTTCGAGCGCCTCGTCGCTCAAGCCTGCGGGCAGGCCGGCCGCGGCGAACTGCGCGGTGAGAGCCCGGTGCCGCAGGAACGTCATATCATGGCTGCGCTCGGGAAACTCCTCCGCAACGCGCGAGCGCATGGCCCGCATGGAAGACACGTCGTGCCCGCGTGCGGCCGCCGGATGACGCGAACGGAGCCAGTCGAGGAGCGCATGTTCCGCGGCCGCAATCACCGGTCCCACCGGCCACAAGGTGTCGTCCAAATCCAAGCTGATCACACGTATGGCGGCCATGCACGGATTTTGCCTGGGTGAGGCTACAATTGGGAATTACGCTTCGCCTGGGGGAGAATTCGAATGCGCGCACTTAGGTTCACAGCCACACTTGCTCTGCTCGCGGCCGCCGCGTCGCCCTGGGGAAATCCCGCCAGCGCGCGCGCCGTTGCGCCCGAACCCGACCCGCCGTTCAGCGTGCAGGATCTGGTCCGGCTCGCACGCATTTCGGAGGCCGCGGTCTCGCCCGATGGCAAGCTCGTCGCCTACACCCTGCGCACCACGGACATCGACGCGAACAAGGGCCGCACGGCGATCTGGACGATCGAGACGAAGAAGCGCAACGCCGCGCCGGTCAGGATCACCGACGTGCAGGCGAATTCGAATTCGCCCGAATGGTCCGCCGATGGCCGCTTCCTCTACTACCTCTCGAATCGTGGCGACTCGTCCCAGGTCTGGCGCATCGCGCCGGGCGGCGATCCGGTCCAGGTCACCTCCCTGCCGCTCGACGTGGGCTCGTTCCATATCAGCCCCAAGGGCGATCGCGTGCTCGTGACGGCCGAGGTGTTCGCCGATTGCGCGACGCTCCAGTGCACCAAGAAGCGGCTCGACGCCGTGGCGCATGATCGCCAGCATGGCGTGCTGTACGACAAGGTTTTCGTGCGGCACTGGGACACCTGGAGCGACGGGCGCCGCTCGCAATTGTTCTCGATTCCGCTCGACACCTCGGGCGTCGCCGGCGCAACACCCGTCAATCTCATGGCGGGCATCGATGGCGACGTGCCGGGCAAGCCGTTCGGCGGGCGCGAGGACTATGCGATCAGCCCGGACGGACAGCTCGCGGCCTTTTCCGTGCGCGCGGTGGCGGTGGGCGAGCCCTGGTCCACCAATTTCGACATCTACGTCGTTCCCGCCGCGGGCGGCACGCCGCGCAATCTCACCGCCGACAATCCCGCCGAGGACGAGCAGCCGGCCTTTTCTCCCGATGGCTCGCGGCTCGCGTACCTCGCGAGCGACCGCCCCGGATTCGAATCGGACCGTTTGCATCTGGTGCTCATTGATCTGAAGAGCGGCGCGAAACGTCCGCTCACCCAAAACTGGGATCGCTCCATCGGCAGCTTTAAGTGGTCGCGGGATGGCAGGACGCTGTTCGCGACGGCCGACCATCTGGGCCAGCACCCCTTGTGGGCGATCGACGCCGCGACCGGCCGTGCGGCCGCCATCACCGGTGACGGCGACGTCGAGGGCTTCAGTGTCGGGCCGAAGGAGGTGTTCTACACCGCGAGCAGTCTGGCGGGTCCCGCCAATCTGTACTCGGTGGGATTCGACGGCGGCAAGCCGCGTGAGCTCACCCGGCTGAACCAGGAGGAGCTCTCGGCGCGGCGCCTGGGCGAGTACCAGCAGTTCAATTTCGCCGGCGCGAACAACGATAACGTCTTCGGCTACGTGGTGAAGCCCGCGAACTTCAAGCGCGATCAAAAGTACCCGGTGGCGTTTCTGATCCACGGCGGCCCCCAGGGCAGCATGGCGAACGTCTGGCATTGGCGCTGGAACGCGCAAACGTTCGCGGGCGCGGGCTACGGTGTGGTGATGATCGATTTTCACGGCTCGACCGGTTACGGACAGGCCTTCACCGATTCCATCAGCGGCGATTGGGGTGGCAAGCCGCTCGAGGACTTGAAGCTCGGATTGGCGGCGGCGCTCAAGCAATTCCCGTGGCTCGACGGCGACGACGCCTGCGCGCTCGGCGGCTCCTACGGCGGGTTCATGATCAATTGGATCGCCGGTGCGTGGCCCGACCGGTTCAAATGCCTGGTATCCCACGACGGCATATTCGACCAGCGCAGCATGTATTACTCGACCGAAGAGCTCTGGTTTCCGGAGTGGGAAAACGGCGGCCCGGAATATGCGAACCCCGCCGGCTACGCCAAATACAATCCGGTGGATCACGTCGCGCAGTGGAAAACGCCGATGCTGGTGATTCACGGTCAGCTCGACTACCGGGTGCCCTACGAGCAGGGGCTCGCCGTGTTCACCGCCCTGCAGCGGCGCGGTGTGCCCAGCGAGTTCCTGTACTTCCCGGATGAGAACCACTGGGTGCTGAAGCCGGCGAACAGCATTCAGTGGTACGACACCACGATCGCCTGGATGAACCGCTGGACCCACCGCTGAGGCCCGGCGCAGGGGTCTCGAGGATCTTCAGTTGTCGATGCCCCGCCACGCGGCGGGGTAGTCGACGCCAAGCTTCAATATCCGGCGCAGCACGTCCGCATAGTGCATGCCGGCGGTGAGCGCAGACTGGGCGAAGTCCTCGCCCGCGGACAGGTTGGGATTGGCGTTCGCCTCGAGCGCGTAGAGCGCGCCGTCATCGCGCAGCCTGAAATCCATGCGCGCGTATCCGGTCAGATGGAGCGCCCGGAAGATGCGCTTGGAAAGCTGCTCCAGCCGCGCGACGGTGCCTTCGGGGAGCTCGGCCGCGGCCGCGGTGGTGATGCCGTATTTCTTCTGGTAGCCGCGGTCCCATTTCACCTTGCGGGTGGCGATGGCGGGGAGGCTGTCGGGAAGCGACCCGAAGTGCATCTCCCAGACGGGCAGCACCTTCAGCCGGTCGTTGCCGATGACGCCGACGTAGAGCTCGCGGCCCTCGATGTACTCTTCCACCAGGGCATCCGAGTGGGTCTGCTCGTGGATGAACTCGATGCGCTCCTTCAGCTGGCGCTCGTCCGAGACCACGGAGGCATGGGCGATGCCTAGCGAGGCATCCTCGGTCGAGGATTTCACAAACATGGGAAATCGCAGCCGCTTCGGCAGCCGCGCCTTGCGGCCGCGGGCGAACACCACGAATTGCGGCGTGGGGACGCGATGATAGGACAGGAGCTGCTTCGACAGCACTTTGTCCCGCGACAGCAGCATGCCGCGCGGATTGCAGCCGGTGTAGGGCTGACGCATCAATTCGAGAAACGCGACCACGTGCTGATCGTAGGTCACGATGCCGTCGAATTCCTCGAGAAGGTTGAAGACGATGTCCGGCCTCCAATCGATGATGGCGCGGCGCAGCTCCGACAGGTTGTCGCTCACGCCAAGCGGCATCACCTCATGTCCCGCGCTCTTCAAGTGGGAGATCACGTCGTATTCGGTGCGCCATTCGTCGACTTCCTTCTCCGGAAGGCCGCGGATCGAGTCCGGCGGCACGAGCGTCGCATGCACGAGCACGAGGGCCCGAAGTTTCCGCTTCACAGCGCCACCCTCGGCAGCTGGCGTTCTTCATAGGACTCAGCCAGGCGGGCGATCACCCAAACCAGGTGCGCCTTGAGCTCCCGGCGGGGGCCGCGGACGTAAAGATCGAGCGCATCGCAGCGCTCGATCATGAGGCGCAGCACCTGATGCACCAGATACTCGCTGAAGGCCCCGGAACGGACGATTTGCTGCCGCAGGGGATTGCGCATCTCGCGCAGCACGGTGGCCGCCTTGGGGGCCGTACGACGCTTCGGGGCGGACGTGAACACCTTGAGCAGCAGCTCGTCCGCGCCGGAGCGGCGGGGCATCCGGTAGCGCGCCAACTTGCGCTCGTAATGCTGGCGCAGCGTCGCCGACTCGTCGGCGATGTCCTCGATGCGCGTGCGGTCGATCACGAGGGGTCTGGCCTCGCCGATCTCGGCCGCCAGCCGATCGATGAACTCGAGCTTGGCGTAGGCGCGCCAACCCTGATATTCCCGGCGCCAGGCCGACTTCGGCTTCAACCACACGGCGAAGGTCTCGGCGAAATCCTCGGTGGGATGAGCCTGGGCATACCAGGCCCCGAGATGCTGCACGAAACGACGGCTGCCCGGCCGTGGCCTGTAAGTGTCGGGATACGGCAGAGAGGCGGGCCCGAACACCTCACGCCAGCCGCGCCGCCGGCGCAGCCGGTACGCGGAGTCGACGGCGTGCCCGGCCTCGTGGCGCAGGATGCGCATCAACCAGTTGCGGTTGCCCCCCTCCACCTCGCGCATCAGCCGTCGTTCGATGCCGATGAGCCGCGGATGGGCGAGAAAGAACGGGATCGCGATGCCGGGAATGCCGTCGGGTGAAAACCATTCCTGCGCCAGCCAGCAATGCGGACGGAAGCGGATGCCGCGGGTCGCGAGCTCCTCGTACAAGCGGTCGATCGCACCTTCCAACTCGGTTCCGGCGATGTGCAATTTGAGGTCGCAAAATCGCAGGCTCAGCAGCTGATCGTCGGAGAGCGTCTCCCAGGCATACCGCAGCCGCCGCCCGCGGCGGATGCGCGGCGGGCGTGTCCGACCTTCAAGCATGCGGAGTGACCGCTTCCGAAGGGGGTGCCGCTTGCGCATCGGGCGCATCCGCCACCGAGGCGGCAAGACTGCCGAAGTCGAACAACGCCGGGTCCGCAAGCTGGGAGGGCGAGACGTGGCGGATGCTCGAGAAAATCGCTTCCGTCCGCCCGGGAAACTTCACTTCCCACTCCCGCAGCATGCTTTTGACGGCGGCACGCTGCATATTCGGCTGCGATCCGCATAGGCTGCAGGGAATGATCGGAAAGGCTCGCGCCGCGGCGTAGCGCTCGATATCGCGCTCAGCCACGTAGGCCAGCGGGCGGATCACGATGTGGCGCCCGTCCTCGCTCTTCAGCTTCGGCGGCATGGCCTTGAGCCGCCCTCCAAAGAACATGTTCAGGAACAAGGTTTCGATGATGTCGTCGCGGTGATGGCCGAGCGCGACCTTGGTGATCCCGTTCTCGGCAGCGAAACGATACAGCGCCCCGCGGCGCAAACGCGAGCAGAGGCCGCACATCGTCTTGCCTTCCGGGATGACGCGCTTGACCACGCCATAGGTGTTTTGCTCGATGATCCTGAACGGGACGCCGAGCGCTTCGAGGTAACGGGGAAGCACGTCCGCGGGAAACCCCGGCTGCTTCTGATCGAGATTCACGGCGATGAGATCGAAGCTCACGGGCGCGCTGCGCTTCAGGCTCAACAGGATATCGAGCAGCGTGTAGGAGTCCTTGCCTCCCGACAGGCAGACCATGACGCGGTCGCCTTCCTCGATCATGCGGTAGTCCGCAATCGCCTTGCCGACGGAGTTGCGCAGCTGCGCCTGAAGTTTCTTGAAATTGTTGGAAGGCCGCTCCGGCAGGGCCACCGCGCTCACGGCGCTTCCAGGTATTTGGCTTCCAGGTAGCGCAGGTACGCGGCGGCCGTCAACGGCTTGCCCGTCGCCTGCTTCATCAGTTCCTGGATGGGGAGCCTCGCGCCCACCCCGTGCACGTTCTCCCTCAGCCAATCCAGGATGCCGCCGAATTGCCCGGCCGCAATCTCGGCATCGAGCGAGGGGCGCGCCGCGCGCAACGCCTCGTTCAGCTGACCGGCGATGACGGCCCCGAGGGCGTAGGACGGAAAGTATCCGAAATGCCCGACGGCCCAGTGGATGTCCTGCAGGCAGCCGTCCACATCGTTGGTCGGCCGGATGTTCAGCCGCTGTTCCAGATTGGCGTTCCACGCCTCGGGCAGGTCGGCGATCGGCAGCGCGCCGTCGAGAATTTTCTTCTCGAGCTCATAGCGCAGCATGATGTGCACCGGATAGGTCAGCTCGTCGGCGTCCATGCGGATGAGGCTCCGGCGCACGCGGATCAGGTGCCGATAGAGATTCTGTTCGGTCCACTCATCGCCGCTCACCTGCAGGTATTTGTCCATGAGCGGCTTCAAGTACGCGACGAAGGAGCGGCTGCGGCAGATGTTCATCTCGAACAGCAGCGACTGGCTTTCCTCCAGAGCGAGGCCGCGATCCCGGCCGACGGGCTGATCCTGCCATTTGACCGGCAGGCCCAAGTCGTACATGGCGTGTCCGGTCTCGTGCACCGCGCCGAGAAGACCCGAGAACGGATCGCTGGCATCGAAACGCGTCGTGACTCGAATGTCCCCGGGCACGCCTTCCGTGAAGGGATGCTCGCTCTCGTCCAGCCGGCCTCGATCGAACGGGAAGCCGAGCGCCTTCAACACCTCGAGCGAGAGCTGGCGCTGGCGGGACACACTGAACTTGCCGGTGAACGGAATGGGGGCGCGGTCGGCCTGCACCTCGATGGCCTGGTTGATCAGGCCGGGAAGCTTGCGCGACAACGCCTTGAAAATGGTGTCGATGTCGGCGGTCGATATGCCGGGCGTGAATGCGTCGACCAGCGCGTCGTAGGGCGTCAACCCGCGCGCCTGACCGAGCAGCGCCGCCTTGTCCCGAACCAGGGTGACCACTTCTTCCAGGTGGGGGGCGAATATCTTGAAGTCCTTGGCTTTGCGCGCCTCCACCCAGAACACCTCGGCGCGCGCCGTGGCCTTGGCGAGACGCGCGATCAGCGACGGCGGCGTGGCGATCGCGTGGTCGCGCTGACGGCGCATCTCGCGCAGATTCGCGAGCGGCCAGTCATCGAGCTGGGAGGCGCCCGCCTCCGCCCGCTCCAGAAGCCGCGCCACCTTGGGTGTGGTCAGCAAGGCGTGATGCTCCGTCTCGAGCGCCGCCAGCTGGTCGCCGCGCACGTCCGCGCTGCCGCGCGGCATCATCACCGCGGCGTCCCAGCGCAGCAGCGAGAGCGCGCCGCGAAACGCGTGGAGGCGGTGGAATTCCTGTTCCAGTTGTTCGTAGGGAGTAAGTGCCATGATTGCCTGGGGCTTCGAGCTCTTGGGGAGCCGAGCCTATTTTTGACGACCGATCTTACCAGACGGCCCCCGCCAGGGGCACTACGCGCCCCCGAAATCTCCGGGGAAGTCCAATTAAATCAATGATTTAAGGAATTGAGCGAGAACGATCCCGTCTGGTGGAACGGCAAATCGTGCAGGAAAGGCAAATCGAGGTCCGCGGCGCCGGTGACCTCATAGTCGACCGAATCGGAATGCCGGTTGGCGAGCTGCAGCAGCGCCACGGCCACATTGGCCGTAATGGTCATGTCGAACTCGCTCTGCCCCATGGGAGGAACCACGAAGGCGCGATTGCTGACGCCCGAGGCGATGCGCTGGCCGCCGACATTCAGTTCGGCGTGCAGGCCGCTCACGGGCAGCGCGCGATCGTTCGGATTTTGCACCTGGAACTTGACCAGGAAATTCTGCTGCAGGAAGTTGCCGCCTTGCATCTGGATCCCGGACACGGTGAGATTCGGCCGCTCGAACTTGGGCGCGCAGGCGGCGCAGCACATCAATAGAACAACCGTCAGTACGCGTGGCAACATGGGGGGATGATACCGGGAATGGTCATCGATGGGCGACAGCGGCGGCCGCGCCGACGCAGAGCCGCGGCGTTGGTCGGCGCGGCGTTGGCATCAGCCGCGCTCGCTGGCGTCTGCTCGCTCGGCGCGTGGGCGCGTGGCGAGCCTGCCCCAGGCAACGCGCCTACTCCGGGTAACGCGCCGGCCGCCACCCCCACCGCTGCCGCCAGCCACTGTCTGCCCTCCGGCGACGGTTACCTGCGGGCGCACGTCGCGGGCGCCGTGGAGGCTCGCATCGATTGGCCCGACCAAGGCACCCGCTGCGAGGGCGAATCGAAGGGCGCCCCGTTGGTCGGAGTGCGGCTGAGCTTTCAGCGTGTCGCGGAGAGCGACTCCAAACTCTTGTTCGTGTTCGGCCTCACCGGCGTTCGCGAAGGCCGGCCCGCCAAGGAGGTGGGGGCGAATCTCACCCTCATCGTGCAGGGAACGGATCAGTTCTACGGCACTCGCGGCGACTCACGCTGCACCGTCGATTCGCTGCACCAGAAGCGCCTCGGCTCGTCGAAGGCCTATCGCGTCGAGGCCCGCGGCTTCTGCACGCAGCCCGCACATGCGGTGCGCGGCGACGATGCCGTGCTCGTGAGCACCTTCGAGTTCGCCGGACTGGTCAACTACGAGCCCGCGCCCGATCCGGACGTGAAGAGCTTGATTCCCAGCGACATGACGCCGGTCAAATAGCGCTCGAATGCGGATTTTGCAGCTCGCCGTGATTCTTTGGGGCGTTGCCTGGTCTGCGCTCTCGGCCGCCGCAGTACCCGTCTATGGCTACGACATCGTGCACACCTACCCGCACGACAGGACGGCCTTCACCGAGGGCCTGTTCTACCTCAAGGGCTTTCTTTACGAGAGCACGGGGCTCGAGGGACATTCGACCATCCGCAAGGTGCGGCTGGAATCCGGTGAAGTGCTCGAGAAGCGCGACGTCCCTCCCGAGTACTTCGGCGAGGGCATCGTCAATTGGAAGAACCACCTGGTGAGCCTCACCTGGAAGTCGCAGGTCGGCTTCGTCTACGACCTCAAAACCTTCAAGCCTCTGCGCCGATTCGCCTACCAGGGCGAGGGCTGGGCGCTCACCCAGGACGGCACGCAGATCTATATGAGCGACGGCACGCCGGATATTCGTGTGCTGAATCCCGACACCCTCCTGCCGACGCGGCGCATCCACGTGACGCTCGATGGGAAGCCGATCCCCAACTTGAATGAGCTCGAGTGGGTGAAAGGCGAGATCTTCGCCAATGTGTGGCAGACGAACTGGGTCCTGCGCATCGATCCGCACGACGGCCACGTGCGGGGCGCCATCAATCTCGCCGGACTTCTCGGGCGGGCCGACTTCGTGCCGGGTCAGACCGACGTGCTGAACGGCATCGCCTACGACGCCGCCGGCGACCGCCTGTTCGTCACCGGCAAGAACTGGCCCAAGCTTTTCGAGATCAAGCTTCATGACGCCGGCAGTGCGTCCATTCCCTAGTCCCTCCCGACCGATCTCCTACACCACCTCACGCGCCCAGCCTACAGACAATTGCCGCCATCGTTGCTCAAATGCAACACGAATCGCAGGGGTCGATCTAGACGCCCTTCGTATATGGGCTGAATAGCAGTTTATTCGTCTCGGCCCCAGCGGCCACACAAGCGAACCCGATGTGTTGGGTTTTCGCAAACAACGGAGATTTAGGTATGAAGCGTGCTTTTGTTATGAGTTTGGCGGCCGCCTCTGGCACCGCCGCCTTGGCAATATCGTCGGGCGCGTCCGCCGACACCGCGACCGGCGCGGAAACCACCACGACAGGCACGGGAACCAACGGAGTGTCCTGGTATGTGAGTCCTTTGCTGCAGTACAGCGTGCAGAGCAGCGGCGACCCCCAATTGAAGGACGACTTCGGCTATCAAGCCGGTGTCGGCGTGAACCTGCCGCACGAATGGGCGATTGAGGGGGATTTCAGCCGCGGGGAATTCGATATCAAGGGCACCGACGCGACGCGCCAGCTGACCGGTTACTCGATCGATGTCATCAAGAAGTTCTTTCCGGAAGATCTCATGCAGCGAGTGATGCTGCAGCCGTATGTCCTCGCCGGCGGCGGGGAGATGAGCGACAGAACGAGTGCGCCGGGTTACGGCTCCAGCACCTTCCACACCTTTCTCGCAGAGGCTGGTTTCGGCGTACTCACCGGAATCGGTAGACAGGACGGTTCTACCCGCGTCCAGTTACGCACGGAAGCGAAGTACCGATTGGAATGGGCCAATCCCTCGATGTACGGCGTGAAGGACCCTTCGGGAATTGTCTTCGGCGTGGGCGTGCAGATGAACTTCGGCGAACGCGACGAGCGCCCGCCGGTCGTCCACACGGTCGAGAAGGTGGTCGAGAGGGAAGTCGTGCGAGAGGTCCAGGCGCCGCCGCCGCCGCCCCCGCCGCTGCCGCCTCCGCCGAAGGGTGACATCAGGCTGCAGGGTGTGACGTTCGCGACGAATTCCGCGGAATTGAACCCCGAGTCGGATGGCGTGCTCGATACGACGATCGCGTCGCTCAAGTCGTACCCGAACCTGGTCCTCGAGGTGCGTGGCTACGCCGACAGCCGCGGATCGGCCGAGTACAACCTGAAGCTCACGCAGCGCCGGGCCGAATCGGTCATGCATTACCTGCAATCGCATGGACTGAGCAATCAGCTGAGCGCCAAGGGCTACGGGAAGGCGGATCCGATCGCCGACAACAATACGAAGGATGGTCAGCTCGCGAATCGACGGGTGACCATCCACGTGGTGGGAGGCGACAACGGGTCGTAAGGAGACCGGGTAACGGAGCCGCGCCCGCTCAATGGGGTTGCGGCAAAGGAATAGAGGCGGTGGGAAATCCCACCGCCTCTTTCTTTTGTGCGCCCTGCCGGGCGCACAAAAAAAAGCCCCGCGCTAGGCGGGGCTTCAATTTGGCTAAAAGCCTAAAGAGTGTTAGAAAATTTTGTATCTCAAATCGATGTAGAAGCTCCGCAACCGAGGATCGCCGGTGAGGGCGTTGTATCCGGCGGCGAAGTTGCTCTGATACGCGTTGGTGAACGGCGGAGCGCGGTCGAGCAGATTCTTGATACCCACCGTCACGGTCATCGCGTCAATGGGCTTGTAGTTCGCGAAACCGTCGAAGATCGTGTACGTGCCCACTTCGCGCTGATTGCCGGCGCCATCGGGATACTCGTCGACGTACTGCGTGTACAGGCGGTTATCAAGGCCGGCACCCCACATCTTGCCCGGGCTGGTCCAGTCGACCCGCAGGTTTTGCGACCACTTGTAGGCCACGTTCAACCCGCCTTGCGGAATTTCGTTGTACCAGCCATTGATGTTGAGGTTCGGCCCGCCGTTGTACTGCTGCAGCAGGTACTTCGTGATCGCCGTCCCTTCCAGGTCCTCGTGGAACGTACCGATCGGGGTGTGCTGCGAGTACTGGACGCTCAAGTCGAATCCGTCGGTCGTGATCCGTCCCGTGTTCAGCGACTTCTGCAGGATGTAGCCGCAGGTCGGTGACGTGATTGGATGGCAATCCGCGGCCTCCTGGATCGACGGAGTGAGTCCACCCGCGCTGTTCAACACATACTGGTTCGCAAAGAGCGTCGGATTGCCATAAATGGCCTGCACCGGAATGGCGCCAATGGTGTTCTTCACGAGCACCCGGTAGTAGTCCAGCGTGACGCTCAGATCTTCCATCGGCTGAAGAATGATGCCGAAATTGAAGTTCTGCGATGTTTCGGGCGTCAGGTCCTTGTTCCCGCCGAACAAACCCAGTCCCTGCGTGTTGCAAGTGGCTGCAGTGAACGGTGGCTTGGGAGTTCCCACGCAATCCGGATTGCCGGTTCCCATAGTGCCGCTGCTCGAGGCCGCCAGGAAATTAGGCGAGTACAAGTTGTACAGCGTGGGAGCCCGGAAGCCGGTGGAGGCTGATCCGCGCAGCGTGACCGACTCCAACGCCTTGTATTTCACCATCAGCTTGCCGTTGTTGGTCCGGCCGAAATCGCTGTATCGATCTTCGCGATCCTGCACCTCGACATCGAGCTTCCTGGTGATCGGCATGTCCAAGTCGAAGAACAGCGCCTGCGTCTGGCGGGTGCCTTCCACGCTGCTGTCCGTCAGTCCGGTCGCCGCGCTGACGAGGTCGTTGTAAGGCGTCGTCGCATACGTGAACCGCTCACCGCCCACGTCGAAACCGACAGCCACCCTCGACGGAGTGCCCGAGTTGAACGCATCCCCCAAGTCATGGCTGGCGTCGCCGTCGAAGCTCCAGCGTGTTTCCTTGCCGAGCGCGTAGATGCCGTTGATGTACGAAGAGTTGATCAAGGCCTGTCCGGCGGCGCTTTGCGCACCGAAGGGATTGATCAGATTGCTCAAGACGCCGCCTGGCGCCAGCAGCGCCTCGTTCGGATAACCGCCGACATTGCGATTGTCGTTGGTGTTGGAGCTGTAGTTGCCGTACAAATCGTAGTCCCAACCGGCGTTGCTGCCGAAGAACTTCAACAGAACCCGCTGCTCGACGTTGAGGTTGCCGCTGTAGCGATTGTTGTTAGGGTCCGTCCAGATCGCATCGCCGCCATCAGCCAGATCCGGCGTTGCGGTGCTGCAAGCCGCCGGGCCTCCGGCGCAGGTCAGCTGACTCGCCTTCGGGTAGTAGGGGCTCGTGGGATTCAACCCGAAGAAATAGAACATGGGACCGGACCAGGCGGTCACTTCGGATTGAGTCCAGAAGTACTGCAGCTGGATATTATTGTTGGCCGGCAGAGACTTGGTGATTTGCAACAACCCCGAGACTTCGCTCGATTTCGGGAGCAGATCTGTCGCGGCGGAATACCGATAAGAGCACTCGCCGAAATACCGGGTCAAATAATTGTTGCCCGTGCAGGCCGGATAACCCGCCTGCCAGATATTGCCGTTGGCATCGAGGAACCCCGCGGGCCAGGTTCCCGGATTGTTGGTCGACGTGTAGCCGCCGCCCGGGTAGAAGCCTTCCGCCGAGAAGTCGCGCTGCGTCGCGCGCAGCTCCTGCTGCTTGGTGTAGATTCCGGTGAGCAAGACGTTGTAGCCGTCGTTCGCCAGATCGCCGTGACCGAGGGTGAATTGCACGTTGCCGTTGCCTCCGCCCTCACCCTGCGGGCGGTCGACATTGACCTCGACTTCCGCCCCCTGGTAATTCGTCTTGGTCTTGAAGTTGATCACGCCGGCGATCGCGTCCGTGCCGTACAACGCCGAGCCGCCGTCCCGCAGCGATTCGATCGACTCGATTGCCGAGAACGGAATACCGCTCAAGTCGACCGCGTTGCCGGTATTGGCGTTGTTGGCCAGCCGTTGACCGTCGAGAAGGATCAGTGTGCGGCTGCTGCCGAGGTCGCGGAGGTTCGCGTACGTACCGCCGCCGGAGAACGATCCGACCGACGAGGCGATGTTGATCGCCGGCGCATTGGCGGCGAGCTGAGCCAACGCATCCTCAACGTTCGATATGCCCAGATCCTTGAGGCTATCCGACTTGAGGATCGTCACAGGCACCGCAGTCTCGGCGTCTATTCGCTTGATCAGCGAGCCGGTGACGACGATTTCCTGCAATTCCGGGCTGTCGGTTGCCGAAGCCGCAGTGGATTGTTGCTGTCCAAATGCAGCGCCGCCGATCAGCGAGGCCGCGACAGCGCCGGCGACCGTGAGGCGTCGCGCCACGGAAAGCGCATCGAGCGCAGGCTCCGGCATGGCGGGAGGATTGATCCTTCGAAAAATTCTCATCGTGATTCCCCTAAAATTTTATTGAATGACAACATCCGTGGCTCCGCCGCTGGTGCACCAGCGTGAGTCGTTTACATTCACAAAAAAATTAACATCCAACTTCCCAGACGTTGCGTAACAGCCGCAGACCGGGTTAATGAATGCAAAGATATCAACTTTCGGGCGAATTGAAAGGGGTCGAGGGTCACTTCTACGTTGTTTTCACGCCACGCAGGGTGCGCCGGAAGGAGATGGGGGGCGGGCCTCGAGCTCCATCCCGGGTAATAAACCCCCTGCTCACCAGGTCTTGGTACCCGAGCAGCGATTTTGCTGCCGGCTTATATAAAGGAAAGGGACATGCAAATCAATAAAGTGTCGGGTGCTGCATTGGCGGCGGCAGCGGCGATGCTATTCACGTCCGGATTGGCGAGCGTATCGGTTGCCGCGGACACCGACTCGGGAATGGTCAAGTGCACCGGGGTTAACTCCTGCAAGGGTCATTCGGACTGCAAGTCCGCCAAGAACAGCTGCAAGGGGAAGAACAGCTGCAAGGGACAGGGTTTCACCAAGATGTCGCAGAGCGACTGCGATGCCGCCCAGGCGAAGATGAAGTCCGGCAGCTGATATATCGGATACCAATCGAGGCAAAGGGCCCGCTGGATAGCGCTGATCAGCGTCCAGCCAGCGGGCCCTTTGGTAGACATGAAGTTGCAAGGATTCGGCTTGGGGCTTCGGCCCGCGCATTACGGCGCGCTCCTAGGTGAGCGCCACGCCGTCGATTGGCTCGAGATCATCAGCGAGAACTACCTCGTGCCCGGGGGTCAGCCGCTCGACTTTCTGGAGCGGATCCGGTCCCGGTACCCGGTGGTGATGCACGGCGTATCGCTGTCCATCGGCGGCACCGACCCCCTGGATCGGCGCTATCTGGCCGATTTGAGGCAACTGGCGCGGCGCGTGGAGCCCGCCTGGATTTCCGATCATCTCTGCTGGACAGGGGTGTCGGGGCGCAACGTCCACGACCTCTTGCCGCTGCCCTACACGGAAGAGGCCCTCGCCTTGGTGACGGCGCGAATCGGCGAGGTGCAGGAGTTCCTCGGCCGGCAGATCCTGCTCGAGAACGTATCGAGCTATCTCGCCTACCGCGACTCCGAGATGACGGAGTGGGAGTTCGTGAGCGAGGTCGCCCGCCGTGCCGACTGCGCCCTGCTGCTGGACATCAACAACATCTACGTGAGCGCGGTGAACCACGGTTTCGATCCGTTGAGGTACCTCCGCGGCGTGCCCCGGGAGCGGGTCCGGCAATTCCACCTGGCCGGGCACAGCGACATGGACGGGCACTTGATCGACACGCACGATCATCCGGTCGCCGCGCCGGTCTGGGACCTGTACGCCCAAGCGGTCGAGCATTTCGGGCCGGTACCCACCATGATCGAGCGCGACGACAACATTCCCGAGCTCGTCGAGCTCGTGGCCGAGCTCGACGTGGCGCGCCGGGTGGCGTCCGGCGAGACGCGCGAGGCGGCATGATGCGCGGAGGGTCCTGATGCGCCTCCTCGAATTACAGCGCGAGCTGCAGCGCGATCTGTTGGGCGAGGCGAGCACGATCGCGGACGCCGTCGTCGATGCGCCCCCGCTGCCGGTGCAGGCGCGGCTCGGCATCTACCGGCATGCGTACCGCGCCCGGCTGTTCGAGGCCTTGGACGAACAGTACCCGATCCTGCATTGGCTCCTGGGCGACGAGACTTTCGAGAGCTTGGGCAGGCTGTTCGTCGAGACCCACCCGTCGGAGCATCGCTCCATCCGCTGGTACGGGCGGGAGCTCGCCGACTTCACGGGAGCGACGGCGCCGTTCGCCGATCAGCCCATCCTCGCGGAAATCGCGCGGTTCGAGTGGATTCTGTCGGAGGTTTTCGACGCCGCCGACGCCTGCGTGGTGGATCGAGCCGCCTTGCAGGCGATCGATCCCGAACGCTGGGCGACGCTGCGTTTCGGCTTTCATCCCTCTCTGCGGCGGCTCTCGCTCGCGTGGAACACCGTGGCCGTGTGGCAGGCGGGCAGCGCGGAACAGGACTCTCCCGTTCCCGAGCGCTCGCCCGAGGGCGTGCCATGGCTGTTGTGGCGCCGGGATTTCAAGAACCACTTCCGCTCGCTGGATGCGATAGAGCGCCCAGCGCTGGATGCGGCGATCGAGGGCGGCACTTTCACCGACATCTGCGAAGCGCTGGCCGCGCAGTTGCCCGACGCGGAGGTCCCGCTGCGCGCCGCCACCCTGGTGGCCCGATGGGTGGACGGCGGCCTCATCGCGTCGCTCTCGACGTAGGGGCGGAGCGCCGGCCGCCCCGCTCACCTCAAAGCAGGGTTCACATCACAGCAGATCGCCGGGCGCGCCCATCATATCCTTGCGCAACAACGGAATCGGCGGGCCGCCATACGACAGGAACTTGTCGTGAAAATCATGCCACAAGGCATGGTCGTCGCCGGCCGCGGCACCCGGCGCCGCCGCGGTTTGCGTCATGGCGGCAGGCGCCGCGGCGCCGCCCGAGGCGCGCATCTTCGCGATCCAATCGCTGCGCAGCTTGCGGATCATGAGCTTGCCGAGCGTGTAGTTGAGGTACGCCGGATCATAGGTGCCGCGCGCCGCCTGTTGCCGTGCGTTGCCGGGATCCTGGAAGGCCTCTTCGCGGAACATTTTTTCCGATTGCGCGACCGTCATCCCTTCGGTCTGCAGGCCGATCGAGGACAGCAGGCGCACGTCACGCAGCAGCGCGTCGCGCAGCTGGCCGATGTGCATCTCGGGATCACCCTTGCCGAGGCCCTCCTCCCACATCATCTCTTCTGCGTAGTGCGCCCAGCCCTCCGCGAAGGCGTAGCCCACCCAGAGCGCCTCGAGCTTGTCGGGATTGGAATTGGAGTGCAGGAACTGCAGGAAGTGGCCCGGCCAAACCTCGTGCACCGAGGTGAACAGGAGCGTCGCCTCGCTCGGAATGTATTCGGCCTGCTCGGCCTTGCTCCATTTGGGATTCGGGGGGGCGATGTTGTAGGTCGCGGTGACGCCCTGCTCGTACGGCCCCGGAACTTGGATGAAGGCGGCATTCTCGCGGTTGTAAGGCGGCGCCTCGGCGACCAGCGCCTGTTGGTCTCCCGGGATGCTCGCGACATTGTTCTTCTGCACGAAGTCCTTGAGCATCGTGAGTTGCCGGCGCGCGGCCTCCAGGGTGCCTTCGGACGGCTTCTTGGCGTCCATCTTGGCGACGCACGCCGCCAACGAGCCTTTCGGCAGGTAGGTGGCGCATTCGCTTTTCAGCATGTCGGTGTTGCGCTGAAGGTCCGCGCGCCCCGCCGCCTCGATTTGCTCGATCGGCACGTCGACCTGTTCGGTGTCCTTGACCATCTGCGCGTAGAGGTCCTTGCCCAGCGGAAATTTATCGTTCGCGGTCTTGCGCAAACCGATCAGGTAGTCCCTGAGGTTCGCCATCGCGTTGGAAGCATTCTCGTCGGCATCCGCCAGGTCCTTCTGCAACGCCGGATCGTTCACCGAGGCGAACACGGCCGTCACGTCCTTCTTGTAGAAGTCGACGTAGCCGCCGAAGTTCGAGATTCCGAGCTCGATGTAAGTCCTCGGCAGCGGTCCCTTGAGGTTGTCCTGAATGTCCTTGGCCATTTTAGGGACGTTGCGCGCGTACTTGATGTACGCCTTCAGGCGCACATTCAGCGGCGCGTAATTGCGGCTCAGATACAGATCGGGATCGAGGTTGCCGACGTACCAATACGGATTGCTCGACGGATAGTGCGCCTTCTCGAGCCAGTAAAGATCGCGGTCGGCCACGTTCAGGAGATATTCGCGATCGAAGCGCTCGTTGGGCAGCAAGGGCGTCGGGTCGATCTTGGCGATACGGTCGCGTTCCTCGTGCAGCCTCGCCGCCTCGCGCCTCAGCCCGTGCTCGCTCACATCCGGCAGCTGGCCGTCGTAGTCGTGCTTGCCGGCTTGCGCGGCGAAGAACGGCTGGGCCGCGAAGTAGCTTTGCATGAAGCCATTCGCCGCCTCCTGCCAATCCAGGCTCGCCTGGGACGGTGGCCGCACGGCCGGAGCTTTCGGTTGATTGGATTGATTACAGCCGCTCAGGGCAACCAGCAACGCCAGCGGCAGCGCCGCGTACAGTCTCGCCGACAGGACCATGTGACCCCCTTTTTACTTGTTCGACACATCGTTCGGACCGTCTCGCGCTCCCCCGAGCGCGGCGATCATGGGCAGCCGATTCTAGGCGGAAACGGCTTTCATTGACATCTTGGGCTGGTTTGATCATGGTGAAACCTAAACCATCAAGGGGCGACAGCGATATGAGCGAAGCGATCGACATGACGGCCGCGTCGGGACGCGACGACGTCCGAATCATGACCCTGCAGTCGCACATCCTGGCCGAACAGGATCCCCACACGCACGCCGGGGGCACCTTCTCCTGGATCATGTCGGCGCTGTCGATCTCCGCGAAGATCATCTCGGACAAGGTCCGCCGCGCACGGCTGGAGAACGTCCTGGGCAGCGTCGGCGCGGAGAACGTGCAGGGTGAAGTCCAGCAGAAGCTCGACGTGCTCGCGAACGACGTGCTGATGAAGACCCTCGGAGGCCGTGAAGGGGTGGCCATCGTCGCCTCGGAAGAGAATGAGGAACCGGTCATTCTGCGCAGCGACACCCGCGGGGTGCCGCGCTACTGCGTGCTGTTCGATCCGCTCGACGGCTCCTCAAACCTCGACATCTGCGCCGCCGTGGGAACGATCTTCAGCATTTTGGCCTATGACGGACGGGCGGCGCGCGCGCAGGACTCGCTGCTCCAGCCAGGGACCCGACAGGTCGCGGCGGGGTATGTCCTGTACGGCTCGTCGACCATTTTCGTGCTCACCCTCGGCAGGGGCGTGGACATGTTCGTCCTCGATCCGGCCATCGGCGCCTTCATGCGCGTGGAGCGCGACCTGAAGATTCCCGCCGGCAACAAGACCTACTCGGTCAACGAGGGCTACCGCCGCAGTTTTCCGGAAGGGTACCGCCGCTTTCTCGACTGGGCCCAGGAGAACGGCTACTCGAGCCGCTACGCCGGCGCCATGGTGGCCGACGTGCATCGAATACTCCTCAAAGGCGGCGTATTTCTGTATCCGCCGACGCAGAAGGCGCCAGAGGGGAAGCTGCGCCTGATGTACGAAGCCAACCCGATGGCGATGATCATCGATCAGGCCGGCGGCAAGACCATGGCGGGCCCCGGCCGGCGCATCCTCGACGTGGAACCGACCGCCATCCATCAACGCACGCCGGTGATCCTCGGCGCGGCCGATCAGGTCGACTGCGTGCTCGCACACCTATAGAAGCAGCGCTGATGCCGCGCCGGCAGGCGCGCCGTCAATGCAGCGCGTCCTCCCGACTCGGCTGCGGATCGGCGTACGGCGTGGGTGCATCGAACTTGAGCCTCGACTGCGCGAACGCGGGCAACGCCTCGCAGTGCGCGGCCAATGCGGAAAGCCCCGGGTAGATGCGGAAGGATTCGTTCAACCTGAGCGCATCGCACAGATAGGTGTAGACGCAGGTCGCCGTGATATCCGCCTGCGTCAGCCGGTCGCCCAGGAACCATTGTCCCGGTCGGGTCTGGGCCAGCCGGTCGAGCTCGCTCAGCGCACCGTGCATTTGATGGCGGCACCGTTCCATCCACGGGTCGTGCCGCTTCGCGGCGGGCTTGAACACGAGCTCGAACAACTGGTGCAGTCCCTTTTCGGCCGCTCCGAGCGCGAGCGCGAGGATCCTCATGGCATCGCGCCGCTCCTTGCCGGTGCTCGGCAGGAGAGCCCGCTCCGGCCCCACCGAATCGTCCAAGAAGTCCAGAATCGCCGTGGAGTCGATCAACGACTCGCCGTCGGCGAGAACCAAGGCCGGCACACGCCCGAGCGGATTGAACTGACGTATCAGCTCGAAATCCTTGCCCACCGACCAATTGCGGTGCTCGAACCGAATATCGAGCAGCGTCATGCTGACGGCAACCCGGCGTACGAAAGGCGAATCGAACATACCGATCAATATCATGTGAGCAATTCCCTCAATGTCCGCCCTTGACCAGAAGTCCCTCGGAACCCAAGGCCTCGGCCAAATCGACCTCGATACGCTCCGCATCCGCGCGCCGGATCCGCTGCAAATGGAGCGTGGGTCCCGTGAGTACCTCCAAGCCTCGTTTTAGAACACTGCCCGAGGCGCGAATTCCCGCCTTGTGCTGATCGAAACGGTCCGCCGGGGAATAATTGCTCATGCCCACGTACACGCCATACGCGGAGCGCGGCCTGTCCTGATAATCGAGAAGTATGAGATATATATTGGACCGTCCCCTGGCCGTACCGCGGAAGCCGAGCGCCACCTCGTAGGCGCGCGGCAACCAATCGATGTAGCGCATCGGCAACCAATCCGGTATGCCGGCGGCTGCGCATTTCCACAGCCGCTCCAGCGCTCGCTCGATATTAATCGACATTTCGCCGCGCATCCACAATTCGTGAATGCAATGCGCCGCGATCCCGCCGTCCTCCGACGCGAAAGCGCGCTCGAGGCGGACGGCGAGCTCCTCGCGCCTCAAGCGGGCGAGAGGCCGATCCGCGGGCGGCACGTGATCGAAGGTGTTGGCCACCGGCGCGATGGTAGCGCGCCGGCAACCCGGCAACGTATACGAAAAGATTATTTATGCACGCTTGCGGTGCAGAGCTTGATGTCTCCGCTCTTGGTGGCGATCCGGACTTTGCCGTGACCGTCGCCGCTCTTGAAGATCAGCTTCGACCCCGGTCCGTACTGCGGTTCCGTGGGCTTCGGCCCGAAGCAATTGTCGATGCTGCCGCCGAAGGACTGCACGTCGAAATCCGCGTCGGGGGTGGCTGCAAACCCGAATCGAATCGTGCCGCTGACCGACTCGCCCTCGATCTCCGCGTCTGGCGCCATCGAGTAGCTGGCGGTGACATCGCCGGAAATGCTCTTGAAGCGGCCGCGGGTGAGGCCGCCGAGATCCGCCTGGACCTTGCCGGAGACGGTGCTCAACTCCGCCTCGCCCTGGCCGCCGGTCAGCTGAATGTTGCCGCTGATGGTCTTGATCTCGATGCGCTTCGCCGAGGGCGCCGACAGGCGCACCGTGCCGGTCACGGTGTTGACGCGCAGGTTCCCGCCCACATCGCCGCTGATGTTGCCGCTGATGGTTCGAAGATAGGCGTCGCCCTGAAGCCCCTGCACCTTGAGGGAGGCGCTCACCAGGGAAGTCGTCAGGCTGGTTTTCGCGGGCACGCGCACGATCAGGTGGACGTCGTCGGTGGAATCCCCGCTGATCGAGAACGGCATGACGTGGATCGTGGTCTTGTCGCCGGAGCTCGACACCTTGACCCGCTCCGAGGCGCCCTCCGGCTGGCCGGAGACCTCCACTTCCGGGCGATCCCATGCGTCGACCTCGACCGAGCCCGTCATGCTGTCGATCTCGACGGACCCTTGCGGATCGGCGGAGCTCGTCTGCTTGAACTCTCTCGCCGCCTGTACGAGGGACCAGGGAACCCACATCAGACACAAGGTTGCGGCGATCACCGGGGTCATCAATCGCGGGGTAACGGGGCGCATGGCTAGATTCTCGCTGACGTAGGTTGAGTGGTGCGTACGACGGCGTCGTACAGATCGAATTCATCGTGCAATGCGCTCGCGAGCAGCTGCTCGAGCACGGGGCTGTCCGGCTGAGACGCGAGCGCCTTGCGAATGTCGTCGCGCGCCTTGCGGATCGAGGCCAGGTCGGCCTCGATCTTCGCGCGGGTGGCGGGATCGAGCTGCGCGAGTCGTTGATTGAAGGTCCGCTCGAGCTCCGTGCGCGCCGCGAGATAACGCGGGTCGCTGGGCTCACCGAGATTGGCGGCGGAGGCCGCCGCCGAAGATGCGGCACCCGCGGGCGGCGAACCTTGCGATGTTCCTTGCGGTGAGCCGAGCGGCGAGCCCTGCGCCGCCGGATTCGCCGCCTCACCCGCACCGCTCACCGTGGCCACACCGCTCGCCGTGGCCGCACCGCTCGCCGCGCCCGAGCCACCGGCGGTCATCGGGGGCCGCCCCTGGACCATCACCCACGCGAGGGCCGCGGCCAGGCACAGACCCGCCGCCGAAGCCGCATACGCCATCCACGGCACCGAGGACAGCCGGGGCGCACTGCGCGGCGTGCGCACGATGCCGCGAACGACGCCCGGCCAGAGCTCCCGCGGCGGCGGGACATCGCGCGACAGTTTCGCCAGTTCCTCATCCAGAGAGACACGCGTCTTCATAATTCCTCCAATCCGAGGGCCGCGCTGAGCAGACCCCGGGCGCGATGCAATTGAGCCTTGCAGGTACCTTCCGCCACGCCCAGCACATTCGCCGCCTCCGCGTGGCTGTAGCCATAAATGCCCACCAGCACGAGCACGTCCCGCGCCCCCTCCGGCAGCGCCGCGATGGCGCGCTCGAGGTCGAGCGGCGGCGAGCCTCCGTCGGGATCGGCCCGGTCCGGCAATCCCGTCGCCGGCTCGCCCACTTCATGTGCGTTGCGCAGTCCCCGCCGCCGGGCAATGACCGTGCGGATGGCAATGCGCTGCAGCCAGGTCGCGAAGCGGCTGCGCTTCTCGAAGCGCCCCAGCCCGCGCCAGGCCGCCACGAAGGATTCCTGCACGCAGTCCTCCGCCGCCTCGCGCTGACCGGTGAGCCGAAGGCACAAGCCGTAGAGGCGCGGCGCAAACCGTCGATACAGCGCCTCGAAGGCCGCGAGATCGCCCTGCGCCGCCGCCGCGATCACCGCCGTCGGCTCGACGTCCTCGTCGCTCAGGTCCACCAGATGCAAGTGCTGTACTGATCCCACCGCGTTTCCTGCTGCTTCGAACTTGCCACGTTAGAGGAGAGGGGGGCGGGAAAGGTTTAAACGGGGCGATCGAAAAAGCTGGCTGCGGTCGTCGACCGGTGCGCGTCCGATCCGTCCGCGCTTCGACGATGGTGCGCTTGACATGCAGGTATCTACCTGCATATTATAAAGGCAAGTAATCACTTGCATATAGAACATGGCAGAGCGACCCGACACCGACGTGCTATTCAAGGCCCTGGCCGACCCCAGCCGGCGCAAGCTCCTCGATCTTTTGCACGCGCACGACGGCCGCACGCTCAACGAGCTGTGTGAGCACCTGGACATGACGCGCCAGGCCGTGACCCAGCACTTGGGCCTCCTGGAAGCGGCCAACCTCATCGCCACCGTGCGGCGCGGCCGTGAAAAGCTGCATTTTCTCAATCCGGTGCCGCTGCAGGAAATCTACGAGCGCTGGATTGCCAAGTTCGAAAAGCCGCGCCTCAAGGCGCTCTCGGACCTCAAACAACGATTGGAGAAGCCCCATGGCTAGATCGACCTTCGTCTACGTGACCTACATCCGCACCACGCCGGAAAAGCTCTGGTCGGCACTGACCGACGCCGAGTACATGAAGCAGTACTGGTTCGGCGTGCATTGCGAAAGCGCATGGACGGCGGGCTCGCCGTGGAAGATGGTGCGCCCCGATGGCGGCGTCTGCGATGCCGGCGAGATCATCGAATCCGATCCGCCGTGGCGATTGGTCATCCGCTGGCAGCACCAGGACAGGCCCGAACTCAAAGCCGAGGGCGAATCGCGATGCACGATGGAGTTGGAGCCGATCGGATCGGCCGTCAAGCTCTCCATCACCCACACCATCGAGCGCGAACCGTCGAAATTGATCGAGGCGGTGTCCGGCGGGTGGCCGAAGATCCTCTCCAACCTGAAATCGTTGCTGGAGACGGGCTCGATAGTTTTGCTGGACGCCTACCCGGCTCCCAAGCAGCGGTAGAGGACGTCCAGTACTGCCAAGGTCGCGAAACTGTATACAGAATTCGTATTAGACGCTGCCCTCCGCCGGCCGCACGCTGCGCGGATCATGGTCCGCCATCGCGCCTCGTTCGATCCTATGCTGCCGGTGAACGAGCCGCGATGGCTGGTCGTGCGGCGCATGGATCAGGGGCTGGTCGAATCGACCTGGCTTGCTCCCGGTGCCGACCTCAAGGCCGCGTTCGTGCATGCGCTCGCCGCGTATGCGGATGCCGGGTGGACACTGGAGCGGTTTTCGAGCGATGTGGCTTGTGCGTTTTGTCATCGGACGGATGAGCGAAGGATCATTAGCGTGGAATGCTTCGATCCGAAGAAGCCGGCGCCGGTGCGGCGCTTGAGGGCGGAGCGGGATGGACCCGCCCGATGATGGTGCACACGCCCAGTTGCATCATTTCCGTCTACTTCATCCTCGCTGCCGAGCGGCTACGTATCTCTTGGGCGCCGCAGCACGCCGTAGCTCCGACGCAAACCCGCCCTTTAAGGGCTTCGGCGCGCATCTTCGCGGGTCCATATGATTTTGCCCGTGCAAGGCATTAGAAATTGATCTAGAACTGGCGAATATCCCATTGTCCGCAGCAGCGCAAAAGCCCGGACGTCGGCCTGCGGGAAAATCTCCCTCAATCTCAGCGCCGCCGCCAAAAAGGTGCGGCCTTTGGTCACCACATCGTCGATGAGCACGAGGTGCGATGCCTCGGGTCTCTGGATTGACTCCACCGCGATCGTATCGAAATGGGCCCGCAGAGACGGCCGTGCGCCACGCGCGGACGTCGCTGATTTGCGGACGGCGCGAACACGGCGCAGACCGAACCAGATCCCCTTTCCGATTCCGTGCTGCCATAGAGCGACGGCGAGGCGAGCACTCGGCGTTGCATGGCTCCGGCCGGCCGGTCTGCTCCCCGGCACCGGCACGAGGATCGACGCAGCCGGGAAAAAGCTGGCGACCGGCGAGAATCGGCGCGACTTCACATCCGCATGAATCGCCCGATCTACGAGGACATCAACGTCACCTGCCTTGATCGACGCGCACAAGAGTCGCGACTGCGCGCGGGCATCGCCCGGCGAATAGACGTAGCACGAGGCAAACAGCAGCTCGCGGATCTGCGGGCTGTTCCGGCCCACAAAGCATGCGCCGTCATCGGCTGAGATCATCGTCGCGACCCTGTGATCTTGCCGCCTCGGGCCGTGCCTCCGCCAATTCCTTGCGTACCCGAAGCCAATTCTCGCGAGCCTGCCGCTGCATATCGGCGAGGCTTGGCGGCGCAACTGTCGGCTCTTGGGCTGCCGGAGTCGCTGTCGTGCGACCGGCCTCGGCGTTTTGATTTCGCTCCGGGCGAGCTTGCTCCCGCAGGCGCGCCTCCTCTCTCGCCTGGTATTCGGCGCGAACCCGCTCCGCCACCGGGCTGTAAAAGCCCCGGCGCTCGACCTCGTAGGCGACTTTGGGGATCCACAACCGAGGTTCGCGGTCGATTCCCTGGGCCCGGAGCGTGCGATGATCTACTCGTGCGTCGACGTTCGCTTCGCGGAGCGCATCGTTAGTGACCGTGGCCCAGCGTTCTCGCACATGCAGCAATTCGCCGATGGAGGGTCCCAACCCAAGCGCTTTCCTCGAACTTTCGTTGAGCTCCAACGTGGTTTTGGCGCCCAGTCCGTCGCGATTCACCTCGCGCGTGGTGGCGAGCAGATGTGCGTGAAAATTGCGGGGATCGCTCCCGGGGAAGTCCCGTGGCGCATGCACCGCCACATCGACCGCAAATCGATAGCGGTCTGCCAGCTCCTGTGCAAAATTTCTCGCCAAACCTACGCGGCCTTCGGCGTCTAGCTCCACAGGCAGAGCCACCAGATATTCGCGTGCCGTTCTCGCATTTCGGCGACTCTCAGCGGCTTCTGCCGAGTTCCAGAGATTCGCCCGATCTCTCGCCCAACTGAGCTCGTGGCCCGCGAAGTCGCTCGGCACCAGAATTTCTTTGTGCAGCACATCCTGGCGCTCGGTGTGGTCGTACGTGCGGCCGGTGCGCTCGTCGCGGATTCTTTCGCCGGCGCGATAGGCTGCGGCGCCGGGTGCGCTGCTGCCGTTCGAGCGTCCGAAAGTTTTCAAATTCAAGTAGTACGATGCCATACCGGCTCAGACCTAGAGTCCAACGAATTGGGGGTCCAAGGCGTATCCCGCCGCGGAAACCTCAATTGCTTCGGCCACCGGCAGAAGCTCGATACGTGAGGCGGCAGCTGAGCTCACCGGCGAGAAAGCTCCTTCCGGCTCGCAAAAAAGATCTTGGTCCTCTTGGAACGCGTCGCATCGAACGCAATGATTCGCCCAATAGGCTCCTCCCGTCGCCGGGCTCGCGGCGAAGCGATACTTCGGGGCAAGCACCTGCAGGTGGCGCGTGGCCTCGTCAGGTAGGGATTCGACATAGAACAAAAACGCGTGGCGGGGAACGCTCTCCCAAATAGCGCTCCCGGAGGACACGTCGACGCCGGGCGATGCGTCCCCTTCGTCGACCGATAGAGCCTCATGGCCCGGCGGCAGCATCAGAGCCACCATGGGCGTATTGCCATGACATCGCGGGCACACGCCTGCGGTTCGAGCGATCCGGTAATGCGAAGCGCGAAAATTGACCCCTGTGCGCCCGTCTTCATGGTTCATGCGTACTTCCCCGACGGCGAGCGCCGATCGAAAGCCACCTTGAGCCACGCAGTGGACGAAGCGGCCTTGAAATATCCATTAAAATCAGGCAGCTGCTCGAGTTCCGAAGGCATGACTGCCGCCTCCGTCACGTGTTGCTCGCTGGTATTCTTTGAGCGCCGGGAACCGGGAGAGGCCCAACCGCCCCGGTCGCTACCGCGCGAGATCTGGCGTCGCAGGACTTCGCGTTCGCCGATCAGGCGGGACGCGAATTGAGACGTCCCGCCGTTCTCGCTGCCGGAGCAGCGTAATATCAAGGTATTGCCGCAATTCTCCACGATGGTTTGGGCATCCTGAGTTCCGTAGGTACCCGACACCTGGGCGACCGATTGAAAGCCCAGCACGCAGCGTCCGCCGAATTTCCGGAGCCGCGCAAGAGCATCCTTCAGCCCGTCGATGGCCCCCAACGCGTCGAGCTCATCGATCACCAGCCAAAGCCGCTGATCGTGGTCTTCCTCGCCGCTCATGGCCTCGAAAATGGCCAGCCGCATCCAGGTGGCAATCATCGATCTGAGCGCAGCGATTTGACCCGCCTTGTACGGGATGAACAGCACGCCGGCTGCCGACGGCCTTCGCACCCATTGGCGCACCGAGAACGGAGCCGCCCTTTGACGCTGGACATGTTCGAAGGCGGCCATCGCGGATACCGCGACCGATCGAATGGAGCCGAACATGCGCGCATTCTCGCCCTCCAGAAATGGCTGCGCGGGAGTGCCCTCGACCACAGGCCGCAATTCCTCCGCGGAGGCGGCCGATAAGAGCCGCCAAAGCTCGGCAGGACAGCGGGAACCGGAGTCTTTACGACGGCGCAGAACCGCGCAAAGAAAGGTGCGTGCATAGCCGCGCCACTCGCTGGCGGACGGATCTCCACCCGACGGGATGAGGCCGCTCGCCAGTTGATCCACGTCGTATCTGTCGTTGATTTCCGAAAAGGGATCCCACTTCGCCGACCCGCTTTCGAACGGATTCAGCAGAACATCGCCGCGATACCGTTGAAAAAATCGCGCGTGATAGCCCCCGTCGGGATCCGCGACCACGGCGCGGTCGCCTCGCGCAAGGGCTGTCCGCAAGATCTCGCGAATGACGGTCGATTTTCCAGTACCCGTCGTTCCGATGATCTTGAAGTGCTTGGTCTCATCCCGTCGCGGAATCGAAATGCCGGCGAGCGTTACCGTATCCGCGGGCGTCCGCACGAAGAGTCGACGGGAAGCCCAGCGCAGAGTGTTGTCCCGAAGGATGACCCCGCGCTTGTGAACCTCGGGCGAGCGGCGCCGGATGACCCGGGCGGACGCCGCAGCGACCAGAACCAGGCCGGCAGCCGCGAATACCGTGTCTCGGCTGAGCCAGAACTGAAGCGTATCGGGCGTCAGCATCTTCAATAACCTTTGACGACGAAATAATCACCTTTCTCACCGTACGTGGGCGCCGACTTGTCGATCCGAACGCAGAAGCGCTCCGACTCGCCGCAGCGCCGCCATTCCGTGCGGCCGCCCAGCTGCTCAAGCTTTCTCAGGTTGGCCTGGAGTTGATCGCGTCGAGCCCTCAGGGAATCGATCTCTCCCGTGGAGGGTAGCGCCCAGTGCATGAAAGCCGCGGGTATTGCCGTCGCCAACACCGCCAGGGCAGCAGCCCAGAGAATCCCGCGCAGGTCCGCGGCGCGTTTCATGCCTCGGAGTGCCGCGGCAGCCCGGGAACTTTCCGCCGTGAGTTCGGTGAGTTCCTCGACCAACGTACGGCGGATTTCCTCACGGACGACGTCGTCCAGATCTTCGGTATGGGCACGCAGCCGCTCCAGATGGTTCTCGGCCAGCTTCTGGTGAGTCTGGGCGCTCTCCATCAGGAGCCCGAACTTCATGGTGGCGTCGTCGATGGGCGCGGCAGCGTCACTCATGCGTCCATCCTCCACGCGCTTTGGCAATGTCGACCTCACGTACACGCGGAGCTCGGACAGGCTCGGCAAGAGGCTCGACGACTCGATGCGTATCACGGGCGGGCTTCACCTGCAGCCGGACCTGCCGCCATTCAGGCTCAGAGGCGCGCTTGAGGTAGCCCGTGAGATCGGGCAGCTGCTCGATTTGCGATGGAAGCACGGCGGCCTCGACACTGTAGTGTTGACCATGAGAGATCGAGCCGAGGGCTTCGGTGAGGCGCCGGCTTTTCGTCACGGTGGTACGGAGCACTTCTCGATCGCCGATCAGCTGGGAGGCGAATCTAGCGGTACCGCCGCCTTCGCTGGCAGAGCATCGAAGAATCAAGGTGTTGCCGCAATTTTCCACGATGGTGTGCGCATCGCCCTGCCCATAGGTGCCGGAGACCTGGGCGAGCGATTGAAAACCGAGTACGCAACGGCCTCCGAATTTTCGCAGGCGAGCGAGCGCGTCCTTGAGCCCGTCGATCTGTCCGAGGGCATCCAACTCGTCCACGACGAACCAGAGCCTGCGCTCCTTGCGGGCGGGGTCCGACGTGGCTTCACTTGGGCCATCCATGGTTTCGAAGATCGCGAGTCGCATCCATCCCGAGATCGCGGACCGCAAGCCGGCAATCTGCCCCGCCTTGTAGGGCATGAACAATACCCCCGGCTGCTCCTCCGCCACCCAACGCCGCACCGAAAAGGGCGGTCCTTTCTGCCCGGCGACATACTCGAGCGCGCCCACGGCGGAACTGGTCACGGACCGGATGGAGTCGAACATTCGGCCGTTGTGCTCTTCCAAGAAGGGCTGAGCCGGGGTGGCGTACACCATGGCGCGCAGTTCTTTGGTATCAGCGGCCACCAGCAACCGATATAGCTCCGCCACGTCGGTGACGCCGGCTTCGCGGGCTTGGCGCGTCACCGCGGTGAAGAACGTCCTCGCATATCCGCGCCAGCTGCGATCCGATCCGTCCTGATCCGGAATGAGCGAGCGCGCCAATTGGTCCACGTCATAGGGTGTTTTGATCTCCGCAAACAGATCCCATTTCACGGATCGTTCGTCGAATGGATTCAGGACGACATCGCCGCGGCGCGCGTCATAGAATCGATGCATGTAGCCGCCGTCCGGATCAGCAATGACGACACGATCACCCCGCGCGAGCGCCCCCTCCAGGATTTCGCCGATCGCGGTGCTTTTTCCCGTCCCAGTAGTGCCGATGATTTTGAAATGCTTGGTCTCGTCGGACACCGCGATGGGTCGACCCGCCAGGGTGATTTGAGATACGCGCTCATGACGACGTGCGCGTCCAGGCGGATGTGCATCAGCATCAACGGGCCGCTCCGCGACGACGGCTCCGCGTTGATGAACCTTGGGATTTGCCTCTGGCTCCGCGAGTGTTTCCCCTCCGGTGTATCCCAGAGCCATGGCAATCGAGGCGGCAACCGCGGTTTGCACGACCCCATGCGGCGACGCCCCGATGAAAGAAAAAGCAGGACCGGCGAGCGCCATGCCCGCTTCAACGAGTGCGGTGAGAGGAGCGGCCACGAGCGGTGATGGCAGGAGCTTGTGCCAGGCGCCCCCGCTTCGCACTAACCCCACCACCATGGAAGTCTGCAACACCGCGTAGGTCAATAGTGCGCCGCTCCAGCCTTGCATCATTGCGCTCAGCACGTGATCAAGCCGCCTTCGATGACCCGATGCCTAATCTTCGGGTCGTACCAGATCTCCTTGATGAACCGCTCGTGCGATTCGACACCGAACTGGATGACGACGTCGATCAACAAATAGAGCAAACTCTTGATGTCGCTTCGAGCCAGATCTCTTCCGCCCGGGCTTTGCTTCACGAGCAGCATCAACTGCTCAAAGGCGAGATCGGCGCTGGAGGCATGGATGCTGGTGATGGAACCGGGATGGCCGGAGTTCACATTTCGCAGGTAGTCAAACGCCTCCTCTGCCCGCAACTCGGCCAGCAGGATACGGTCGGGTTTCATGCGCAGGCAGCATTCCAAGAGCTGTTTCGGAGAAATCCGCGCCACACCTTGATCGTCCTTGGAATAGAACAGACGCACGTGATTCGGGTGCCGTTCGAGTACGAGCTCGCGGGCGTCCTCGATGGTGATCAGTCGTTCGTCGGGCGCTATTTCGCGAATCAGCGCTTTGGTCAAGGTCGTCTTCCCGGATCCCGTTGGACCGGAAACTAGAATATTCTTGCGGCTGCGCACCGCGAGGCGCATGAACGCCAAGTAATCGCCGGATGCCAACATCCGGAGCAGTTCCGTTTCGGTGTGATCGAGCACCGGCGTCGCGCGGCGTGTGCGCCGAAAGATGCCTCGGCGCTCCAGATCCTCGATGCTCCAGGCTTCATTCGCTGGCCTCCGAATGGCGATGGCGACGCATTCGGACGTGGTCGCGGGAGGCAAAACGATCTGCACCCGCTCGCCCCCTGGGAGCGAAGCGGAAAGCAAGGGTGCGCTCGCATCGATGCGCTGTTGAGTGAAATTGGCCACGAGCTTCGCAAACCTCAAGCACCAATCGAAATCCGCTTGCGGAAGCGTCTGACAGCGCCATCCCCGCCGGGTCTCCACGTAGGCCTCGTGAGGACGGTTGATGCATAGCTCCGTCACATCCGCATCGGCGAGCAGCGGATTCAAGGCATCCAGCGTGAGCGCCAATGCGGAGACCGGCACCTTCCCCGGGACCACCGGGCGGCTATCGGCCTTGTACGCTTCGCAGCTCATAGACCGACCTGAAATCGACGTCGCGCGCGACCAACACCTGGATGCGGTCTCCGTTCTTCTTGGTAACTGTGGGGGCGATGTTCACAGTCCCCTTGAGCACCTCGGTCATCACTCCCTGCGAGGCGGACGGATCGACGATGACGCTGCCGCCGCTGTTGCGCGTCGCAGCCGTCTGAACGGCGCCATCGACGATGGAGATCAGCATGGCGGCACCGAATCGTTCCCAGAAATGTCGATTGACTTCGCCGGAAAGGCCGGAGCGCCCCAGCTCGTCCGCCCCCGGCGAATCGAGAGGCACCACGACGCCTGTCGGAGTACGTGCTTCGGTCCAAAGCACGAAGACTCGCGCGCTGCCCTGCTGCACCTGACCTCGCGTCTCACCGATGAGCTTGGTGCCGCGCTCGAGCAGCACGACCTTGCCATCGACGCCGAAGGTGTCGGCCGCCAAGATGCACGTCGTCATGCCGGGGAGCGAGGAGTCGATGGCGGTTTCGAGCGTGCAGTCGATGAATGCGCCCTTGGGTAGCAACAGCCGCTGCGCCGGCAGCAGTTGGGCGCGTGCTGCCGGCGTGACCGGTGCCCTCAATAGCGGTGCCAGCTCTCCCGGGTCGGAAGCAGTGCCTGCGGACGGCGGCGCGGATCCGAGTCCGGATCCCATCATCGAGGCGCGAGCCAGCCCGTTGTTCGCCGACGGCGCGTCGCCGGACTGGACCGATCCATTGGAAAACACGACTCCCGACAGCTCGCGCGCCAGGGCCAGTTGCTCGGGGGTTGGCGGCGGCGGCGAGCCGTAACCGTTTCCGGTGGGCATCTGGGTCAGCGGAATTTCCGAAAGAGTCGTTTCAGCGAGCGGTGGCGAACGATCTTCGGGCGGCGGCGCAGTCATGATGACGTCCAAAGGCGGCGGCGGTAGTGGCGGCGGCGGGTCGATTCTACCGATGCTTGGCAGCGCCGCATCGCCCTGTGCGTGGCTCGCCGCTGCGTTCTGTGCGGCTTGTCTTTCCCGGCTCTGCCGGGTCATGCTTTTCGCGTAGTACCAGGTGAGCGAGCCGATACCCAGGAAGCTCATCAGGGACAACGCCAGCACACTGCTCAGCCGGGACTGTACCGAGGAAGCGCGATTGACCAGCGTCGCGCCGCGCTCGCCGACGACCTCATCCGGGGGTGACCTATCGCTCTTCATGGAACGACTTCCGGGACGTCGCGCTCCACGTCCGGTGCGACCGTGCCGGACTCGAGGCGCAGGCCGCTGCCTACAAACCCCTGATTCACGATGCACCCCGTCAGCTTGCCGCGCCTCAGAATGAACCGGTGCGCAACACGGTGAATGATGACGTCTCCACCCTCCAGGCTGAAATTGAGTAACGACTCTGTTTCGTCGGAATTGCGGACGAACACTGCCGGCAGATCCGCGTTGGCGGCAAAACGCAATCGTGTATGGATCCCGTCGTCGGAAGCTGCGGTCGGCTTCAAGTCCGGGCTCCCGCAATACCAGTAATCGATGTTCTGCGGGCGCTTGGCGGAGGCTTCGCCGAGTGCGGCCTCGATACGCTTGGCGGATCGCTCCGCAGCCGACAACCCCACCGGCGGATAGATGAAACGCACCGCGTAGATCACCTCCTGATCGTCGGCCGCCGGCCGCTGTGAGGCGGCGGTGTAATCGATCTGGTAGCGGCGGCGGTTTGTCAGCACGGTGAGATTGGTGGCGACTTTGGCGGCCTTCGGCTTCAGGAACAGATGATTGTCCTGGCCGAAGTAGGAGAGTCCCTCGATATCCCCGGCGCCCAACCCCACGAAGGATTCTCCGGGCTCGAACTCGAAGTCGATTTGGTAGCCGACGAAGCCCCTTACTCGGTAAACCTGGTTGCCGTCGTAGGGAGCTGTCCGGATGCGCGCATCGGCCGCGCCGCGGACCGGCACCACCTCGGCGAGCAGCGGCCCCGCGAGCGACGCGGCCAGCAAGCTTGCCGCCGTGAGGCATCCCGCTCGCATCGACAAGTACGGTTGGCGCTTACGAATCATGATGATGATCCTTGTCGGTTTGTCCGTCGACCTCGACTTCCGGCTCCGCCTTGAACTCTACGACCTTGAACCCCAGCGGATTCCATCGTCGGGTCTTGGGATCCTTCGCCGGATCGGCATAGGCGAATTGAATGGTGGCCACCCAGTGGCTGAAGGTCTCCTCAGATCCGGCGCCTTGCCGCAACGCTTTGAGATAGCGAACCTGCGCCAAATCAGCGACTCCGTTTACCCGGGTGAAGAAGCTGACAGCGGTGACCTGCGCGCGGACTGTGCTCCCGTCCTTATGCACGTTAAGCGGGGATGCCGGATTGGTAGCCGTCCACTGGGAATACCAAATCTGATTGCGGGCCGGTGAATGAAAGGCGCCGCACTCCTCGTAGTCGCTTTCCGCGGTCGAAAAGTTGAATCGTTCGCAAGTCGTGACGTAATGCGTCAGAAAATAACGCGTGACCGCTTCCTGCGGCGTTGCGCGGCCGTCATAGGACGGAACTACGTCCACGATTCCGGTGGCATTATCGACGCGCACCACAAAGGGCTCGACACGCTTCAAGGGCATGAGCAGCATCAGTGCTGCGGCGCAAGCGACTGCGCAGGTCCACCCCGCTCCCGCCACCCATCCCAGCAGCCTGGCATTGCGCCGCACTTGCTCGACGCGGTCGGTATCCCAGGATTCTGCCTCGCAGAAATACGTCTCGAGTTCCGATTTTTCGTTCACGGAGAACTCCGGTCGGAATGCAACGTCCCGGCCGGCGCGGACGCGGTTGGCGGCGTGCCCAGCGATGCCGATGCCCGAGCCGCCTGGTTGATCGCCTGCAAGTGTGCGTCGCACCTGACGCCATGCCTAGCGCACGCCGCAAGCCCAATGCAGAACCATAACAACGTCATACGCATTCGGCTCTCCTGTTCCTCGTAATTGGTCGGGCGCATTCGCCGCCAAGCACCATTGCTTCAGCCCCCAAGAGAAGAGTCATCGTCTATCGAGCTGGGTGCCGTCGACTCCACGCCTGATCGCGGGTTCTCCGTGGGCCGCGCCAGCTTGCGTGCTTGATTCCGCACTATCCTGGCGACGCGTGGCGCGCCATACCGCACGGCGGCCCACGCCTGTTTGCGGTTTGGCATGCCCCAACGAAGCGTTCCGCTGACTGTCCCAAAGCTGCTGAGTGCGAGGCCGCCCGCGAGACCGGCGGCGATCGGCATGATCTGGCGAAGGATTAAGAGCACCAAAACGGCGATCAGCAACATGTTCAGTGCGTCTACGGTGAAGATGGCGCTGCCGCGAGCGGCCGTCTGGGCGGCATAGGATTGAACGAGTTGCAGCAGCAACGCGGCGACCATCACGGTCAGGACGGTGATCAGGGCGTAGTTCGCGAGCTGCGCAATCCACGCCGAGAAAAATCGCCTGGTCGCTTCGAAAAATAGCATCGCGATGAACAGGGGGCCGAGCGCGAGCAGCACTGCGAGTGCGATGCTGGAGAGTGCTATCAGGAACATGACGTAGACACAGAGCAGGGCCATCAAGCACAAGACCACCGTCGCCGCGATCAAGAAGCCCCAGCTGAGTGGGTTCGCGTGAGCTTTTTCCCACAGGTTTCCGGCGACGGACCCTCCGCTGTTCCATATCGCATCGACCGTCGCTATGGGATCCTGTGCACCCACAACCGCGGCGGCCAGCTGCGCGGGCGCGTTATAAAACGTATCTACGATGACGGTGTTATAGAGCCAGAGATTGAGACCGACGCCTAAAATCACAGCCACCGTCATGATCCGCTTCAGGCCCGCCACGAACGGCTCCTCGATCTGCCCCGTCAGATGCAGATATCCCCAGGCCATCACATAAATCACCGCCATCGTGACTACGGCAGGCTGGAGAGCAGCCGCCAGCCTCGCCGTGTTGTTGCCGATATAGGTGCCCAACTGTCCGTTGAGCCAGTTCCAGAATGTGGCAAAGAATCCCATGACGTTACGGCACCGGCTGAAAGCGGGTCTCGAACCGGCCTTGTTCCGCGATCGACAGCTCCAGGTTGCGCTGTGCGTTCGCGGCGTTTATGGCGTCCCCCGCTTGCGCCAAGACCTGCAGCTTGGTCTGTTCGTTTTGCAGCATGCCGAGCTCTGCGGTGATCCTCGCCTGAAGATCGAGAATGGCCTTCTGATCACTCGCAGAGCCGATCGTGGATATCAAACTCTGTAAGGCCGCGAAACGGCTGCTCGAATTCGAGAGCGACTCCTCGGCGAGGGCCTGCCGCAAGGCGGCCGCCTGCCGTGCGGCGGTAATGCGCTGCTGATCGGCCGGCGACAGCGTGGCAAGCTGCGCGGGCGTGAGCACCGCGTTGGCACTCACCGCATTGCGAACGCCGAGACTCAACCCAGGGTACGAGCCGCTCCCCTGCATCGCACTGGTGAGTTGTGCTGAACTGGTCGGGAGGTAATTGCGATTGGTGCCGCTCAACAGCAACTGCATACCGCGTCCACCCGACATCGACTGCAGGGTGGCGTTTGCCTGCTGCAACTGCGCCTGCGCGGTGAGCAGTTGCTGGGTCATCGTTCTGACCTCCTGCATCAACTGCGCGATCGCGCCGACATCGACGACCGCCCACTGCGCCCTTGCGGCGGGCGCTGCGGCCAGGGAGATCGCCAGACAAACCCATAAGCACCGAGTGAAACGCGTGAACATGGACTGGCTCCTACTGAGTGTGAACGCTTTCGGACAACGGTCTGGCGCCCTTGGTATTCGCCGCCAGAAAGGGAGGCAACCAAGCGACCGGATCCGGCCCTAGGGTCGCCATGAGTTCGTTCATGCGCACGACCTCGGTTGCGCGCCCGGAGATCACCGCAAGTTCCGCATCGAACCCCTTGAGGTCCAGCTGGCACACCACACTGTGATGCGACTGCTTGACGAGAAACATCCGAGATCCGGGCTCAATCTCCTCTTTAATGAGGCGAAACTCGCGCTCGGTGAGCCCGAAGCCCTCCGTGTACTCCGCATGGCTCGCATCCGAGTTCGGAAAGAACACTTTCGTGGGCGTCTGCTCGACCAGGGTGCGGCTTATCGGACTTTGCAGCACGTCGCTCGGGCTCTGTGTTGCCAGGCACATGACGGCGTTCAACTTGCGCCAGGTCTTGGGGCCGTCCTTCGCGAAGCTCTCAAACGCGGGGTCGGACAGAAGACGCCAGAACTCATCCATCCAACAGACCAGGCGGCGCCCATCGAGAAGCTGGCGCACAAGGTGGAAAAGATAAAGGGTGATGGCAGTACGAGTCTGAGCGTGGTCCAAGAACTCCGTGACATCGAAACCAATGATTGATTGTCCTTGCAGGCGGGCGGCCAGGGAATCCACAGGGTTGTCAAACACCCACGCGTAATCGCCGCGCGATACTTCGCACCAGCGTGCCAGCCGCGCGTGCAGCCCTTCCGGATCGGTGGGATCCAGAAATTCGATCAGGCGCGACAGGCGACGCGCCGACACCTCGAGAGCCAGCGTTCCACGCAACGCCTGGTCGAGATCGGCCTGTTCGCGCGTGCGCCGAACCGCAGCCCTCGTCGCGAACCCCGCCAGTTCGGCGAGCCACATTTTGAGAAACTCCACGTTGGAGGGCGTCACGGGCAGCTGCAGCGGATTGAAGCCGGTGGAAATGCCGCTCTTCAACGGGAAATACTCGCCGCCCAGTGCGCGCACGAGGATCTCGAGTCCGCGGTCCTTGTCGAAAATGACCTGCGTGGTGTCCCGCCGGGCGAGAAGCGCAATCAAGAATCCGATCAGCACCGTCTTGCCCGATCCAGTGGGGCCGCAGATCAGGGTGTGGCCGGTGTCCTTGCGGCTGCCGCCGTCCGGATCGGACGGGTCGCTGGCATGCAGCGAAAAGTGGTACGGAGATCGGGCGCTCGTGATGAGGAGTGCGAGCGCCTCTCCCCAATGGTTGCCGTCCGCTCGGCCGAGCGGATAATTGTGAAAGGACGCCATCGCCGCCAGATTGCGGGAGGTTATCGGCGCCTTTCGCGGCCTGAACGGAAAGTTACCGGGCAGCTGCGCCCAGAACGCCGCCTCGAGCGCGAGGTCTTCACGAGCGACCAACATGCCCGTATCCGCAAGGAAGCTGCGTGCCAGGGCAACACGGTCGTTCAGTTTCTTCAAGCGCGCGACCCCTGGGAGCAATTTTCCGGAATCCGCAACCTCGGAAATGATCTGCAGCGAAAAGTGATGATCGCCCATGACGAATTCGTTGCTGGTCAGCGCATCCAGGGCATCCTTGAGCTCGGCGGCCTGCGAGACCGCAAAGTCACCGGCGTTGGCCATCCGATTGAATTGACGCTGCAGGAGCGCCTGGCCGCTGGCTTTGCTCAGGAATGTGAAGGATTGCGTGAGCACGAAGGGCATCGGCGCCGACAGCAGGCGGTCGTACATGCCGGCTACTGTGGGCGTCGGATATTCCTTGATTCCAAGGATGGCGGCGACACGCGTCTCACCGGCCGACCTAAACTCGATCGCTTCGGTCCCGAAGAAGAGCCGCACGCCAGCCAGACATTGATGGAGCGGCCCGCGGGGCAGCGCCACGCGACAGCGCTCGCCGTTGATGAGCAAAGCCAGGTACTCGAGGAGTGCGGAACACCAGAGGCTGCCGTGCCGGTAACAGCCCAAGGTCTCCGGCTCATATCGCGCCAAGGATGCACGGAGCGTCTGGGCGAGCTTGTCGCAAGCATCGAGGGCGTCGACGAGCTCGGCTCGGGGCGCATTTGTTTGCGTCTTGGCAATTGCGCGCGACAATAGCCCGGTGGCTTTGCCGGCCACCGGCCGATACAGCACCGCGAGGTAGAGCTCGTTGAGCATGAGCGTCTCCTCACGCAGGCGTCGCCGATATCGTCGCTGCAGTTCGCCGGCGAATCCACCGTCTCCTCGCGTGACCGCCCTCCTCTCGAACTCCGCCTCCTCAATGGATGCGCGCCGGCGGATCACATGGGCCCACAACGCTACGCCCGGACCGGCGATATTTCTCCACAATACGTTGAGCCGTTCGTGCCAGTTGTTGAGCTGGGCGTCATCGCTGGTCTCGAAGCTGGCGCCGCCCAAGCGGAAGGCCTGGAGGTAGTCGCCGAATTCCGTGCGGATCACTCCGGCGGCCACGTGTGCACGATACGGAATGCGTTGAGCAGCCGTGAATTCGCGACGCAGCGCCGTCGCATTCTTCAGCGCTGCCACGACATATCCTGCGCGTCGCGCCGCAAACACACCACCTCGACCGAATCGAGCCGCCTGCGTCGACCCCGATGCGCGGGGTCAACCTCGAGCGGCGAATAACTGCTCGCCTTCCACTGACGCAGATTGGCGAACACTGCGGGCAGTCGCGTACGGGCGCACAGCAACACCAAGTCGAAGAATCGTGCGTCCCGCGCACAGAGCAGCATGCAGATCCCATGAATCGGTGCGCCGAGAAGCAGCGTCAACAGATTTTTCGTCACCAGGAACGCCTCCATCGTGAATACCATGTTGAAAAGGAGCGCCGAATAGGTGACGCCCCAGCGCATCGGTGGTCGCGTCGCTCCCACGAACAACGGATCCGTTGCGAGGCCAGCATTCAGTTCGTGCATGACTTGCATGACGGCCCCTAGACCCCGAACATCCCGCGTACCCAGGTGACGATTTGCGGCGCCCCGAAGGCAATCGCTATCCCTAGAATCGCGCCGATGCACCACCCCCACGACATTCGGTTCGCCATCGCCATGCCGCCGAGGACCATGATGAGGATCACCGCGACCGGCGTAAGCCACGCCAGAATGTTGGTCTGCAGCGCCGTGGCGCCCGTCATGAAGGGTGAGGTAGATTGAGCCCAGGACAGCTCCGGGGCGCAGGCCGCGAACAACAGCACCAGGACGGGAAGCGCAATGCGTGACCAGAGCGATTGCTCGATGCGGGGGTGATGCATGGCCGGATACCTTTGAGTGGAGCGGATGACTGGAAACGCCGGGTCTGACTTAGGATTCGAACGCGCCGACCGCCTGATCCTCCCGCCGCGCGAGCTCCTCGCGCTTGGCTTTGCCCGGAGCTCCGAATCGAAACGTGTCCGCCACGAAGGAATGGTCGTATTGCATCTCACCTTCCTTGTCGGTCCAGTTGTCCGCCCTGATGTGCGCCTCCACTATCAACTGGTCGCCTTTGCGGGCGTTCCTGGCGATCGCTTCGCCCAATCCCCCGAAGGCGACGAAATAGATGCTGGTGACTATTTCCCTGGCGTTGCCCTCCTCATCCTTGCCGGCGTAGTCGTTGCCGACCAGACAAAACCGGGTAAATGTCGTATCTCCTTTGACGTTCAGTTCCGGATTCTTCGCGAGATTACCGACGGCGGTGACATTGAAGCTGTTCATGAGATTCTCCTTTTGACTGTTGTATTCGCAGCGCTCGATGGGGCCGCCGCGTGGGATGCAGTGTGTAGAATCGAGCCCGCGTCGAGAATCCATTAAAGCGGCCTGAACAGCGAGAAAGTGCGCGGCGAGTCATTGACACGAAAACTATGCATAATCGCGCGATGAATTCCTTGACCAGCAGCACCGCGCCACGCGCGGCCCGAGATGACCGGCCGGCTTTGGTGGTCGACAATCTTCGAAAGCGATACGCCAACGTCACGGCAGTCGACGGCGTGTCGTTCACCGTGGGTCGCGGCGAGATCGTCGGCCTCCTCGGGCCCAATGGCGCCGGCAAGACCACGACCATCAATATGATCCTGGGTGTGCTCGAGGCCACGGGCGGGAGCGTCACGATCGACGGCATCGACATTGCGAAGGACCGTGCGCGGGCTCTGAAGCGCACCAATTTCGCGGCGGTGTACGCGTCGCTCCCCGGAAATCTCACGGTGGGTGAGAACCTTCGCTTCTTCGGTCTGCTCTATGGAATCAGCTCGCTGAAACGGCGCATCGAGCAACTGCTGGCTGAATTCGACCTCATGCATCTGCGCGATACCAAGTGCGGTCTTCTATCCTCGGGAGAGCAGACCCGTGCCGCACTCGCCAAGGCGCTCATCAACGAGCCGACCTTGCTGCTGCTCGACGAGCCCACGGCGTCGCTGGACCCCTCCGCCGCGCTGACCATCCGGGAGCGCATCGTGGAGCTCGCCTCCCGGGACGGCTGCGGCATCCTCTGGACCTCGCACAACATGCTCGAGGTTCAATCGGTCTGCGACCGCGTCCTCTTCTTGTCGCACGGCAAGGTGCTCCTCGAGGGCGATCCGATCGCGCTGCCCGAAGCACATGGGGCGTCGAGCCTCGAGGAGTTGTTCATTCGCGTGGCGCGCGAGCCGCTCGACGGCGACTTGTCGGTGAGCGGCACAAGCGCGGGCGCGGGCGCGTCCACGACCACAGGCACGACGCCATGAAAGCGCGCCCCATCGCCGCCATCGTCCTGCGCCAGTTCTTCCTGCTGCGCGGCAGTCCCGTCCGGCTGTTCGGCTCGGTGGTCTGGGTGACCATCGACATCGTGTTGTGGGGCTTCATCACCCGTTATCTCAATACGATCAGCGGCAGCGGCGTGAACTTCGTGCCGACGCTCCTGGGCGCGGTGCTTCTCTGGGATTTCTGCGAGCGCGTCATGCAGGGCGTGGGCACGGCGTTTCTGGAGGATGTATGGTCGCGGAACCTCCTCAATCTCTTTTCCTCGCCCTTGTCGATCTCCGAGTACGTCACGGGTCTCGTGCTCACCAGCGTCATGACCTCGAGCCTCGGACTCGTCATGATGCTGATCGTGGCGCTCGGGATCTTTCATCTGGAGTTGTTCTCGCAGGGGCTGCCGCTCGCGGCGTTCGTGCTGCTCTTGTTCGTGTTCGGGATCACGCTCGGGATCGTCGCCACCGCCATGGTGCTTCGCTTCGGGCCCGCGTCGGAATGGCTGATGTGGCCGCTCGCGGCGCTGTTGTCGCCGTTCGCGGCGGTGTTCTATCCGGTGACGGTGCTGCCAACGTGGATGCAATGGATCGCTCACGCGCTGCCGCCGTCCTACGTGTTCGAGGGCATGCGGAGCCTGCTCGCCGGCAACGGGTTTCCGGGGGGATTGCTGCTGCGCGGAGCGGCGGTCGCGGCGCTCGAGCTGCTGGCGGCCGCCTACGTCTACGGGCACGTCTACCGACGCGCGGTGCGCACGGGGCTTCTCGCCCGCTACAGCGCGGAGGGCGCGACATGACGACGCCCGTCATCCTGCCGCCGTCCGCGGAAACGTCCACGCCCTCCCCCGGGACATTGCCGCACGCCGCGGCGATCTTGCCGCCCGCACCGGGCATCCCGTTGCGGGTCATCCCGCCGCTGATCAGCACCGCGCTCATCATGGTGGGCGCGGGCGTGATGTCCTCGCTCCTGCCGCTGCGCTTCTCCGCGATGGGGCTATCGCCCGGCGTCATCGGTCTCATCGCCACGGCCGAAGCCCTCGGATTTCTCGTGGGCTGCCTGCATGCACACCGGATCATTGCGCCGGTGGGGCTGGAGCGGGCCTATGGCGCGTTTGCCGGCATGAAGGCCGTCGCGATCTTGAGCCTGTACTTCGCCGAGAGCGCCCCGGTGCTCGGGGTGCTTCGCTTCATCATCGGGCTGAATGCCGCGGGCCTCGCCATCATCGTCGAGAGCTGGCTCAACGCGCTGGTGCCGAACGAGCAGCGCGGCCGCGTGCTGACCATCTACGTGCTGGTGTACGGGCTTTTCTACGGTGCCGGACAGCTCATCGGTCAAAACATGAACGTGAGCGGCCCCGAATTCCTGATCATCGGCGGCATCTCGACCACGCTCGCCTTGATTCCGATGGTGGGTATCGACGTGCGCGCGCCGGCGCTCCCTCACAAGATCAAGCTCGAGATCTTGAAGGCGCTGCGCACCTCGCCGGCGAGCGTCTTGGCGTGTCTCTTGAACGGGCTGATCCTCACCGGCTTCTTCACGGTGGGGCCGCTGTTCGGGGTTCAAATCGGTTTCGATCAGCAGCATGTCGTGCTGTTGATGGCGTGCGTCTCCCTGGGCGGCCTTTTTCTTCAATGGCCGATTGGCTACGTCTCCGACAAGGTCGATCGGCTCTATGCGTTGATCGGCTTGGGGGTGGGCGTCGTGGCCATCGCCGCCGCCATGATGACCGTGGATCGGCGCTCGCCGTTCGCTCTGATTGGCATCCTGTTTGCCATCTTCGGCGGCCTCGCGGAAAGCCTATATGCGGTGGGCGTCGCGCACGCCAACGACCGCGCCGACAAGGCCGAATACGTCGCCCTGTCCTCCACGCTGCTCTTTGTCTGGGCGCTCGGCGCCGCCATCGGTCCGACCACGGGCACCTACGCCATTCAGCTCATCTCGCCGGCGGCCTTCTTCGGTTATGTGGTGGCGCTCACGCTGGCTTTCACGCTGTTCGCGCTTTGGCGCCTGTATCGGCGCAAACTCGACCGGGTGGTCGAGGAGCGGGAGGACTTTCTGGCCTATCCGCAGACCTCGCCGCAGATCTACGAGTGGCTGCCCTATCATCGGGAATCGCCGGAGGCCCAGGCGCCGGCCGCAGAGGCTATGGCGCCGCCGGCCCACGGTGGGTCCAATGGGGGAGAGGGAATATGACCAACATGGACAAGAGCCTGAAGAACGTGATGACCACGCGCCTGGTCACCGTCGAGCTCGACGACACGCTGGCGGTGGTGAAGCAGATCTTCGACTCCGTGAAATTTCGCCATCTGCTGGTGGTGGACTCGCACAAGAAGCTCTGCGGCGTAATATCGGACCGGGACCTGTTGCGCGCTCTGAGCCCTCACATCGGCACGCTGGCCGAGAACGCGCGCGACACCGCGACGCTGCACAAGCGGGTGCATCAAATCATGACGCGGCATCCGGTAACTTTGACGCCGGAGGCCACGCTGGCGGAGGCCGTCCAGCTGTTTCTCGAGCACCGGGTGTCGTGTGTCCCGGTCGTCGGGCCGGACTTCAAGGCCGTGGGCATCGTCAGCTGGCGGGATGTGCTGAGATCGCTCTTGCCTTAAAATGACGCCGCTCGGGCTGGCTGCGGGGGAGCATCATGCAAGATATCGTCGATGAGCTGAAATCCGAGGGTTACGCCATCATCCGCGGCTTCCTGTCGCCCGGCGAGACGGCCGCTGTGTCCGCCGAAGTGGACAAGCTGTATGCGGAGGGGCTCAAGCATCACGCCACCTACCGCGACAAGAACCTTTTGTTCGAGGTGCTGAACGATCCCAAGGCCAAGCGGCGCGTGGTGCTGCAAGCCCACTGGACCGCGTGGATCAGCCCGGTGATGGAGCAGATGCGGCGCAGCAACCACTATTACTCCGTGCTCGAGCCCTTCCTCGGACCCGACATCAAGCAGATCACCCATCAGGTGCATTGGAAGCCGCCGGGCGCGAAATACACCTCCTATCGGTTTCATCAGGATGCGCGCTTTCGCGAAGGCTCCATCAAGTCGTTCGACTACCTGCACTCGAGCGTGACCACCGGGCTCGCCATCGATCGGCAGACGGTGGAGAACGGCGCGCTGCGCATCATTCCGAAGAGCCACCGCCTCGGCTATCTCGGGCTGTCGGATGACGGGCCCATCATGGTGGGGCAGACCCAGGACGAAGAGCTGCGGCGCGCCGGGCTCGATCCCAAGGCGATGATCACCTGCGAGATGGGGCCGGGCGATCTATTGCTATGGACGCTCTACACCGTGCATGGCTCGGCACCCAACGTCAGCGACTACGACCGCCGCTTCATGATCAACAGCTACGTTCGAGCGGCCGACAGCGATCGCGGTGAGTGGGCGTTTCGCGGCGGCGTGTCGACGCCGCTCGGCGCCGAGCCCGAGATCTGCAAATACGAGCAGCTGCGGGAGCGGCCCGGCCCCTTTTACATCGAGTCCGACTGGACCGAGGAAGCGGCCGCGGCGGCGGGATAGCGGGACCGTCAATTCCCAGACTGGGCGCGCGCCGCCGCCTCGAGCGACCGGCCGATGCCGGCGGCGGCCAGAAAATAGTGCAGCACCGCCCAGGCGAAGAAACCCACCGTCAAGAGCAGCCCGCGTCGGCTCGCAAGCGCGAGCGCGGACTGGCAGGCCGAAGTCAACGCGGCGCCCGCCCCCGCGGCGGCCGCGCCGCCCGGGCAACCGGCCTCGAATGAGCGGATGCCCGCAAATGCGAAGCTCGCCTCCGCGAATCGATCGATCACCCAGCCGACGAACAAGGGACCGAGCCCGAGGGCGATCATGCTCAGGCAGATGTAGAGGAACGCCGTCGCGGTCGCGCGGCGGCGCGCGCCGGTGACGTTTTGCACCACGCCGAAGGTGGGACCGAGCGAGGCGTACCAGAAAAGCCCGGCCAGCGACAACAGCATCGTCGCGCTCTTCCAATCGCCCGCGAGGATGGCGAAGGCGTACAGCGGCAGGGAGATCGTGCCACCGATCGCGGGCACCAAGGCATACCAACGCGGGCTTGAGCGCGCGAGAGCATCCGACACCCAGCCACCCGCGAAAATCCCGATGCCCACCGCAACGCCGCCCGAGAGCGCGCTGATGACCCCGACGTCGGCGGTGCCGAGCTCGAACTCGCGGCGGAAATAGGCAGGTATGAAGTAGTAAAAGCCGTAGGCCGCGAAGGCTCCGACGGTCACCCCGAGGAGCATGTGCAGGACCGGCCGGTCGAAGAGCAGCGCCGCGCCGACCGCCTTGAGCTCGGCGAGCTCGTGGCGCACCGATAACGGCGCGAGCGCGTTCGCGGGGGACTTCGGGTCCAGCCCTCCCCGCGCGGGTTCACGCACCACTGCCTTGATGAGGAGCGCGGTGACGATGCCCGGCAACCCCACCGCCGCGCAGGCCACGCGCCAGCCGGCATGCTGCGCCAGATACCCGCCCACCGCCGCCGCCAGGATGTAGCCGAGCGAGATGCCGCAGGAATAGACCGACAAGGCGGATGCACGTCGCGACGGCTCGATGGTGTCCGAGATCAGCGAATGCGCCGGCGGCGAGCATCCCGCCTCCGCCACGCCGACACCCACGCGGATCAGCAAGAGCTGCCCGAAGCTCCCCGCGGCGGCGCACAGCGCGGTCAGGCTCGACCAGACGATGAGCGCGACCGTCATGATGTTCACGCGGCTCACGCGCTCGGCGAGGCGCGCGATCGGCAGCCCGCCGAGCGCATACAGCATCGCGAAAGCCGTTCCGCCGAGCAGCCCCAGCTGGGTGTCGGTGAGCTTAAGGTCCGCCTTGATCGAGGGCCCCAGAATGGAAATGATGCTCCGGTCCATGGAGTTGAACGTGTACGCGGCCATGAGCAGGAGCACCACGACGCGTTGGTAGGCTCTGGCGCTAACGGGTCCACCGCAATAAAAAGGCATACGTGTCCGCGGCTTCGCGATCCTGCTGCGCGCGCGTGGAGCCGATGCCGTGCCCGGCGTCGAAATCCACTCGAAGCAAAATGGGCTTGCCGGACCGGGTCGCCGCCTGCAGGCGTGCGGTCATCTTCGCCGCGTGGAACGGCGCGACGCGCGGGTCGGTGACACCCGTGGTGAGGAGCACGGCCGGATATCGGGTGCCGTCCTTGACCGCTTGATAGCTGTCGATGGCCTTGAGCGCGCGGTAGCCGGACTCGGTCGAGATCGCGCCCCACTCGGGTTCCTCCCCGTACCCGTTCTGCTCCACGACGTAGCGCAGGGGATTCGACCAGCCGACGCCGTCGATCACGGCGGCGAACAAGTCCGGCCGCTCGGTCATGGCGCGCCCGACCGTGATGCCGCCGGCCGAGCGGCCGCCGATCGCCAGATGCTCGCGCGAAGTGTAGCGCTTCGCGCAGAGATCCTCGCACACGGCGATCAAGTCGCGCCAGGTATTGGGCTTGTTGGCGAGCTGACCCGCCTTATGCCACTCGCGCCCGTATTCGCCGCCGCCGCGCACGTTGGCGTAACCGACGATGGCGCCCGCATCGATGAGCGCCAAGGTGCGTGGATTGAATGCCGGGCTGTAAGCGGTGATGCCGTAGGAGCCATACGCAGAGATCCAAGTGGGGTGGCTGGCGTCGAGCTTGAGACCCTTGCGATGGATCAGCGTGTACGGAATCCGAGTTCCGTCTTGCGCGGCCGCGAACATTCTCGAGGTCTCATAGGCGCTCACATCGATGCGGGGCCGCGGGGTGATCCCTGTATCCACCACGCGTCCATCCGGCGTCACCGACCAAATGCCGCTGGGCGAGAGCCAGCCGGTCAATGACACGAGCGCGCCGTCCTCGGCGTGGTGGGTGAACACGGAGCTGATGGTCCCGTCGAACGGCAACGGGATCTCGGTCACCCGGCCGCCGCGATCGAGCCGGCGCAGCCGATGAATGCCGCCGTCCATGATGCTCAGATAGAAGCCGTCGAGCGCGCGGGACATGTCCTCGATGACCGTCGGGCCTTGCGGCACCACCTCGGTGGCCGTGGCGAGGCTTGGGGCCGATGCCGTGGCCCTCACAATGCGGCCGCGCGGCGCGCCCTTGTTGGAGATGAGATACAAATCGTCGCCGTCGAGCTCGGCCGAGGTCACCTCGTCGTCGAAGTCGGCCACGGGAGTCCAGCGCGCCCGATCGGCGAGCACGTCGGCGAGCGGCGCGAGGTAGAGCCGGAACTCCGGCCGTACGTCCGTGAGCGCCAGGAGCACGTGGCGCGACCCCGCATAGGTCACGATGTAGGGCATCTGGATCGGCTCGAAATCGATGCCTCGCACGAGTCCGCGATGCATGAGGATCGGATCGTCCTCGGGTTTCGTGCCCAGCCGATGAAAGCGGGCGCGGCTGTCCAGAAAGCGTTCCGGCGTATCGACCGTACCGGTGAGCTGGTTGTAGAAAAATCCCGATGCATCATCGAGCCACTGCGGGACCGCGGACTGGGTGTCCGGAATGCTCTCCGGCAGCACCCGGCCATCGGTCACGGAGAGCACGTGCAGGGTCGAATCCTCGCTCCCGTCCCGCGACAGGCCGTACACGATGTAGCGTCCGTCCGGCGATGCCTTCCACCAATCCATGGACCAATGGCCGCCGCCCGCCGCGAGCGCCGTGGGATCGATCAGCACCCGGTCGTGGCTGCCGCTGCGTACGAACAGCTTGAAGTTATCGGCGCCCGCGGGTCTTTGCTGAATGAAGGTGAGGCCGCCGGCGCGCTGGACCTTGTTGGTCAGCACGGTATCGCCGGATACCCGCTGAATGCGTGCGAGCAGCGCTGCACGACCGGGAAGCGCATCGAGGATCGCGCGGGCATGTTCGTTCTGGCCCTTCAGAAACGGCAACCAATCTCGATCCTTGTCATTTTCCATCCAGCGATACGGGTCCTCGAGCGTCTCGCCAAAATAGGTGTCGCGAACCACCTCGATTCGGGCTACCGGCGCGGGGGGTACGGAGCGCCGGTTGGGCCGAGCTTGCGCGGGCGGCGTGCCGCTCCCCAGGGGGTTCGACGGCGCGGCGTGCGCGCGGGGCGGCAGGAGGGCCGCGCTCACCAGCGTACCGGCGGAGGCCGCCAAGAACTGGCGCCGATCGAGGTATTTACCCATGAGGATATGCTTTCCCTGGTTGGCGGGCGCTCAGTATGCGGCGAACGCAATGGGTTGAAAACATTGTAATCTTCAGTCCCATGCAACCCTCGAAGATCCACCGCGGCGGGCGCGCCATCCTCGCCGCATCGTTCGGCAATTTGCTCGAATGGTACGACTTCGCGGTGTACGCGGCGTTCGCCATCTACATCGGCGCGAATTTTTTTCCCCACGACAGCGCCGCCGCCGGACTGGTGAACGCCTTTTTGGTCTTCGGCCTGGGATTCGTGATCCGGCCGCTGGGTGCGATCTTGATCGGCATCTATGGCGATCGGGCGGGCCGCAAAGCGGCATTGACCGCCACCATTTTGGTGATGGCGTGCGGCACGCTCATCATCGCCGTGGCGCCCACGTACGCGGCGATCGGCCTCGGTGCGCCGCTGGTCCTGCTCACGGGCCGCTTGTTGCAGGGCTTTTCGGCCGGCGGCGAAATCGGCAGTGCGGCGGCGTTTTTGGTGGAGCACGCGCCTCCCTCCCGCAAGGCGCTCTACGCGGCGTGGCTGCAGGCGAGCATGGGAATGTCGAATATTCTCGGGGCGCTGGTGGCCTTCACCATCACGTCGTTCCTGCCGCACAGCGAAATCGTCCGCTGGGCCTGGCGCGTGCCGTTCGTCATCGGGCTCGCCATCGTGCCGGTGGGCCTCTATCTGCGGCGGACCCTGGAGGAGACCCCGGCGTTTCGCGCCGAAGTGTCGGTCGAGCGCGGCCCGCGTCAGCCATTGCGGGGTGTCTTTCGCGACCATGCGCCCGAGCTCGCCGCGGGCTTCGGCATCTCGATCCTCTGGGCCGCCGCGGTCTACGTGCTGCTGATCTTCATGCCGGTGTTCCTGCAGAAGACGCTCGGCTTCACGCCCGCCCAGGCGTTCGGCGCCTCGCTCGCCGAGAATGTCGTGTTCGTGATCGGCTGTTTCGTCTTCGGCGCCTGGGCCGATCGCATCGGGCACTGGCGGATCCAGGCGTATGCAGCGCTGGTTCTCCTCATCAGCCTGCTGCCGCTGTTCGCGTGGCTCGACCATTCCCGATCGGTCGGGGTGCTGATCGCGGTGGTGTCTTGCTGCGGGCTCATGGCGGCGAGCTATACCGGTGTTGCCCCGACGACGCTGTCGGCGCTGTTTCCCACACGGGTTCGCGCGACCGGTGTCTCGCTCGCCTACAATGCGGCCTTCACCCTGTTCGGTGGGTTCGCGCCCGCGATCCTGGCCACGTTCATTGCGAGCAGCACGAGCGCAGGCTCGGCCTACGCGCCCGCGTGGTACGTGATGCTCGCGGCCGTGCCGGCGCTGATTGCACTGAGATTCGGCGCCGGGCGGCGCGACGTCCCGGCACCGCTCGCCCTCGGGTCGGGCTGATGGCGGAAGAGGCCTGGTTCGATCCGGGGGGTCTCGACCGCGAGACCTTGCGGCAGCTGTCGCACCGCTCCGATGCGCTCGGCCTGCGGCAACTGCTCCTGCACGCGCTCCTGCTGGGGGCGACCTCCTGGTTGGTGTTCGCAAGCCGCGGGCGGGTCTGGCTGTTGCCCGCGATGCTGCTCCACGGCATCGCGCTCGATTTCTTGTTTTGCGCGCTGCACGAGAGCGTTCACCGGACCGCATTCGCGAGCCGCAGGCTCAATGATGCCGTGGCCTGGATCGCGGGCGCGGTGCTGCTGCTGCCCCCTGAATTCTTTCGCGCCTTCCATTTCGCGCATCATCGTTTCACGCAGGACGCGACGCGCGATCCCGAGCTCGCACGTCCGCCGCCGTCGACGCTCAAGGCCTACCTCTGGCATATCTCCGGCATCCCCAACTGGACCAAGCGGCTCACGGTGACCCTGCGTCACGCGACGACCGGCCGGGTGCGCGAGCCGTTCGTGGCGGAGGGCAAGCGATCCGCGATCGTGCGCGAGGCCCGGATGCTCTGGGCGCTGTACGCCGCGATTCTCGCCGCCTCGTTCATCTTCCGATCCGACGCGGCGCTGATCTACTGGATATTGCCCGCGATGCTCGGGCAGCCGTTCCTGCGGATGTATCTCCTGGCCGAGCACGGGGGCTGTGTCAGGAACGATGATCCGTATGCGAACACGCGTACGACCTACACCAACCGCTGGGTACGGATGCTTGCCTGGCAGATGCCGTTTCACGTCGAGCATCACGCCTATCCCGCGGTTCCGTTCCATGCGCTTCGCCAGGTCAACGAGCGCATCCGCTCACGCATCGAAGTGAGCGCGCCCGGCTATGGTTCAGTCCAGCGCGCGCTGATCCGCGCCATGCGTTCCTGATCAAGCCGGTCCATCCGCGAACCGGCGAATAGCGCCGGGCACGCGTCCGGACGCGTCAGCCCGAACTGCGCGGGTCGACCTTCAAATCTCGCTTGTACTGTTGGATACGCGCGCGGTAATGCTCGGCGATGAACTCGATCATCTTCAAGTCCCGCTCAGTGACCTCGCGCACGATCTGTCCCGGCGACCCCATGACCACGGATCCATCCGGGATCACCTTGCCGGGCGTGACCAGCGCCCCGGCCGCGATGATGCAATGACGGCCGACCTTGACCCGATCGAGGACCATGGCGCCGTTCGCGATCAGCGTCGACTCCGCGATGGTGCAGCCATGCAGCAGCGCCCGATGTCCGACCGATACCCGGGCCCCCAGGCTCACGGGCTCGCCTTCGTCCGTGTGGATGATGGTGCCGTCCTGGATGTTGACGCCCTCGCCCAAGTTGATCCAATCGCTGTCCCCGCGCAGCACGCAGTTGAACCACACGCTCGCGCCGGCGCCGAAGCGCACGCTCCCAATCACGCTCGCATCCGGGGCGACGTAGTAGTCCTCGCCCGCCGTTTCGATCCGCCGCGCGCCCAATGTGTAAATCATGCATTGCCTCCCGATTCGGCGCCGACCAGCCGCTTTGCGCGCAGCGCCAGCACCCCGTAATACAAGACGCCAAGCGCGATCCAACACGCGCCGAGAACTTTCGCCGAACGATCCATTTCGTACAGCACGTACAGGATGATGGCGAGCCCGAGCAGAGGGAATACCAGATGCCGGAGCCAATCGCCGCTGCGCTCACGCAGAAAAAAGTGATTGATCACCGACAGATGCAGCAGCACGAAGCCGCTCAGCGCGCCGAAATTAACGACCCGGGTGAGGTCGTCGATCCTTTGAAAGAAGAACGCTCCCACCAGTACCGACACGCCCGCCACCGCAAGCGTGCCGACGTAGGGTGTCTTGAAGCGCGGATGCACCTTCGCGAGCACGGCGGGCAGCTTTCCATCGCGGGCCATCGCGAACAGAATGCGGGCCACCGCGGCCTGCGCGGCCATGGCATTCGCGATCGCCGAGGCGAGCACCACGGCGACGATCACCACGAGCTTGAGCCACGCGCCGCCGGCGCGCTCGGCAATGTCGTAGAAGGCGGTCTCGGGCGAGGAGAAGCGCATCCCGCGCGCGAGGTCGGTGGCCACCCAGGTCTGCAGCATGAACAAGGAGCCGACCAGCAGCAACGCGATCACCGTCGCGCGCCCCACCGCGCTGTCCTTGCCACGATTCTCCTCGGACAAGGTCGATATGCCGTCGAACCCCAAAAACGACAGCACCGCGATGGATGTGGCGCCGCTCACCGTCGCCCAGGAGAACACGCGCGGATCGTAGATCGGCGCCAGGGTCAATCCGCCCGCGCCTTCGCCCCGGCCGAACAGGGCGATGAGTCCCATCCCGAGAAAGGCCCCCAGCGTCGCGAGCTCGATGACCAACAGGTAGCGGTTGACCCGCGCGGTGAATTCGATGCCGATCAGGTTGGCCGCGGCGTTGAAGGCGATGAAGCCGCCGAGCCACATCCAGGTCGGGACGCCGGGCAGCAGCGGACGCAGTGCCACGGCGCTGAACAGATACAGGAGCGAGGGGACCAGCATGTAGTCGAGCAGAATGAGCCAGCCCGAGAAAAATCCCGCCGTCTCGTGCAATCCGCGCCGGGCGTAGGTGTAGACCGAGCCGGCCAATGGAAACGCGCGCGACATGCAGGCATAGCTCAAGGCCGTGAACACCATGCCGACCAGCCCGACGAAATAGGCCAGCGGCACCATCCCCTTCGCGTCGTCCCAAACGAAGCCGTACACGGAGAATGGCGCGATGGGCACCATGAAAATCATGCCGTAGATCACCAGATCCCGGGTGCTCAACGCACGGCGCAACTCTTCCCGGTAACCGAATTGTTCGAGCGACATGGGATCCTTCAGGCGCGATCGTCGAGCCGATCGATCGCTAGCTTATCGCAAGTTCCGGGGGCCGCGACGACGGCGGCGCGCCAACAGTGGGACATGCCGCCGCGAATCCAAGTTACGTACAATGGCAACCCATGCCTCATCGACACACCATTCATCGACATCATTTCGGCTGGGACAACAGCTTTCCGTCGGTGGTACGCATCGCTCCGGGCGAGACCCTGGAGTTCGAGGTCGCGGATTCCGCGGCCGGCCAGCTGACCCCGAGCTCCACGGTCGATAACGTGAGCCGGCTGGAACCGGCGGTCGATGCGTATATGTTGTGCAGCGTGTGCGGCGATCTTCGAATCAGTGAGATTGTGGATCTGCCGAACTGGACGGTTTCTTTTTACTTCCCGCGT
>Ga0182012_10000120_pt1 | contig 84680 bp, 85 predicted proteins | sample 612S2SmetaG_FD_120486 | JGI IMG/M metagenome (GOLD analysis project Ga0182012, IMG submission 120486) | Permafrost microbial communities from Stordalen Mire, Sweden - 612S2S metaG | ecosystem: Environmental > Terrestrial > Soil > Wetlands > Permafrost | place: Sweden: Stordalen | collected... | reverse complement strand
TTCGGTAAAGCCGGCCTTGTTGAGCGCCTTCTTGGTCTCGTCGGCGAGGCCCTTGCCGTAGGTGGTCTTGTCGTTGAGGATGGCGACGTTCTTGCCCTTGTAATTCTTCGCGATGAACTCGGCGGCGACCAGGCCCTGCTGATCGTCACGGCCGCAAACCCGCGCCACGTTCCAGAGATTGCGCTCGGTGAACAGCGGATTGGTGGAAGCCGGCGTGATCTGCAGCACGTTGCCGTCGGCATAGGCTTCGGAAGCCGGGATCGACGACGACGAGCAATAGTGCCCAGCGACGAAGGGGATTTTGGCGCTGGCGATCTTTTCCGCCACCGAACGCGCCTGCTTCGGATCGCAGGCATCGTCCTCGACGTCGAGCGCCAGTTTCTTGCCGAGCACACCACCGGCGGCATTGAGGTCGGCTATCGCTTGATCGGCGCCGTTCTTCATCTGCCGGCCGAAGGCGGATTCGCCGCCCGTCATCGGGCCGGCCACCGCGATGGTTAAGTCCTGCGCCAGCGCCGTTGTCGACAGCGCCAGCGAGGCGCCCAATGCCAAACCGATCAGTTTCAGTGATTTCATGAGGAGTCCTCGCGGGGATAGATCGCTACGGGAAGTGTCCGGCGGACCGGGTTCTGCAAATTGCGGCCATTGTCCGCTGATTTTGCCGCGAAGTCATCGGCAAATTTCAGGCAGACCGGTCCCGGCCGCCTTCCAGATAGGCCGCGCGGATTTCCGGGCGCCGCAGCAACTCGGCGCCGGTTCCGCTCAATGTAATCAGGCCGTTGACCATGACATAGCCGCGATGGGCCAGCCGCAGGGCGTGATTGGCGTTCTGCTCGACGATCAGCACGGTAAGGCCGTCCTTTTGATTCAAGGTCCGGATCGCCTCGAAAATCTGTCGGGCGATCAATGGGGCGAGGCCGAGCGAGGGCTCATCCAGCAGCAACAGGCGGGGGCGGCTCATCAGTGCCCGGCCGATTGCCAGCATCTGCTGCTCGCCGCCCGATAGCGTACCGCCGCGCTGGGTCATGCGCTCGTTCAGCCGCGGAAACAGCGACAGCACGCGTTCCAATCCGGCCGATCGCTCGGCCTCGCTGGAAAAGGTGGCGTCGGCGCCCATCTGCAGATTTTCAGCCACGCTCATGCGCGGGAAAATCCGGCGACCCTCGGGCGCCTGGGCTATTCTAAGCCGCGCGATCTGATGGGTCGGCACCTCGGTGATATCGCACCCGTCGAACAGGATCTGTCCGGAGCGTGCGCGCGGCTTGCCGAAGATCGTCATCATCAGCGTCGACTTGCCGGCACCATTGGCGCCGATCAAAGCCACGATCTCTCCAGGGTTGATCTCGAGATCGACGCCCTTCAACGCCTCGATCTTGCCATAGGCCGCGCGAAGACCGCGGATCGCGAGCAGGGGGGAAGACGGCATGGTTTGCAGCGGCCTCACAGCCCCAACTCCGCTTCGGTGGCCCCGACCTCATCGTCCTCGACGCCGAGATAGGCTGCGATGACCTTGGGGTCGTCGCGGATCTGCCGCGGCGAGCCTTGCGCGATCTTGAGACCGTAATCCATCACCACGACGTGGTCGGAAATCTCCATCACCACCGACATGTCGTGCTCGATCAGAAGGATCGAGGTGCCGTAGTCGGCGCGGATCGCGAGCAATAGCGCGCTCAAGGCTGCACTTTCGCGGGCGTTGAGACCGGCGGCCGGCTCGTCAAGGCAGAGCAGCGCGGGCTCGGTGCACATCGCCCGAGCGATTTCGAGCCGGCGCTGATCGCCATAGGGCAGATTGCCGGCGGCATCGTCGGCGCGGTCGACGAGCCCGATACGGTCGAGCCAGAGCGTAGCCTGATCGATCGCCCGCTTTTCGGCCGCACGCCAGGATGGCGCACCGATCAGGCCGAGAAAGGTCAGCCCCGAGGCACGCATCAGCGCGTTGTGCTGCGCCACCATCAGGTTTTCCAGCGCCGTCATGCCGGGAAACAGCCGGATGTTCTGGAAGGTGCGCGCGACTTTTGCCTGTTTGGAAATCCGGAAATCGTTCAACCGCTCAAGCTGGATTGCCCTGTTGTCCTCATGGGTCAGCCGCAGGCTGCCCGAGGTCGGCTTGTAGAAGCCGGTGATGCAGTTGAACACGGTGGTCTTGCCGGCGCCATTCGGCCCGATCAGCGCGGTGATCTTGCGCCGTTCGGCGGCAAACGACAGATCATTGACCGCGACGATGCCGCCGAAGCGCATCGACAGGTGGTCGACGTCGAGAATGCAATCGGCGCCGCTCATCCCGCGCCCTCCTTGACGAGGTCGGAGGAGATCGCCTCGCTACGCTTCAGGAAAACGGTCGGCGCCCGGTGGCCGATCAGTCCGCGCGGCCGCCAGATCATCAACAGCACCATCGCAATGCCGAAAACCAGCATGCGGTACTGGTCGAAACCGCGAAACAGCTCGAAGCCGCCGATCATCGCGAGCGCCGCGAGCGCGACGCCGAGCTGCGAGCCCATGCCGCCGAGCACCACGATCGCCAGCACCAGCGCCGATTCCTGGAAGGTAAAGGATTCCGGACTGATAAAACCTTGTCTTGTGGCGAAGAATGCGCCGGCAAAACCGCCGAACATCGCGCCGGTCGCGAACGCCGTCAGTTTGGTGGTGGTGATATTGATGCCGAGCGCGCGGCAGGCGACCTCGTCCTCGCGCAACGCTTCCCAGGCGCGGCCGATCGGCAGCCGGCGCAACCGGATCGTCACCCAGTTGGTGAGCAGCGCCAGCGCCAGGATCAGGTAAAACAGGAAGACCACGCGCTGGGTCGGGGAAAATTCGATGCCGAGCCGGGCGGCGAGGCCGTCCTCGCCCGGCGTCAGGGGGATGCCGAACAGGCTCGGCCTCGGAATACCGGAAATGCCGTTCGGGCCGCCGGTCAGGTCCTGCCAGTTGGTGATGACGAGCCGGATGATTTCCCCGAAGGCCAAGGTCACGATGGCGAGATAGTCGCCGCGCAGCCGCAGCACCGGAAAACCCAGCATCACGCCCCACAGCGAAGCGAGGATGCCGGCAAGCGGCAGGCAGATCCAGAACGAAAGCCCGAAATGGGTCGCCAGCAGCGCGTAGGAATAGGCGCCGACGGCATAAAAGGCGACATAGCCGAGATCGAGCAGGCCGGCGAGGCCGACCACCACGTTCAGCCCCCAGCCCAGCATGACATAGGTCAGCACCAGAATCCCGAGATCGAGAATATAGCGCTGATCATAGAAGATCACCGGCACCAGAAAGGTGAAGATCAAAAGCAGCGGCGCTATCGCGCGCCGCGCCAGCGCCAGCGCGCGCGTGAGGCGCGGCGGAATGATCCTGATGCTTTCGACCGGCCCCCACCACCGTCGCAGCAGCTCGACGGCGATGCTGCCGAAGAACACGGTAGCGACCATCCCGGCGAGTTCTGGAAACCGCGTCCAGTAGATCAATTGCCCGGTCGGTCCCGCTTCGGTACGGATACCGATCATCAGTGAAAACAGCACCAGCGCCACCAGGGCGCTGATCGCGGCCTTCTTCAAAATGAAAGCGGTGACTGCGGCGCGTGGCGAGGGCGTTGGCTTGGACGTGGTTGCTGTCACGCCGCCGCCTGTCAAACTTTTTCAACTTCGGGCCGGCCGAGCAGGCCGGTGGGCAGAAAGATCAGCACGATGATCAGGATCGAGAACGCCGCGACGTCCTTGTATTCGATGGAGAAATAAGCCGACCACATGGTTTCGATCAGCCCGATGGCCAGACCGCCCAGCATTGCGCCGGGCAGCGATCCGATGCCGCCGAGCACGGCCGCGGTGAAGGCCTTGATGCCGGCGACGAAGCCCATGTAGAAGTCCACCAGTCCATAGTACAAGAGATACATCATGCCGGCGACCGCGGCGAGCGCAGCCCCGATCACGAAGGTCATTGAGATGGTTCTGTCGACGTCGACGCCGAGCAGCGCCGCCATGGTCTGGTCCTGTTCGCAGGCGCGCATGTCGCGCCCCAACCTGGTCCGCGCCACCAGCCAGCTGAAGATCGCCAGCAGCACGACGGTGGTGATGACGACAACGATCTGCACATTGGACAGCCGCACGACAAAACCGTTCTGGTCCAGCAGGGTGTAGCCGCCGGTGATGATCGGCGGCACTGGCTTGACCCGCGCCCCTTGCGCCACTTGCGCATAGTTTGACAGCACAAATGACATCCCGATCGCCGACAGCATCGGGGCGAGGCGGAACGAGTGCCGCAGCGGCCGGTAGGCAATGCGCTCCACGGTCCAGCCATAGAGCGCGGTAATCGCCATCGATACCAGCAGCACGATCAAGAGGATCACCGGAACGACGGTGAGGCCGATCGAAACCAGGATCAAGAACGAGATCAGCGCGATGAACCCGCCGATCATGAAGATGTCGCCATGGGCGAAATTGATCATGCCGACGATGCCATAGACCATGGTATAGCCGATGGCGATCAGGCCATAAATCGAGCCGAGCACGAGGCCGTTGATCAGTTGCTGAGCGAAATAGTCCATGCGCTGCCGCTGTTTGGGCATTTTGCGGCAAAGTTGAACCCGGTTTGCCGCAACAAATGCCCGCCTCGATGAGATGCGCGGCGATGGCCCCGGCAGCCGGAACGCCGCATCACCGCATTTTTAACAGTGGGAAGGAGGGGCGGCAACAGGGGGGATTCCCGGCGAAAGCGCGCAGGACGGGCGAACGCTTCGCGAAACCATCGATGAAATCAGATGGTATCGCTCCGCTCTACCTATTCAACGGGCTTTGGCGTCGAGGGAGGGCGACCACAAGGGTCGCGCCTGCTCGACAGGCATTGGCGTAGGGCGCGGGCGGCCTGCTTGACCGAAATCACTGCTTTAATTGGTCAGTTGCTGCTGCTTAGCCATCATGGGTGATCACGACTTCATGATCTCGACGGAATTGGGTTCCCTGAAACCAATGGTCTCTACGCCTGTTGGTGTTTTTCGTCACGTTCAACCAGGGAGACCTCGATGACGAGTCAGAACCAGAACCCAAATCAGAACCCGGGCCAGCAGAACCAGAACCCGGGCCAGAAGCCCGGCCAGCAGCAGGGCGGCGGCCAGAAGCCTGGGCAACAGCAGCAGGATCCGAACCGTCAAGGTCAGAATCCCAATCAGCAGGGCAAGGGCGGTCGCTGATCGCGGGGCAGAAGCCTGAGAACGGGAATTAAAAGGTCCCGCCGCAAGGCGGGACTTTTTTTGCCATCGTCCCAGGCCGGGCGGAGTTAGCGATTAAGGTAAACAATTGGTTTAAATTGCCGCTCCCGGCCCATGCGCGTTACCTCGTCAGCAACGCCGCCGCTTCCTGTGCGAAGCCTGCGGGGGAGCAGGGAGGCGTAATGTCGACCAACTGGCGGATCAGTTCATTCAACGGCTTCTTGCTGGCGGCCTATTTCGTTCCGACCTGGACCATCGGGGCCTTCCGGATCATGGTTTCGCCGATCCAAGGCCTCTATGAGCGCCCCAATATCGCGGTCGGCCTGTTCATCAGCGACCATCTGCAGCTGGCAGCAGCCGCTACCGTCCGCGTTGCCTGGCTGTTGGCGCTGGGCAAGCTGACCGTTGTCGCATTCTTTACGATCTTCGCATTTTTCATCAGTCACAAATCGATCCGCAGGACCGGCGGTTGCGACGAACCGCTCGTGATCGCGCTCGCGATCGGCGGTCTGTTCAGCTTCGCCGGCATGCTGATGGCATCGGAGGTTGGTGAGATCGCAGCGCTACGGCTGCATGCGACAGAACTGCTGCTGATGCTCGGCTGCGCGATCCTTTTGGTGGTCGAGCGTCCCGCACTGCCTGCGCCCGCGCGCGGCGCGGCGGCCGGCGAGCCACCGCTTCAGCAATCTCCAATCACCCAAAATCGCTGACGCCTCGCATCACCCTACGCTATTGGCTGAAGCCTCGCGGGTTTCAGCGCTGCGTCAGAAAACCGACCACCGCATCCGTAAACGCGTGCGGCTGCTCGACATTCGAAATATGAGCGGCATCCAGGATGGTCAGGCTGGCGCCGGGAATCTGACTGCGGATGAATTCGCCGGCCGCAATCGGGGTTGCCATGTCGTGCCGTCCTGCGATCACCAGCGTCGGGCTCGTGATCCGGGGCAGCAGCTCACGCTGGTCGAGCGTGCTCAGCGCCTCGCAGCAGGCGAGATAGCCCTTGACCGGGGAAGCCAGCAGCATCGCCTTCAGGTTGGCCGTTATCTGTGGCTCACGCTCGCGGAAGTCCGCGGTCAGCCAGCCGGCGATCACGGTGTCGGCCACCGCCGCGATGCCGCCTTGCTGCACCGCCTTGATGCGGTTCAGCCAGTTGGTCGGATCGGGATAGTAGCAGGCGGTGTTGGCGAGAACGATCCTGCCGAACCGCTCCGGGGCGTTGGCACCGAGCCATTGCCCGACCATGCCTCCCATCGACAGCCCGCACCAGTGAACCTTCTCGATATTGAGATCATCGAGGATCGCCAGCACATCGCGGCCGAAGCGCTCCATCGAATAGGGGCCTACGGGTACGCCGGATTTGCCGTGGCCGCGGCGGTCATATCGGATCACGCGAAACAGCTGCGTCAGCCCCTTCATCTGCGGCTCCCACATCTGCAAGCTGCAGCCCAGCGAATTCGACAGCATCAGGGTCGGTCCGCCGTCGCGGCCTTCCACGGATACGTTCAGCGGGCAACCATCGGCATCGATCATGGGCATGGGGTATTCCTCATCGTCTGCGGAGGCGAACCGGTCTGTCCTTCTATAGCGAAGTGAGCAGCCGGTCGATCAGGCCGGTGCCGCATTCAAGTCGTCGGCCGTGGCCCGTGGGGGCTCGACGGTCTTGCCGGCAGTCGGCGCCCGGCGGGCGCTGACCCGGCGGGTCGGCCGGCGCGGCGGGAGCGTACGCGGGCTTAGGGCGAATCAAGAGGGCTGGGGCGAGGTTCTCGGGGGGATTGCGCGACTGGGTCGTCCCGGCGGGCCCTTTCAATCCCAGAGCGCCGGGGCAAGTCCGTTGCACAGAGAACTTGCATCGCTCATACTCCATTGGTGCCCTTCCCTTTGGAGCAGGCGTGCTTTACCTGGGGAAAGCGGCGAAAAAAACCGGGGAGGTACGGCATATGGCCATGACCATGAATGGCGAAGTCCAGCTTGCGGCGCCCCGTGAGGTGGTGTGGACGAAATTGAACGATCCGGAAGTGCTCAAAGTCTGCATACCCGGCTGCGAGGAGCTGGAGAGAAACGAGGATGGTGGTTTGCGCGCGGTCGCCAAGGTCAAGGTCGGGCCGGTGTCCGCCCGCTTCAAGGGCCGGGTCACGTTGAGCGATCTTGACCCGCCCAATGGCTACAAGATTACGGGCGAGGGCGAGGGTGGCGTCGCGGGGTTTGCCAAGGGTGGCGCAACGGTGGCGCTGGCCGACAAGGACGGCGGCACTTTGCTGACCTACGACGTCGAGGCGCAGATCGGCGGCAAGCTGGCCCAGCTCGGGCAGCGGCTGATCAACGGTTCGGCCAAGAAACTGGCGGACGAATTTTTTTCTAATTTCGCCAAGGCGGTGCAGGGCTGATCGCTCCGAACTCCCGGTCAAGTCTTATCAAGTCAGCCGCAAGCGAGGTTGCTCATTGCCGGGATGGCCCATATTATGGCTGTGCATGGAATTTTTGAGGACTGTGCGGCCGTGCAATGCGGCTTCGCAGATGAAGAGAGCGCTGAATGGCCAAGATCTCCCTGATCGTGAACGGTAATCCTGTCAATGCCAATGTCGACCCCCGCACCCTCTTGGTGCAGTTTCTGCGTGAAAATCTGCGGCTGACGGGCACCCATGTCGGTTGCGACACCTCGCAATGCGGCGCCTGTGTCGTGCATCTCGACGGCAAGGCGGTGAAATCCTGCACCACGCTCGCGGTCATGGCTGATGGCCACGAGGTCCGGACCATCGAGGGCCTTGCGGCCGACGGCGCGCCGCTGCACCCGATGCAGGAAGCCTTCCGTGAGAATCACGGCCTGCAATGCGGGTTTTGCACGCCGGGCATGATCATGACAGCGGTCGACCTTGTCCATCGCAAGGGCCATGATCTCTCGGACCACACCATCCGCGAAGAACTCGAAGGCAACCTGTGCCGCTGCACCGGCTACCAGAACATCGTTCAATCGATCGCAGCCGGCGCCAAGGCGATGGCGAAGTCAGACCTCGCGTAACTGATTGCACCGCACGGCGGCCAGGAAGTCCTCATGTACGAATTTAGATATCATCGACCGGCGACCGTGCGGCAGGCCGCAAATCTTCTGGTCAAGAATGAAGACGCCAAGGTGATTGCCGGCGGGCATACTTTGCTGCCGGTGATGAAGCAGCGCCTCGCCAGCCCGCCGCATCTGATCGACCTCTCCCACATCGAGGGGCTCGATGGCATCGAGATGAAGGGCCGTTCGCTGGTGATCGGCGCCACCGCGACCCATGCCCATGTAGCGACGTCGGCCATCGTCGGCGAGGCAATTCCGGCACTGGCCGAGCTCGCCGCTCTGATCGGCGATCCCGCGGTGCGCCACAAGGGGACCATCGGCGGATCGCTGGCCAACAACGACCCTACCGCCGATTATCCCGCGGCCTGCCTTGCGCTGGGCGCCACCATCGTCACCAACAAGCGGCGGCTGAAGCCGGAAGAGTTCTTTCAGGGGTTGTTCACGACCGCGCTGGCGAGCGACGAGATCATCACCAAGGTGATGTTCCCGGTGCCGAAGAAGGCCGCCTATGTCAAGTTTCGCAACCAGGCCTCGCGCTATGCGCTGGTCGGGGTGTTCGTTGCCAAGCGACCGTCCGATGTGCGCGTGGCCGTCACCGGTGCCGGCTCCGCAGGCGTTTTCCGCGTCACCGCGTTCGAGGAGGCCTTGAAGAAGCGCTTCTCGCACAAGGCCCTCGACGGCCTGACGGTGCCCGCGGAGGGACTGAACAGCGACCTGCACGGCAGCGCCGAATATCGTGCGCACCTGATCGCGGTGCTGGCGCGACGCGCGGTCGAAGCCGCCAATGCCAAACCGTGACCGTGCCAACTCCTAGCACATCAGAACTGGCTCTCTTATGACCGCATCGGCACTGCCTACGTCAGTCGATGCGATGCTCGAGCTGTTATCTTCGCGCGGCTATCTCGCCGAGCGCTCGCTGGCGACGGTGGCCTATCTGTCGCTGCGCATGGGCCGGCCGCTGTTCCTGGAAGGCGAGGCCGGCGTCGGCAAGACCGAGATCGCCAAGGTACTTTCGGCGGCGCTTAACCGAAAGCTGATCCGGCTGCAGTGTTACGAGGGCCTCGACGTCGCTTCCGCGGTCTATGAGTGGAATAGCGCTGCGCAGATGATCGCGATCCGGCTTGCGGAAGCGGCTGGCGATACCGATCGCGACCAGTTGTCGTCGGACATCTTCGCCGAGCGTTATCTGATCAAGCGACCGCTATTGCAGGCGCTGGAGCCGGACGTGGCCGGGGCACCGGTACTCCTGATCGACGAGCTCGACCGCGCCGACGAGGCCTTCGAGGCCTATCTGTTGGAAATCCTGTCGGACTTCCAGGTCACGATCCCCGAACTCGGCACCGTCAAGGCACCGCAGCCGCCGATCGTCATCATAACTTCGAACCGCACCCGCGAAATCCATGACGCGCTGAAGCGGCGCTGTCTCTATCACTGGGTCGACTATCCCAGCGCCGAGCGCGAGCTTGCGATCGTCAAATCGCGCGTACCCGGAATCTCCGCGAAGCTGTCCCAGCATGTGGTTGCTTTCGTGCAGGCGCTACGCGAGCAGGATTTCTACAAATCGCCGGGCGTGGCCGAAACCCTCGACTGGGCGACCGCCCTGACCGAACTCGACGCCCGCGCGCTGACCCCCGAGGTGGTCGGCGATACCATCGGCGCCCTGTTGAAATATCAGGACGACATCGCGCGAATGCAGGGCGCCGCGCTGCAGAAGGTTTTGAAAGAGGCGACCAGCGAAAATTAGTTTGCGCGCAACAATAATCCCGTCATTCCGGGATGCAGGTCGGCGATGACCGACCTGAGCTGCAGGCCCGGAAGCCATAATCCCGGTTCGGGGTTATGGATTGCGGGCCAGCTACGCTTCGCGCCCCGGAATGACGGGATTCAGATCGAGTAGCAATCCGATGGCCATCAATCATCTTTCGCCCCCGACCGGCCGAATGGCCGACAACGTCGTTGGGTTTGCCCGGGCACTCCGCGCCGCCGGGATTCCGGTCGGGCCCGGCGCGGTCATCGATGCCTTGAACGCGCTGCAGGTGATCGAGATCGGCCACCGCGCCGACGTCTTCACGGCGCTGCAGGCGGTGTTCGTCACGCGCCACGAGCATGCGCTGATCTTCGCGCAGGCCTTCAATCTGTTCTTCCGCGCCGCCGAGGAATGGAAGCACATGCTGGATTCGGTGCCGCTGCCGGATCACGCCAGGAAAAAGCCCCCGCCCGCCTCCCGCCGGGTCCAGGAGGCGCTGTCGCCACCCCAACTGACCGAAGTGCCGCAGACCGAGGAGCAGGAGATCCGGCTTTCGGTCTCGGACCGCGAGGTGCTGCAGAAGAAGGATTTCGCGCAGATGAGCGCGGCCGAGATCGCACAAGTCACCCGCGCCATCGCGCAGATGAAACTGCCGCAGGCCGAGTTGCGCACCCGCCGCTACCAGACCGATGCCCGGGGCTTGCGGCTCGACATGCGCCGCACGCTTCGTGGTTCCTTGCGCACCGGCGGCGACATCATCGACATCCATCGTCTGGGGCGTATCGACAAGCCGGCGCCGATCGTGGCGCTGCTCGATATCTCCGGCTCGATGAGCGAATATACCCGGTTGTTCCTGCATTTCCTTCATGCCATCACTGACGCGCGCAAGCGCGTGTCGGTGTTTCTGTTCGGCACCCGTCTGACCAATGTGACGCGGGCTCTGCGCGCGCGCGATCCCGACGAGGCCCTGGCCAGCTGTTCGGCGACGGTGGCGGACTGGGCCGGCGGCACCCGCATCGCCACCTCGCTGCATACCTTCAACAAGCTTTGGGGCCGGCGGGTGCTCGGGCAGGGGGCCATCGTGCTTCTGATCTCCGACGGGCTGGAGCGCGAGGCCGATGCCCGACTGGCCTTCGAGATGGACCGGCTGCACCGCTCCTGCCGCCGTCTGATCTGGCTCAATCCGCTGCTGCGCTATGGCGGCTTCGAGGCCAAGGCGCAGGGCATCAAAATGATGCTGCCGCACGTTGACGAATTCCGCCCGGTGCATAATTTGAGCTCGATCGAGGGGCTGATCGCAGCGCTCTCGTCGGCACCGCAGGCGCATCATCGCAGCCTGATCCGCACCGCAGCTTGAAAGAGGCTCCCATGCTCAATCGCGACCAGGACATTCTGAAGGCGGCCGAGGACTGGCAGAAGGCCGGCCATGGCGTGGCACTGGCGACCGTGGTCGAGACCTGGGGCTCGGCGCCGCGGCCCGCCGGATCGAGCCTCGTGATCAACGACGACGGCACCTTTCTCGGCTCGGTCTCCGGTGGTTGCGTCGAGGGGGCCGTGGTCACCGAGGCGCTCGATGTGATCGAAAGCGGCAAGCCGAAGATGCTCGAATTCGGCGTCGCCGACGAGACCGCCTGGAAGGTCGGGCTGTCCTGTGGCGGCACCATCCGGGTCTTTGTCGAGAAGGTCGGCCAGCCGTGAAGCTCGAGACGCTTGCGGAACTCAACTCGGAGCGCGCCGCGCGCCGTCCGGTGATCGTCGTCACCGATGTCGAGAGCGGCGCGCAACGCCTGGTCAAGGCTTCGGATTTCGCCGCCGACCCGCTGCGCGCGGAGCTGGCCAAGCAGTTGCGCATGGGCAAAAGCGGCATGATCCAGGCCGGCAGCGCGAGACTGTTTCTCAATGTCTATGCCCCGACCGCGAGGATAGTCATCGTCGGCGCGGTTCATATCAGCCAGGCGCTGGCGCCGCTGGCGCGATCGCTCGATTATGATGTCACGGTGGTGGATCCGCGCACCGCCTTTGCCAGTCCCGAGCGGTTTCCGGATGTGCCGCTGATCGCCGAATGGCCCGACGTGGCGCTGCCGCCGCTCAACATCGATCCCTACACGGCCTTCGTGGCGCTGACGCACGATCCGAAAATCGACGATCCGGCGCTGTTGCACGCGTTCAAGTGCGACTGCTTCTATATCGGCGCGCTAGGTTCACGAAAGACCCACGCCAAGCGTGGTGAGCGATTGAAGGCGCAAGGCGCCAGCGATGCCGATATCGCACGCATTCACGCGCCGATCGGGCTGCCGATCGGCGCGGTCTCGCCGTCAGAGATCGCGGTATCGATCATGGCCGAGATCACCGCGCAGCTGCGGCTGCCGAAGGAAGTGGCGGCATGAAATTCGGTCCGGCCAGTCCGGCGGACGCGATCGGCGGTGTCACCGTTCACACCTTGCGCCAGGGATCCCTGGTGCTCAAGAAAGGCACTACCATCGGCGCGACCGAAGTCGAGGCCCTGACCCGCGCCGGCGTCAAGGAAGTCGTCGTGGTCCGGCTCGAGCCAGACGATGTTTCCGAGGATGTCGCCGCGGCCAGCATTGCTCGGGCCGTAGCCGGATCAGGCATCCAGGTCGAGCGTGCCTTCACCGGCCGCGCCAACCTGTTCGCGGACCGCGCGGGCATACTGGTGGTCGACCGCGCCGCGGTCGACCGTATCAACGGCGTCGATGAAGCCATTACCTTTGCGACGCTGTCAGCCTACAAGCCAGTGGTCGAAGGCGAGATGGTCGCAACCGTCAAACTCATCCCCTTTGGGGTGGAAGCGCGTTTGCGCGATGCCGCGGTGGCGGCGGCAAAAGGCGGCGCGCTCAGCATTGCGCCCTATGTCATCAAGCAGGTCGGGATCGTCTCGACCATGTTGCCGGGGCTGTCGCCCAAGGTGGTGGAGAAGACCCTGCGGGTGACCGCGGAGCGGCTCGCGCCCGCCGGCGCCGTCATCATGGCCGAGCGCCGGGTGCCGCATCATGAGACCGCGCTAAAGGCGGCGATCAAGGAATTGCTCGATCTCGGCGCCGAGCTTGTGATCGTGTTCGGGGCCTCGGCGATTGCCGACCGGCGCGACGTGATTCCGGCTGCCATCACCGGCCTTGGCGGCGCCATCGAGCATTTCGGCATGCCTGTCGACCCCGGCAACCTGCTCTTGATCGGCAATGCCGCGGGCCGCCCGGTGCTGGGCGCGCCGGGCTGCGCGCGCTCGCCGGTCGAGAACGGTTTTGACTGGGTGCTGATGCGGCTGTTGGCAGGCCTCAAGGTGACGCGCGCGGACTTGACCGGCATGGGCGTCGGCGGACTTTTGATGGAAATCGTGACCCGGCCGCAGCCGCGCGAACATCTCGGCGGCGACGGCAACCGCCGCGTTGCCGCGATCATTCTCGCCGCCGGACGTTCGACCCGGATGGGCGGTCCCAACAAGCTCCTGGCCGAACTCGGCGGCCAAAAGCTGGTCCGGATCGTTGCCGAGCAGGCGCTGGCCTCGAAAGCGACGGATGTCATTGTCGTGACCGGCCATCAGGCCGACGAGGTCAAGAAGGCACTAGCGGGCTTGAAGGTCACTTTCGCGCATAATCCGGATTATGCCGAGGGTCTTGCCAGTTCGGTCAAGGCCGGTATTGCCGCGGTGTCGGAAAAGGCCGACGGCGCGGTGATCTGTCTTGGCGATATGCCGCTGATCTCGGCGAACCTGATCGACCGGCTGATCGAGGCCTTCGCACCCGATCGCGGCCAGCTGATCGTGGTGCCGGTCAGCGACAACAGGCGCGGCAATCCGGTGCTCTGGTCGCGGCGCTTCTTCCAGGAGTTGATGACGCTCAACGGCGATATCGGCGCCCGCCATCTGATCGCCAGGCACAGCGAGGCGGTGGCGGAAGTTGCGGTCGAGGGCTTTGGTGCGTTTCTGGATATTGATACCCCGCAGGCGCTGGAGGCGGCGCAGCGGGGGTGATCTCGACTGCCGGTCTGCGAAAAGCTCCCGCAAGCTCCGATGCCGGTGCATCGGGACTTGCGGGCGTCGCTGGTGGCACTTCATGCAGTCGTCTCAGCTGGAAAAGCTACTTCCATTTCGCGTCCGCGAACTTGCCGTAAACCAGCTTGATCTGGTCGAGTTTTTTGTTGGAGCGCCCGGCAAAGCCGAGCAGGAACGATCCGTCCTGAGGTTTCCAGTCGGGAAAAGCAGCGCCGCCGTCTCGACCGCCTTCAATCGAGTTACCGTTGGCGATCTCGAACCGCAGTTTGTCGACCAACGAACCGGATCGGCCGGACACCCGGGTGATGAATTGTCCGCCCGGCAGTTGCAGTACGTTGCCGAGCGCGCCGCCATCGCCACCGTGCGCGTAGGTCCAGCTCTTTTCCAAGTTGGTATAAGTCACGATCAGGCTGTCGATGACCTCCCCGCTGCGTAGTTGTAGCTTTGTGATGCGGGTTTGCGTTGCCACCGCGGTTGAAAAATCGAGGTCGTCGAACGGGTACCCGCCTCCGCCACCGTAGCCGGGCGTAACCTTGATATCGCAGTTAAGCGATGGAGTACCGAGACGGAGCGACGGCAGATCCGGGGTGCTAAAGGATTGTGCCGGGTCCTCCTCATAGCGTTTGATCAGGGCGTCGATCGTGTCGTGGTCCGATTTGGCCTTGCCTGCGGCGTCGTTCAGTTTGCTGTCGGTAAAGCTGCCATAGAACCTGTAGATATCCTGAATCAGGGCAATCTGGTTTTCCAGCTCCTGCACCTTGACAAGCTTCGGCGCAATGCCATTCGCGCCGATGAAGAATTCGCGATTAGCCGCAATCGTCTTGAAGGCGTCGCCTACGCCCCTTACGCGCTCGTAGCCGATCGTATCGAAAGCCATGATTTCCGGCTTGGTAAGGGGCAGGCCTGGGAACTCCAGCGCAAATTCAGTGATCTTGCTGGGGTTTGGATAGGATCTACTGATGCCAAACATCTTCTGATCGAACGCAATCCGCGTCTTGGTCGATGATGTGAACCGGTCCAGCTTGGTCTGCAGCTCGGCACCGACCGAGATGCCGTTGTAGAGTCCCTGCGCCTTCAGATCGATGATGAGCTGCTCCTTCTCCTCCCTGGTTTGCGAGTAGAAGGTGTAGACAGCAAAATACTCGGCGCCGCGGGTCACCGACACCAGGGCGGAATCGCCGTAGTCATCGAAGAATTTCTTCAGTTCGCTGGTCGTGCGCGGTGGGCTGATCGAATTCTTCAGCGCGTAGTCCGTGGTCTTGTCCGTACCCACCACGTTGCGCGCATAGACGATCATGGACAGGCTGTAGGTCGTCACTTTGAGGCTCTTGAGGAACTGCAGCTTCTCGCTGGCGCTGAAGATCGGGCCGTATCCGACCGAGAGCGACTGGCTGATCTCCAACACCTCTACAAGTTCACTGATATCCAGGCAGACCCGGTATCTGACTTCGCTTCTGGCGCCTATGGTGGTGGTATTGCCCTGAACCGCAGTGGACAGCCCGACTCCCGTCACGCTGTCGTACCCTTGGAACAGCTCCGACGGCGGCGGAGCCGCGGCCGATGCGTCATCCACCAAAACTGGAACTCGTTTGGCTTGGGCCATCGTCAATCTCCTTGTGCTGAGAGGATCAGGCTACGCGTTGCCGTGAGCCTGGATTAAAATTAATACAATTTCAAAGTGTTACTTGGATTTTGATCAATCATGGGACACGGTGGCAAGCTTGGTGTGACTGTCCACGACCGAGCGATGAGCATCACTTGCGATGACGGAGGGATCAGTAGGCATGGTCCCAACTGACCGCTTCAGGACTAACGCTGCACAAACGCAACAACGCCGCGCCCCACGCTCAATCAAAAGTAGTATAAAAGACCAGGCACATATAAAACAGTTGCCTGGATCACATCCCGGAATAAACTTGGCGTGAACGGTAAACTTTGCGGTGCGGCGGTCCGGTGCCACGCGCTCCATGCGCCAAGGCGATATCTGGCGACGCTTGCGGAACTCGTTCACCAAGTCGAAACGTCCTCCCGGTAGATTTTCGGTCGCTGGACCTCGGGGGGAGGGATTTTTGGCTTCTCGCACAGATTCGTCGCGTCGCGCGGCAGTTGTTTTTGCTCTGGTTTTGGCCATCGTCGGATGGCGATTGGCAACGCCTGCCCAAGCGGCCGGGGCCTTCGCGATAGGAAAATGCGGCGCCTACGGCCAGGCCTATGATTTTGCCGGCGAGGCGGAAGCGCGCGCCGCGGCGCTCAAGCACTGCGACGGCGCATGCAGCGCGGTGATCATGAAGCGCGCCTGCGCGGCGTTCGCGGTCGACCTGACCAACCCCTGCGGTGCCCACGGCTACGCCGTCCGGCCGCGGATTTCGAGCTCGCTCAACGAAGCGACGAAAAAATGCTATGAATTCGGCGGCAGGGAATGCGTGATCCGCGCCTGGGCCTGCGACGCCAGGGGGTAGGGGCCGAACACATCACCATTCCGGGGAGCGTCCATGAGTCTGCGCCTCGACGACGCCGCGTGATACCCTTGGACAACAGCACGTGCAGTTCGACACCAAGATCGCGGTCGTGCCCGGTCCGACCTTGAAGCCAGCCATGCGTGCCGAGCGCAAGGTGATCGACAAGATCGTCGATGGATTGAGGTTTCACAGCTAGGCCGGCGCATGGACGCGACGACTGCGCCGCATAGATCCGCGGCATAGTCGGCGCCCGAAACCGATTCGGGACAAGGCGGCGCGCGCGCCCGGCTGCCCAACAACACCGCGGAACAGGCAGTCCGTCTTCGTCCGCGGCCATGCGATCGGTGATCCCTCCATGATGGGTCAGCAACCAAGCGCCCACCGGTCTCCCCAAGTCAGCCGGCTCCTTGGGCGCGGTGGAGGCCAGCCAGTGACGGTCTTTTGGAACCCGACACCCCCTTGGCTGATTGAGTTGCATGCGGGGGCAACGGCGTCCGAACGGTGCCGTCGCGGGCCCAACGTCATTGGCTACGCGAAGGCCGGCGCCGGGAAACGAAAACCTCAAAGGGTAAAGCTGGTACTCGGCTTTGACCCGCAGCCATAGGAACCATCATGAGCATCGACGATCGGCATCGCGACAAGAATGGCGAGATAAGCCAAAAGCACGGCAATACCCTGGTCAGCACCTTGCGCAGAATCTACGGCCCGTCGTTCGCGCCCGGCGAAGCCGAGTCAGCCAAGCTTAGCCAGGTGCTGGCTCACCTTCACGAGACCTCATTGACGCAGTTGATGAAGGACCATGACGGCGGCGTACTCAACGAAAAGATCCGGAAGGCCGCATTGGCCTGACGTGGTGTGCCAGCATCAGTTATACAGCTGGCAATTTAAGTTAAGGCGTCCTCTCTTTTGGCACAGCCGCATCCGACGCTTGACAACAGCCTACAACCCCAACGCATAATCAAATAAATTCGCGCGCGCCGATCGTGACGCGGACCTGGGAGGATGCCTCGATGACCGCGCGGTTGCCGAAATTGGGCGGCATGATCAATCTTAGGTTGATTTCGCTCGCGCTGCAGCCCGCACCCTTCCGGTTCGGTTATTGCCTGACGTCCTGGACGCGGTCGGGTCCGACCGGAACGCCGACATTCCTTCCCGGCCCTGGACGATCCATGGCCGTCGGCTGTTCCGTCGTTGTGGATGGGAGGCTTTGATGCCCATGACTCCGCAACAGCCTCCGATCCTTGAGATGCGCCATATCTCGAAGACTTTCGTCAATTTGCGGGTGCTGAAGAGCGTCTCGCTCAATGTCAGGGCCGGCGAGGTCCATGCCCTGATGGGGGAAAACGGGGCTGGCAAGTCCACCCTCATGAAGGTGCTGTCCGGCGCCTACCGGGCCGATCCAGGCGGTGAGATCCGGATCGCCGGCGAGCCGGTCAACATCGAGGGTCCGCAGGCGGCGCGGCAGCTGGGCATCTCCATCATCTATCAGGAGCTGTCGCTGGCGCCGAACCTCACGGTGGCGGAGAATATCTTTCTCGGCACCGAGCTGTCGCGCAACGGCCTTGTCGACCGGCGGGCGATGAACGAGGCCGCGGGACCGATCCTGGCGCGGTTTGGCGTCACCTTTACGCCGCGCACCCTCGTTGGTTCGCTGTCGATGGCCGAGCGGCAGCTGGTCGAGATCGCGCGCGCCCTGCATGCCCGCTCGCGCATCCTGGTGATGGACGAGCCGACCACCTCGCTCTCGTCGCGCGAGACCGAGAAACTGTTCGCGCTGATCCGAAAGCTGCGCGACGACGGGCTGGCCATCATCTACATCAGCCACCGCATGGGCGAGATTTACGATCTCGCCGACCGCGTCAGCGTGCTGCGCGACGGCGGCTATGTCGGCACCCTGGAGCGCGCCGATCTGTCGGCCGAGCGCCTGGTGCAGATGATGGTCGGACGCGACATTTCGTCGTTCTATAAGAAGGAGCACGACGCTCATCAGAGCCGCGGGCCGGTGATCCTCAGGGTCAGCGACATGAGCGACGGCAGGCGGGTCAAGCATTGCAGCTTCGACCTCCATGAGGGCGAGGTGCTCGGCATCGCCGGCCTGGTCGGCGCCGGCCGGACCGAGTTCGCCCGGCTGATCTACGGGGCCGACCCGCGCCTGTCCGGGACCGTCGAGCTCGACGGCAAACCGATCTCCATTTCGGCGCCGCAGCAGGCGGTCGATGCCGGCATCGTCTATTTGACCGAGGACCGCAAGTTGTACGGCCTGTTCCTCGACATGAGCGTTCGCGAGAACATCAATCTCGGGGTGATTGCTCGCGACAGCCTGCCCGGCGGCATCCTGAACCTGAAGGCTGCGGCCAGGCGCTCCAGCGACGCCATCAAGTCGTTCGGGATCCGCGTCGCCGCCGATGCGATCAATGTCGGCGCGCTATCAGGGGGCAATCAGCAGAAGGTTCTGCTGGCGCGCCTGATCGAAACCAATCCGCGCGTGCTGATCCTGGACGAGCCGACGCGCGGTGTCGACATCGGAGCCAAGTCGGAGATCTACAAGATCATCGACCAGCTGGTGAAATCCCGGATCGGTGTGATCGTGATTTCGAGCGATCTGCCGGAGGTCGTCGGCATCTGTGACCGCGTTCTGGTGATGCGTGAGGGGATCATCGCCGGCGAGGTCGGCGCTCCCGGAACGCCGCCGATTTCCCAGGAGAGCATCGGAGCCTTTGCAACCGGAGCGAACTGAAGATTCGACGTCGCGTCAGGCGTGAGGCCATCAGGTAGAAGATGCCAGACCGGACGAAAACAATCAACCGCGGGGAGGACATCATGTCGGTATCGAATGCGCGGGAACTGACCGCGGCTGGGGACTCCGGCGACAAGGCTGCCCAGCGCAAGCTCGCGCTGCACCAGGCGATCCAGATTCTCGGCATGCTGCCGGTGCTGCTGTTGCTCTGCATCGCCTTCCATCTATTGTCGGACTACCGCTTCTTCAGCCTGCAGAACATCTCGATCGTGATGCAGCAGGCCTCGATCAATACGGTGCTCGGCGCCGGCATGACGATCGTCATCCTGACCGGCGGCATTGATCTGTCGGTCGGCTCGATCCTGGCGGTCTCGGCGATGGCGGCGCTGATTGCCTCCAAGATCCCGGGTTTCGGCTTGCTCGGCATTCCGGCCGCTTTGCTTTGCGGGTTATTGTTCGGCGCCATCAACGGCGCGCTGATCGCTTTCCTGCGGCTGCCTCCCTTCATCGTGACGCTGGGATCCCTGACCGCGGTGCGCGGTGCAGCGCGGCTTTTGGGCAACGACACCACCGTGTTCAATCCGAAGCTCGCCTTCGCATTCATCGGCAACGGCAATCTGTTCGGCGTTCCCTGGCTGGTGATCGTGGCGTTGGCGGTGATCGTGGTGACATGGTACGTGCTGCGTCGGACCGTGCTGGGCACGCATATCTACGCGGTCGGCGGCAATCCGGATGCGGCGCGGCTGACCGGCATCAAGGTGTGGGGCGTGCTGCTGTTCGCCTACGCGGCCTCAGGATTCTTTGCCGGTCTCGGCGGCGTGATGGCGGCGGCCCGGCTCTATGCGGCCAACGGCCTGCAACTCGGCCAGTCCTATGAGCTCGATGCGATTGCGGCGGTGATCCTCGGCGGCACCAGCTTCGTCGGCGGGATCGGGTCGATCTGGGGGACGCTGATCGGCGCCCTGATCATTGCCGTCCTCACCAACGGCCTGATCCTGGTCGGCGTCTCCGATATCTGGCAGTTCATCGTCAAGGGCTTGGTCATTGTCGGCGCGGTTGCGCTCGACCGTTACCGGCTGAAAGGATCCGCGCGCACCTGATGTGATCGCGACACGGAACGTCGCCGCCCGTGGCTGAACCGGACCGGCGGCGTCGTTAGGAGCAGCCCCCACAGAACTAAAATCCAGTCGACAACAGGAGAAAATCCAATGAAAAAGATGCTACTTGCCGCGGCGAGCGCGCTTGTGCTCTGCGCCGGAGCCGCACAGGCCAAGGAATTGAACTCGATCGGCATCACGGTCGGCTCGCTCGGCAATCCGTTCTTCGTCACCATCACCAAGGGCGCCGAAGCCAAGGCCAAGCAGATCAATCCGAAGGTCAAGATCCTCACGGCTTCCGCCGATTACGATCTCGGCAAGCAGTTCACGCAGGTCGATAATTTCATCGCCGCCGGCGTCGACATGATCCTGCTCAATGCGATTGACGCCAACGCCATCGAGCCGGCCGTCAAGCGGGCCCAGGCAGCCGGAATCGTGGTGGTCGCGATCGACGTTGCCGCCAATGGCGCCGATGCGACGGTTCAGACCAATAACGTCCAGGCCGGCGAGATCGCCTGCAAGTACATCGTCGACAAGCTGGCCGGCAAGGGTGACGTGATCATCGAGAACGGACCGCAGGTCTCCGCCGTGGTCGACCGCGTCAAGGGCTGCAAGGAGGTGTTTGCCAAGGCGCCCGGCATCAAGATCCTGTCCGACGACCAGGACGCCAAGGGTTCGCGCGAGGGCGGGTTGAACATCATGCAGGGTTACTTGACGCGCTTCCCCAAGATCGACGCCGTGTTCACCATCAACGACCCGCAGGCGATCGGCACCGATCTCGCGGCCAAGCAGCTCGGTCGCAGCGGGATCGTCATCAGTTCGGTCGACGGCGCCCCCGACATCGAGGACGCGCTCAAGACCGACACCATGGTGCAGGCCTCGGCAAGCCAGGATCCCTATGCGATGGCCCAGCAGGCGGTCGAGGTCGGTGCCGGCATCCTCGAGGGCAAAAAGCCCGCCAATCCAATGATCCTGATGCCGTCCACGCTGGTCACGAGGGATAATGTGAAAGATTACAAAGGCTGGTCGTCGCCGCGCTGATCGCGTCAGGGCGGCGATACAGCAAGTTCCAGACCCGTTGCTGCCCTGTGCGCGGCTCGATGGCAGGTTGTGCCTGCGCGAAGACGCGCTTCGGTCGGCATGACCTAGATCAGTGCGCAATTCTAAAAGACCGAGATAATCACAAAAATGAAACATTCGTGCCCCGCCCAACCTGTCTACCCCCTTGATTATGACTGACCAGTCAGTCATAATATGCGCCATGGTAAATTCACGACCAACTTCCGGAGAAGGACCCCCGCCGAGGCCGCGCCGTCAGCGCGAGCGGAAGGCTGGCTCGACCGCGGCTCGAGCGCCGGATTGTCGGCCTCTGCCACCCCCATCCAGCCGTGCCGCGCGCGCGGCGGAGCGGCGCGAGGCCATCCTCGAGGCGGCGCTGGAGGAATTCGTCACGGCCGGCTATGCCGCGACGCGGCTCGATGATGTCGCCAGGCGCGCCGGCGTTGCCAAGGGCACGATCTATCTGCATTTCGAGGACAAGGAGGCGCTGTTTCAGGAACTGATCCGCACCGCGCTGGTGCCGCTGATCAACCGCCTGGCCGCGCCACCGCCCGCCGGCGCGTCGGTTCGCGCCGTGCTCGAGGGCTTTGTCCGCACCTTCGCGCAGGAAGTCGTCACGACACGGCGCGGCGATATCGTCCGATTGATTGTGGCGGAAGGGCCGAGGTTTCCAAGCGTCGCCGACTTCTACTACCGCGAAGTGGTCGCGCGCGGCATCGCCGGCATGCGCGCCCTGATCGAGATTGGCATCGCGCGCGGCGAAATCCACCAGCGCGGCCTGGCGCAGTTCCCGCAGATTGTGGCGGCGCCAGCTCTGATCGCGGTGATCTGGCAGGGGCTGTTCGGACGGCACGCCCCGCTCGACACCACCGAGATGCTCCGCGTCCATCTCGATCTGATTTTTGGCGAAGGGAAAACGACATGACCTCGCTGCGTATCCTGATCGCGCTGGCGCTGGCGGCCGTGCTGGCCGGCTGCGACCGGCAAGGCGATCCCGGCTTTCAGGGCTGGGTCGAGGCCGACATGATCTTCGTCAGCCCCGACGAATCTGGGCGCGTGACCCAACTCAATGTCCGCGAGGGTGACGAGGTCAAGGTCGGAGAAGAACTCTATGCCGTTGACGATGATTTGCAGCAGGCCAATCTCAACCAGAACAAGGCCACGCTCGCCAACGCCCAGCAAAGCTATGACCGCGCCGCCATGCTGAGCAAGACCGGCGCCGGCACCCAGGCCACGCTCGACGCCGCGGTCGCGGCGCTGCGCGTGGCCGAGGCGCAAGTCAACACTACCCAGACCCGATTGGCGCGGCGCGTCGGCTATGCGCCTGTCATCGGCACCGTTCAGCAGATCTATTTCCGCGAGGGCGAGACGGTGCCGGCGCAGCGGCCGGTGCTGTCGATCATGCCGCCCGGCAACATGAAGATAAGGTTTTACGTTCCGGAGCCTGAATTGCCGAAACTTGCGATCGGCGACGAGGTGCGCGTCACCTGCGACAACTGCGCGGCCGATCTCACCGCGAAGATCTATTTCATTTCGACGACGGCTGAGTACACCCCGCCGGTCATCTACAGCCTCGATGAGCGCAACAAGCTCGTCTACCTGATCCAGGCGCGGCCCGCCAGGCCGGACGCGCTGCGGGTCGGTCAGCCGATCAGCGTTTTTCCCGACGTCAAGACGCCGGTGGCGGAGAAGCAATGACGGCCGTGGCCGCCGATATCGCCATCGATGTTCATGGCCTGTCGAAGTCGTTCGACGGCCGCGAGGTCGTGCATGACCTCTCGATGCAGGTCAAGCGCGGCACCATCTACGGCTTCCTCGGACCCAACGGCAGCGGCAAGACCACGACTATCCGCATGCTGTGCGGCCTGCTCACGCCCGACAGCGGCGAGGGCACATGTCTGGGGTACGACATCCGCCGCGACTCCGACAAGATCAAGCGTCAGGTCGGCTACATGACGCAGCGCTTCAGCCTCTACCAGGATCTGTCGGTGCGCGAAAACCTCGAATTCGTGGCACGACTCTATGGCGTGCGCGATGCCCGCGGCACCGCGCGCGACATGATCAAGCGGCTCGGGCTGCAGGGCCGCGAAACCCAACTAGCCGGCGAACTCTCCGGCGGCTGGAAGCAGCGCCTCGCGCTCGGTGCCTGCACGCTGGCCAATCCGCAACTGTTGCTGCTGGACGAGCCGACCGCCGGCGTCGATCCGAAGGCGCGGCGCGATTTCTGGAATGAAATTCACGGGCTGGCAGCAAAAGGTCTGACAGTGCTGGTTTCCACCCATTACATGGACGAGGCCGAGCGCTGCCATGAGATCGCCTATATCGCCTACGGTCACCTGCTGGTTCATGGCACCGTGGACCAGGTGATCGCGAAATCGGCGCTGTCGACCTACACCGTCACCGGCGATCATCTCGCGGCGCTGTCGGCCGACCTCGCCGGCAAGCCCGGTATCGACATGGTGGCACCGTTCGGCACCAGCCTGCATGTATCCGGCCGCGACAAGTCCGCGCTCGAGGCCACGATTGCGCCTTGGCGCGAGCATCACGGGCTGCACTGGCAGCACAGCGAGCCGTCGCTTGAGGATGTATTCATCGATATGATGAACCGCTCGACGGATAATTTCCAATGAGCGTGGCCGACAGCAGCGAAGTCGTCGTCGCCGCCGGCAACGAGGAACGGCCGTTTGGCTTTTGGCGGCGCACCTGGGCGATGGTGGTCAAGGAATTCATCCAGCTGCGTCGCGACCGCGTTTCGTTCGCGATGATCGTGATGATCCCGGTGATGCAGCTGTTGCTGTTCGGCTACGCCATCAACACCACGCCGCGCAATTTGCCGACCGCGGTGCTGTTGCAGGAGGACAGCGACCTCGCCCGTTCGATCCTGAAGGCGCTGCAGAACACCGCCTATTTCCACTTCACCCGCGAGGTGCACGATGTCGCCGAGTTCGACGAGCTGCTGCTGTCGGGCAAGGTGCTGTTCGGCGTCGAAATTCCGCGCGGCTTCGAGCGCGCGGTGCGGCGCGGCGACGATCCGGCGCTACTGGTCGCGGCCGACGCCACCGATCCGATCGCGGCCAGCTCAGCCCTGTCAGCGCTCGGGATCCTGGTGCAGACTGCGCTGCAGCATGATCTTTATACCGGCGATCCGCCGCAGATGCCGTTCGAGATCCGTATCCACGCGCGTTACAACCCGGCAGCGTCGTCGCGGCTCAACATCGTGCCTGGCCTGGTCGGCACCATCCTGACCATGACGATGCTGATCTTCACCGCGCTGTCGGTGACGCGCGAGATCGAGCGCGGCACCATGGAAAGCCTGCTGTCGATGCCGATCAAGCCGGTCGAGATCATGCTCGGCAAGATCCTGCCCTATGTGCTGGTCGGTTTCGTCCAGGCCACGCTGATCATCAGCATCGGCGTCTTCCTGTTCGGCGTGCCGTTGCTCGGCAGCCTATTGATGCTGGCCTTGCTCTCGACCCTGTTCATCACCTCCAATCTGTCGATCGGTTATACGTTCTCGACCATCGTGCAGAACCAGCTGCAGGCGATGCAGCTGTCGATGATGTTCTTCCTGCCGAGCATCCTGTTGTCGGGTTTCATGTTTCCGTTCATGGGCATGCCGGTATGGGCGCAATATGTCGGCGAATGCCTGCCGTTGACGCATTACCTGCGCATCGTCCGCGCCATCATGCTGAAGGGCGCGACGCTGCCCAACCTGGAATATGATACGGTCGCGCTCGCAGCGCTGATGCTGTTCGCCATGACCGTCGCGGTCACACGCTTCCGTCGCACCCTCGATTGAAGCAGAATGGGAGCGTTCCAGGGGTGCCATGGGAGCGCAGGGGGTGGCAATGCAGCGGTTTTGGCGCGATTGGGCACGCAGACCGCGCTCGGCGATGCCGGTGGAGGTCGAACACGCGCTCACGAAAGAGGTGATGCGGACCGAATTGCTGCGGGTCAAGACCCTGATCGGCACCACCGCGCTGTTGATCGCGGTGATCCTGATCTTCCACTGGCTCGATCCTGACGACGTCGACAGGATCTGGCGCGGCCGGCTGCCGCCAAATTACGTCTATCTGGTTCTGGGCCTGTTCATCCTGTTCGAGCTTTGGGTGCATGCGGTGATCCGTCATCACCTAGGCCTGCCGCATCATGACGTGCCGCGGATCAGGCGCTATCTCAGTGCGCTGATCGAGACCACGATGCCGACGGTTGCCTTGGCGCTGCATATCGAAACCATGGGGCCGGAGCGGGCGCTGGGCTTCGTGGCGCCGCTGACCTACTTCATCTTCATCATTCTTTCGACGTTGCGGTTGGATTTCTGGCTCTCGACGTTCACGGGAACGGTCTCGGCCGCGCAGCTATTCGCGATGGCGATGCTCGATCGTCCGGCGGGATTCCCTGAACCCGAACCTGGTATCTTCTATCACGCGGCGCGCAGCATCATCATCCTGATCTGCGGGATCCTGGCCGGCGCCGTCGGCGCGCAACTGCGCCGCCAGTTTACCGCCAGCATCATGGCGGCGACCGCGCGCGACCGCATCACCAACCTGTTCGGCCAGCACGTGTCGCCGGCGGTGGTCGAGCAGCTGCTGTTCGAGGGGGCCGGCGCCTCCAGCACGATCAGGCGGGTCGCGGTGATGTTCGTCGATTTTCGCGGTTTTACCGCGGCGGCCCGCTCGCGCACGCCGCAGCAGGTGGTCGACCGGCTCGACCGCGCCTTCGCCGTGCTGGTCGATATCCTCGACCGCCATGGCGGCATCGTGAACAAGTTTCTCGGCGATGGCTTTCTGGCGCTGTTCGGGGCGCCGCTCGAAGCGCCGGAGGCCGCGCATAAGGCGGTCGCTGCCGCGCGCGACATGCTGGCGGCGATGGACCTGATCAATGAGGCATCGAACTGGCCATTGCGTATCGGCATCGGAATTCATTTCGGCGAAGTGGTCGCCGGCAACATCGGCTCGCCGCGGCGCAAGGAATACACCGTGATCGGCGATACCGTGAATTTCGCTTCCCGGCTTGAAGCGCTCAACAAGGAATTCGGGTCGCAGCTATTGATATCGGCGGAGGTTCGTGCCGCCCTCGGGCAGGACGGCGGCGACGCGGTACCGCTTGGCGAAGTCGCGATACGCGGATATGACCGGCCGATGACGGTGTGGCAGTTGGGGTAGAGGGAGGCATCAGGTGCAGCGCCGCTATATCACGGTCGACGTGTTCACCGACCGCGCTTTCGGCGGCAACCAGCTCGCCGTCGTGCTGGATGCGGAGGGGCTTTCGACCGCGCAGATGCAGGCCATTGCGACCGAGTTCAACTATTCCGAAACGACCTTTGTGCTGCCGCCGCGCGATGGCGCCCATGATGCGCAAGTGCGCATCTTTACGCCACGGCAGGAGCTGCCGTTCGCCGGTCATCCCAACGTCGGCACCGCCTTCGTGCTGGCGACGCAGGCCGAGGTCGCGCCGGCGCAGCTGAGGTTCGAGGAGACCGCGGGAATTGTGCCGCTCGAGATCCAGATCGAGGCCGGCAGGGTCATTGGCGCCGAACTCACCGCGCCGCGGCCGCTGCGCCGGCTGACGACATTTGGCGCTGAGCCGGTGGCGGCATGTCTTTCCCTGTCGCCGGCCGATCTGCGGCTTGACCGGCAAATGCCCCAAATTGTCACGGTCGGCACCTCGTTTCTGGTAGCCGAGGTGGCGTCGCGCGAGGCGCTGCGCCAGGCGACGCCGGATGCCGCGGGATTTGCGAGGGTGTTTCCCTGCGACCAGGCCTTCGCGATTCATTTCTACACACGTGACGTGCCGCCGGTCGAACAGCCCTGCGACCTGCAGGCGCGGATGTTCTTTCCAGGTGCGAGCGGCCTGATCGAGGACCCCGCCACCGGCAGCGCCACCGTTGCCGCCGCGGCGCTGCTCGCCGACCTCTCAAGCGAGCGCGACGGCGAGTTCAAGCTGCGGATCGGGCAGGGGGTCGACATGGGGCGGCCAAGCCTGCTCAAGACCCGCGCCGTCAAACGCGGCGGCGCCGTCGTTTCAGCCCATGTCGGCGGCGCTTGTGTGCAGATGATGGAAGGCACGTTTGAGCTCGCGGGCGAGGGGTAAGGGGGCGGTTGCCTCTCGCTCAGCCGTCATCGCCAGGTCAAGCCAAGTCAAACCGGGCGATCACGGCTTGCGGATGGATGTTGCTCCGCTCACGCTCGTTCTCAAACCTGCTTGGCGACCAGATTTTCCACCTTCGTCCCGTCACGCTTCTCGATGATCTCGGCGATCCACTGCCGGTGGCAATGGCGGTGATCGCGCTCGTAGCAGAGAATGCAGACCGGGCCGGATTTTGTCACCAGCGCCGACAATTCGTCGAGTTCTTCCCTGGCCTGCGCCGTCTTCAGATGTTTGGCGTAAATCTGGTGCAGCACGTCGAACCGGCCGCCGCGTGCGGCCTCGCGGCCCTCTTTCGGGGTGCCAAGCCCACGCAGATGCAGATAGGAAATGCCGCGCGCATCGAGCCCGGCCCGGAGCTGGTTCTTCGAGAAACCGGGCCGGCGCGAGGCCGCGACCGCGCGGACGTCAACCAACAGCTTGACGCCGGCGTTCTCCAACTCGTCGAGCACGGATTGGGCGGGCGTCTGTTCATACCCGATGGTGAAGAGCTTTTTGGCTTTGGCCACGGTCTGCCCGATCACTTGACGCGCGCGATCAATTCCATGGCGCCGGCCGGCGCCCGCACCTTGCCCTCGTGGATCACATAGGCAAAGACATCGCGTGGCGTTTTCTTCGCTCCGGCCGGATCGACACGCGGCAGGTCCTCGGGCTCGCCGCCGCCGGCCCACGTCTTGAGCCTGTTCGCCCAGGCATCGAGTTGCTTCGGCGGATAGCAGGTCTTGATCTCGTCATTGCCTTTCTGCAGCCGTGCATAGATGAAATCGCCGGTCACATCCGATATTGCGGGGTAACTGGCGTGTTCGGCGAACACGACGGGCGTGGCGAATTCCCGCAATAGCGCGATGAACTCAGGCACGCGGAAGCTGGCATGCCGGACCTCGACCACGTGGCGCAGGGTGCGGCCGTCGAGCTGGCGCGGCAGCAATTCCAGGAACTTGCCGAAATCGGCGCCGTCGAATTTCTTGGTCGGCGCGAATTGCCAGAGCACCGGACCGAGGCGGTCGCCGAGTTCGAGCACCCCGGTGCCATAGAAGCGCTTGACGGAATCGCCGGCCTCCGCCAGCACGCGGCGGTTGGTGGCAAAGCGCGGCCCCTTCAGCGAGAACACAAAGCCGTCCGGCACCTCGCGCGCCCATTTGCGGAAGCTTTCCGGCTTCTGTGAGCCGTAATAGGTGCCGTTGATCTCGATCGATGTCAGTTTGGACGCCGCGTATTCGAGCTCTTTGGCCTGCGTCAGCTTTTCCGGGTAAAATACCCCGCGCCACGGCGCAAAGGTCCAGCCGCCGACGCCGATATAGATCTGGCCCGCACTCTTGGGACTGCGATGCGAAGTTGGGGCCACTCGCCATTCTCTCTCGGGTGGGGATATCGCAGACTAGAGCCCTCGGTTGGCTGCCGCAAGCCGGGCCGCTCGCGCGCGAAAGCAGGGTTCAATACCACATGCTTTGGGGGCTCTCGGCCAAAGAAAAAAGCTCCGGATAACCGGAGCCTCAGCTTTCCATACCGCCCGCCATGGGGGCAGCTGCCTTGCGTCGCGCCGCGCCAGTTAGCGCGCGGCGTGGGTCGCCTGAACCACCAGGCCCACCAGAGGCTTGAAGCTCTGGCTGGCGAGCTCGCGGTAGATTTCGCAAATCCTCTGCGACTCCGAAAGGAAGGTCTCGTAAGCCTGGGTCGCAAAGGCGGCCTGCAACTCCATCGCCTCGTTAAGCGACCGCACGCCTTTGAGCCGCTCGACAAAGGACGTGGTGTACTCGCACGATTTCCTGGCGTAGTCGCCGTAGGCATCGGCGATGCTGCGAAGGCTGATCGAGACGGCGTCCGCCGGCTCGGCCGCGCCGGTCGAGAAGGTAACCGTGAGCGCCGCGGCGTCGGCCGAGACGGTGTTCGCCGGCGCGATCGCGTCGGTCGCGACGAGGCTGGCGGGTGTCGCCGCTTCGATCGCAAGGCTCTCCACCGGCTCGACCTCGTCGACCGCAGGGATGTCGGCTTTCGCGATGGTGGCATCGATCAGCTGTTTGGCGTTCTGCTGCAGATCCGGCGCATGATCCGGCTTCGGGCCCTGCTGCTGCGCGGGTTTCCGGCTCCGCTCCCCCTTGCCCTTGCGCTGGCTGCGCTTGCCGGAAGGCTTGTTCTGGTCGCTGTTCGACATTGCCCAATCTCCAATTTCAACCCAAAGTTCAGCCATCGGCCATGTTTGCGCTCTAATCGCGGTAACCGCTTGTTCCTGAGGCGGCGCTGATGTGTCGACATTTGGAACTTCGACGTCCCGCTGAGGCGGCCGCGCTAAAACACCTTGGATTGATTTTGGTTAACGACACCCTATGCGCGGCCTCCACGGGTCAGCACAAGCCCGGTTACGCAACCGCGGCGTCCGGGTTAGGATGGCCCAAAAAGGGAGAACAGGATGCGACGATTAATTTTGGCCGTGGTGGCGCTGAACGCATCTGCGGCGTTGGCCGATGAACTCGACGACGCCCACCGCCAGGCGCTGGCGGGGCGCGACAGCTACTGGAATTGCCTCGCCCGGGAATATTCGCGCGACAGCAACAAGGGCATGTCGGGGGAAGAATTCACGGCGCTGATCGCCGGCGCATGTCCTTCGGAGCGGCAGAATCTGAGGGTTTCGCTGGTGAGCTACCTGTCGATGCAACACCCCCTCGATGTCGATGCGGGGGACCCTATTGCCACCGCCAACAGGGCCATCGCATCGGCGCAAAAGGATGTCGTGACCGCCTTCGTCAGGCATAAAGCAGTATCGAAATAGCCTGTACCAAGCTCTCGATACGGCACCCGGGGGCGGATAATATTGCCGTGCTGCGGCTGGAACGATTCTTCAAGGGCTCGAATTATTTCAGAGGGTCGCGAATGGAAGCGCGGCCTGCACGGCCCCGCCGCCAATCCCTCCAAGCCCCCGCCGGCGGGGCTGTGCTCTTGCATCGATCCGGCGCCAAGCCGCTCCTGCTAAAGTGATGATCCGGGGCCGGTTGTTGACCGCAACAAAAAGCGATCGCGCCTATTGTTGAGGCTGGAGGCAACGCAGATTGCCTCTTGGTCGAAGGGTTGCATGCATGATGCCGGAACTGCAACATCTTGAGCTTTCCCTGGTGTGCCAGCTCTCGAAGTTGACGCCCAACATTCTTTGGAGCGTCGGGAGTTCGCTCCATAACCAGTACCTGCAGATCGGGACGGGCAATCCCGCCATGATGTTGGCAAGGCTTTCGCTCAATTCTGTGCGCGATCGTCATGAAATCGAAATAAGCAAGCCGAGCTGCTGAGCGCCTCTGATGCACGGATTGGTTTGACCTTCGGAGGGCCAATGAAGGCAACCGTGTGGAGAAAGCGAGGCTAAACCGGAGCGGCATCAGCAGCCCGCGCGTCCCGTCGCCGCGGCGCGGTCGGGGCCCTCCAAAAACTTCTGGCAATTAAGCATGGGCTGATTAAGCTCTTTCTACCCGTAGACCTCTTCGCTAGGTTTGGATGTTTCGCGTATCAGCTTGAGAAGCGATCAGGGAAAATGGCCATGAATTCGCAATCGGTAGCAGGCATCCTCGGTGCCATTGTTGCGTCAGTCGTGCTGGTGATCGCAATCGCCTATGGCCCGATCGGTCAAATTGGAAAGCCGCAGAAACAGATACGCAGGACGGAGCAGCCAGCGCAGACGGTCGCGGCACCGCCGGTCAGGGGACCGGTGGTCCGAGAGGTGCCGCAGTAAGAAAGAGATGCTTCCCCCTTGCGGAAGGCTGTAATCCTCCTTATCTAGCTTTCAACGGCGACGTCGATGCTTAATAGCTCCGGCGCTGGTACGACCACTGAATAGCTCGGCTGCGCCGGATGTACGCGCGCCCTCTGTTCGTGGTCGTTTGCATGTTGGGGCTATTTTCCTCTTCGTTTCCGGCTTTGAGCCCACGTCGTGCCTCCCGGGCCGCCGGAAGTCCGCCTTGGCATGCGTGGGGCCTCTCGGATATACGCTGGCGGCATGAACGAAGCCATCAGACCGAGGACCGAAAACCCGACGCAATCAGCTTGTTTGCCTCAGCTTTCGGTCATCGTCCCCACCTTCAATGAGCGCGACAACATCCACCCGCTGTTCCGGCGGCTGGAGACCGCGCTCGCCGGTGTCGGCTTCGAGGTGGTATTCGTTGATGACAATTCCCCTGACGGCACCTGGGAGGTGGTCCGTGGCCTCGCTTGCGGCGATTCCCGCGTCCGCTGCATCAGGCGGGTCGGGCGCCGCGGACTGTCCGGCGCCTGTATCGAGGGTATTCTGGCGTGCAGCGCCCCCTGCGCCGCGGTGATCGACGCTGATCTGCAGCATGACGAGACCCAGTTGCCCAAGATGCTGGCGCTGCTGCAAGGCGGCGAAGCCGACCTTGTGGTCGGCAGCCGCTATGTCGCGGGCGGCAGCGCCGACAGTTTCAACCGGCAGCGGGCCGGTGCCAGCGCGCTCGCGACCGAGGTTGCCAAGCGCGTGCTGCGGGTCGAAATCAAAGATCCGATGAGCGGCTTCTTCATGATCCGCCGCGACCCCTTCGAACGACTGGCTCCGCAGCTTTCCACCCAGGGCTTCAAGATCCTGCTCGATATCGTCGTCACGGCGCGCGGCGAACTGCGTACCCGGGAGATACCCTACGCCTTCGGCTCGCGGCTGCATGGCGAGAGCAAACTGGATTCGATGGTGGCGCTGGATTTCTTGGGGCTGGTGTTGGCAAAGCTGACCCATGACGCGGTCTCGTTGCGCTTCCTTTTGTTTGCCATGGTTGGATCGATCGGCCTGGTGGTGCATTTCGCCGCGCTCTACGTCACGCTCGAGGTTTTCCGTTGGCCGTTTCCGCAAGCCCAGGCCTTTGGCGCGCTGTCGGCCATGACCAGCAACTTCCTGCTCAACAATTTTCTCACCTATCGCGACCAGCGCCTGAAAGGTCGTTCCATCCTGCGCGGCCTGTTGCTGTTTTACCTCGTGTGCAGCGTCGGCCTATTGGCCAATGTCGGCGTTGCCGCATCGGTCTTTGACAAGCAGCCGATCTGGTGGCTGGCAGGCGCCGCCGGCGCGCTGATGGGCGTGGTATGGAACTACGCGATGTCCGGACTGTTCGTCTGGCGCAGGCGATGAATCGGCGATCAAGTCCGGGCGATGCATGGCTCGCCCGCAACACGGCCCTGACTGTTCTGGCGCTGGTGGCATTGCGGCTGATGGCCGCGGCCTTGACACCGCTGACGTTCGACGAGGCCTATTACTGGATGTGGTCGAAGCATCTGGCGGGCGGCTACTACGACCACCCGCCGATGGTTGCGATCCTGATCCGGCTCGGCACCATGATCGCTGGCGATAGCGAGCTTGGCGTGCGGCTGGTGTCGATCCTGCTGGCGCTGCCGATGAGTCTTGCGGTCTATCGCACCGCCGAGATCCTGTTTGGGGGCGCGCAGGTGGCGGCCACCGCGACCATCCTGCTCAATGCGACGCTGATGGCGGCGGTCGGCACCCTGATTGTCACGCCCGACGCACCACTGCTGGTGGCATCGAGTTTCGTAATCTTTTGTCTGGCCAAGCTGCTGCAGACCGGGCGTGGTCCATGGTGGCTTGCGGTCGGCGCCGCGGTCGGCACGGCATTGCTGTCGAAATACACGGCATTGTTCTTCGGGCCGGCCATTCTGATCTGGCTGATCAGCGTCCCAAAGCTGCGGCGCTGGCTGATCTCGCCCTGGCCCTATCTCGGCGGAGGGGTTGCCTTGGCGATCTTCTCACCTGTCATTTGGTGGAACGCCGATCACCAGTGGGTCTCCTTCATCAAGCAGATGGGCCGCGCCCGGATCGAGGATTTCAGGCTGGCCTTCATCGGCGAACTGATTCCAAGCCAGATCGCCTTCGCAACCCCGTTGGTATGGATTCTCGGCGCCATGGGCCTTTACGCGCTGTTGGCGCGCAAGCCCGGCAGCTGGGCCGCGCGGGCGCTGATCAATGCGACCTATTGGACCATCACGCTGTATTTCATCTGGCATTCGCTGCACGCCCGGGTCGAGGCGAACTGGTTCGCGCCGGTCTATCCGGCGTTTTCGATCGCAGCCGCAGTTGCCGCCCACCAGACGCATTGGCAGGCGCGGGCGCAAGCGGTCGCTGATTTCTGCCTGCGCTGGGCATCTCCGGTTGGGATCGTGATGTTTGCGGCACTGATCGTGCAGGCCGATACCGGGGTTCTTTCGGGTTATCGCCGCGACGCCACCGTGCGCAGCGTCGGCGTCGGCTGGCGCCAATTGGCGAGCCAGATCGAAGCCGTTCGACAGCGCGTGGGCGCGGGCTGCGTACTGGCGCCGGATTACGGTACCACCGGCTGGCTTGCTTTCTATTTGCCCCGGGGTAGCTGCGTGCTGCAACCGACCCAGCGCATCCGCTGGGTCAACATGCCGGCGCCGGATCCGGCGCTGCTGAAGGGAAAGCTGTTGTATGTCGATGAGGCACGGCCCTTCGGCCAGCCCTATCTGCAAGCCAGGTTTGCAGTGGTCGAGCAGGTCGCGGAACTCGAGCGCAAGCGCGGTCCGCTGACGATCGAAACCTACGCGATCGACCTGCTGGACGGAGTAAAGGGCGAGGTGCTCGACCGCTCGCCGCCGCCGGAACTGGAGTAGGGCGGCCAAGATGGCAGGGAACCCGCTGGCATCGAACCTGAAATAGTGAAGGCCGGGCGGGGAACCCGGGGGTTCTCACGGACCGGAATGCTACGGGACCGCTGCCGGTTTGTTAACCATATTGCATATCCCGGATACTTAATCCGCATTTAACTAAAACTCGCCTTAATAGTGCTGCTCGTTTCTGCAACATGCAGCCGAATCCTCCGCGGATCATCCCGGGAAGATTCGCGTTCGACGTGCGGTTGGAAACCGACGAGCGAATGCTGCTTGGTTGGGGAAAAGGTGGAGCCAGTGCGGATGGGGGGCGGATGAGTACGGGTATGCTTGCGTCCTCCGATGTCGCGGCACCCAAGCCCGGAAGATCACCCGGGAAAGCGGTTGCTATTCCATTTTTGGGAAGCGCGGCGGTCGCCTGCCTGGCCTTGGGCTGCGCCTGGACGGTGTACGCCAATATCTTCGCCGCCGGCATCTATCCGCGCCTCGACAGCGCCAGCTTTGATGCACCCGTCGTTAGACAGGCGCAGGTGGTCGTCGCCAAGCGCGCCGCCCCGCCCGCCGACCGTCTGGCGGCGGCGTTGAACGATCTGGCGTCGCGGATGGCAGCGCCCGCGACCGTTCGATCGGGGCCGCCACCTTCGTTCGATGATCGTTTCGCCGCCTCCGAGCCGCAGGGCGTAGCGCCACAGCCCGTTGAAGTCACGCGGCAGGCGCAGGCGCCAAGACAGGCGGCAGCACCAAGGCAGACAGAAGCGCCAAGGGTGGCTGAAGCATCGAAAGAGACTGCGCCGCAACCCGCCCGCGTGGCCGCGCTAGCGCCTGCACCGGGGCCGCGTCCGGCCGAGGCGGCGCCCCCCAAGGGCGCGGCGGCTTCGATCCGCGATATGGCGCGGCGCGCCAAAGCGGCCGTGATGTCGATCGCAGACGCCGACAAGCCCTCGGTCTTTGAAAAGCTGTGGGGCAAGCCGCCATCCCGGGGATCGATGCTCGCCTTTGCATCGGCCGACGCCAACATCACGGGCTCGCTCGGATCAAGCCAGAATCCCGCGCTGGGCGGCAACGAGCCGCGCTACGATCGCTCGACCGCGGTCTACGATATCTCGGCCCATACGGTCTATCTGCCCGACGGTACCAAGCTGGAAGCGCATTCCGGCCTCGGCAACAAGCTGGATGATCCAAGCTCCGCCAACATCAGGATGCGCGGCGTGACCCCGCCCCATCTCTATGAATTGACGCAACGCGAGGCCTTGTTTCACGGCGTGCCGGCGCTGCGGCTCAACCCGGTCGGCGGCGATGATGCGATCTATGGCCGCTCTGGTCTGCTCGCCCACACCTTCATGCTCGGCCCCAACGGCGATTCCAACGGCTGCGTCTCGTTCCGCGACTACAACGCCTTCCTCAACGCCTTCCGCAACCAGGGCATCAAGCGCCTCGCGGTGGTGGCCCGGATCGACTGAGGCGGGCGTCATGCCGCCGTACGCGGCACGATCTTCTTATAGCTATGGTCCTTCTCCGCTTTGGAGATGTCATAGGCCGCTTGCAGATTCAGCCAGAAGCGCGGATCCGTGCAGAAATACCGTCCCAGCCGGATCGCAGTATCCGCGGTCACGTCGCGCTGACCGCGGAAATTTCTGTCAGGCGATTGGCCGGCACGCCGAGTTCCGTGGCCAATGCGCGTGCTGACAGGCCGAGCGGCACCAGATATTCCTCCCGCAACACCTCTCCGGGATGAGTCCGTAAGCGTGTCATCGTGACCTCTTCAATCATAGTCCGCGATCTCGACTGCCTCCGGACCGTCAGGGGTCCAGTGTAAACAGACGCGTCACTGCCGGTTGATGCGAATAGAGTGCTGTCCGCGCCGATCGCCTTCGTTGGCGTGGCTGCCGCCTGGGCAAGACCGCTTACGGAGTTTCGGCCAATCGGAGACGACCTGATTGGCTGTATGGATTGGCCATGGGTAGCTTCGTTACCTAGCATGGGCTACATTTCCAGGACATCGATGTAGCGGCCTTAGGCATCGGCTCAACCATGTCGCAGCCCGATCTCCAACCGACCCTGACCGGTCCCACCGTCATCATCAGGCCGGTGACGTCGGATGACTGGGTGGAGCTGTTCGAGGCGGGCTCCGACCCGGAAATCTGGAAGGTGCATCCAGCGTCCAATCGCTACACCGAGCCGGCCTTCCGGCAGTATTTCGAGGGCGCGGTTCAGTCGAGAATGGGTTTTGTGTTCGTCGAGCGGTCGAGCGGCCGGCTGATCGGCTCCAGCCGCTATTTCGGCTATGACCCCGTGCGCAGCGAAATCGAGATCGGCTGGACGTTTATCGTTCGCAAGCACTGGGGCGGAGCAACCAATCGCGAGACCAAGCGCCTGATGCTCGATCACGCCTTCACTTTCGTCGATACCGTGATCTTCTGGGTCGGCGAGCACAACTGGCGCTCGCAGGGCGCGATGACGAAGATCGGCGGCGTCAGGCGCGAGGGGCTTTTCACCCGGGAGGCGACCGGTCCGGTGCCGCACGTGATTTTTGAAATTTGCAAGAACAGGTATCAGCATGGTGGCCGGGCTCTCGTTACCTGAGGCATGCCGGCAACGGATATTGCCACGGAAATCAAACCGTCGCTTCGATCGACAAAAAACCCCGGCATTGCTGCCGGGGTTTTGACTCGTTGAATGATCGCCTGAGCGAGCCGGATCAGAAATCCATCCCGCCCATGCCGCCGCCCGGAGGCATGCCACCGCCGCCGGCGCCGGCGTTCTTCTTCGGCAGCTCGGCCACCATGGCTTCGGTGGTGATCAAAAGCGCCGCGACCGAGGCCGCGTTCTGGATTGCCACCCGGACCACCTTGGTCGGGTCGATAATGCCCTTGGTGATCAGGTTGCCGTATTCGCCGGTCTGCGAGTCGAAGCCGTAGGCGTACTGATCCTTTTCCAGGATCTTGCCGACGATGACCGAACCGTCCTCGCCCGCGTTGATCGCGATCTGGCGAGCCGGCCAGGACAGTGCCTTGCGGACGATCTCGACGCCGGTCTTCTGGTCGTCGTTCTTGGTGCGCAGGCCCTTGAGGTGCTCGGAGGCACGCAGCAGAGCGACGCCGCCGCCCGGCACGATGCCTTCTTCCACCGCCGCGCGAGTCGCATGCATCGCGTCATCCACGCGATCCTTGCGCTCCTTGACCTCGACTTCGGTCGCGCCGCCGACGCGGATCACCGCGACGCCGCCGGCGAGCTTGGCCAGACGCTCCTGCAGCTTCTCACGGTCGTAGTCCGAGGTGGTTTCCTCGATCTGCGCCTTGATCTGCGCCACCCGCGCCTCGATGTCGGCCTTCTTGCCGGCGCCGTTGACGATGGTGGTGTTTTCCTTGTCGATCATCACCTTCTTGGCGCGGCCGAGCATGGCCAGCGTGACGTTCTCGAGCTTGATGCCGAGATCTTCCGAGATCGCCTGGCCGCCGGTCAGGATCGCGATGTCCTGCAGCATGGCCTTGCGACGATCGCCGAAGCCCGGCGCCTTGACGGCGGCGACCTTCAGACCGCCGCGCAGGCGGTTGACGACGAGGGTAGCCAGCGCCTCGCCTTCGACGTCCTCGGCGACGATCACCAGCGGCTTGCCGGTCTGCACCACGGCCTCGAGCAGCGGCAAGAGTTCGTTCAGCGAGGAGAGCTTCTTCTCGTTGATCAGGATGTAGGCATCCTCCATCTCAACGCGCATCTTGTCGGCGTTGGTGACGAAGTAGGGCGAGATGTAGCCGCGGTCGAACTGCATGCCTTCGACGACGTCGAGTTCGGTTTCCAGCGACTTGGCCTCTTCAACCGTGATGACGCCCTCGTTGCCGACCTTCTTCATGGCGTCGGCGAGGAACTTGCCGATTTCGGCGTCGCCGTTGGAGGAGATGGTGCCGACCTGGGCGATTTCCTCGTTCGAGGTGACCTTCTTGGAGTTCTTGACGAGGTCGGCTACCACGGCTTCCACCGCCAGGTCGATACCGCGCTTCAGATCCATCGGGTTCATGCCGGCGGCAACCGACTTGGCGCCTTCGCGGACGATCGCCGCAGCCAGCACTGTCGCGGTGGTGGTTCCGTCGCCGGCCGCATCGGCCGACTTGGAGGCGACTTCGCGCACCATCTGGGCGCCCATGTTCTCGAACTTGTCGTCGAGCTCGATCTCCTTGGCGACGGTGACGCCGTCCTTGGTGATGCGGGGCGCGCCGAACGACTTGTCGAGCACGACATTGCGGCCCTTGGGACCGAGCGTCACCTTGACGGCGTTAGCGAGGATGTCGACGCCGCGCAGCATGCGGTCGCGGGCATCGACGCCGAATTTGACATCTTTAGCTGACATAGATTTCTCCGTTGGAACCTTGAATGCTGATCCCCGGCAGCCCGCTCATCGGCGGGCCTGTCGAAGGATCAGAGGGGTTGAGCGTGTGGCCTCATCCTTCGAGAGGACGGCTTGAGCCGGCCCCTCAGGATGAGGAGCGGGCTTAAGCGGCCTTTTTCTTGGAGGCGGGAACGTCGGTGATGACGCCCATGATGTCGCTCTCCTTCATGATCAGCAGTTCCTGGCCGTCGATCTTGACCTCGGTGCCCGACCATTTGCCGAACAGCACGCGGTCGCCGACCTTGAGGTCGATCGGGATCAGCTTGCCGGCTTCGTCCCGGCCGCCCGGTCCGACCGCGGTGATTTCGCCCTGCGAGGGCTTTTCCTTGGCACTATCCGGAATGATGATGCCGCCAGCTGTCTTTTCCTCGGCGTCGATGCGCTTGACCACAACGCGGTCGTGAAGCGGACGGAAGTTCATGCAGTCCTCCTAAGTTTCTGAAGATGTTGTCAAGTTTCTGAAAATTGGCACTCCCCGCCGGCGAGTGCCAGCTCGGGTGAAGTGCACATAAGGCAGGTTGCTATCGGGGGCAAGAGGCTTCTAGCAGAAAAATTGGCACTCAACGATCACGTTTGCCAACTTCGTTCATCATTCTTAATCGTTGGCTCAAGCGCGGGATTGGCTGCCGGACCCCGTATTAGCACGTGCGGTAAGCTGCTGCTAACGCGATAATTTTCAACAAATCATTAAACATTTGGGCTTGTGATGGGTTGGTATCGTGCGTCACATTTCTCTCATGTGAGCGCATCTCCACCGGGTGGCTTTCGCGGGCGGCGGCCTCTTCGGAATATGCGCTCCAGCAATGGAGGTAAGCATGGTCTCACGGGTTGGGGTTGTTTCCGAGGATTTCCGGAAGCAGGTTCTGGGTTATGGGCTGACGACGGCGCAGATTCTTTATCGCATGCCGGACCATCCCTCGCTACTGCAGACCTACGTCTGGCAGAATTATGATCTTTTCCCCAATTTCCCGGCGCTCAAGGGCTTTCTCTCGTTCTGGCAGGAGAAGCTCGAAGGCCCGCTTTTTGCGGTCACGGTAGCGCATTCCAAGCTGATCAAGCCCGCCGAACTGCGCGCCGTTGATGGCGTATTCAGGCTGCATTGAACGGGGTTTGAGTCGCTGGTGGACGAAGGCGCTCCGGCGCCGTGCTGACCACCGGCAACGAGCAACCGCCTCCGCAGCCGCATCGGGGTGTGCTCGCTCTCGCGCAGCCACCCATAGGCTGGCGATCCGTGCTAGGATTCTCCCGCAAACTTCAAAGGGAGGACCTCGATGGCCAAGCAGAAGCCGAAATCGCGGGCTGCGGCTGGTACCGCCGCGCAGAAAAAATCACCGGCGCGCAAGGGCGCTCCCGGAAAGTCCGTGGCGAAATCCAGCGCCCGAAAGAAGCTCAAGGCCAAGGCGCGGGCGCTGCCGGCTGCGAAACGCGCCCGCCCCAAACAGCGCATCGCGATCAGTCATCACCGAGATGAGGACTTCAAGGCCGATGGGTTGCGTACCTACGCACGATACCGCGATCTCGGCATCGCCGACGCCTCAGGCGGCGTGGCGCGCGCGCATGTGATCCGGCTGATCGGGCCGTGCGATCCGGCGGAGGTCTCCAAGCTGCACTTCCATGAGGTCGACTTCCAGATGGTCTATGTGCTCAAAGGCTGGGTCAAGACCTACCTGGAAGGGCAGGGTGAAACCCTGATGCAAGAGGGCAGCGCCTGGACCCAGCCGCCGCGGATCAAGCACCTGATCATGGATTATTCCGATGACGTCGAATTGCTGGAGGTGATCCTGCCCGCGGAGTTCAAGACCGTCGAACTCGCGATATGATGGGCGGGTCGCTTGCCGGGCGTTCGATACCACCTCGCCCCCGCTTGCGGGAGAGGTCGGATTGCGCTCGGCGATGCGAAGCATTGTCCGGTGCAATCCGGGTGAGGGGCTCTCTTTGCGAGTCGAACTCGTGGAGAGAGCCCCTCACCCCAACCCTCTCGCGATAGTCGCGGGGAGAGGGAGCGCGCTATGATCAGAACTTTGGAACGCTGATCGAGTGAGGCGCGCGTATCGCGAAGATATCGACTGGTTGCGCGCCATCGCCGTGCTGGCGGTGGTCGCATTCCATTTCGAGGTGCCGGGTGTGTTCGGCGGCTTCGTCGGGGTCGATATTTTCTTCGTGATCTCGGGCTATCTGATCACCGGGATCATCGCGACCGAACTGCAAGGCGACGGGTTTTCCTTTACGGGGTTCTACGAGCGAAGGCTACGGCGGCTGTTGCCGGCTCTCTATGTCATGGTGGTGCTGACGGCGCTGCCGTCGTTCTACTTTCTCCTGACCTCCGAGCGGCTCGAACTGTTCCGCGCGGTCGCCGCGGTAGCGACCTTCACCTCGAACTTCTTCTTCTGGTTCCAGGCCGGCTATTTCGACCACGCGGCGGTGGAAAAGCCGTTGCTGCACACCTGGTCGCTGGCGGTCGAGGAGCAGTTCTATGTGGCACTGCCGCTGCTGCTGTGGGCGCTGTCGCCGCTCTGGCGCGCTCGCCGCTGGGCGCTGCCGGTTGCGCTCGGCGCGCTGGCGCTGGCGTCGCTGGCGTTGTCCCTCTGGCTGATGCGCAGCGAGCGCTCTGCCAATGCCTTCTTCATGAGCCCGCCGCGGGCGTGGGAATTTCTGATCGGCGCACTGCTCGCGACGTCAGGCCTGCCGGCGCTCCGCGGCGCGCTGGCGCAAGGGACCGCGCGCGGCTTGGGTGTCGTGCTGATCGCGATTCCCGCGTTGTCGCTGCGCCAGGGGCCGGGATTTCCCGGCCTCAATGCGCTGGCGCCCTGCCTGGGTGCGGCGTTATTTCTGTGGAGCGGCATCGGCGTGCCGACGCAGCCGCGCAGCCGCACCTCGCCGCTTCGCCTGCTGCAGTTCTTCGGGCAGATCTCCTATTCGCTCTATCTCTGGCATTGGCCGCTGTTCACCTTCGCGCGGTTCTCCAGGAGTAACCTGTCGCTCGACGCCGTCGACAAGATCGCACTGTTCGCACTCACGGTTGCGATCTCCTATGTGTCTTGGAGATTTGTCGAGCAGCCGGTCCGCTTGAGGTCGGTGGCGCCAGGCCGCCGCGCGGCCTTCCGCGTCGCCGGCGCGGCCACGGCGGTGCTGCTGGGCCTCAGCGCGGGCGGCATCCTGCTCAGCCGCACGCCCACCGAGGCCGACCGCGCCGCACTGCGCCTGCAGGCCTATGATACCTATAATCCGGATGCCGCCTATCGCGCCGGCAGCTGCTTTTCGCCCGCCTCAGGCGTGTTCGGCGAGGCCTGCCTCGCACTCGCGCCCGACAAGCTCAATGTGCTCTTGTGGGGCGACAGCCTGGCCGCGCATTATTTCGAGGGCCTGAGCCAGGCGACCGATCCGCGCGAGGTCAACATCCTGCAGGCGACGCAGGCGGCCTGCATGCCGACCCTCAACGCGCCGGCCCAGGGCCTCGCCTCCTGCCGCAACTTCGCCGCGCAGATGGAATCGTTCTTTCGCGACCGCAAGCCCGACCTCGTGGTGCTCTCGGCCGACTGGCTGGAATATGCCCGTCCACCGCGATTCGAGGGCATGATCGCGGATCTCAGGCAGACCATCGCCGCACTTAATGGCCTCGGCCTTGCGGTGGTGGTGCTGGGTCCGGCGGTGCAGTTCCGGGGCCGGCTGCCGTCAATGCTGATGCGCGCGCAGCTGCGCCATGTCGAGGCGAGGCCAGAGGAGTTCGTATTGCCGGATATCTTCGCGCTGGATCAACGGATGCGCGCGGCGCTGCCGGCCCACGCACAGTTTTCCTACCTGTCGGTGGTCGATGCGGTCTGCCCGGCGCGGCAATGTCCGCTCACGGTCGATGGCGGCATTCCCTTGTCCTTCGATCACGCCCATCTCACCGCGGCAGGCTCGGTCTACGTGATGGCGAAGGTGGCGCCGCTGTTGAGCTTGAAGAAGGGTCCGTGATTCCGTCACGGGCACTTCAGCTCAATACGCCCACGATCGCACCCATCAGGCAGGTCGTGAGCGTGCCCGAGACGATCGATTTCAGTCCCAGCGCGTTGATCTCCTCGCGGCGCTCCGGCGCCATGGTGCCGAGGCCGCCGATCATGATGCCGAGGCTGCCGAAATTGGCAAAGCCGCACATGGCATAAAGCATGATCAGCCGGGAGCGCGGATCGAGCGCCTCTGGGCCGAGTTTCGAAAGGTCGACATAGGCGATCAGTTCGTTGAGCACGGTCTTGGTGCCCATCAGGGTGCCGGCGGTGACCGCCTGCGGCCAGGGCAGTCCCATCAGCCAGCACACCGGCGCCATGACGTAACCGAGCATCCGCTGCAGCGAGATGCTGGCGCCGCCGACCGCCGGCAGCAGACCGAGGATGGCATTGGCCAGATAGACCAGCGCCACCAGCACGATCAGCATCGCGACGATGTTGAGCAGCAGTTCGAGGCCCGCCACCGTGCCCATCACGATCGCATCCATGGTTGAGGCCGCCTTCAGCTCGGGGTCTTCCAGCGTCCCACCGGTCCTGATGCCCCTGGTTTCGGGCACCATGATCAGGCTGACCAGGATCGCCGCCGGCGCGCCCAGCACCGAGGCAATGACGAAATGTGCCGCCGCGTCCGGAATGAGCGGCGCCAAAAGCGTGGCGTAGAGCACGAGCACGGTGCCGGCGATGCCGGCCATGCCGCCGGTCATCACCAAAAACATCTCACTGCGCGACAGCTGCGCCAGATAGGGGCGGATGAACAGCGGGGCTTCCACCATGCCGAGAAAGATGTTGGCCGCGGTCGACAGCCCGACCGCGCCGCCGACCCCGAGCGTGCGCTCCAGCAACCAGGCCATGCCGCGCACCACCGGCGGCAGGATGCGCCAGTAGAACAACAGCGTGGTCAAGACGCTCATGACCAGGACGATCGGCAGCGCCTGGAAGGCCAGCACGAAATCGGCGCCGGGGACCTTCAGATCGAACGGCAGCCCGCCGCCGCCGAGATAGCCGAACACGAAGGAGGTGCCGGCCCGGGTGGCCGCGGCGATCGCGCCGACGGCATCATTGATGGCGCCGAAGCCGCGTGCGACCGGCGGCACCTTGATCAGGGCCACCGCGGTCAGGACCGTGACCAAAAGTCCGACTGCCGCCTGGCGCAACGACACCGCGCCGCGGTTTTCTCCGAACGCCCAGGCGATGGCAAGCAGCGCCAGAACGCCAAACGACGATTGCAATTGAAGCATGATTCTCTCAACGGGCTGTCCAACTATGGCAGCGGCAGGTTTCGTTGTGCAATGCCCCGGGGGTTGAAATGCAATGCCTCGCCCCGACGTTGAGTGTGCCAGCCTCGGTCAGCCCCGTTGATCCACCTTTCGCGCAGATCTCAGCCGGCTCCGGCTTTCTGCTCAAGCCTGATCGGCATGGTCCGGGCTGCGCCGGAAGCTGACATTTTCACCATCAGGTAGGCCGCGAACGCAGGCGCGATGAATCCCGGTCCGGGAATTTGCAAGTTGCCAAACACCAGTTGCAGCGCCGGCGTCCAGAAGACGAGCTGGGCCAGACGACGTCCGGGCGCGTCAAGCTGGCCGCCCGCCAGCAGCGCGACGGCCGCAAAGGTCAGCGGTAATAAATCGTAGGCGCCGAGATAAGGCGAGGTCGAGGCGCTGCAGGCAAAGAATAGGGCCTGCAACATCTGTGGATCGCGGCCGGCGCGATGGCGGAAGGCGGTGGCGACGGCAACCGCGGCGGCGATCGCGAAGGCGAGCTGCACCGTTTCGCCTAACCGGTTGCTGAGCAGGCCGCGGACATTCATGAAGACCGTGGGCTGAAAAGGCGCCGCGGTTCCGGCGGCATCGCCGAGCACCTCGCGCTGCAGCGGCAATGCCTTGGTGAGAAAATCGTGCCAGCTCTCCAACCCGCCGAGCGCGATGCTCGCGGCCGCAAGCGCCACGGCGGTGATCGCTGCCACGCCGAATACCCGCCAGCGCGCCGAGGCTACAAGCGTAATCGGAAACAACAGGCCGAGCTGAGGTTTGACCGTCAGGAGCCCGATCAGCACGCCGGCAATGATGGGCCGCCGGTCCAGGCTAGCAAAAATCGCCAGCAGCGCCGCGGTGGTCAGAAAGGAGCTCTGGCCCGAGATCAGGCAGAGCAGCGCGGCCGGCGACACCACTACGACCGCGAGAATGCGCCCACAGGCAAGCTGCGGCCTTGCCGCCAGGGTGAATGCGAGCGCACCGACCGAAAACCAGACCAGCAAAGCGGGCCAATAGCCGAGCAGGCCGAACGGCGCCATCACCACCAGCGCGGTCGGCGGATTGGGCCAGTTCTGTCCGGGATAGAGCGGGCCGAGCAGCCTCGCCAGCTCGCCATTGTAGGTCGCGAGATCATAGAACCTGGCGGGGTCGCCATCGAACGCCGTGCGCCCATACATCCACAGGTTCAGAAAATCGCGTCCCACGACCAGCGTGACCTTGTCGCGGGGAAATGGCCAAGTCCAGCTGACGGAGGCAAAATAGCAGACCAGCGTCAACCCAAACAGCGCGCCGCCGAATAGCAGCAAGGCGCGCAGGACCTTGCTGTCAGCGGCAACCTTCGTTACTGGCAAGAGGTCGTGGAGCAGCCGCCGAATGTTGGCAAGGGCGCGAGAACAACCGGGATCGGACCCGCTCTCGTCTTGCATCGGACACCCCCCGGCTTTCGGCCGGTCGTGACATCGAGGCCGGCCAAGCCCGGAGTTAAATTCACCTTGGGCGGCATATTAGGTGCCAGGATTTAAGATATTGTTGAGAAAGCACCGTAAAACTACGGGATGCCGCGCGGGCGTCTGACGCCTTTGTTTTCATTGGCGGCGTGGCGGCGGATTGGACCCATGTATTGCGTAGTCATTCCGGCGTACCGCGCGGCAGCCACCATCCTCCCTGTGATCGCGGGGATCGGCCCCGAGATCGAGCTGATCGTCGTGGTCGATGATGGCTGTCCGGAGGGGACGGCGCTGGCGGTGGCGCGAAGCTGTGGGGATCCGCGGGTGGTGGTTTTGATGAACGATGCCAACCTGGGGGTCGGCGGCGCGTTCCTGACGGGTATGCGCCATGCGATCGCACGAGGCGCCGACATTATTATCAAGATCGATGCCGACGGCCAGATGAACCCCCAGGAGGTGCCGGCGCTGATCCATCCGATCGTCAGCGGGCAGGCCGATTACGTCAAAGGCGACCGATTCTTCTTCCTCACCAACGCGGCATCGATGCCGGCGGCTCGGCGTGTCGGCAATCTGGCGCTGTCGTTCCTGGCCAAGCTGTCGAGCGGCTACTGGACCGTGATGGATCCCACCAACGGCTTTTTCGCGATCCACGCAGAGGTCGCGGAGCTGCTCGATGATGAGCGGATCGCAAAGCGGTTCTTCTTCGAGAGCGACTTGTTGTTTCATCTCGGGCTGATCCGCGCCAAGGTGGTCGAGTTCCCGATGCGGGCGTCCTATGGCGCTGAGGTTTCGAGTTTGCGGATTTCACATCAACTGGCGCCGTTCCTCGCGGGCCATCTCCGCAACACGTTGAGACGCATCCTGTACCGTTACTTTTTTCGCGAATTTTCGCTGGCGTCGATCCAGTTGGTCGCAGGCGCTGCGCTATTTGGCTTCGGCCTCTTCTTCGGAGGTTATCACTGGTGGGCGGCGGCGCCGGACCAACTGGTGCCGACCGGCACCATCATGATCGCGGCGTTGACTTTTTCGATCGGCTTCCAGCTGTTGCTGTCGTTTCTCAATTACGACATCAGCGCCAGTCCGCGCGAGCCGCTGCATCCCTTTCTCAGACGTCACCGCGTCGGCCCGGAGGCGCGTCCGGAGCAGGCTTCCGGAACAGCCGAGGTCATGCATGAGCTGACGCGGCTGGCACAGAGGCGGGCTTAGACTGCCCCGCAACCAGGGAACTGCGGCTCAGCTGCGCTTCTGCCGACATTGACAATTGGTCCTCAGTCAGCCACGGCGTCACCTGAAAAGACGGGCGGGTGACTGCTCACGCGTCCTGGTGAAGCGGTTGCCGGTTTAGTCATGTCCTCCCTGATCCCAGCGGGTAGCCGCGACCTCTTCCAGCACCGATCATTTGCGCTGTTTCTGCTCTCGCGAAGCTTCTCGCGGTTCTCCAGCCAGATCGCGGCCGTGGCCATCGGCTGGCAGGTCTATGACCTGACGGGCAGCGCCTTCGACCTCGGCATGGTCGGGCTGGTTCAGTTTCTGCCTACCGCGCTTCTGATGTTCGCCGCCGGACATGCCGCGGACCGCTACGAGCGCAAGCGGGTGGTGCAGCTTTGCCAGCTCGCCGAGGCGCTGACGGCGATCTTTCTGGCCTGGGGCGCGACCGCGGGCTGGCTGACGGTGCTGCAGATCTTCATCGCCACCGCCGTGCTCGGAACGGCCACCGCGTTCGAAAGTCCGGCCACCGCGGCGCTGCTACCGCTGATCGCGCCCAGGGGCTCGCTGCAGCGCGCGACCGCGATCTCGAGCGGCGCCGCCCAGCTCGCCACCATTGCCGGACCGGCGCTCGGCGGCCTTGCCTATGCGCTCGCGCCCGGCATCCCCTATGGCCTGATGGTGCTGTTCTGGTTGTCGGGAGCGATCCTGACGGGCGCCATTGACCTGCCGCAGCCGGCACAAGTCAGGGATGCGACCGCGCCGGCTGATCTCCTGGCGGGGGTCCGATTTGTCCGCAACAACGCCGCCATCCTGGGCGTCATCTCGCTCGATCTGTTCGCCGTGCTGCTCGGCGGCGCCACCGCGCTGTTGCCTATCTATGCGCACGATATCCTCAAGACCGGACCCCTCGGGCTCGGCATCCTGCGCGCCGCGCCGGCGATCGGCGCGTTGCTGATGACCGCGATCCTCGCGCGCCATGCCATCAGCCGCCGGATCGGCCTGCGAATGTTTCAGGCGGTGATCATCTTCGGCGCCGCCACGGTGGTGTTCGCCGTTTCCCAGCTGATGTGGCTCTCGGTGCTGGCGCTGGCGATCCTGGGCGCGGCCGACACCGTCAGCGTCGTGATCCGGTTTTCCCTGGTCCAGCTCGCCACGCCGGACGACATGCGCGGCCGGGTTGGGGCGGTGAACTTCCTGTTCATCAATGCCTCCAACCAGCTCGGCCAGTTCGAAAGCGGCGTCACCGCCGCTTTGATGGGCGCGATGCCGGCGGCGGTCCTGGGCGGCGTCGGGACGATCGCAATCGCGCTGTTGTGGATGAGGCTGTTTCCAACCCTGCGCGATGTCGAGCGGCTGGAATAGGCGGGTCTGCTCTAACCCCGGGCCCCGCCCGGCCCCAAATTTTTCCTACGCTGAAACTCCCAATTCAGGCGGCGGCTCGTTTGCTCGGACGGGAGGTTGACGCTTTCTTTTTCTTTCGCGGAGGCAGCAGCAGGTCGGCTGGCACGCGGAAGCGGGCGCGCAATCTCTGCACCATCGCCATGCTCAGCCCCATCTTGCCGCTAAGAACTTCACTGACGCGGTTCGGCGTGCCCAAGATCCGCACCATGTCGGCTCGCGTGAGGCCATTCTGGTCCATCAGGTGACGGATCATATCCGCAAGGCTCGGCGCCCGGCGGGGCCATTTGCGCTCCTCATAAGCCGCTATCAGGCGCGCCTGCGCCTCCAGCCGCACAACATCGGTTGGATCATTCGAACTCCAAAGCCGATCAACGCGCGCGCGAGCGCGCACGAGCTCGGAATCGCTGTCGATCAAGATCATGGTTGCATCCATTACACGGTCTCCGCGTCCATCTCGTCGTATTCGGCATGCGTCCCAAAGAATCGGATCATCAAGACGCTCGCCTGATATTGTATGCGGGCAATTAATCGATAGTCGTTGCCCTTGATATTGAACAGGACCCGGCCGGCTTTCAGAATGCTCGCCTTCAGCCCGTTGGACGAACTGGAGGCGAAGCCGTAACCCGCCTCTTCACTTTGACCAAGCGGCGGATTACGCCTTCGGCTTCAATCCGCCCCACTGTCCCAACGGTTTCCAACAGGCTTCCATCCCCCTGCCAACCGGGTAGCCGCACACACCCCTATAACCCCATGCGTTGGAAGCACGCATACGCACTTGAGGTGCGTGGCAACGCTGGCCTAGCCCCGCCCGACGAACGGCATCTTGCTCGCCATCACCGTCATGAACAGCACGTTGGCATCGAGCGGCAGGCTGGCCATGTAGGCCACCGCGTCGCCGACCGCCTTGGCGTCCATCCGGGGTTCCGGCATCTTGCGGCCGTCGGGCTGCAGCACGCCGTCGACCATGCGGTCGGTCATCGGGGTCGCGGCGTTGCCGATGTCGATCTGTCCGACCGCGATGTCGTAGGCCCGGCCGTCTAGATTGCTGGCCTTGGTGAGGCCGGTGATGGCGTGCTTGGTGGAGGTATAGGGCGCGGAGAACGGACGCGGCGCGTGCGCGGAGATCGAGCCATTATTGATGATGCGGCCGCCGCGCGGGGTCTGGTCCTTCATGATGCGGAAGGCGTGCTGGGTGCACAGGAACGGCGCGGTCAGATTGGTGGATACCACCGCCTGCCATTGGGCCAGGCTCAAATCCTCGAACGGCACCGGCGGCGCGCCCATGCCGGCGTTGTTGAAAAGCACGTCGAGCCGGCCATAGACGTCCGTCACCTTGGCGAACAGCGCCGTGATCGAGCCGGGATCGGCCATATCGGCGGAAACCGGCAGGCTGTTGCCGATGGTCTCGCCGAGCTTTTTGGTCTCCTCCAGCTTTTCCAGGCGCCGCCCGGCCAGCACCACCGTGAAGCCTGCCTTCATCAGCGCCAGCGATGCGGCGCGTCCGACACCCGTGCCGGCGCCGGTCACGATGGCAATTTTGTTTCCTGCCTCAGTCATTTGCTGCCTGCCTTTGATGTTCTTGGTTAGGGTTCTTCTTTGTAGGGTGGTCTTGGAATGTTGCGGTGTGCGGCGCGCAGCGCTGCCGACCAGCGCGAGCGCAAATCGTGGAAATAGGGCTCGCCCGCCTCGATCCGATGGTTGAGATCGGCGTCGCAGACGTCGGTGCGCACCACCAGCACGTCGATCGGCAGACCGACGCCGAGATTGGATCGCATCGTCGAGTCCATCGAGATCAGGCTGGTCTTGAGCGCTTCATACAATTCGACATCGTAATGCATGGCGCGGTCCAGTACCGGCTTGCCGTATTTGTGCTCCCCGATCTGCAGGTATGGGGTGTCGGTGGTGCATTCGATGAAATTGCCGGCCGGATAGACCATGAACAGTCGCATCCGCGCGCCCTTGATCTGGCCGCCGAACAGGAACGAGACGTCGAAATTGATATCTTCGGACTTCAGCGCGACGCCCTCGGTGGCGTTGACGTGGCGGATCGCCCGGCCGATGCGCTGCGCCGCCTGGAACATGGTCGGCGCGTTCAGGAGGGTCTCGACGTCGCCGGTGGTCGGATCTTCCATCCCCTCGGTCAGGGTCGACAACACCGACTGGCTGATGGCGAGATTGCCGGCGCTGGCAACCGCCATGATGCGTTCGCCCGGCTCCGAGAAGATGTGCAGCTTGCGAAAGGTCGAGACGTTGTCCAGCCCGGCATTGGTCCGGGTATCCGCGATCATGACCAGGCCGTCCCGCACCAGTACTCCGCAGCAATAGGTCATTTTCGCACCCCGCACGCCATCCGACGGCCCGGAAATTACTAGCCAATTTCGGGTGGAGCTCCAACCCCAATCGGCCGTTCCCAGTTTCGGTCGTTCCGGGGCCTGAGCCAACGGGGTCCGGCCTCTGGCTGGCCCGACGACAGGCTCCGCAAGGGCGCGCGCCCCGGATTGATGCCGAGAAGAGACGAAGCGTCAGAACCAGTCGCTAGCCCGGCTGCCGTAACACCAGCTCCACGCCGCCCTCCTCGAGAATGATCCGCGAGCGCGGGAAGGATGGGCCCCAGACCGGATCATCGAGGGCGGGTTCGGGGGAGACCAGCCGCACGATGCCGGTTTGAACGATGGCGCGGGCGCAGTCGATGCAGGGAAAGAACGTGCTGGCGATGGTCGCGCCCTCAAGCGCACGGCCAAGCCTTGCCGCCGCGAAGATCGCGTTGCGCTCGGCGTGCTCCATCCAGACCAGGCGGCCGTCGCCTTCGTGGCGCCAGTCCAGGTCGGCGACCCCCTTGGGAAAGGTGTTGCAGCCCGTGATGGGCTCAGCCCCGTCGCAGGTCAGGATGGCGGCACCCACCTGCCGGATCCGGTTGGGACTTCCGGTCGCCGCGCGCGAAGCCAGGTCCATCAGGGTTTCCAGCTCCATATTCGCCTCCATCGGCTCCCGGGCGGCGCCCCCAAGGGGCGCTTCTACGCCATGTCAATCACGCGTAGGGGCAACCCTGCGGGCTACCCTTGTGGTCGCCCTTCTTCGACGCTCCCAATTACCACGAAATTTAGCGCTGGCGCGCACGCGCAGTCGCGTGGTTAGCTTGTCACAAAGGCTAAAACAGGCGGCCAGAACCGCACATCCTGGGGTCCCGACCATGACATTCTTCAACCGTCGCTCCGTGATCAAAGGCGCGCTCGCAGCTGCGGGCGCGGCCGGCATCGGACCAGTCCTGAGCTTCGAGAGTCGCTCTGAGGGGAGATCCGTGCTCAACATGCAATTGGGCTGGCTATTGTCGGGCAACCAGCTCGGCGAGGTCTGCGCCAAGGCGCTGGGCTATTACGAGGCCGAGGGCATCGATCTCAAGTTCCAGCCGGGTGGACCGAACATCGACGGGGTCGCGGTGGTGGCCGCCGGCCGGTTCGAAATCGGCCAGGTGTCGTCAAGCCCGTCGCTGATGCTCGCGGTGTCGCAGGACATTCCGATCAAATGTTTTGCCGCGGGCGCCCAGATCCATCCCTACACCTTCTTCTCGCTGAAGAAGAATCCGGTGCGTGCGCCGAAGGATCTGATCGGCAAGAAGGTCGGCATCCAGTCCACCGGCGTCATCCTGCTGCGGGCGCTCCTGGCCAAGAACAAGATCGCGGAGAAGGACGTCACCATCATCCCGATCGGCGCCGACATGGCGCCGCTGCTGACCGGGCAGGTCGATGTGGTCACCGGCTGGCTCACCAACACCACGGCCCTGAAGGTGCTCGGCGACCAGCGCGTCGAGATGCGGCTGTGGGATACCGGGGTCAGGCTCTACGCGCTGCCCTATTACGCCACCGTCGATACGCTTTCGAAAAAGCCCGAGCTGATGGCGAAGTTTCTGAGCGCGACCTCGAAGGGCTGGGCGTTCGCGCGCGGCGAACCGGAACAGGCGGTCGGCTGCCTGGTCAAGGAATTTCCCAACCTCAATCGCGACGACGAGATCGATGCCGCCAAGGTCATGCTGCAATATGCCTTCTCGAACACCACCCGGACCGAAGGCTGGGGCGCGATGGACCCCGCGGTCTGGCAGGAGCAGATCTCGCTCTATGCCGAGCTCGGCCAGTTCTCAAAGCGCGTGCCGTTGGTCGACGAGGTGATGACGCTCGAAATCCTGAAGATGACGGCGGATAGCCGCGCCAAGCTTGGATGAACAGGACCGGCCGATGACCACGCCCGCCGTCGAATGCCGTGGCATCTCGGTGCGCTTCATGACCGAACGCCGCACCGTGACCGCGCTCGAGGACGTCTCGTTTTCGGTGCAGGCCGGCGGTTTCATCAGTCTGCTCGGGCCGTCGGGCTGCGGCAAATCCACTCTTCTGCGGGTGGTTGCGGACCTGATCGCGCCGTCCGAAGGGCAGGCATCGGTACTTGGTGCGACCCCCTCAGAGGCGCGCAAGGCCCGCGCGCTCGGATTCGTGTTTCAGGACGCAGCGCTATTGCCATGGCGGACCGCGCTGCAGAATGTCGAGCTGCCGCTGGAAGTCGGCGGCAGGCGGGCGCTCGGTCCCGGCGTCGCCACGCCGCGCGAGCTGATGGCGCTGGTCGGGCTTGCGGGGTGGGAAAACAGCTACCCGCACGAACTGTCGGGCGGCATGCGCCAGCGCGTTTCGATCGCCCGGGCGCTGCTGGGCGGCCCACGGCTGCTACTGATGGACGAGCCATTCGGCGCGCTCGATGAAATCACCCGCGACCGGCTGAACGCGGAGTTGCGCCGGATCTGGGCCGACACCGGCACCACCATCTTGTTTGTCACCCACTCGGTCTACGAGGCGGTCTATCTCGCCGAGCAGGTGCTGGTGTTGTCAGCCAATCCCGGGCGCGTCGCAGCACTTGAAAGCATCGAACTGCCGCGTGACCGCGAGCTTTCGATTCGCGACACTCCCGATTTTGTTGCCATCGCCGCGCGGCTCCGCGCCCATCTCGGGAGCGTCCATTGAGCGCGGTTGCCGACAGCATGGTGATTCCGGCCTCGCGCGAGGCCGGAATCAAGGCCGCCGAAGCTGCCTTTCGGGCCCAACAGAAAAGTGCGCGGCTGCGGCGGCGTGTGCTGCCGGTCATCGGCATTGCCGCGCTGCTCGGCGTCTGGGCGGCATTGGTCTATGTCCTCAAGGTGCCGACCTTCGTCGCCCCGTCGCCGCAGCTGGTGGCGATCACCCTGGTCGCCAAACTCGACATCCTCTTGACCAACCTGGTGCCGACCGCGATCGAGGCGGTGAGCGGGTTTGTGCTGGGGAACCTGACGGCGATCGTCATCGCCGCTGCCTTCGTGCACAAGAAATCGCTGGAGCAGGCCTTCTTTCCGGTGGTGGTGCTGATCAACTCGATCCCCGTGGTGGCCAAGGCGCCGATCCTGGTGCTGTTGCTCGGCAACGGCATGGAGCCCAAAATCGCCATTGCGGCGCTGGTCTGCTTCTTTCCGACGCTGGTGAACATGGTTCGCGGTCTGGAATCGGTGAACCCGCAGTCGCTGGAACTGATGAAGGTGCTGTCCGCCTCCAAGACCGAGATCTTCTTCAAGCTCAGGCTTTTGAACGCGGTGCCCTATCTGTTCTCGGCGCTGAAGATCGCTGCCTCGACGGCGGTCATCGGCGCCATCGTCGGCGAATGGATCGGCTCGACCACGGGCATCGGCGCCCTGATCATCCAGTCGACCTATAATTTCGACAGCGCCATGCTGTATGCCACCGTGATCGTTGGCTCGGCGTTTTCGGTGACCTTCTTCCTCACCATCACGCTGATCGAGCGTCTCGTGATTCGCTGGCAGCCCATCACGTCGACCTGAACGGAGCGCTCTCATGTCGCAGTCCGCAACGATATCCGAAACCAGTGGTTCGGTCCCGGTGGTCACACGATCAGACGTGGTCGTGGTCGGCGGCGGTCCGGCCGGCTTCGCTGCCAGCATCGCGGCGCGGCGCGAGGGCTGCTCGGTCACCCTGATCGAGCGCTATCCCTATCTCGGGGGCCTTGCCTCGGGCGGCATGGTGCTGGTGCTGGACGACATGAACAACGGCCAGGAAGTCACGGTAACCGGGCTGTGCATGGAAATGATCGAGCGCATGGCAAAGGTCGGCGCCTGCGTCTATCCGCCGCCCGAAGATCGAAGGCAGGGCTGGGACGCCTACCGCAAATGGGCGCATTGGGGGCTGTTCGATTTTCGTAACGCCACTAAGCCGGCCGCCATCGTGATGGCCGCCGCGTTCGATCCCGATGGCTGGAAGCGGGTCTCCAATGACATGATCGCGGAAGCAAAGGTCGACGTGCGCCTGCACTCCTGGTCCTCCAGGGCGATCGTTGGCGATGGCCGGATCCAGGGCGTGATCTGTGAGACCAAGGCCGGCCGGCAGGCGATCATGGGCGATATCGTGATCGACACCTCGGGGGATCTCGACGTCGCCGCGTCGGCCGGCGCGACCTTCACCGACGGCGCCTACATGATCACGACGGTCTTCCGACTGGGCGGCGTCGACATCGAGGCCGCCGAGCGATTTCGCTACGAGGAGCCGGAGGCCTTTGCCAGGCTCGACAAGCTCGCCAAGCGCACCGTGGGCGGCTCCTGGGATCGCTGGTGGCTGGCAACGCCATTGCCGGGTGTGGTCTGGTGCAATTGTCCGCACATGACCGGCTTCGACGCCATGAAGGTCGAGGACCAGACCCGCGCTGATTTCGAGGGCCGCAAGCGCATTTATGCGCTGGTCGATTTCGTTCGCGCCAGCATGCCCGGTTTTGCCAATTGCTACGTCATCGATGTCGCGCCGCAGCTCGGCGTTCGCCAGACCCGGCTGCTCCAAGGCGAATATGTCGTGACCAAGGACGACGTCAACAACCGCGTTCATTTCCCCGATACCGTGGCGCGCGGCCGCGACTACTACACGCCCTATCGTGCCTTGCTCCCGCGCGGGATCGAGGGCCTCCTGGTTGCCGGCCGGCATTACTCGGCAACTGAATCGGCGCAGAAATTGTCGCGGGAAATTCCGCCTTGCATGTCGATGGGGCAGTCGGCCGGCGTGGCGGCCGCGCTGGCACTGTCGGCCGGCATTGCGCTTAAGGCGGTCGATCCGAAGACGATCTGCGCGCGCGTGCGCGCCCAAGGCGGCGACCCCGGCGATATTCCCTCTGCCAATGCCCTCGTCATGGAGACTGCCGCGTGACCGAACCCAGCACCATGCCGCTTGCCGGCGTCCGCGTGATCGATTTCACCCAGGTGATGATGGGACCGGTCGCAACGCAAATGCTGGCCGACTACGGCGCCGATGTGATCAAGATCGAGAAGCCCGGCACCGGAGATCTGTCGCGCACCTCCTTTCCCGACGATCCCGCGGGCCTGCTCGGCCCGGTCTACTGCTCGCTCAACCGCAACAAGCGCTCGATCGTGCTGGACACCCGCAAGCCCGAAGGCCGTGCCGCCGTGCTCAAGCTGGTCGAAACCGCCGACGTTGTGGTCAACAATTTCCGCGCCGGCGTGATGGAGCGCCTGGGCTTCGGTTATGAGGAGTTGTCGAAGCTCAATCCGCGGCTGATCTATGCGGTCGGTACCGGCTTTGGCCTCACCGGACCCTATTCTCACAAGGGCGGCCAGGACGTGCTGGCGCAGGCCATGTCCGGCACCATGCACCGCCGCTCCGACGCTGATCTGCCGCTCTCGATCTATCCGACCACGTTCGCCGATTATTCCGCCGGGATGCATCTGGTGCAGGGCGTGCTGCTGGCGCTGCTGCAGCGGGAGAAGACCGGCAAGGGCCAGCGCATCAGCGTGTCGCTGCTGGATTCGATGCTGGCGGCGCAGACCCAGGAGGCCGCCGCTCACCTGATGCGCGGGCGCGAGGTGAACTGGGGGGCGATGCCCCTGTCCGGAGTGTTCGAGACCAGCGATGGGGCCTTGGCCCTGGTCGGGGCCTTCAAGGCCCATCCGCTGCGCGACATCTGCACCGCGCTCGAGATCGCCGACCTCTCGCAGGACCCTCGCTTTGAAGGCCACGCCCAGCAGGTCATGAACAAGAAGGCTCTCCACGCGGCATTCCGCGCCTCTTTCAAGGCCAACACCACGGCCTATTGGCTGGCACGGCTGGAAGCGCAGGACCTGTTGTGCGCGCCGGTCCGCACGCTGGCCGAGGCGCTCGCCGACGAACAGACTGAGATCAACGGCATGATCCTGGAGGCCGACGGCGAGGTCGAGCGCGTCAAGGTGGTCGGTTCACCCATTCATATGGAACAGGCGCCGGTGACGATCAGGATTCCGCCATCGCACCTCGGCCAGTATACCGACGCCGTGCTTGCCGAACTCGGCTTCGTCAGCGCCACGGCGGCCGAGTGATGCCGGTTCATTTTGTCGTCAAAGAGCACGTCGCGCGGGTCACGATCGACCGGCCCGAGGTGTTGAACGCGGTCGATGCGGCGACTACGCGCGAGCTCGAGGCGATCTGGCTCTCGATCGAGAGCAATCGCGAGGTCCGCGCCGTGGTGCTGACCGGCGGCGGCGAGCGCGCCTTCTGCACCGGCGCCGACATGAAGGGCGGCAGCGGCGCATCCGGCCTGGAATACTGGGCCACGGCGCAGCCGAACGGATTTGGCGGCATCGCGCTGCGCACGACCCTCGATGTGCCCGTGATCGCGCGGGTCAACGGCCACGCCGCGGGCGGCGGTTTCGAGATGGTGCTCGGCTGCGACATTGTTCTGGCGGCCGAGCAGGCGACGTTCAGCCTGCCGGAGGCGCGGGTCGGGCGGTTGCCGCTCGACGGCGGCATGACGCTATTACAGCGGCAGATTCCCTTCCGTGCGGCAATGGGCATCCTGCTGACCGGGCGGCGTGTTCCGGCTTCGGAGGCGCTGGCGCTCGGCATCGTCAACGAGGTTGTGCCGGGCAAGGCGCTGGACGAGGCCGTCGATCGCTGGCTCCAGCAGATCCTGGCCTGCGCCCCGCTCTCGGTTCGCGCCATCAAGCAGGTGGTGCGGCAGACCGCGCATCTCAGCGCCTCCGAAGCGCGCGCCGCGCGGCTTCCGGCGTTGGTCGAGGCGCTGGTCTCGGAGGATGCCAATGAGGGCGTCAAGGCTTTCGTTGAAAAACGCAAGCCGAACTGGAAAGGTCGCTAAGACGCCGCCAGCCGATCGATTCCGTGAGACATATCATTCGGAAACTCGCTCCGACACCATGCTGAGTTCGCCATCGGCGTGGGCCGACCCGCTGTGTATGAAAGAGCCGCGGGTTCGGTGCCCCCTCGCCCCGCAAGCGGCTATCGTATGCACACTTTTGATTCGACCTTCTTGGTCGGCTTGACGAAAAATGTGAGTCATCAGAGTCGCTTGTATCAATTCTGGCAACGATCGATGACTCAAGCAGGGCGTCTCGCTAACCAATTGAAAAAGAATCTCTTTTCGAGAAGTGTGAATCGAATAGCCGCAAGCGGGGCGAGGGGGCATACCGCCGCTGCCGCGAGATCGAGCCTCATTCATCTCCGCTTTCCTATTAGAGGATGAGGAGCGGGGGAGGCCTCACGACTGGCTTTGCGACTGCCACTGACCGGGCCGGCCCACCTGCTCGACCTTGACCGCGACCGTCAGGGTTTCCATGCCGCCGCCGTAGCGGGTGCCGCGCACGGGTGCCGCGCCGAGATAATCGAGGCCGATGGCGACGCGGACATGGGCATCCGTGGTGCAGATGGCGTTGGCCGGATCGAAACCGACCCAGCCGAGATCCGGCACGAAGGCTTCGGCCCAGGCGTGGCCGGCCTGCTGATTGACCATGCCGTCGGAGCGCAGGAAATGCCCGGCGATGAAGCGCGCCGGCACCCCGCCGGAGCGCGCGCAGGCAATGAAAATGTGCGCGTAGTCCTGGCAGACCCCGCGTTTCAATCCGAAGGCTTCCACCGCCGACGTGCCGCTGTTGGTGGGGTCTTCGTCGAAGGTCATGTGCTCGTTGATCTGCATCATCAGGGCATGCAGGAAGCCGAGCACATCGGCTTCCGATTCCGCGCGCAAGTTTCGCGCAAAGGTCGCCATGGCCGGATTGACTTCGGTCAGCTGGGTCGAGCGCAGGAACAGGCTCGGCGGAAAGCGCTCATCGCTGCCTCTTAGCACGCCGCCGGTGTCGTGGGTCTCGACCATGCCTTCGACGGTGATGGTGAGATCGGCCAGCGGGCCGTGGGTCAGCACATGGGTGAGGTTGCCGAAGGCATCCTGGTGGACGTCGAGACGGGAATCGGTGGAAACGTCGATCTGCCATTCCGCGACGTATTGCCCGTCATGGCTGCCGGGCGTCATCCGCAGGATCTGGATGACCCCGGTGGCCGGGGGTTCGTAGCGGTAGGTGGTCGAATGAGAAATTCGCAGACGCATGGCAGCATCATACCAGATATTGCTTGGTGATGATTTCGCCGAGTCTCGCATTATCCGCGATGAACTCCTGGATGAATTCATGCACGCCGTGCTGGAAGATATCGTCCATATGACTGTGCTCCAGGCGGTTACGAACACCGCGGGCGTGGCGCTGGGCGGCGCCCTGCCGGCCATAGGCGACGCCGATCTGGTCGAGGTTTCGCACCAGGTTGCCGTAACAACTGGCGAGTGAACGCGGCAGCGAATCGTTGAGGATCAACAGATCCGCGATCAGCCAGGGTTTCAGGGTTTCGCGATAGACCCAATGGTAGGCGGTCAGCGCCGAAACCGAGCGCAGGATCGAGGTCCACTGATAATAGTCGAGCGGTCCGCCGACATGCTCCTGTTCGGGCAACAGCACGTGGTACTTGACGTCGAGGATGCGGGCGGTGTTGTCGGCGCGCTCCAGATGCAGGCCGAGCCGGGAAAACCAGTAGGCATCGTTGCGCAGCATGGTGCGGTAGGCCGAACCGTCGAACCGCAACGAGGTTTCCTGGACGAAGCGCAAGAATTTCGTCAGGTCCTCGCGGGTTTTGGTGCCTTTGCCCCAGATCTCCTGCAGATCGATCCAGGCGCCGTTGATGGTGTCCCACATCTCGCTGGTCAAGGCAGTCCTCACCGAACGCGAATTGAGCCGCGCATTCTCGATGCAGTTCCTGATCGACGACGGATTTGAGGACGCAAACGACAGATATTCGACCACGTTGTGTTCATCGGCTTGGGTATAGGTCTCATAGAAGCTGGCGCTGACCCCGGCGGTCAAAAGCGCCGAATCCCACTCGTTGGTCTTGCCGACATAGGTGTTCGGCAAGGCGGTGACGCGCAGCGTCGCCTCGATGGTGCGCGCCAGATATTCCGCGCGTTCGACATAACGGGCCAGCCAGTACAGGTTTTCGGCGGTGCGCGACAGCATGCGTAAGATCAGGTTCTTGCCCGCTCGCCGGGCGGGATGTTGGGGCGCAGGGAGGACAGCGGTGATAATCGTACAGCTCGCAACGGGTGCATCATTCGTCCAGTATCCAGGTGTCCTTGGTGCCGCCGCCCTGACTTGAATTGACTACCAGCGAGCCTTGCTTCAGCGCCACCCGGGTCAGTCCGCCCGGCACGATGGTGACGTTCTTGCTGCCCGTGAGCACAAACGGCCTGAGGTCGACGTGGCGCGGCGCCAGGCCGGTTGCGACGCAGGTCGGGCAGGTCGACAGCGCCAGGGTCGGTTGGGCGATGAAACCTTCCGGTTCGCGCTTGAGCTTGTCGCGGAAGGCCTCGATCGTCGCTTTCGTCGCCGCCGGGCCGATCAGCATGCCGTAGCCGCCGGAGCCGTGCACTTCCTTGACCACCAATTCGCCGAGGTTGTCGAGCACATAAGCGAGATCCTTGGGCTCGCGGCAGCGATAGGTCGGCACGTTCTTCAGCACCGGCTCTTCGCCGAGATAGAATTTCACGATCTCGGGCATATAGGAATAGACCGCCTTGTCGTCGGCGATGCCGGTCCCGACCGCGTTGGCGAGCGTGATGTTGCCGGCTGCATAGGCCGACATCAGCCCGGGTACGCCAAGCGCCGAGTCCGGCCGGAAGGTGAGCGGATCGAGGAAATCGTCATCGACCCGGCGGTAGATGACGTCGACGCGCTTGAGGCCCTCGGTGGTGCGCATGAAGACTTCGTCGTTCTTGACAACGAGGTCACGGCCTTCGACCAGTTCAATGCCGAGCTTGTCGGCCAGAAATGAATGTTCGTAATAGGCTGAATTGTAGACCCCGGGCGTCATCAGCGCCACCGTCGGCTCGGCCGCGGCGCTCTGCGGCGCCACCGATCGCAGCGCCGCCAACAACTCGTCGGGATAGCGTTCCACCGGCGCGACGCGGTGACGCGCGAACAGGTCCGGAAACAGCCGCATCATGATTTCGCGGTTTTCCAGCATGTAGGAGACGCCGGAGGGCGTGCGCGCATTGTCCTCGAGCACGTAGAATTCTTCCGGGTTGATGCGAATGATGTCGATGCCGGCGATGTGGACGTAGACATCGTGCGGCACATCCTGGCCGTTCATCTCCGGCCGGAATACCGGATTCTGGAAGATCAGGTCGTCGGGGATGATATTGGCGCGCAGAATGTCCCGGCCGTGATAGACGTCGCGCAGGAACATGTTGAGCGCGCGCACCCGCTGCTTCAGCCCCTTCTCCAGGATTGCCCACTCCTTGGCCGACATGATCCGCGGGATCACATCGAAGGGGATCAGCCGTTCCTGGGCCTCGGCGTCGCCATAGACGGCGAAGGTGATGCCGATCCGGCGGAACAAGAGCTCCGCCTCCTGGCGGCGATACTCCAGGGCGTCCGGCGGCGTCTCCTTGAGCCAGCGGGAAAGCTCCTGGTAGGCCGGGCGGAGGATGCCGTCGGGCCCGTTCATTTCATCGAAGGCGACTACCATGTATCCTGACTGCTGTTCGGGTCCATGGGACAGAGTGCATGAATGAACCCGATGGTAGCAAGGCCCGGGCCAGCGCGATATGCAATAGCGTTGTCATTTGGACTGAAACGACCGAGGTAATGCCTCAAAAATGGCTGGCGCGTGCTTATTTCGGCGGCAAAAGTCCGTGACTCCCGGGCTTGGCGTGAGCAAGATAGCTGTAACTATAATGCAGGAATTCAGGGCGAGGACAGGTCAATGAGCGATATCGTCACCGCGGGAATACTGGTGATCGGCGACGAGATCCTGTCCGGCCGCACCAAGGACAAGAACATCGGCTTTATTGCCGAATACCTCACCAATCTGGGCATCGACCTCCGGGAGGTGCGGGTCGTCGCCGACGACGAGGCCGATATCATCGCCGCGCTGGACGCGCTGCGCCATCGCTACAGCTATGTCTTCACGACCGGCGGCATCGGGCCCACCCATGATGACATCACCGCCGACGCCGTCGCCAAGGCATTCGGCGTCGGCATCGATCATCACCCGGAAGTGGTGGCGCGGTTTCGCGAGCGCTTCCAGAATCCCGGCGAGTTGAACGAGGCGCGCTTGAGGATGGCGCGCATTCCCGACGGCGCCGAACTGATCCAGAGCGCGACCATCCTGGCCCCCGGCTTCAAGATCGGCAATGTCATTGTGATGGCCGGTGTGCCCTCGATCATGCAGGCGATGATGGACATCGTCGCGCCGAAGTTGAAATCCGGGGTGAGAATGCTGTCGGACACCGTGCGCGCCAACGCCCGGGAAGGCGACATCGGCGGCCCCTTGCGCGACATCGCCAGCGCGCATCCCGATACCATCATCGGCAGCTATCCCTTCCTCGACGAGGACAAGAAGCCGAACACCAATCTGGTGGTCCGCTCGCGCGATCCTGAACGACTAGCGGCCGCGATGGCCGCGGTGAAGGAAATGCTGGCGGGATTGAACATCGTCCGCTAGCGGAGACTGTCCGAATCTAGTCGAGTACGCCGTGGCCGCGATGGCTGAGGCCTTTTCATCAGATGATGCAGGAGACAAAATAATGGCGGAACATCCCGAACTGAGCGCACAGGAGCGGGCGGGCAAGGCCTTTCCAGTCTCTTGGGACCAGTTTCACCGGGATTGCCGGGCGCTGACCTGGCGGCTCAACGAGGTCGGGCCCTTTCATGCGGTCATCGCGATCACCCGCGGCGGGCTGGTGCCGGCGGCGATCGTGGCGCGCGAACTCGGGGTGCGCGTCATCGATACCGTCTGCATTGCGAGCTATGATCATACAAAGCAGGGCGAGTTGCAGGTGCTGAAGGCTATTTCGGCCGACACCGCCAAACTCGGCGGCGGCACCGGCAAGGGACTTCTGATCGTCGATGATCTCGTCGATACCGGCAAGACCGGGCGGCTGGTACGCGACATGATGCCGGACGCGCATTTTGCCACGGTGTACGCCAAGCCCAAGGGGCGACCCTTGGTCGATACTTTCATCACCGAAGTGTCGCAGGACACCTGGATCTTCTTTCCCTGGGATACCGCGCTGTCGTTCCAGCCCCCGATCCGCGACGGCGCGGCGTGACGTTCCCGCAGTGAGCGTGCATTAGCCTTTGCCCTGCCGGCAAAGTCTTGCCCCGCAAACAAAAGCTGCTTCAGACGTCCTGTCCTCATCCTGAGAGCCCGGCAAAGCCGGGCGTCTCGAAGGATGGCCCCGCGCGCAGATGGTTCGAGACACGCGGCGTTGCCGCGCTCCTCACCATGAGGTAGCTCGGGAGGCTTCGATATCTCGTCCCGCAATCCTTTGCCCTCATCCTAATGAGGACAACTCGGCGTCGAAGTAAAGAACTCATATGCCGCTGCAAAACCGCGTCACACCATTGGGCGAAATCATCATGACCCCGTATCGCGGGCTGTTCACCGGCAATCGCGGCATCATTCACGATCCCATGACGAAGACCCTGCTGGCGCGACGCTGGGCCAGCCAGGCATGGCTGGTCTGCCTCTGCGACTTCCGCGGCCGGCGGCGCGAGGTCATGGCAACGCGCAGTTGGACCGAGCTGTTCTTTCTCGACGAGGCGACGGCGCTTTCGGCCGGACACCGCCCATGCTTTTTCTGCCGTCGCGATGACGCGCTGAAATTTCGCGCGGCGTGGGAAAAAGGCAATGGCGTTGCGAATGTGCGTGCGGCTGAGATCGACAGCGTGCTGCACCGGGAACGGCTGGAGGGTCATGCCAAGCGGCTACATCCGCTGCCGATGCCGTGGCAGCGATTGCCCGACGGGGCGATGCTGCGGGAAGCGAGCGACAGTTCTCTGGTTCTGCAGGGCCGCGCGCTGCATTGGTCGCCAGCCGGTTATCGCGACTCCCGGACCGTGCTCGAGGATGCCGTATTGCTGACGCCACCCTCGACGCTACGTGCGCTATCTGCGGGATATCGGCCGGTGCTGCATCCAACTGCCGCGGCAGTGATGGTGTAACCCTGTCGTTGCCGCCGTCTCAGCCCAGCCGTTGCCTTGCCAGTTCGGCGCCGGCGCCGAGCGCCATCAGCTTGGCTTCGGCGATGTCGCGGCGCATCGGCGCCATGCCGCAATTGGTGGTGGCGATGATGTTGCTGATCGGCACGAACTTGGCGACTTTCTCGATCACCTCGACGACATCCTCCGCGGTCTCGACCGTGTCGCTGGCAACATCGATCACACCGGCCTGCACGATCTTGCCCTTGAGCAGAGCAAGCAGTTCCAGCGGCACCCGCGAGTTGCGGCATTCGATCGCGACTTGCTGAATCGGACTTTTCGCAATTACCGGAAAGATATCCTCGTACTGCCGCCACTCGCTGCCCAACGTCTCTTTCCAGTCGGTGTTGGCCTTGATGCCGTAGCCATAGCAGATGTGCACGGCGGTTGAGCAGGTCAGCCCCTCGGCGGCGCGCTCCAGCGCAGCGATGCCCCAGTCGGAGACCTCGTCCATGTAGACATTGAAGGCGGGCTCGTCGAACTGGATCAGGTCGACGCCGTCGGCCTGCAGGGCGCGGGCCTCCTGGTTGAGCAATTCGGCGAAGGCGAACGCCATCTTGACGCGGTCGCCGTAATACTGGTCGGCAATGGTGTCGATGATGGTCATCGGGCCGGGCAGGGTGAATTTCAGCTGCCGCCTGGTATGGGTGCGGGCGATGCGGGCCTCGGCGGCATGGACGCGGCCGGTCAGCCGGAGCGGCGCCACCACCTGCGGCACCATCGCCTTGTAGCGGTCTTTCCGGATGCCCATCTCAACCTTGTGCGCGAAGTCGATGCCTTCGATCTTTTCCAGGAAGCCGTGAACAAAATGCTGGCGCGCCTGCTCGCCCTCGGTGACGATGTCGATCCCGGCATCCTCCTGGAGCTTGATGGCAAGCAGGGTGGCGTCGCGCTTGGCGCGCGCCAGTTCCTCGCCTTGCGATTTCCAGGGCGCCCATAGCTTGTTGGGTTCGGCCAGCCATTCCGGCTTCGGCAGTGAGCCCGCGATCGTGGTTGGAAACAGCATGGTGGCCTCCCGGCGGTTCTGATTGGGTGCCTGTGTGCCACGGTCGCCATGCGCCCGACAAGGCCGCTGGCGCGACTGGAACAGGGTCACGCCAAAGGCTAGGATGTGGTCCCCCCTGCTTCTGGGATCGCCCATGATCGACCTGCATTACGCGCCGACGCCGAACGGCTGGAAAATTTCGATCATGCTGGAGGAGCTCGGCGTTCCCTACACGGTTTTTCCCGTCAACATACGCGCCGGCGAACAGTTCAGGCCGGAGTTTCTCGCCATCAGCCCGAACAACCGTATTCCGGCGATCGTGGATCATGCGCCTTCCGACGGCGGCGAGCCGTTTTCGGTGTTCGAGACCGGCGCGATCCTGATTTATCTGGCCGACAAGAACGGCCGTTTTTTGCCCAAGGACATGCGCGGCCGCTCCAGGGTGATGCAATGGCTGATGTGGCAGATGGGCGGTCTCGGTCCGATGCTCGGGCAGCACGGACATTTCGCCCTTTATGCCGCGGAGAAGATTCCCTACGCCATCGAACGCTATCGCGACGAGGCGGCGCGGCTTTATGGCGTGCTCGACAGGCAACTCGGCAGAACCGGCCGCTACGTCGCGGGCGAGTATTCCATTGCCGATATCGCCTGCTTTCCCTGGACCATGACCCACAAGGCGCAGGGCTTTACGCTCGATGACTATCCCCACGTCAAGCGCTGGTATGCCGAGGTGCGGGCGCGACCTCAGGTGCAGGCGGGGTTAGCGATCGGCAAATTCGTCAAGGAGCCGTTCGACGAGGAGGCGCGCAGGAACATGTTCGGGCAGGCGGCAAAGCAGATCGGCAAGCAAAACTAGCGACTTGTCATTCCCTGGCCCATAACTTCCATGAGTGGTTATGGATTCCGGGCTTCGCCAAGCGGCGCATCCCGGAATGACGGGGTTTGAGTTAGCCAACGAGACCACTAAACATGAGGGAAAACGCACCATGATCGAATTTTTCTTCGACTGCTCCAGCCCCTGGACCTATCTCGCCTTCCACAACATCCAGCCGATGGCCAAGGAATTTGGCGTCGAGATTTCGTGGCGGCCGATCCTGGTCGGCGGCATTTTTAATACCATCAACCCGAGCGTCTATGCCTCGCGGGAAAATCCGGTGCCAGCCAAGGTGAATTACCAGAAGAAAGACATGGCCGACTGGGCCCGCTCGGCCGGACTGGCGATTCTGATGCGGCCGACGGTATTTCCGGTCAACAGCGTCAAGGCGATGCGTGGCTGTATCTGGCTAGACCAGAAAATGCTGCCGTTCGCGCGTGCGGTGTTCGAGAGCTACTGGGGCGGCGACAAGGATATTTCGCAGGACGCGGTGCTGACCGAAATATGCAACAGCGTCGGCATCGATCCGCAAAAATTCTTCGCTGCGATCGGCACCCAGGCGATCAAGGATCAGCTCAAGGCCAACACCGACGAAGTGATGGCGCGCGGCGGCTTCGGTTCGCCGACCATCTTCATCGACAAGACCGACATGTATTTCGGCAACGACCGCCTGCCGCTGGTCCGCGAAGCGCTGCAGCGGCGACGCGCGAGCGCGGCCTGATGCCGGAGGCGGTGGTCTGCCGCGAACTGGGTCCGCCCGAAAGCCTGCGGCTTGAGACCATCGCCCCGGCTCCGCTGGGGCGGGGAGCGGTGCGGGTCAAGGTCCATGCCGCCGGGATCAATTTTCCCGACATCTTGATGGTGGCCGGCGACTATCAGCTCAAGCCCGAGCTGCCGTTCACGCCGGGGGTGGAAGCCTCAGGTGAAGTGCTCGAGCTCGATGATGCCGAAAGCGGCGTCGCGGTCGGCGACCGCGTCATCGTCAGGATGCGGCACGGGGCTTACACCGACGAGGTGGTGGTCGCATCCTCGCAGCTCACGCCGCTACCCTCAACGTTCGATTATGCCGAGGGCGCGACCTTTCTGGCCGCCTATGGCACGGCCTACCATGCGTTGATCGATCGCGGCCGGCTGCAACCGGGTGAAGTGCTGCTGGTGCATGGCGCCGGCGGTGGCACAGGCCTTGCCGCGGTCGAACTCGGCAGGCTGCTCGGCGCGCGCGTGATCGCGGCGGCGTCGTCGGAAGCCAAGCTCGAGGTCGCGCAGGCGCGCGGCGCCGATCATGGCGTCCTCTACGGAGCCGAGCCCTTTCGCGAGGCGGTAAAGCGTATCACCGATGGGCGTGGCGCCGACGTGGTCTTTGATCCCGTCGGCGGCGAGATCTTTGAAAACAGCCTGCGCTGCATTGCCTGGGGAGCCCGTATCCTGGTGATCGGCTTCACCGGCGGCATCGGTCTTGCGCGGACCAACCTTGTGCTGATCAAGGGCGCCAGCGTGCTCGGGGTTCGCGCTGGCGAGGCCGCGCGGCGAAATCCGGCCCTGGGCGAAGCGCGGATCAAGGCGCTGTTGGCCTGGGCGCAAGCCGGCAAGATCCGTCCCCACATCTCGCACCGCCTGCCGCTGCGAGATTGCGCGACCGCGATGCGGCTTCTGATCGAGCGCAAGGCGATCGGTCGGGTGGCGTTGATGATGGGGTGACTGCCGTCATTCTCGCCGTGACGGCTATTCGTACCGCCGCTCGTCCCACCACGGAAAATAATCCGGCATGTCGGTCGAGACCTTGTCCTTGAATTCGGCCGGGCGCTTCTCCAGAAAGGATGTGACGCCCTCCCTGACATCGGCGGAGCGGCCGCGGGTGTAGATGCCGCGGCTGTCGATCTTGTGGGCTTCCATCGGATCGTCGGCGCCCGACATCCGCCACATCATCTGCCGGATCAGCGCCACCGATACCGGCGCGGTCTTGGCGGCGATTTCGCGCGCCAGCGCGCGGGCGGCCGGCAATAGTTGATCCGGCGGCACCACCTGGCTGACGAGGCGGCCGGCCAGCGCCTCCTGCGCCGGAAAGACCCGCCCGGTGTAGCACCACTCCAGTGCCTGGGAGATACCGACGATGCGTGGCAGGAACCAGCTCGATGCCGCCTCCGGCACGATGCCGCGTTGGGAAAAGACAAAGCCGAACCGCGCGGTCTCCGAGGCGATGCGGATATCCATCGCGAGCTGCATGGTGACGCCGATGCCGACCGCCGGGCCGTTCACCGCGGCGATCACCGGTTTGAGGCACTTGAAGATGCGCAACGTGACCTGGCCGCCACCGTCGCGCACATTGGGATCGCTGTAGTCGACCTGACCATCGGCGTGCCGTTTCACCGGGCCGCGCCGTGCGTCGCGATCGAAGGTGTCGGCGCCGGAAGAGAGGTCGGCGCCGGCGCAGAAGGCCCGCCCGGCGCCGGTGACGATGATGGCCCTGATCTCGTCGTTCCTATCGGCATGGTCGAACGCGTCGATCAACTCCTGCTGCATCGTGCCATTGAAGGCGTTGAGCTTGTCAGGCCGGTTCAGCGTGATGGTGAGGATCTGCTCGGCGACCTCGTATTTGATCGTCTCATAAGCCATCGGATGATTTCCTTCCTATTGATTCAGGACCTCATCCTGAGGGCATCGCGCAAGCGATGCGTCTCGAAGGATGGCAGCGTGTTTCCATGGTTCGAGACGCGCGGCGTTGCCGCGCTCCTCACCATGAGGGCTGGAGAAGACTGGCATGATTGCTTCATGAGATCGATCCGCTGGGCGGCGCCGGCCACGGCCGTTGTACCCCGCGCAGGTTCTCGAACGCCTTGGCCATGCCGAGCACGCCGAGATCGTCGAAGCGGCGGCCGACGATCTGCAGGCCGATCGGGAAACCGCGCTCGCTAAAGCCGCCGTTGATCGAGATGGCGGGATTTTCCGCCATGTTCCACGGCACGGTGAAGCCGATGTGCTCGAACGGCCGGTCGGGATCGTTGATCGGGGCGGCGAGTTCGGCGGCGAAACTCACCACCGGCGATACCGGCGAGATCACATAGTCCAGTTTGCTAAACAACTGCGCGGCCGCGGCTCGAAGTGCCATGGTGGCATTAAAGCCTCTGATCACATCGACGCCGGACAGACGGGCGCCGGCCTCCGCCCATTTCAGGATGTAGGGCAGCGCCTTGGCGCGCTCGGCCGGCGCAAGCCTGGAAAGATCGTCCCACATCCGCGCGCGCCAGAAATGATCGAGCCCGTCGAGCATCTCCCGCGTCAGGATCCCCGGCACCTCGGTGACGACGGCGCCCGCCATTTCGAACGTGCGGGCGGCTTGCACCGCGATATCGCATACTTCACGCTCCGGCGCTTGCCCGGTGCCGGCCTCGAGCATCAGGCCGAGGCGTAAGTGGCCCAAGGGTTTTTCCAGCGCGGTCCAATCGATGTCGGCGGGCGGCAGGCTCATGCCGTCACGGCTGTCGGGCCGCGACAGCGTGCTCATCATCAAGGCCGCGTCGGCGACGGTGCGGGTCATCGGCCCGGCGACCCGGCCGACATAGGGAGGGTCGGTCGGTATCCGTCCCAGGCTCGGCTTCAGCGCCACCAGGCCGCACCAGCAGGCAGGCAGCCGCACCGAGCCGCCGATATCGGTGCCGAGATGCAGCGGGCCGTACCCGGCAGCCGCCGCGGCAGCGGCACCGGCACTGGAGCCGCCGGGATTTTGGCTGAGATCCCAGGGATTGCGGGTGAGGGGATGGAAACTCGAGAGGCCGGAGGACAGCATGCCGTAATCCGGCATGGTGGTCTTGGAAAAGATCACCGCGCCAGCCTCGCGCAACCGGGCCGCCGGCGGCGCATCGGCCGGGGCCGGCACCAGCCTGGTGGTGGCAGCACCAAGCGGCACCGGCACGCCCTGGGTGGCGATATTCTCCTTGATCGTGGTCGGCACGCCATCGAGCGGACCGATCGGGTCGCGCTTGTGCCAGCGTTCGGTTGAGGCGGCGGCGACGACGCGCGCGCCGTCGGGATCGAAGGCGTAGAGCGCCTTGATGTGCGGCTCCCACACCGCGACCCGCGCTAAGACGTCCTGCAGCACTTCGGAGGGCGAAAATTGCCCGGCGCGAAACCCTGCGATCAGCTCGACGGCGCTGAGGTCGTGCAGCGACGTCGGGGTTTTCGGCGATGACGGATTATGCATTTGCGGCCAGCGGCAGCCGGGTTTCGATGATACGCGCGAACATGCTGGCGCCCACGGGGAGGATCTTGTCGTCGAGGATATAGCCGGGATTATGCACCGGCACCGACCCGTCGTGACCGATCCAGAAATAGGCGCCGGGTATCGCGTGCAGCATGTCGGCGAAATCCTCGCTGCCCATCTTCGGCTTCGACCGGGTCAGGACCTTGGCGGGATCGACCACGGTACGCGCAACCTCGGCGACCACCCTGGACTGTTCCTCCTGGTTCACCAGCACGCTGAAGATATCGCGGATGTCGACGTCGATCTCGACGTCGAAAGCACTGGCGATGCCGGCGCAGATCGCCCGCATCCGCTCGCGGATCAGCGCCCGTACCTCGTCGGAAAAGGCGCGCACGGTTCCGCAGAGCTTGGCTTCGCCGGGAATAACGTTGTAGGCGGAGCCGGCATGGATCTGGGTGATCGACAGCACCGCCGCCTTCAGCGGGTCGACGTTGCGGCTGACGATGGTCTGCAACGCGGTTCCGAGCATCATTGCGATCACCACGGCATCCTTTGACCGCTCCGGCATCGCGCCATGGGCGCCATAGCCATTGATCTTGATGTCGAAGAAGTCGGCGCCGGCCATGGCCGGCCCCGGCAGCACCGCCAGCTCGCCGTGGTTGAGATCGGGCGCGTTGTGCAGCCCGTAGAGTTCGTCGCAAGGGAATTTCTCGAACAGACCGTCCTTGATCATGGCGCGTGCGCCGCCGAGGCCCTCTTCCGCCGGCTGAAAGATGAAATGCACGGTGCCTTCGAAATTCCGGGTCTCCGCAAGATAGCGTGCGGTGCCGAGCAGCATGGTCGTATGGCCGTCATGGCCGCAGCCGTGAAAACGGCCGGGAATGGTCGAGCGCCATTTCAGATTGGTGTTCTCTTCCATCGGCAGCGCATCCATGTCGGCGCGCAGCCCGATGCGCTTGCCTCCGCCCCCTTTGCCTCGGAGCACGCCGACCACACCGGTGCCACCGAGGCCGCGGTGAACCTCGATGCCCCATTGCGCCAGCTTCTCGGCGACAATTCCGGAGGTCCGGACTTCCTCGAAGCCGATTTCGGGATGGGCGTGCAGATCCCTGCGGATCGCGGTGAGTTCGTCGGCAAAGGCTTCGATGCGGTCGATATTAGGCATGCAGCTATCCGTTTGAGTGTGACTTGCTTTCGGGAACGAAGGCGGGTCCGTTCGGCTTGATGCGGATGCCCCGCCGCAGCCGTGTCCAGGGCAAGGCGGCGGTGTCGACCGGCATCGCGCCCGGCGCGGCGCAGATCAGAAGCCGCTCGGCGATCGGCTCGAAATCGGCGCGGAAATGCACCGAACTCTTGTTGACGAGGATGGCTTGCTCGGTCGGCTCGATGCCGACGTAACGGTACATCGACTGGTCTGCGAGCTGGGCCTTGTGTGAGCTCACCACCACCCGGACACCGCCGATCCGCAAGCTTGCCGATGGTCCCATATCCATGTCGCGGCCGCCAAAATAGGGGCCGGGTGCGACGAACTTTCCGTCGGAAAGTTGTTCGACGACAAACGTTCCTGTGTATGGCGCGTCGCCGGCGATGCCCGACTTGCCGCCAAGCGCGAGCGTGACGGTGGCGCCGACGCCCGCGGCGTGCGCGGCCTTCGCCGCTTCCGGATCGTTGATCACGCCGATCGCCGCTTTGGTCGCGTTGTTGCGGATCAGGGCGCGCAGCATGCCCGTGGTGTCGGAGTCACTGCCGGCGCCTGGGTTATCCTGGGTGTCGGCGATGACGATCGGCCGGGAGGCGCGAGTAGCCAGCTCCATCGCCAGGCGCACGCCCGCATCGGGCGTATAGATGCGACCCTCGAAATCGCCTTCGTGACTCATCACCAGTGCGGCGATGGTGTCGGCCGCGGCGTCGGCATCGGCCTGTGTCCTGCCATAGGCCACGACGGTCGGTCCGCAACCCGGGAAGTCCGTCGCCGGGAAGCCCGGCGCGAAAGACAGCGTTGGCACAGCCTCGCTCTGCAGCGTCGCGAGCTTCTGGTAGATGCTCTTGCAGGGCTCATCGCGGGTGCACTGCCAGCTGATCGGAATCAGGAATGGCAATTCGCGAAAGGCCTTGGCGAATTTTTGCCCGGTCTGGAGCATCAACGCCAGGTGCTCCGCGGTGCCACGCCCGGTATCGGCCATGTCGACGTGTGGATAGGTGCGATAGGCGATCAGCGCGTCGGCGCAGGCGACCATCTCGGCGGTAATATTGGCGTGCAGATCAAGGCTGACCACGAGCGGCAGCGCATCGCCGATCACCTCGCGCACCCGCCTGAGAACTTCGCCTTCGCCGTCATCGATATGCTCGGCGACCATGGCGCCATGGAGATCGAGATAGACGGCGTCGAGCGGCCCCGCCGCCTGGATGCCGTCGACCAAGGCCGCGACGATCCGCTCGAACGCATCCTTGGTGACATGGGCGGAGGGGCTGGCACCGCAGGCGAGAATGGGTACAAGCTCCCAACTGTTGGCCTCTGCCTGTTCGATGAATCCCGCCAAGCCGACGTTGATGTGGCGCATGACCTTGAGCAACTCGGCGCCCTCCACCATGGCCGGCCAGCCGCCGCCATGAATGAAATCGGCATAGGTCGCCTTGGTCGGCGCGAAGGTATTGGTCTCGTGCAGGAATCCTCCAACGGCAATTCGGGTCATGGTCTCAAGCCAATGTCTCTTCGGTCTGACGTTAGACCCATTTTGGAAGTGGCGCGAGGGCCGCTCGTGGCGAGCTGGGCTCACCGGCTTCGGCGGACCATCCTGAGGGCTCGCGACCAAAGCGCTTATTCCTCAGGGCTTGGTCAATTAAATCTGTCTTGACTTCGACGTTCTTGCGGGGCTCCAGCCCCAGAAATGACGAATATCGCAAAACGCGCAGATATCATCAGCGCAAGCCACAGACTAACAGGAGGCGGCGCCGATCTCAACCGGCCGGAACTTCGCAAAGTCCCAGTGCCGTCCAGGAGCGGCATCGAGCAGCTGTCGGGTATAGGCCTGCTGGGGATTGGTCAGGATCCGCGCTGCCGGGCCCTGTTCGACGACGCGGCCATGTTGCATCACAGCAACGTCGTCACAGATCTGTGCCGCGACGCGCAGATCGTGGGTGATGAACAACAGCGCAATACCGAGCCTGGTCTGGATTTCGTCGAGCAGTTGAAGAACCTGTGCCTGCACCGAGACATCCAGCGCCGAGACGGCTTCGTCCGCGACCAGAACATCGGGATCGAGCGCCAGCGCCCGGGCAATGGCGATGCGCTGGCGCTGGCCGCCGGAGAATTGGTGCGGATAACGCGAAATAGCGTCGGCCGGCAGATCGACCAATTCGAGCAATTCGCGCGCCTTGGTTAAGGCGTCCGGACGCGGGACGCCGTAATTGATCGGGCCCTCGGCGATGGTTTCGCCGACCGACAGGCGCGGGTTGAGCGAACGATAGGGATCCTGGAAAATGATCTGGATGCGCTTGCGGTGCGGTTGCAGCAACCGTCGCGACAATTCCGAGATTTCGCGCCCGGCAAGGCGGATGCCGCCGGAGGTGGGATCGATCAGGCGGACGATGCAGCGCGCCACCGTCGATTTGCCGGAGCCGCTCTCGCCGACAATGCCGAGCGTGCGGCCCTTGCGCAGGGTGAGCGTGACGTTCTCCGCCGCGGCCACTTCGTGGGCCCTGCCGAAGAACGAGCGTTCGCGATAGACCTTGCCGAGTTCATTGGTCTCCAGCACCACCGGTTCGGTGCTATCGACGCGCGGCTGGCGTGGCACCAGACTTGGAACCGCCGACAAGAGCTTGCGGGTGTACTCCATGGCCGGCGCGCGAAGCACGGTGTCCAAGGTTCCGGTTTCGACCAATCTGCCGCCACGCATCACCGCGACCCGATCGGCAATCTCGGCCACCACTCCCATGTCATGGGTGATGAAGAGAACGGCGGTCCCGTGATCTCTTTGCAGCTCGCGGATCAACGTCAGGATCTGCTTCTGAGTGGTGACATCGAGCGCCGTGGTCGGCTCGTCGGCGATCAGGAGCTTCGGTTCGAGCACCAGCGCCATCGCGATCATGATGCGCTGGCGCTGGCCGCCCGACAGCCGATGCGGATAGGAGGCGAAAATACGCTCGACCTGGGGCAGCCGTACCTGCTCCATCATTTCTAAGATGCGGGTACGCCGCGTGCGCGCATCAAGGTCGGTATGGACGCGGAGCACCTCGTCGATCTGGCGGCCGACCGCGACCACCGGATTGAGCGCCGTCATCGGTTCCTGGAAGATCATCGCCATGGTGGTGGCCCGCAATTGCCGCAGGCGGCGGTCGCTGGCGGTGAGGATTTCTTCGCCGACCAGTTTGATGCTGCCGCCCGTGGGCACCAGCGAGCCTTTCGGCAACAATCCCATCACCGCGAGCGAGGTGACGGATTTCCCCGACCCGCTTTCGCCAACCAGGCAGAGCGTCTCGCGCTGGCGCACGCAAAACGAGATGCCGTCGATGATGCGCTCCTGGTCTGGATTCCTGCCGAGCCCGACCACGAGATTTTCAAGTTCGAGGACGACATTGGTCATGTCTGCTGTCACCGGCTGCCCTCGCGCTGCTTCATGCGAGGGTCGAGCGCGTCGCGGGCGGCGTCGCCGATCAGATTGACGCTGAGGATCGTGATCGAGAGCAGCAAGCCCGGCCAGAAGATCAGCGACGGCTTGATCTGAAAATAGGCGCGGCCTTCCGCCATGATGTTGCCCCAGGAGGCAGTTTCCGGACTGATGCCGGCGCCGAGGAACGACAGGATCGCTTCGGTGAGGATGGCGGAGGCGCAAATGTAGGTGCCCTGCACGATCATGGGCGCGATCGTGTTCGGCAGCAGGTGCCGCCACATGATCTTGGGCAGGCTCGAGCCGACGGAAATGGCGGCCTCGACATAGGGCTCCTCGCGCGCGCCCAGCACGACCGAACGCACCAGCCGCGCCACCCGCGGGATTTCGGGGATGGTGATGGCGATCAGAACCGTCATCAGGCTCGCGCCCGACAGCGAGACCACGGCGATGGCGAGCAGGATGCTCGGGATCGCCATCAGCCCATCCATCACCCGCATCATGACGGCGTCGATCCATTTGAAAAAACCGGCGACGAGACCGATCACAAGTCCGACGCCGACGCTGACCATCGCCGCGCCGATGCCGATCAACAGCGAGATCCTGCCGCCATAGAGAATGCGCGACAGCACGTCGCGGCCATAGCCGTCGGTCCCGAGCAGGAACTGGGCGCTGGCCGGACGCAGCCGCAATGCCGGCGCCAGCAGCACCGGATCGTGCGGCGCCAGCCAGGGCGCCAGTATGGCTGTCGCCACCACCAGCGCGAGGCAGACGGTCGCCGCGGCGATGATCGGCGAAGCCGTCAGAAATCCGAGCCGCGGCCGCAACGGCGTCGTGATCGGGATGGAAGGCTCGGGGAGGGTTTCGATCGCCATCGGTCAAGCTGCGCTTTTCAGTAACGGATTAGTAGCGGATTCTTGGATCGAGCAGGGTATAGGCGACATCGATCAGCAGATTGACCGTGACGTAGATCAGCGAGGTCAATAGGATCATGGCCTGGATCACCGGATAGTCGCGCGCCAGCACGGCATCGACGGTAAGCCGGCCGATACCGGGCAGGTTGAAAACGCTCTCGGTGACGACGACGCCCGAGATCAACAGCGCAAAGCCGTTGCCGATCACGGTGATGACGGGGACCGCAGCATTGCGCAGCGCGTGGTGCAGCAGCACGGCGCGTTCGCTGATGCCCTTGGCGCGCGCCGTGCGCACATAGTCCTCGCCGAGCACGTCCAGCATCGCCGCGCGGGTCATGCGCGCGATCAACGCCACATAGATGAAGGACAGCGTGCAGGTCGGCAGGATGATGCGTTCGAGAAATGGCCCAAGTCCGGCGCTGATGCTTTTGAAACCCTGTACCGGCAGCCAGCGCAGGTCGATGGCAAAGATCTGGACCAGCACATAGCCGATCACGAACACCGGGACCGAAAAACCGATCACCGACAATGCCATCACGAAGCGGTCGATCCAGGTGCCGTGCTGCCATGCCGCGATCACGCCAAGTGGCACCGCGACAAGGATGGACAGGATGACGGTCGAGATCGCGATCGAGATCGACGGCTCGACGCGCTGGCCGATCATTTGCAGCACCGGCACGTTCGAAATCAAGGATACGCCGAGATCGCCATGCAGCAGCTTGCCGATCCAGGTCAGGAACTGGTCGTAAAGAGGTTCGTTCAGTCCAAGCGAGGTGCGGATGTGCTGGAGTTGCTCGGGAGTCGCGTTGTCGCCCGCCAGGATGGCGGCGGGATCGCCGGGGGTCAGCCGCAGCAGCAGAAACACGAACAGTGCCACCACGCCCATCACGGGGATCGCGGCGAGAATTCGGCGGACCAGATATAGGAACATCAGTTGAACCCGTTCCGAGTATTTTCAGCAAGTACCGTGCCATCAAGAGGCCAACGCGAGGCATCAGTCCAGCGTCGCCAGCAGGCCGGCCATCAGGCGGCCACGCTCGGCGAGGCTATCGACTTCGATGTGCTCGTTCAGGGTATGGGCATCGGCGCCGCGGACACCGAGCCCGTCGAGCGTCGGAATTCCCATCGCGCCGGTAAAATTGCCGTCGGAGCCGCCGCCGGCGCTGCCGTGGGGTAGCTCGAGGCCCATCTGGCTTGCCACGCCGCGCGCCTTCTCATAGAGCGCCATTGTTCCCGCGTCCGGCTCCCAGACCGGCCGCGTCACGCCACGGGTGACTTTGAACGTCACGCCATCAGAAGTTGCAGAAAGCGCCAGCATCCGCTCGACACCGCGATCGAGATCGGCCTGTCGCTTCGCCATGCTTAGCGCCTCGCCCGTGCATGTGGTGGCGACGCAATTGACCCATTGGCCGCCATGCACGATGCCGACGCTGAAGGTGCAGTCTCCCGTGGTCATGGCGTCGATGGCGAGGATCTGGCGCGCCATCTCGCGGATCGCCGAACGGCCCGATGATAGCGTGGCGCCGGCGTGGCTCGGCCGGCCTGTGGCCTCCAGGTTGAAACGCGCGATGGCGAAACGGCCGGTGACGACGCCGTTATCGGGCCGGCCCGGCTCAGGGACCAACACATATTTGTTGCGTGCAGCCTCCGCCTCGATGATGTCGCGCGTGGAGGGGGTGCCGACTTCCTCGTCCGGCGTGAACAGAACCGTAATTGGCAGCGGCGTCCTGATCGACGCGCGAGCCAGTTGCCGGATCGCTTCCAGGGCGAGGTAGTTACCGCCCTTCATATCGAAGATACCGGGGCCGAAACATGTGTTGCCTTCGTGCCGCCATTTGAGTTTTTCCAGCGTGCCGATGGGATGCACGGTGTCGAAATGGCCCGCGATCAGGATTCCGGCCTGACCCAGCCTCGGATGTGGAAATCGCGCCCGCACGCAGCCGGCGAATCCCTGCCGGCCGGGGATCCGTTCGATCGATGCGCCCATGATGGCCATGTCGCGCGCGGCGATGTCGAGCATGGATTCGACGGCGCCGACATCAAATGTCGGGCTTTCGCATTCCACCCAGCGGCGCAGTCCCTGCAGCATGGCCGCGGAATCGAAAGGAAGGTTGGCGGGATTCATGGCAATAGTCGCATTTCCCTATAGTTTGCCGCGGCGCGTCGGCCGCGGCTACGAGAATGACTGGCGACTGCTTTGTAAAGTGAAACATCGGTGAATCCGGCCGCGTGGTTTGGCCGCGTGCCATCGAGAGAAATCGCATTGACGCGCAACGCGCTTGGTGCAAGTCTCAAATATCTTGGAGTTACAGTGTGTTAGTGCGCCCAAATAAAGCGCTGCATGCATAATCAATGATCGGCCAATGACCGGTTTCACGTCAGGAGACAATCGAATGTTGCAAATGTCGCGCTGGAAGTACCTTGCGATAGCGGCGCGGGCGGTCCTGTCGGCGCTCGCGCTGTTTGCGACGCTCGCGACGGGCTCAAAAGCGGAGGCCAAGACCATCCATGCGGTGATGCATGCGGATCTGCGCACCCCCGGCATGATGACCACGGCCTATATCGTGCGCGACTTCGGCTACATGATCTATGACACGTTGCTGGCGGAGGATTCCAATTTCAAGATCCAGCCGCAAATGGCCGACTGGAAAGTGTCCGACGACAAGCTGACCTACACCTTCACGCTGCGCGACGGCCTCAAATGGCATGACGGCTCGCCGGTCACGGCGGAAGACTGCGTGGCCTCGCTGCAGCGCTGGGGCAAGGCCGACAATATGGGCCAGAAGCTGATGGACTTCACCGCCAGCCTGGTAGCCACCGATCCCAGAACCATCACGCTGAAACTGAAGGAGCCCTACGGCCTGGTGCTGGAGTCGATCGGGAAACCCTCCTCGCTGGTACCGTTCATGATGCCGAAGCGGCTCGCAGATACGCCCGCGGGCAAGCCGGTTCCGGAACTAATCGGATCCGGTCCCTTCAAGTTCGTGGCGGCGGAATTCCAACCCGGCGTCAAGGCAGTGTTTGAAAAGAACAAGGACTATGTGCCGCGCAAGGAGCCGCCGAGCTGGACCTCCGGTGGCAAGGTGGTGAAGGTCGATCGCGTCGAATGGATCACGATGGCGGATCCGCAGACCGCGGTGAACGCGCTGCAGTCCGGTGACATCGATTTCATGGAGGCGCCGTCGTTCGATATTCTCCCGGTGCTGGAAGCTGATCCAGATCTGAAGGTCGAGGTCCTGAACAAGCTCGGCTTCCAGACGCTTGGGCGGGTGAACTTCCTGCTGCCGCCGTTCGACAATTTGAAGGTTCGCCGCGCCGCCCTGCTGGCCATGAACCAGAAGGACGTGCTGGATGCACTGGTCGGCAACCCTAAATATTACAAGATCTGCGGTGCCTTCTTCGTCTGCGACACGCCGCTGGCCACCGATGTCGGGTCGGAGATGCTGGTGAAAGGCAACGGCATGGCGGAAGCCAAGAAGCTGCTCGCCGAATCAGGCTACGACGGCACGCCGATCGTGATCATGGCGCCGACGGATGTCGTGCAGTTGAAGGCGCAGCCGATCGTGGCGGCGCAGCTGTTGCGCGAAGCAGGCTTCAAGGTCGATGTGCAGGCGACCGATTGGGGCACCGTCATCAGCCGACGCACCAGCCAAAAGCCCACCAATGAGGGTGGTTGGAATATGTTCTTCACCAACTGGGCCGCCGCCGACGTCATCAACCCGATTGCCAATTTCTCGATTGGCGGACAGGGCAAGCAGGGCGGCTGGTTCGGTTGGGCGGAAGATGCCAAGATCGAAAAGCTGAAGGATGCCTTCGCGCGGGCTTCCTCGCCCGAGCAGCAGAAGAAGATCGCTGCCGATATCCAGAAGGAAGCCTACGACCAGGTGATCTACATCCCGCTCGGGCAATTTTTCGGACCGAGCGCATGGCGGACATCGCTTACCGGCGTGCTCGATGGTCCGGCGACGCCGGTGTTCTGGAATATCGACAAGTCGGAGTGAGGGCAGGGAAAGATAACGCCCACGGCTGGCGGCACGTCATTAGAAATTGGCATCGAATAATAGTCCGGCGGCGCCTTGCGGCGCCGCCGGCTTTTTTGACGTAGGCTAATTTCCAAAAGGCTTCGGAGGTTGTGAAAACGACCTTGACTTATCGGTAAGATACGGCTTACGGTAAGCAATGGCTTACGTAAATGCGCTCGCGGTCCTCGCTGACCCGACTCGTCGGGAGGTATTTGAGCGGCTGCGCGCCGGGCCGCGCGCCGTGAATGTCCTCGCAGCGGGACTGCCGGTGTCGCGGCCAGCGGTGTCGCAGCATCTGAAAGTCTTGAAGGATGCGGGACTTGTCGAGGAACGCAGTGAGGGTGTGCGTCGGATCTATTCGCTGCGGCGTGAGGGGCTAACGGAATTGCGCGAATGGCTGGACAGCTTCTGGGGTGATGCGCTGGAGGCCTTTCGGCTCGAAGCTGAGGAATCCCACAAAGCTCCAAGGAGCAGGGAGTAAGTGAATGAGTGAAGCCCCCGTCATCGCGCCCGTGCTCAAGACCGTTCGCGTCAAGGCGCCGGTTGCCCGGGCCTTTGAGGTTTTCACCAGTGGTCTCACCCGCTGGTGGCCGCACAACCACGGCGTCGGCAAGAAGCCGATCCGCAAGGTCATGATAGAGCCCCATCTCGGAGGCCGCTGGCTGGAGATATCAGAAGATGGCACCGAGACCAGCGTGGCGACGATCACCCTGTGGGAACCGCCGCATCGCCTGGTGCTGATCTGGCAGATCAATGCGCAGTGGAAGCCGGATAAGACCATGAAATCGGAAGTCGACGTGCGCTTCACCGCCGACGGGCCGGATGCGACCCAGGTCGAACTGCTGCACCACAAGTTCGAGACCATGGGCGCGGAGGCGGGTGCCTCTCTGCGTGGCGATGTTGATCGCGGCTGGCCCGGCCTGATCGAGCATTTCGCGCGGGAAGCCGAGCGCGGCGTGAGCTGAAGCCAAGCGGCCGCGCTCGCGGCCACACCAGCCTTTGACAACCCAGAGAGGAGAGACCTGCATGTCGGAATTTACCGTTTTTTCCGTTCCCGGCAGTCCGTTCGGACGCTCGGTCATGGCAACGCTGGAAGAGAAGGGCGCATCCTGGCGTCTGGCGCCGCTGCCGCCTGGCAGTCTGAAATCCTCCGAGCATCTCGTCCGTCATCCGTTCGGCCGGGTTCCGGTGCTGGATCATCAGGGCTTCAGCCTGTACGAGACCCAGGCCATCCTGCGCTATCTCGATCGGGTCAAGCCGACGCCGGCGCTGACGCCGGTGGATGATCCCAGGTGTGCCGCGCGAATGGATCAGGTGATGAATATCAACGACTGGTATCTATTCCCTGGCGTCGGCAACGTCATTGTCTTTCACCGCCTGATCGGACCGCGCCTGATGGGACAGAAGCCCGATGAGGACGCGATCGCGGCCGCGATGCCCAAGGCGCGAACGGCCTTTGCCGAACTGGCGCGGCTATTGGGTCAGCAGGCCTTCTTTGCCGGCGAATCGCTTTCGCTGGCGGACCTGCTGGTCGCCCCCGGCATCAGCTTCTTCACCGATACGCCGGAATGGGCTGAACTGGGTGCGCCGCACGCAAATCTTGTCGCCTGGCTGGCGCGGATTGAGGCGCGGGCAAGCATGCGGGCAACGACGTGGGAACGCGTGTCCGAATTGGCGAAGGCGGCGTGACCGAAAGAAACATCAGGAGTACCCTGATGCAACAGGCGAACGCGATAGGTTCAGCGCGGCTGGCCTTGCCCGCCGCGCTATCGACTCACATGATCCGAACTTCGGAAACGCTGAACTAACTAGGCGGATCGTGGCCGCTCCAAGATTGCGTTCTGCTGCGGCGACGGACGCTGCGCCGCGGGTTCGGAGACGATCAGCATCGAACGCCGGTAGGCGCCGGGCCCGACTCCGTAGTGCCGCTTGAAGCCGCGCGTGAACGCGATGTCCGAATCGTAGCCGATCACGAACGCGATCTCCGAGATCGGGACGTCCCGAGTCTTTAGAAGCTCGGCCGCGCGCAGCATGCGCTGCGCGGCGAGATACTGCATTGGCGGCGCTTCCATCTCGCGGGTGAATGCGGCGGCGAAGGCGGAGCGCGACATTCCGACCCGGGTCGCAAGTTCCGCCACCGACCAGCGCTCGGAGAGCTGGCCGTGGATCAGGCGCACGGCATTGAAGACCTGAGGCGACCACCGGACCTTGCCCATCTGGTGGGCGGTCTCCTTGGAATGAGTCAGCGCCGCGGAACGTATCGCCTGGATCAACAGCATTTCGGCGAGGCGATTGAGAGCTGCTTGCGAGCCGGGGCCGCGATTCTCCAGCTCGATCAGGCCCGCCTCCGCGAGCGGCCGTGCCCATGGTGGAAGTTGCCCGTTCTCGCCGGGCACGTGGATCACGTCCGGGAGGAAGCGCAGCATCGTCTTGGCGCGCACCCGGTCGAGCCGCAGCACGATGGCGATCAGCGTCGCCATGCTGCCGCCGCCGCCGGCGCGGATCGTCGGCAATCCCTCCGCCCCGGCGACGCAAGGGGCGGGTATTCCGAACCGGGCCGGACTGGACAGCGAATCCTTCAAAGCGTGCGCGCTGCCATGTGGAACGATGGCGCAATCGCCGGATTGCAGCCTGGTGACGTGATTCGACGCCGTGATCTCCAGATAGATATTGCCACCCACGCAAATGTAGAACAGCGCCGCGGTCGTCGGTTGGTGACGGCAGCCCCACGGAGCGGTCAGCTCCGCGCGCAGGCAGCACGTACTCTCGACCCGAATGGTATGAAGCAGTTCAGAAAGTGTGTCCTGCATCGAAGTCAATTCCTCAACTCTCCAGGGCCAAGGCTCCGTCGCCCACGCGCGTCATGCAACACATGATGTGGGGGCTTGGACGACCAGTTGGTAGTTGTGGACGACAGGTAAATGGCGGTCCCGGATTTCATGCACATTTCACGGGCAGCGGATGACGGCTTTCCAAGGTGGGACCAATGCGTTCACCTGGCCGTGAACCGTATCGAAGCACGAGGGTCTCATGATGAGAGTTGCAACGATTTTATGCGCCAAGCTGGCGGTGTCGGCTGTGGTATTATCGATCAGCGGTGCGGCATTTGCACAAGATCGCGCCGCCGCCGGCTATTCCGACATCGGCTGCGTGGATGGTATGCCCGCGCCTCCCTATACCCAGATCTGTCCTCCCACCGGCGAGATCAAGGCGTTCGCGGAAGCTCCCGCAGGTCGCAATGGCTCGTGCGCGCAGAAGTATCGCTCGTTTGACGCTGCAAGCGGCACGTATCTGGGGCGCGACGGCGCGCGTCACGCCTGCCACTAGGTATCTGGAAATTCCAAGCGGTCGTCGCTTGATGGATAAGCAATTATTTTAGCGCTGCAAAATGACGGCCGCGCGACATCATGCTCTCGTCGCGCGGCCGCCGCGATGCCTATGCCAGTCGCGCGATCGCTGCAACTGACGCCAGAGCAGATCGCTGCGCCGGCATCATCGCGTTCACGCCGGGTGGGCCGAGAGATGCGGCAGCAAAAGTTCATTGACGCGATCGGGCGCCTGGTCGGCGGCGAAATGGCCGACCCCGGGGAGGACTTTGAAGCAATAGGGCGCGGCGACGAAGTCACCGGTGCCCTCCGCGGCCGCGCGCCCGACGGTGTCGTCGGCATCGCCCCAGATGTAGAGCGTCGGCACCCGGATGATCCCAAGCGGCGCGCGGATCGCGCCCCGGGCCCGATACCAGGTCAGCGCGGCTTCCATCGCCGCCTTGTTGCCGAGCACGGTGAGATGCCGCTCGATCGCGGTTGCGGGAACGCCGTTGGCGGCGAGACGCTCGCGCAAAAGCCTGGCATTGTCGGCCAGCAGCAAATCGGCGGCGTCGGGTTCGAGGAAAGCCCGGTGGTGCCGCGAGCGGTGGGCCTGATCGCCATCCGGCAACTGCAGCGCGCGATTGAAGGCATTGGGGTGCGGCCGTGACAGTACGGTGAGCGAGGCGACGGCTTGCGGAAAGCGATCGGCCAGCGCCCAGGCAATGCTGCCGCCCCAATCGTGGCCGGCGAGGTGAAAGCGGCGGTCGCGATAGCCCGAGGCCATGACGATCGCCATCGCATCATCCATCAGCCGGTCCATCTGATAATGACTGCTGTCGCTGGTATCCGGCCGTGCACCCGGCGAATAACCGCGCTGGCTCGGGGCAACGGCGCGATAGCCGGCGCCCGCCAGTGCCGCCGCTTGCGCGCGCCAGCAATTCATCGATTCGGCGAAGCCGTGCAGCAGCAGTACCAGCGGTGAACCGGGCGTGCCGGCGACGAGGGCGTCGAAGCGGAGGCCGGGCTGGGTCGTGATGGTTTCAAGCTGGCACATCGTGTCAATTCCGGATGCGGAGACCAAGTTGAGGGGCGGGTTTCAGTTGATGATTGCCGTGGACTAACACCAGGTGGGCAGCAAGAAGATGTATTTGGGCCGATCCTGCCAGAGGATGACCGGTCTATCCTCGAGGAACCTTTGCCGACCCAAACCTTTGAGATGCAGAGACCGCCGCTCGCCGTTTAAAGTACGGCGCCTGTCGCGGATAGCCAAAGGCGATAGCCCGCTGTTTCCACATGCGCTCGCGCGGATAGCCAAAGGCGGCGGTCTCAGACTTACACCAGATCGGATCGGGGCATCGACCGCGCACGCTGCCGCCGTCGATGCCGAAGGCGGTTGTCATGAAAAACGCATCCAAGCTTTAGGAACTTTCCCCACACGCTTGTGTTGGCTCGCATCCATCAGCCGGTAACCTTTGGAGAATCCGATGGCCGACAAAGACCTCAACGCTCTTTTTCTCGATACCTTGAAAGACATCTATTACGCCGAAAAGCAGATCTACAAATCGCTGCCGAAGATGGCCAAGGCTGCGAACTCCGACCAGCTGCGCGCCGCGTTCGAGAAGCACCACGACGAGACCGAAGGGCAGATCGAACGGTTGGAGCGGATCTTCGAGCTGCTTGGCAAGCCCGCGCGTGGCAAGAAGTGCGACGCGATCGAGGGCATCCTCGATGAGGGCACCGAAGTCATGGGCGAATACAAAGGCGAGCCTGCGCTCGACGCCGGTTTGTTGGCTGCGGCCCAAGCGGTAGAGCATTACGAAATTTCCCGCTATGGCACGCTGAAGAGCTGGGCTGGCAAGCTCGGCATGAAGGATGCCGTCAAGCTTCTGGATCAGACGTTGGCCGAGGAAAAGAAAACCGATGACACGCTGACGAAACTCGCGGATACGGCGGTAAACGCTGAAGCCGCGTGAGAGTCACGACGACAAAAGCCCCGCTTCGTGCGGGGCTTTTGATCGCGTCAGCGGCTCCGTGCGACGAACGTTCCCTGGCTAAGCCGAGCCCAGGCTCAGTCCTCGTCTTCTTCCAGCATGGCCGCCGCGATCGTCTCCTGGGCCTGTGCGATGAACCGGTCGGCATCCTTTTTCATCACGCGGATGAGATCTTCGGCTTCACGTCGAAAGCGCTCGAGGTCGAGTTTCAGTCCGCTGGCGGAAGGTTTGGCGACCGATATCGCGTAGTTCATCACCCGCGTGGACATTGCAAGCCTGAGCAGCAGCAATGGCAGGACCTGGTCGGCGACATCCTCGTCCTCGGCGAATTCGACGACCCGCTGATAGAGCCGATTCGTGAGGCGGTCGAATTCATCCGCTGCCTCCTCGGCGTCTTGCTCGAAGATGTCATCGTTGTCGTCGGTCATCTTAGCCTCGCTGCAACTGGGCAGTCCGTCTTCACCTTCACGGCGCTCAAGCTACGCCGGACACGCTTCGCCCTAACGGCTTCTGCATGGCCGCGCCACGCGTAGCCCGTCAGGGCGAAGCGTGGTGCGGGCGGTGGGACTCGAACCCACACGACGTTGCCATCGAGGGATTTTAAGTCC
>Ga0182012_10000118_pt1 | contig 85286 bp, 78 predicted proteins | sample 612S2SmetaG_FD_120486 | JGI IMG/M metagenome (GOLD analysis project Ga0182012, IMG submission 120486) | Permafrost microbial communities from Stordalen Mire, Sweden - 612S2S metaG | ecosystem: Environmental > Terrestrial > Soil > Wetlands > Permafrost | place: Sweden: Stordalen | collected... | reverse complement strand
GTGTCGAACTCCGCCGCCGCTACGCGCCGGCTCCGTCCGACACTGGCGGCAGCACTACCCTGCAGGAACCAACCAACCACCAGCTCTCACAGCAGGTGGACCGATGAACGGGGTCCGGCCAGTGTCCCGAGTCGGCCGGATTCCACCGGATTCCGTCGGGGTCGATCCCGCATAGGTAAGCCAGAACGGCTCTGTAGAGCCATCACCAGCTGATCTACGACATCTTCGAGGGCACCGCCGAGATCCAGCAGCTGGTGATCGCCAGGGCGATCAGCGGCATGCATATCAGCTAGGAACCGCAGCCGCGCCGACGGCACTCAGCCGATGTGCCTGCCGGAGCTCGAAGGCTGGTCTCGGGGCGCCCGGCGCAGGGACCGCGAGCTACCAGGCCTGCCCGATACCGCAGTGCGGGCAGTGGACCGTCGTAGAGACAGGTGCGCTGAACATGTAGCCGCACTCGCACGAGTAGGTGGCGCGATCGACCGGCCCGCCCGCCTCGCGCACGCGCTCGACGTCAGGGTCAGGAGCGCTCTCGGCAGCGGCCAGGCGCCTCGCGCGCAGAATCGCCGCCGAGCCAAGCGGAGCGGCCGACTCGTGTGCACGTGCGGGCCGCGCAACCATCGCGACGGCGCGCCGGGTGCGGGCGCGGGTGCTGCGGATCGGGTGGACAAGGCTCGGCCGGTTCATCTCTGCACCACAACAACGCCGTTCACGCCGTAAGGTTTCGCGCTCGCACCATCTTTTCCTCGTATCGGCCCGCCGGCCGCCGGCGCTTTAGCGCGAGGGCGACCGATGGACCCTGCGAGGGACCCTGGCGGCCGTGAAGCGCTCCCCCTGAAGCACGGAGAACGGCCCGAAGTTTGAGATACTTGGAGGCGATGAACCCCGCCCGCAAGCGGCGCCTGCGCCTGGTGGTCGCGCTAAGCACCGCTGTAGTTCTGGCCAGCGCGCTGATCTACACGAGCTTCAGCGCGGCGAGCCCCGCGCTGACCCCGAGCGAACTGCTTCGCCAGGCGGTCCCCGGCCGGGCCTACGTGCTCACCGGCACCGTGGTGGCGGGCTCCGTGCACCGTATCGGCGAAGCGCTCGACTTCAGCGTGGCGGACCGGGCGAGCGGCGCAGACGCGATCCCGCTCTCCTACACGGGGACCGTTCCCGACCCGTTCAAAGAAGGTCGCGAGGTGGTCGTGACCGTCTCCAAGCACGGCTCCTCCTACGTCGGGGAACGCGACTCGCTGATCACGAAGTGCCCGTCCAAGTACAAGACCGCTCCCTCGAGCGAGAACCAGAACTCCTGAGTGGCGCCCGCCCCCAGGGACACCGCACAACCGGGATCTGAGGGCTGATGGCGGGTCTGGGCTACGGCTGCCTGCTGCTGGCGCTGCTGGTGTGCGCCTATGGCATCTGGGCGTCCATCCACGGGGTCCGCAGCGGCCGGCCCGAGTACTCGGAGTCCGGCAGGCGTTGCGTGTACGCGCTCGCATGCCTGCTGACCGTGGCGATGGCGGTGCTGGAGGTGGCATTCCTGCGCAGCGACTTCGCGTTCAACACCGTCGCCGACACCTCCAGCCGCACCACGCCCGAGCTCTACCGGGCCGCGGCGGTCTGGTCCAGCCAGGAAGGCTCGCTGCTGCTGTGGGCGTGGCTGCTGTCGATGTGGTCGAGCCTCGCGCTGTTCCTGACGCGCAGGCGCATGCGCGACGTGGCCTCCTACGCCACCGCGATCCTGCTGGGGTTCGGAGGCTTCTTCGTCGGGTTGATGGTCTTCTACGCCAACCCGTTCGAAACGACCCACCCGGCGCCGGCGGAAGGAGTGGGCCTCGATCCGCTGCTGCGCTTCCCCACGATGATCATCCACCCGCCGATGCTGTACTCCGGCTACACGCTGTGCATCATCCCGCTGGCGTTCGGCATGGGGGCGCTGCTCGCGCGGCGAGTGGACGCCGAGTGGATCCGCTCGATCCGGCGCTTCGCCTTCGCCGCCTGGCTGTTCCTCGGCGCCGGCATCCTGCTGGGCGCGCTGTGGTCCTACTCCGAGCTGGGCTGGGGTGGCTACTGGGGCTGGGACGCCGTCGAGAACGCGTCGCTGATGCCGTGGCTGACCGGTACCGCGTTCCTGCACTCGCTGATGATCCAGGAGAAACGCGGGATGCTGAAGGTCTGGAATGTGTCGCTGGTGCTCGCCACGGGCACGCTGGCGATCATGGGGACGTTCCTCGTGCGCAGCGGGATCCTGGATTCGATCCACGCCTTCGGCGGACAGACGCTGGGGGTGCCGTTCGTGATCCTGATAGCGCTGCTGATCGGCTCCTCGATCTACCTGGTGGTCTCGCGCCGCGACATGCTGCGCAGCGAGCATCGACTCGATTCGCTCATCTCGCGCGAGTCCGCGTTCATCGCCAACAACCTCGTGCTTGTGGGGCTCTGCTTCGTGATCTTCTGGGGCACCTACTTCCCGCTGATAAGCCTCGCGGTGACGGGCCACGAAGCCAGCGTCGGGCCGCCCTGGTTCGACCGTTACACGGTCCCGCTGGCGCTTGTGCTGGTGCTGCTGAGCGGCATCGGCCCGGTCATCGCCTGGCGGCGCGCCACGCTTGCCAACCTGCGGCGCAACTTCCTGGTGCCACTGGCCGTGGCGCTGCTCACGCTGCTCGCCCTGCTCGCATCCGGCATCCCCGGCAAGGCCACCGCGATCGCGATGTTCTGCTGCGCCGGCTTCGTGTTCGGCAGCATCGGGCAGGAGTTCTTCCGCGGCACGCGCGCCCGGCGTGCGATGGCGGGCGAGAGCGTCCCGGTGGCGCTGCTGGCGCTGATCCGCCGCAACCGCAGGCGCTACGGCGGATACATCGTGCATCTGGGCATCGCCGTGCTGTTCATCGGCGTCGCCGCGTCCTCCTCCTTCGAGCACGCCAACCAGCTGTCGCTGTCGGTGGGCCAGTCGGCCAAGGTTGGCTCCTACGACATCCGCTACGTGCGCCCCACCGCCACGATCACACCCAAGTACGACGAGGCTCACACCGGCAGCACGCTCAGCCTCGGGGCGGTGCTCGACGTCACCAAGGGCGGCAGGCACGTCGCCACGCTCTATCCCAGCGAGGGCTTCTACGCCTCGCAGGACGCCGAACAGGGCAGCGTCGGAAGCCTCATCGGCGGTCAGCCCGTGAGCCACGTCGCGATGAGCCAGAGCCTCACGCGCAACGTCTGGACGGCCATCGCCCCCGACATCGAAACGCCCGCGCTCAAGCGGGTGGTGACGACCGGCAACCGGACGCTCCCAGCCGAAGACGCGCTCGTGGCGATCGCGTACCTGGCCCGTGCCTACCTGCGCGACCCGCCCGCCGCACAGTTCAACCTGCTGGTCTCGCCGCTGGTCCTATGGATCTGGCTCGGCGGCCTGGTCGTGTTCATCGGCGGCCTGGTCGCGGTGTGGCCGCCGGCCAGCACCGTCCGCCGGCGGCTGAGCTCGCGCTCACTCGCTCGCGCCGGGCGGCGGCTCGCGCGGGCATGAGCCTGCCGGCGTGCGCCCCGGCGCCGCCGTGAACATCCTGGTCGTGGTCCTCACGCTCGGGCTGCTCGCACTGGTCGTGCTCATGGTCAGTCACCCGCTGCGAAGGCCCGTGGACGCCGACGCCGACGCCGACGCCGATCCCGCGGGCGCCGGGCCGCATGGTCGCTCCTCGGATGCCGCTGCGCAGGACGCCTCCAGCCCGGACCTCACGCTGACGCTGGAAGCCGAACGCGAGAGCAAGTACAGCGAGATCCGCGATGCGGAGCTCGATTTTCGCACCGGCAAGCTCTCGCGCGAGGACTATCAGGCGATAGACGCCGATCTGCGCGCCGAGGCCCTGGCGATCCTCGACAGGCTCGGCTCGCCGGCAGCGGGCGCCCGCGATGAAGCGGGCGAGCCTTCCGGCGTCCCGCGCCGGCCAGACGATAGGCTCCGCTCAGGAGAGCTCGGCGAGGAGGACGAGCGCTCCGGCTGACCGCGCCGGGACGCCGTGGTGCGTCAGGACCAGGGTTCCTTCAGGAGGATGATCGCGTTCACGAAGAACAGCACCACGAACAGGACGGTCCACCTGTTGAGGTTGCGCTCCACCAGCGAGCCTCCGCCCAGCGGACCGGCGCCGCTGCCCACGCCAAATGCGCCGGACAGCCCCGCGTCCTTGCCCGAGTGCATCAGCACAAGGAAGATCACGACGAGCGCCAGCACCACCTGCAGCACGGACAGAACCACTTCCATCGGACAAGCCTACCGACTCCGGGCGCGCCCGTGGCGGGCCGGCGCCGTGGCAGGAGAGAGGCACCACGGGTCGAACAGGCTTCGCGGCCGGGTGTGTGCGACCCTCCGCCTCGCGAGTCGCTACCGTGCGGCCCTCAGTTTTCGATGCGCGCCCACTTCACAACCCGCTCGGACGATTACGAATCCTTTACGGATTTGCGATTCGCTGCCGATATGAATCACCGTGGGCCTGCCGAGAGACGTGGGCTTGCCGCGCCCACCACGACGACCCCCAGGAATCCGATGACAGTCCTCTCCAAATGCCCCCGATGAGCAGCGCCCGTCGCCGCGCTGTGCGGGCGGTCCTCTCGGCGCTCGCCGGAGGCGGCCTCACGGCCGTCAGCCTCGGCGTCGCGCTCCCGCCGGCCTCGCTGGCCGCCGGCACCTCCGCGACCGAAGGCGGGGCCTCCACGGCTCTTGCCGGCGAAACCTCCGGTGCACAGACGCAGACAGGCTCGGACACCGTCACCACACCGGCTGCAGCCGGCACATCGACCACCGGCACGCCCGCTCCGGAAGCGACCCAGCAGACGGTCACGGTGCCGGTTCCCACGCCAAAAGCGCCGGAAGCTCCCACGGTTGTGCTCCAGCGTCGCCAGAAGAAGGCCTCCCAGCCCAAAGGAACCCTCGCCGGCGACACCCAGACGACCAGCACCGCGCAGAGCAAGAAAGCAAAGGAAGAAAAGGAAGCGGCGTCCAGCAACGTCGCCCTCTCCCCGCAGCTGGTCGCGGCCCAGGCGAGCGCGCTCGCCTCCACGGAAGCCTCCGTTCAGGCGCTCGGCTACTACCGCATCCCGCTGTTCCTCCTGCCCGTCTACAAGGCGGCCGCCGTCCAGTACGGGGTGCCGTGGCAGATCCTCGCGGCGATCAACGAAATCGAGACCGACTACGGCAGCGACCTGTCGGTCTCCAGCGCCGGCGCCGTGGGGTGGATGCAGTTCATGCCCGCCACCTGGCTGCAGTACGGCGTCGATGCGCTCAACGCCGGCTACGCGGACCCCTACAACCCTGTCGACGCCATCTTCGCTGCCGCCCGCTATCTGAAGGCCGCCGGCGCGGCAACGGACCTGAAAGCGGCGATCCTCGCCTACAACCACTCGGGCGAATACGTCAGCTCCGTGCTGCTGCGCGCCAAGCTCATCTCCGACTACCCCAAGGCCGTGATCGCCACGCTCACCGGCCTCGTCGATGGGCGTCTGCCGGTCACCGGCACGGAAGTGGCGTGGTCCGCGGCCAGCGCGACCGCCGGTGCCACCGCGGTCGCAGCGTCGGCGGGCTCCAGCGCAGCGGCCACAGGGCAGAAGGGTGCGACCCAGGCCGCCGGCCTCGCCGCCGGCGCCGCGGCAGCCGCCGAATCGGGTCTCGCAGCCGCGCCTGCGCCGGGTGCCGTCGCGGCCACCGCCAGGAAGCATCCGGGCGCGCCGCAGATGGTCAGCGTCACGACCGGCGCCGACGCTCGCGTCGTGGCCGTTCAGGACGGGCGCGTGATGAAGCTGGGTCGCTCGCGCAAGCTCGGCAGGTACCTGGTCCTGCGCGACGTCTACGGCGACCTGTTCACCTACGCCGACCTCGGCCGGATCGCATCCACCTACACGCTCCCCAAGGCGCCCTCCGCCCCCACGCGCTCCGCCGTGGTGGAGGTGGCCGCAGGGCACGATCCGCGGCCCACGCAGGCCGCCAGCGCCGGATCCCAGGGGCCGGTTACGCTGCACGTCAAGCCGGAGCGGCCCGGGGCCGCCAGCCAGCTTCTCTCGAGTGGTCAGGCGATCCTGCCGGCGGGCGCAGCGGAAGCCGCGCCCGCGGGGATGGGCCGCGTGCGCCTGTTCGCCCACCCGGGCAACCCCGACGCGCGCGCCGCCGCCAGGGCGGATGCGACCGAGCGCAAGCTCGAGCTCAGGGACGCGCAGCGTCTGCCTCTGAAGCCCGGCGCGGTGGTCGCCACCGGCACGGTGCTCGGGACCGTCAGCACCTCCGCCGGTTCCCAGTTCGGGCATATTCGCTTCTCGATCCGCCCCGCCGGCGACGCCGAAACGATCGCTCCCGGTCCGATCCTCGCCAACTGGGCAGAGCTCCAGGCCTCGCTGCACCCGCTCGGCGCGAGGGCCGAAGATCCGCTGCTCGGCGCGACCGCCAGCGACGTGCTGCTGCTCTCCAAGGCTCAGCTGCAGCGAAGCGTGCTCTCTGACCCCGGCATCAGCATCTACGCCTGCGGGCGCCAGGACATAGCGTCAGGGGCGATCGACAAGCGCATCCTCGCGGTGCTCGCGTTCCTCTCGCGAAGCGGGCTGGACCCGACGGTCAGCGGGCTGCGCTGCGAGCAGGCGGCCGCGACGTCCACCGGCGCGCCGACCCCGGCTTTCCTGGGCGACTCGGTGGAGATCTCGGCCATCAACGGCGTGCCGCTCGCCGGCCACCAGGGCGCGGGCACGATCACCGACCTGACAGTTCGCACGCTGATGACGCTGCCTGCGCAGTTCGTGCCCAGCTCGATACTCAGCCTGATGCACTACCCGGGCTTCTCCGGCACCGTCGCCTCGAGCGGATACTGGAACCGCATCGCCATACGCTTCCGTCCCGAAGCCGCCCCGGTGGCGATCGCCCCGGCCGCAGCGGCAGCCGCGGCGCACTCCGCCCGCAAGGGCAAGGACGCGCCGGCGCCCGTCATCACGACTTCCTCCCTGAGCTCCGAAGACTGGAGCCAGCTCGTCACGCGCATCGCGGAAATCCCCACGCCCACCGTCCGCCACAAGCCGAGCAGCTCGGCTATCCCGGACCACAAGCGGGCCTAGCGCGAGGCGCCCGGAGCGCCGGGCAGCTCGCGCGGGAGCGCCGGGTCGCTGAACCGGCCCCGGCACGCTCGCGGCGCCCGACCCGCCGGGACGCGCGCCCGCAGGCGGCGCCCGGCTTGCCGCGGGGCATGCAGCGGAGGCTCAGCCCGAGGAGCCCGTCGGTGTGGCGGGCAGGTTCGCGCGGATCACGTATGCGCATTTGAGCACCGCCGCCCTGTACTGGGCACCCGTCACGTCCACGCCCTTGAGGTCGAACACCGGCCCCGTGCCGGAGGTGTTTGGCGCCGGCAGCTTCACGCCCGCCGCCCTCAGGCATTCCGCGTACTTGACCAGGCCCGCCCTGAACTTGGCGCTCGTGAACAGCGACGTGCTGGGCAGGAACTTGCCACCGGCAAGTCCCGCGCATTTGCCGACCGCGGCCTTCAGCTTTGTGGTCTGGGCGGCCGTGAGTGGCTTGCCCCCTGTGCTCGGGAGCGTGACGCCCGCGTTTTTGACGCAGTCGCGCAGCGAGGTGAAGCGCTGGCGCAGTTCGCCCTTGACCCCCGGTGTGATCGCCTTCAGCAGCGTGGCTATGACCGCGGGGCTGGGCGGCGGAGGCACGCGATGTTTGCTCGTCGTGGTGGCGCCGGCACCCGTTTTGGTGGTGGCAGCGGTCGTTGACGCGCTGGTCTTGCTCGGGGCGCCCGCGGTGACGCCGGCACTGTTCGTGGTCGACTTTCCGGAGCTCGATGAGCTGCCGCACGCTGCCAGCAGCGCCCCTGCGAGCAGCAGGGCGAGCAGCGATGCGGCCGCAGATCTGAGTTGGTTGCTGAAACGCTGTGGCATTGCACTCCTTGTGATTGTCCGGTGTCCGCGAGCGCCCGGCAGCGGGCGCTCGCGGGGATGTCTCTCCCTGCTGTCTAGCGGATCGGCGTGATCGACGTGCCGGGCCGGGCGGGCTCAGCCGGCCGGCGCGGCCCCACCGGTGCCGGCCGATCCGGGGCCGGGTGCCGGAGCGGCCCCGCCCGCGGGCCCTGCGAATCCCTGGCGCACCAGCGGGAAGCACTTCCTGGATGCGGCCAGGAACTTGGGGCTCTTGACGTTCAGGCCCTTGTCGCTGAAGACCGCGCCCGTGCCCGATGTGTTGGGGGCGGGGACGTTCTCGCCGTTTTCCCGCATGCAGGCTGCGAACTTCACCAGGGACGCCCTGTAGGCCGGCGAGTTCAGCCGCGGCGCTCTGCGTCCGGCGAAGCTGAGGCCGCCGCATTTCGCGATCGCGGCCTGGAACTTGGCGCGGCTGACTCCCGCCGGGAGTTTGAAGCCTCCGCCGGCGCCCGGCCCGAAGACGCCGCCTGCGCCCGCGCCCGTGCCCGTGCCCGTGCCCGGGGTCTGCCCGGGTTTGCGCGCGGGCAGCGTGATCCCCTGTTTGGCCAGGCACCCGCGCAGCGCGGCGCCGCGGGCGGCAAAGCCGGAGCGGGCGCCCGGGGTGGTGCCCGTCCCGGCCGAGGCCGAGGCGGGCGCGCTGCTCGAGGAGCTGGTGGTGCTCGATGAGCTGCCGCAGGCTGCGAGCAGCACGGCGGCGAGCGCCAGCGCCAGCGCAGCGCCTGCGACGGTTCTGAATCGGTTGCTGATGATCTGTGGCATTGACCTATGAGCTCCTTGTGGTTTGTCCGGGTTCGCGGGGCCGCCGCTCGGTGAGGGGCCCGGGAGAGGGTTTGCTTGGAAGTCCTGTCAGCCGCCGAACAGGCTCGCCGCGCCGCCGGCGCCCGTGGTGGAGGTGGACGAGCTCGACGAGGTGGACGAGCTCCCGCCGGCGCCGAACAGCGCCGCCAGGCCGCTGCCGCCGCTGGATCCGACGCTGATCGATTCCGCTGAGACCGAGCCGTTGGTCCCCTTGCTGCCCGTGACGGTAACGGTTTCGCCTGGGTGGATGGCGCGCACCGTCGCGCTGACGGACTTGCTCACGGTCGTCCCCGCGGAGGTTTCGACCTTCACCGTGTTGCCTTCGGAGTTGGTCACGTAGAGGGTGCTGCCCGCCAGGTAGGCGACGGTCCCCGATGTGGGGCGGGTGAAGCCGGTGCTCGCGCCTGCGCGGGAGAGGCCGCCCGCCGCGCCGGCGGCCGTGCTCGATCCGCCGCTGCTCGCGCCGCGAAGAGCCGCAAAGCGCGCCGCCAGCCCGGACCCGGTCGCGGCCGCGGAGCCCGACGATGTTTCGCCCTTCTCGATCAGCACCCCGCCGATGAACCCGCAGGCAACCAGCAGGATCGCAAGCAGCGCCAGCGGGAGCGGCGTGAGCAGCCGCCGGCGTGGGCGTCTCGGCAGCTCCTCGTCCTCCGCCATCCATTCGTCGTGCGCGCTCATCGGCTCATACGGCAGCTCGGCCGTGGCGGCCGCCGCGTCCTGCGCCGGGATCGGCTGGCCGTACGGCGGTGCGGGGTCCTGGTCGGGCATGGTGGGCTCCTCGTGGGGGGAGGTCGGGTCACTCAAAGCGAAGCGCCTCGATCGGTCGCAGCGCCGCGGCTCGCGCAGCGGGGTAGGTTCCAAAGAACAGTCCTGAGAGCAGCGCGGCTCCGAACGCGAGGAAGATCGAGTAGGTGGCGATTTCCGGCTGAACCCCGGCTATTTCGAACTGGGTGCCGATCACGCCGACGACCACGCCGCAGATGCCCCCGAACAGCGACACCAGCATCGCCTCTGTCAGGAACTGCGTGAGAATGTCGCTGCGGCGTGCTCCGATCGCCTTGCGGATGCCGATCTCGCGCGTTCGCTCGGTGACGCTCACGAGCATGATGTTCATCACGCCGATGCCGCCCACGAGCAGCGAGATCGCCGCGACCTCACCCAGCAGCGTGGTGAACACGCTGCTGGTCGAGCTGGAGGTTTCCAGCAGCGATCCCTGGTTGAGCACGCTGAAACCCGGTTCGGCGGTGTCCTTGACCTTGTGGCGTTCGTCGAGCACCTGCGTCACCTCCGCTTCGGCTGCGTTCAGCGAGGATTCGGACTTGGCCTGCACGGTGATCGAGTCGATCGGCCCGGTGCCCGTGAGGGAGTCCTGAACGGTGGTGATGGGTGCCATCACCACGTCGTCCTCGTTGGTCGCGCCGTTGGTGCCCTTTTTGCCGAGCACCCCCGCGACTTCGTAGTTGATCCCGTTGATCTTCACGTTCGCGCCGACCGCGCTCGAGCCCGCGAACAGTTCCTGCAGCACTTCCTGGCCGATCACGATCACGCGTCTGTGTTCGCGGACGTCCGCTTCGGTGAACGAGGTGCCTTCCACGACCTTGTAGCTGTGCGCCTGCAGGTAGGAGGGGGTCGTGCCCACGAACGAGGAGGGTTCGAAGCTCGAGCTGCCGTAGACGAGTTTGACCTCGCTGGCATCGACCACCGGGGAGGCGCTCTTGACGTCGGGTGCAAGCCCCGGGCTCTGCAGCGCCTGCGCGTCGGCTCTGGTGAGCGAGATGGTGTTCGCCGTGCTCGCGCGCGCGCCCCCGCGGAACCCGCCGCTGGCCTGGACGATCAGCACGTTGGTCCCGAGGCTCTGGATGCGCGAGGCGACGGCCTTGGAGGAGCCGTTGCCGACGGCGATCAGCACGATCACGGAGGCGACGCCGATGGTCATCCCGAGGATCGTCAGGCCCGAGCGCAGCTTGTTCGCGGTGATGCCGCTCCAGGCGATCCGGAGGGTCTCGGGGCCGATCACGGGCGCGCCCTCGCCGCGGCGTCGGCAGAGCCGGGCTCATGCGCTGACTTCTGCCTGCGCACCGCCGGTGGGGCATCGTGCACCCCGGCCAGGCGCTGGTCCTCCACGATCTCGCCGTCGCTCAGCCGGATCACGCGCTTGGTCTGTTCGGCCACGTCGGGCTCGTGCGTGATCAGCACCACCGTGCGGCCTTCTTCGTTCAGGCGAGCGAAGATCCGCAGCACATCCTCGGTCGAGTGCGAGTCGAGGTTGCCGGTCGGCTCATCGGCCAGGATCAGCGCGGGGTTCGTCACCAGCGCTCGCGCCACCGCGACGCGCTGCTGCTGCCCGCCCGAGAGCTCAGAGGGCTGGTGGCGCATGCGGTTGGCCATGCCCACCGAGCGCAGGGCGCGTTCGGCTCTCTCCCTGCGCTGTGCTCCACGCAGGCCTGCGTATGAGAGCGGCAGCTCCACGTTGACAAGCGCGCTGGTGCGTGCGACGAGGTTGAAGCTCTGGAAGACGAACCCGATCTTGCGGTTGCGCAGGTCCGAGAGGTCGTCCTCGTCCATGTGCGTGACGTCCACTCCGTCGATCAGGTAGCGCCCGCTCGTGGGCACGTCCAGGCAGCCGAGGATGTTCATCAGCGTGCTCTTGCCGCTGCCGGAGCTGCCCATGATCGCCACGAAGTCACCCGTCTCGATGCTCAGCGACACGTCGCGCAGGGCCCGCACACGGATCTGTCCGAGGTCGAACACCTTCCAGACGCCGTGCACCTCGATCACGGGGTGGCGAGGCTCGGTGTGCGAGCGCGGGCCCGTGGCGCGCCGGATCAGCGGCTGGCCGCGCGGTGAGCGGGTGCGGCTCCCGGGCGCTCCGGGGCGCAGCCGACCCAGCATCAGCCGCCACCCCTGAAGAACGCCGCCCCGCCGCCGGGGAAGCCGCCGCCGCCGCCTCCGAGCCCGACGGCGCCTGCCCCCGACAGCCCGCTTCTGCCGGTGGCAGAGGTGCTGGAGCGGGTGGTGGATACCGAGGGCAGCACGATCGTTTCGCCCGCCTTCAGTCCGCTCAGGATGATCGTCGAGCTGTTGCCCGCGAGGCCGGTGACTACGTGCTGTCGCACGTCCTTGCCGTCCCTGACCACCGTCACCGTGTCGGCGGAGACCGCTGTGGTCGGCACGTTGATGCCTTCGGCCTGTTTGACCACCACTTCGGCCGTCGCGCTCATCCCGGGCTTCAACCCGGCTTCTGACTGTTCGAGCTGGAACGTCACGTCGTAGTCCACGACGCCGCTTTCGGTCGTGGAGAGAACCGGCACGTTGGTCAGCTGGGCGGCGAACTTCTTGCCTTCGAGCGCTTCCACGGCGACGGTGGCGATCTGCCCTACGTGCACGTGGCCGATTTCGGTCTCGCTCAGGGGCACCACCAGCTGGTAGCTGTTCACGTCGATCAGTTCGATGAAGGAGCTGCTGGAGCTGGTGCTGGAGCCTTCGCCGCCGCTGGCCGCGCTGCTCGAGGCCCCGGCGGTGCCGGCGCTGGAGAGGGCGATGTCCTCGTAGCTGCCATGCGAGCTCTCGTCGGTCGGCGCCGCCCCTGTTCCGCCTTCGCCGGCGGTGCCCGATCCGCCGTTGCCGGCGGTGCCGGATCCGCCGGCTGTGCCCGAGCCCGATCCGGCTGTGCCGCCACCGGAAGCGCCGGTGGCGGATTCGCCGGTGCTGCCGGCGCCCTCGCCGGTGGTGGTGCTTCCGGCGGTGGTCGTGCCGGCGCCCGTGCCGCTCGAGCCCGCGCCGGTGGCGTGGGTGTCGGAGGCGCCCGCGGTGGTTGCGGTCCCGGCGCCCCCGGATGATTTGGAGGCCGCGCTCGCACTCGAGCTGCTGCCCGCAGCGCCGGCTTCGGTGGAGCCCGTGCTGGAGCTCGACCCGGAGCCGGAGACGGTTTCCCCGACGGCGTCCTTGATCGAGGCCACCACCCCTTCGGCGGGGGCATAGAGCTTCGTCTCGCCCAGGCTCTTGCGCGCGCTCGCGAGCGTCGTGCGGGCGCTCTTGACCGAGTTCTCGGCGCTCACCACCGTGGAGCTCTTGGCCGGCTGGGCCTTGGCGGCGTTGGAGGCCAGCGTGCTCTTCAGCGACAGTTCAGCGCTCGTAACGCTGTTGCGCGCAGATTCGATGGTCTGGGCGCTCTTGAGCTTGGCCGAGGAGGCGCTGACCCTGGCGTTGGCAAGGGTGCTCTGGGCGCTTTCCAGGGACTGTTTGCCCTTCAGCGCAGTGGCGGCCTGGTTGTTCTGGGCGCTGGTGAGCGTGTAGCCGTCCTGCGTGACCTTCGCTTCGGCGCTCTTGACCGCCGATTCCTCGGAGCCGACCTTGGATTCCGCGGCGCTCAGCTGCTGTTCGTTGCGCGGCGTCCTGGCTCGTTCGGATTCCCTGGCTGCCTTCGCAGCTTCGAGCGCCGCCCTGGCTTCGGCCAGCGCGGCTTCGTCGCCGGCGCGCTGGCCCTCATCCTGGTTGACGGCATCCTGCACGCTGCTCGCTTCCAGCGCCACCGAGGATTCGGTGCGCTTGATCGCCGCTTCATCCTGCACGATCGCCGCCTTCGCGGATGCTTCTTCGGTTTTGATCGACTGCATGTCTCGGCGCAGCGAGGCCTTCGCGGACCTGACCGAGGCCCGCGCCTCCTGCGCGCTCACATCGTTCTGCTCCAGTTCCGCCGGCGTGAGGCCTTCGATCGCGGCGTCGTAGGAGGCTTCGGCGCTGGCGAGGCTCAGTTCAGCGGAGCTCACGCTCGCTTCGGCGCTCGCCGGATCGATTTCGGCGAGCAGCTGCCCGGCGATCACGTGCTGGCCGGCCGTCACGTAGATGTGCGTCAGCGTCCCGCCGGTGGGGAAGTCGACGCCGACTTTCGAGGAGGACTGGAGCTTGCCGCTTCCAGAGACGGTGGACTGCACCACGCCCTCGGAGACCGTCGCGGTGCGGGTGATCGCCGAGGCGGTGCCCGATGAGGGCCCAACCACCAGGAAGGCGGCCACGATCGCACCGACGCACAGGGCCGCCAGCGCATAGACAACCCACGATGCTCCGGCACGCTCGGTCATGTCTGCTCTCTCGGATGGTCCTCTGCCGCCGTAAGAGGCGGCTAATAAAGGCGATAAGCAGGGCTAAATTCGACCAGTGCCGCGCCGGCACCTCCATTGGGCACACCCGCCCGGACGTCTGCGATGATCTCGCACGGATGCCCAGCTTTGGCGGGATCGATCTCGGCGGGACCAAGATCCAGGCGGTTGTGGTCGATGAGATCAACGACGTCCTCGGCTCCTCCAGGCGTGCGACCCCGACCTCGGGCGGCCCGGCGGACGTGGCCGGCGAGATGGCCGGCGCGCTGAGGGACGCGGCTAAGGCCGCCGAGCTCGAGCCCTCGCAGCTGGAGGGTGTCGGCGTCGGCTCGCCGGGGACGATCAGCGGCGGGGAGGTCACGAGCGCGCGCAACCTGCCCGGCTGGGAAGGCACATTTGCTCTCGGCAGCACGCTCGGCGAGGCTCTGGGCACGAAGGTCGCCATCGGCAACGACGTACAGGTGGCCACCGACGCCGAGTTCAAGCTCGGCGCGGGCCGCCCGTACCGATCTCTGCTCGGCGTCTTCTGGGGCACCGGCGTGGGCGGAGGGCTGATCCTCGACGGCGCGCCCTGGACCGGGCGCGGCGGCGCGGGGGAGATCGGGCACATGGTGGTCGAGCTCGGGGGAGCGCGCTGCACGTGCGGACGGCGGGGGTACATGGAGGCCTACGCCGGGCGCGCCGCGATGGAAGATCACGTGCATGACCTCGTGAAGAAGGGCCGCAAGACCGATCTGTTCAAGATCATGAAGGAGCACGATCGCACGCGGCTGACCAGCGGCATCTGGGCCAGGGCGCTTGAGCATCACGACAAGCTGGCCACTCACGTCCTCGACCGCGCGGTCTCAGCGCTCGGGGCGGGGATCGCCTCCGCCGTGAACCTGCTGGACGTCGAAGCGGTGGTGATCGGCGGCGGGCTGGGAGTTCGCCTCGGCCAGCCGTTCGCCGCGAGGATCGCCGAGGCGATGCAGCCACACCTGTTCGCCGATGAGCGCCCGCCGCAGGTTCACGTCGCCGCCCTCGGCGATCTCGGTGGCGCGATCGGCGCCTCGCTGCTCGTACGGCCCGCGGGATAACCTGGAGGGCGAGTTGCCACAGTCGGTAGTGCATGTCTCATCCGTTCTGCGCAGCCCGCTGCTGGATCGCGCGGGCGAGCGCCTCGGGCGCGTCGAGGACCTGATCGTGCGCCTGGCCGACGGCGGCTATCCGCCGGTCACCGGGCTGAAGGCGCGCATCGGAGGGCGCGAGCTGTTCGTGCCGGTCGACAGGATCGCCACGCTTGCGCCCGGAGCTGTCAGGCTCTCCGGCGAGAAGCTCAGCCTCGGGCGCTTCGAGCGCCGCGCGGGAGAGGTCCTGCTCGGAGGCGACGTGCTCGGGCGAAAGCTCGTTGACGTCGAGTCCGACCCTCCCCGTCTGGTGACCGCCAACGAGATCGAGCTGGCGTGCATCGAGCACTGGTGGAGGGTGGTCGGCCTCGATCACACCGCCAGGGCACGGCTGCGGCGCAGGCTTCCGCGGCGCCTGCGCGGGCTCGTCGCCGACGGGCCGCTCCTGGACTGGTCGGACATGGAGCCGTTCGTTGGGCACGTTCCGAGCTCGCGGCTGCGCTTCTCCCATCGCAAGCTCGCCAACCTTCACCCCGCCGAGATCGCCGACCTCGTCGAGGCTGCGTCGCACGACGAGGGCGAGGAGATCATCGAGGCGGTGGCCCAGGACCGCGAGCTCGAGGCTGACGTGTTCGAGGAGCTCGACGAGCACCATCAACTCGAGTTCATCCGCGAGCGGCCCGACGCGCAGGTCGCCTCGGTGATCTCGCGCATGGCCACCGACGACGCCGCAGATCTGATCGTGGAGATCGACCAGGACCGCCGCGCGCGCGTGCTGGCGCTGCTGCCGAGCGCACAGCGGCGCCAGATCGAAGCTCTGCTCGGCTACAACCCCTCGACCGCGGGCGGTCTGATGAGCCCCGACTTCATCAGCCTCAGCCCGGATGAGCCGGTCTCGCTCGCGATCGAGAAGGTGCGCCGCAGCGACCTTGCTCCCGGGACGCTCTCGAGCGTCTACCTGCTCGACGGCGAGGGCGGCCTGCTCGGGTCGGCCTTCGTGGTCACGCTGCTGCGCTCCGAGCCCGGCCGCGCGCTGGGGGAGGTCGCCGAGGGCGAGCCGGTCTCGGTCGCCACCGACGCCGACCTGCCCGAGGTCGCGAGGCTGATGACCGACTACAACCTGGTGATGCTGCCGGTGCTCGACGGGGAGGCGCGAATGGTGGGCGTCGTGACCGTCGATGACGTGCTCGAGCTGACGCTGCCCACCGGGTGGCGGCGGCGCTTTGGGCTCGTGCGCGACTGAGCGGCCGTTGCTAGTCTGAGCGGCCGACGAGCTGATCGCAAACGGGCGTTGAAAGGAGGCCGGCATGGATCGAGAACAGCCACGAAGTACCCAGCCGGCCGCACGCCCGTCGGGCCCGTCCCTCCCGCGCTGAGAAGCTGACCGGGACGCCTCGGCAGGCGGCGCGCGCCACGAGCACACGCCCGATCCGTCACGGCAGGAAAGGAGGTACCCCAGATGCGCGAGGAGGAGACTGCGCTGGCGCACGCCGCCGAGCGCCACGCGGGCGTTCCGCCCGTGCTCGACGAGGCGCACATCGGGGACATACGCGGCGCCCTGGGCACGATCAGAGCGGACGACGGCGGCGAGCGCCACGGCTGGCGCTCGCGCGGCATGGCACTGCTTGCGATCATGGGCCCCGGCCTGATCGTGATGGTCGGCGACAACGACGCAGGCGGCGTGGCGACCTACGCGCAGGCCGGCCAGAACTACGGCACCAGCCTGCTGTGGGTGCTGCTCCTGCTGATCCCGGTGCTGATCGTCAACCAGGAGATGGTGATCCGCCTTGGCGCGGTGACCGGCGTCGGTCACGCGCGGCTGATCAACGAGCGCTTCGGGCGCTTCTGGGGGTGGTTCTCGGTCGGGGACCTGTTCGTCCTGAACTTCCTCACGATCGTCACCGAGTTCATCGGCGTGAGCCTCGCGCTCGGCTACTTCGGTCTCAGCAGGTACATCGCGGTGCCGGCCGCGGCGCTGGCGCTGATCGGCATCACCTCCACCGGCAGCTTCCGCAGCTGGGAGCGCTTCATGTACGTGTTCGTGCTCGCCAACTTCCTGGTGATCCCGCTGCTGGTGCTCGCCCACCCGCATCTCGGCAGCATCGCCGGCCACACCTTCAGCCCCGGCATCCGCGGCGGCGCGAGCTCGACGGCGGTGCTGCTGATCATCGCTGTGGTCGGCACGACGGTGGCGCCGTGGCAGCTGTTCTTCCAGCAGTCCAACATCATCGACAAGCGCATCACGCCGCGGTGGATCAACTACGAGCGCGTGGACACCGTGGTGGGTGCCTTCGTGGTCGTGGTCGGCGCGGGCGCGCTGATCTCGGTGACCGCGTTCGCGTTCGCCGGCACCCCGTACTTCGGCCACTTCGGCGATGCCGGAACCGTGGCCACCGAGCTCGGCCGGCGCCTGGGCTCCGCGGCGGGGACCTTCTACGCGGTCGTCCTGCTCAACGCCTCGCTGATCGGCGCCGCGGCCGTCACGCTCGCCACCTCCTACGCGTTCGGCGATGTGTTCGGCGCCAAGCACTCCCTCAACCGTGGCCCGCTCGACGCGAAGCTGTTCTACGCGACGTTCAGCGCGATGGTCGCCGCGGCCGCGGGCATCGTGCTGATCCCCGGCGCACCGCTCGGGCTGATAACCACCTCCGTGCAGGCGCTCGCAGGAGTGCTGCTGCCGAGCGCCACGGTGTTCCTGCTGCTGCTCTGCAACGACCGTGAGGTGCTCGGGCCATGGTGCAACCCGCGCTGGCTGAACGCGCTCGCGGGGGTGATCATCGGCGTGCTGGTGGAGCTGTCGCTGATACTCGTGGCGAGCACCGCGTTCCCGGGCGTGGACGTGAAGAGCCTGTTCGTCTACCTGAGCATCGGCCTGCTGCTCGCCCTTGCGGGCGCGGCTGCGATGGCGTGGCGCGAACGCGCGGGCGCGAGCGTCGAGGTACAGCGGATGCCCAGGGAGCGGCGCAGCACCTGGACGATGCCGCCGCTGGCGCTGCTGGAGCGACCGGTTTGGTCGCCGGGGCGAAAGGCGGCGATGCTGATGCTGCGCGGCTACCTGCTGATCGCGGTGCTGCTGCTGGTCGTCAAGACCGTGCAGATCGGGCATTAGCCGCACGAGCATGCTTCCGTTCTGGGCGTCGATCGGGTTGCTCTCGCTGAGCCAGGGGGCGCTGGTGGCGCTCCCAGGCTCCTTCGCACCGCGCCTGCGCAGCGGCCTCGCCGGGCGCCGCTGGGCGCTCGTGCCGCCGCTGTCGGTGATCGGCTTCGTGCTGATCGCCCGCGAGGCCGAAACCGCAAGCGCTCAGGGCCTGACGTACCTGGCCCTGTGCGCGGTGCCGCCGCTGGCGGCGCTCGCGCTCGGGCTGCTCGCGCGCGGCGCGCGGCCGTGGCTCGCGCTGCTCGTGCCGCCGCTGTTCGCGCTCGCGTGGGCGTACCCCGCCTCGCTGTCCGGGCAGGCCGCGGCGCTCGTCCTCTCGGGTCTCAGCTGCGTCTCGCTGGGAGTGCTGCTCGGCGCGCTCACACCCACGCTCTGGCTCGGCGCGGGCATCGTGGCGATGGCCATCGCGGACACCGCCCTGGTGGTCTCGGACCTGCTGCAGGCGCCCAACAACACACTCAACGCCGCGCATCCCGCAGCCGGCCTGCCCCGACTGCAGAGCGCGGTGTTCGGCTCAGCGGTGATGGGGTACGGCGACCTGTTCATCGCCGCGGTGCTCGGCGGGCTGCTCGCCGCGAGCTTCGGGCGCCGCTGGCAGCTGCGCGCGGCGGCGCTCACGGCGGTGCTCGCGCTCGGCTTCGACCTGCTCTTCTTCGCGGTCGACGAGCTGCCCGCGACCGTGCCGGTCGCCGGCGCCCTGCTGCTCAGCGCCGCCTGGCGGCGGCGATCCGCTCCACGGAGATCTCCGCCGCATCCGCGGAGCCCGGCGGGGGGAGGTCGGGGCGCTCGGGCTCCGGCGGCACGGTGAGCGTGCGAGCGGTTGACTCGAGCGCCTCGGGGGCCAGCACCTCGCGCTCTGAGGCCGCGCCCGCCGCCTCGATCCTTCGCACCTGCGGCATCACCCTATGCTCGAAGGAGCCAACCGCCTCGTTGAAGGCGCCCACAGCCGAGTCGAGCTGGCGCCCCACGCGGGCCAGCGGCTCGACGAACCTGCCCAGACGCCGGTGCAGCTCGCGCGCGGAGTCGGCGATCTCGCGCGCCGAGTCGGCGATCAGCTCCTGGCGCCAGCCGTAGTGCACCGCCCACAGCAGGCCGATCAGCGTGGTCGGGGTGGCCATCAGCACCTGCTGCTGGACCCCGTACTCGATCAGCGCGGGGTCGTGCGCCAGCGCCGCCTGGTAGATCCCGTCGGAGGGCACGAACATCACCACGAACTCCGGCGTCGAGTCGAACTGGGTCTGGTAGCCCTTGGAGGCGAGCTTGGAGATGTGATCGCGCGTCTGGCGCGCGTGGCGCGCGCCGTGCAGCTCGCGCTCGGGCTCCGCACCGGCCTCCAGCGCCGACAGGTATGCATCCAGTGGCACCTTCGAGTCGACGACCACCAGCTTGCCCCCGGGCAGGCGCACGAGCATGTCGGGGCGCAGCGAGCCGTCCTCGGTGCGGATCGTCGGCTGCTCGACGAAGTCGCAGTGCGCGAGCATGCCCGCCATCTCCACGACGTTGCGCAGCTGGATCTCCCCCCAGGAGCCGCGCGTGGAGGGCCGCTTGAGCGCCGCGACCAGGTTGCCCGTCTCGGCCCGCAGCGTGCCCACGCCCTCACCGAGCGCGCGCACCATCTGCGCGAGCTCGCCCTGGGCCTCGCGCCGCTCGCGCTCCAGACGCCCGATCTCGCTCTCCATCCTGCCGAGCTTCTCGGCCACCGGTCCCACCAGTCCCCTGATCTCCTGCGTGCGGGTGGCCATCTCGCCCGCGGCGCGCTCCTGCTCGGCGCGGCGCGCCTCGCCGACCCTCTGCGCGAGCGAGTCGCCGGTGCGCGCGAGCGCCTCCAGCGAGATCGCACGCAGCTCCTGGCGCAGCCGGTCGCGGTCGCGCCGCAGGAAGGCCGCGAGCGCGGCGCCCGCGATCAGCAGGATCACGGCGAGCGCCAGCAGCGAGGTCGGGCTCACGCCCTCGCCGTCCTTCTGTCCAGGTCGATCAGCATCCTCGCAATGTCTCATCACGCGCGGACGGGACCGCCCGCGAGACCGCATGCAGCTTGACTTTTGGGGTGTGCGCGGGTATCTTGCGCCGGTGCTCCCCCGATCGGGGTGCGCGGAAGAGGGATAAGAGTCCATTGAGGGGGCTGTGCCTGCGGGCATGTCCCGCAAGTAAGAGGAGGATGTGAGATGTCAGCCAAGAATGGCTCGGCAGTTACCATGCAGAAACGCGGCCTAATCGGGCTGTGCGTGGCTGTAGCGATCGTCCTGTGCGCAGTCTTCAGCTCAGCGGCGAGCGCGTATGCGCCGATCAAAGAAACGTACCTGGCGCTCGGCGACTCGTACGCGTTCGGCTACTCGCTGCAGCAGGAAAACGAAAACGCCAAAACCGGCGACCTGGCGACGTCGTTCGAACACGGCTACGTCAACGACTACTTCAGCAAACTGAAGCCGAAGACCAACGGGATCCAGCTCCAGAACCTGGGCTGCCCCGGCGAGACGACCGAGTCGTTCGTCGGCTCGAACCCCGTGCTGGTGGGAGCGCTTGAAGCCAACTTCGGCTACAACGCGAAAGAAGAAGTCAAGGAAGGCGTGGGCGACGTCTACTACGCGTCCAAGAACGCCAAAGGCGAAGAAGAGATCTCCCTCGACAACGAGGAAGAATGCGCCTACCACAACAGGGACGTCGCTGAAGCAGCGGCGCAGAAAAACTCGAAGTGGAGCTCGGGCTACAAGCTCCCGCTGCACATCGAATACAGCGCCTTCGGCCCCAAAGTCAAATCGCAGCTTGAAGCAGCGCTTGCCGCAATCGCGGCCGACGAAGGCACCGGCAAGCCCGTCACGACCATTTCGCTGGATATCGGCGGGAACGACGAGCTTCACTTCATCAAGCAGTGCACCACCGAAGGCGAAGCGTACGGTGGGGAATACGCCTATATCCATGTCCTGCTCCCGGCTGGCTTCAACGGCTATGGCGTGTTCGCGATAAACCCGGAAGCTACCTCGGCGGAAGTGCTCAAGTACGCGTTCGAGGAAGCCGCAGTCGGCAACCCGACGGTGTTTGCGTCAGCTCTCGCAACAGCCAAAGCAGAAGCCGAAAACTTCGTTACGGCTGAACCTGAATTCAAAACCCATCACGCGCCGCTGGGCTGCCTGGCGTCTCGCATCACGCCGACCGTCACACGCCTCGCCGGCAACGTCGCCGCCATCGTCGCGGCGATCCGCAACGGTGAAGCGCTGGGCGGCATCAACTACACGGGCAAGATAGTGTTCGTCAACGGTTACAACCCCTACGGGAACGTCGCCAAACGGGCCACCAAAAAAGAAGAGCTCGAAGAAATCGACTACGAACTCCTGAAGGGATCGAACCAGCTGGCGTATGTCACGAACTACTACCTGGAAAGCGCGGCGAAGCTGGCGGCACTCGGGCTGAACAGCAAAGCGGAACCGATCCCCGGCGCCGCAAGCGGCGAAATCTGCGTCGCTGAAACGCTCAAAAAGTTCAACACGCAGTCCGGTTCAGAACCGCACAACCTGCAGCACTGGACCAACATGGCCAACGGCACGGAAACAGAAGTCGAAGTCGAAGGCGAAAAAGTCGAGTTGAAGAACGGGCCGGACATCCACCCGACCCCGCTGGGCTACACGGTCATGGCCAACGTGATGACCAAAGAAGCAACCTGCACGCCGTAAGGCACGCAGCGCAGACACGCAGCATGCAGTGAGCGCGAGGGGCCCCCGACCGGGGGCCCCTCGTCGTTAAGCGCGGGCGCTGCGGTCGGCGCGGCGGCGCCGCTCAGCCGCCGGCCAGGCGCTTCGCGGCCGCTTCGAGGATCCCCAGCATCGCCGGGGCGGCCGGAACCAGGCGCGCCCCCGGCGGCAGCGCCGCCGTCACCGTCCGCCACGGCGGGGAGGGCGCAAGCGAGCGGATCACCACGTCCTCGCGCGCCAGCGAGAGGGCCAGCTCAGGTATCAGCGCCACGCCCACGCCCGCCGCGACGAGCCCCTGGACGGTCTGGTAGTCATCGCTCTCGAACGCCACGCGCGGCTCGAAGCCCGCCGCGTGGGCGCAGCGCACCACGTGGCGCGCGCACGGGCTCTCCCTGGAGGTCTGCACCCAAGCGTCGCCCGCCAGCGCCTCCAGGCGCAGCTCCCGCTCGCCCGCAAGCGGATGATCGCGCGGCAGCGCCAGATACATCGGGTCGTGCAGCAGCTCCACGCGCGTGATCTCGCCCGGCAGCGGCGCCTCGCTCGGGAACTCGAACAGCAGCGCCAGATCGAGCTCGCCCGCGATCAGCCTCGGCACGATCTGCTCCGGCTCCCCCTCGGCGAGCGTCAGCTCCACCTCCGGGTAGGAGGAGGTGAACTCGGCGATCGCCAGCGGCATCAGCGTCGCCCCGGCGGTGGAGAAGGACGCCATCCGCAGCCGCCCGCCCCGCAGCCCCGCGATCGCCGCGAGCGCCGCCTCGGCGGACTCCAGGCGCGCGAGGATCCCCTCGGCGTGGCCCACCAGCGTCTGGCCCGCCGCGGTCAGGCTGACGCCGCGCGGGTGGCGCTCCAGCAGCGCCATGCCCGTCTCGGCCTCCAGCGTGGCGATCTGCTGTGAGACCGCCGACTGCGAGTAGGAGAGGGCCTGGGCCGCCGCCGACAGGGAGCCCCTGTAGGCGACCTCTCGCAGGACCCTCAGGCGCGCCACATTGAGCATAAGTAAAGCTTATCGCAACCATCGAAAGAATCATTGGCGCTGATGGCAGGAGGATGCGATCATCAAATCGAAAGCCAAAGTTCCAACAGCTCAACACACGGGGCCGTCCACCCGGCCTCAGAACGAGGGGATAAGCAATGTCAACCAAGATCATCGTTTCCTACGACGGGACCGCCAACGAGGACGACGCCATCGCCCTGGGCCGCCTGTTCGCAAGCGCCGGCGCGCACGTCGGCCTCGCATACGTCCGCCACGCGCCGGAGCCCGACAACGAGCGCGAGGCGATCGCGCAGGCCGAGGCGCAGGAGGTGCTCGACCGCGGCGCGGAGCTGCTCGGCGACGCAGGCGCCCAGCGCCACGTGGTGATCGACCGCTCCACTCCTCAGGGCCTGCACGCCCTGGCCGAGCGCGAGGGCGCGTCGGTGATCGTGTTCTGCTCGGACTCGCACACCGCCAAGGGCCACGTGGCCGTGGGCAACTCCGCCGAGCGGCTGCTAGAGGGCGGCCGCGCCGCGGTGGCGATCGCCCCCGTGGATCTCGCCGAGCGCCAGCGCCCGATCCAGAACATCGTGGTGATCGGCGACGCCGAGGGCGGCGCCCGTCACACCGCCGAGTCGCTGGCCGGTGCGCTGGGTGCGAGCGTCGCACCGGTGCTAAACGAGCAGACCGACCTGCTGGTGATCGACTCGCGCCCCGAGGCCCAGGAGGGCCACATCTCGATCAGCTCCTCAGCCGCTCACCTGATCGAGCTCGCCACCTGCCCCGTGCTGGTGATCCCGCGCGGGATGACGCTCGGCTTCGCGCGGCAGACCGCCGGCGCCACCGCCTGAGAGCCCGCCGGCTTGCGCCGGGCGCGGATCGGAGGAGGCGGGCCGCTCCCGCCAGGGGCGGCCCCCTCCTCCGCGCGCACGGGCCCTCGTGAGGGCGCCGAGCGCACCCAGCAGGTCAAGGGCGCCGCCCAGCAGGTGCGCGCCCGCGCCGCTCCACACGCGGCCCTCCAGGCGCCTCCAGGCCGATGTTCGGGCATGTGCGCGCACGTTCGGCGCACGGTATCGTGGCGCCAATGGCCCTGGCCCTCAAAACCACCCTCACCGATCTCGGCGACTCGCGCGTGCGCCTGCAGGTGGAGGTGGCGCCCGAGGAGGTCCAGGGAAGCCTGGAGCGCAGGGCGGCGCAGCTCGGACGCGAGCTGAAGCTCCCCGGCTTCCGCCGCGGCAAGGTGCCCGCGCCACTGGTGATCCAGCGCATCGGCCGCGAGGTGATCCTCGAGGAAGCCGTGCGCGAGACGATCTCCAGCTGGTACTCCGATGCGATCGACTCGGCCGGGATCGTGCCCGTGGGCGATCCCGAGCTGGACCTCGGCGAGCTGCCATCGCAGGGACAGACGCTGCAGTTCTCGATCGAGATCGGCGTCCTGCCCACGGCCGAGCTCGGCGAGTACAGGGGCCTCGAGGTGCCGCGCCGCGAGGCGCAGGTGGACGACGCGCAGGTCGCCGGCGAGGTGGAGCAGATGCGCGAGCGCCTCGCCCGCCTGGAGACGGCCGAGCGTCCCGCCGCCGAGGGCGACTTCGTCGTGATCGACTACCTCGGGTCGCTTCCCGCGGGCGACCAGGATGGCGAGCCCGAGCGCTGGGAGCCGTTCGCGGGCGGGGAGGGCCGTGACCAGCTGGTGGAGCTCGGCGGGGGCAACCTGATCCCGGGATTCGAGGAGAGCCTGATCGGGGCCGGCGCCGGCGAGAGCCGGACCGTCAGGCTCACGTTCCCCGCCGACTACGGCAGCCAGGAGCTGGCCGGCCGCGAGGCCTCCTTCGAGGTGACCGTCAAGGAGGTCAAGTCCAAGCAGCTGCCGGAGATCGATGACGACCTCGCGATCGACGCGGGCTTCGACGACCTGCAGGAGCTCAGAGCGGACATTCGCGGCCGCCTGCTGGAGGTCGAGCAGGCGCGCGTGCAGGCCGAGTTCCGCCAGGCCGCGCTGGACGCAGCGGTTGCAAACGCCAGCGTCGGCGTCACGCCCGAGCTGATCCGGGCTCGTGCGGCGGAGATGTGGGAGCGCATGATCCACTCGCTCTCCCACCGCGGGATCTCGCGCGAGGCCTACCTGCAGATCACCGGCCGCCAGGAGCAGGAGGTGCTCGACGAGATGCAGCCCGAAGCGGAGCTCGCGCTCAGGCGCGAGGCGGTGATCACGGCGATCGTCGCCGCCGAGGGCATCAGCCCCTCCGAGGAGGAGGTGCTGGCGGCGCTCGCTCCCACGGCCGAGCAGGAGGGGGTGGAGCCCGCCACGCTGCTCGCGGACCTGCGCAGCGCCGGGCGCCTGGAGGACGTGCGCGAGGATCTGGCGGCGCGCAGCGCCATCGATCTGCTGGCCGAGCAGGCAAAGCCCATCGCCCCCGAGCAGGCGGCGGCCCGCGAGGCCATCTGGACGCCGGAGAAGGCCGCCAAGGGCGCCGCCGAGCAGGAGCCGGCGGCCGGCTCCGGCAAGCTCTGGACGCCCGGCGAGCAATGATCTGTCGAGGATTGCGCGCGGGCCAGCTAGCCTTCTCTGGAGGAATCACGTCGGCGACGCGAAACAAAGGCGGACTATGAGCCCACTCGTCCCAATGGTCGTAGAGCAGACTTCGCGCGGGGAGCGCGCGTTCGACATCTACAGCCGGCTGCTCAACGAGCGCATCATCTTCCTCGGCACTCCCGTGGATGACCAGATCGCCAACCTGATCGTCGCCCAGCTGCTGCACCTGGAGTCCGAGGACCCCGAGAAGGACGTCTCGCTGTACATCAACTCCCCCGGCGGATCGGTCTACGCCGGGCTCGCGATCTACGACACGATGCAGTTCATCAAGCCCAACGTGCAGACCATTTGCGTGGGCATCGCGATGTCGATGGGCGCGCTGCTGCTAGCGGGCGGCGCGGCGGGCAAGCGCATGGCGCTGCCCAACGCCAAGATCCTGATCCATCAGGTCTCATCCAGCTTCCAGGGCCAGGCCACCGACATCGAGATCCACGCCCGCGAGATCATCGACGTGCGCCGCCGCCTCGACGAGATCATCGCCAAGCACACCGGCAAGGACCTCGAGAAGGTGCGGGGAGACACGGAGCGCGACTACTTCATGAGCTCCGAGGAGGCCAAGGAGTACGGGATCATCGATCGCGTGATCTCGGAGCACTAGCTCCGCGCGGCGGGGTCTCGAAGGCGAGAGGAGGGGATATGGCCAGACCCACAGATTCCAACGAGCAGCTGCTCTGCAGCTTCTGCGGCAAGTCCCAGCGGCAGGTCAAGAAGCTGATCGCGGGCCCCGGGGTCTACATCTGCGACGAGTGCATCGACCTCTGCAACGAGATCATCGACGAGGAGCTCTCCGCTCCGCCGGCCTTCGACCTCGAGAACCTGCCCAAGCCGCGCGAGATCTACGAGGTGCTCGACGAGTACGTGGTCGGCCAGGACCCATCCAAGCGGACGCTCTCGGTGGCCGTCTACAACCACTACAAGCGCGTCCAGATGATGATGTCTCCCGACTCGGACATCGAGCTGCAGAAGTCCAACATCCTGCTGCTGGGCCCCACCGGCTGCGGCAAGACGCTGCTCGCCCAGACGCTCGCACGGATCCTCAACGTGCCGTTCGCGATCGCCGACGCCACCGCGCTGACGGAGGCGGGCTATGTCGGCGAGGACGTGGAGAACATCCTGCTGAAGCTGATCCAGGCAGCCGACTACGACGTCAAGAAGGCCGAAACCGGCATCATCTACATCGACGAGGTCGACAAGATCGCCCGCAAGGCGGACAACCCCTCGATCACCCGCGATGTCTCCGGCGAGGGCGTCCAGCAGGCGCTGCTGAAGATCCTCGAGGGCACGCAGGCCTCGGTGCCGCCGCAGGGCGGGCGCAAGCACCCCCACCAGGAGTTCCTGACGATCGACACCACCAACGTGCTGTTCATCTGCGGCGGCGCGTTCGCCAACCTCGACAAGGTGATCGAGCGGCGCATCGGGCACAAAGGCGTGGGCTTCGCCGCCGCGATCGAGAAGAAGTCCGAGCGCGACCCCGGCCTGATCTTCGAGCACTGCCTGCCCGAGGACCTGATCGAGTACGGCCTGATCCCCGAGTTTATCGGGCGCCTTCCCGTGATGTCAGCCGTGCACCAGCTCACGCGCGAGGACCTCGTCTCGATCCTCGTGGAGCCGCGCAACGCGCTGGTCAAGCAGTTCCAGCGCTTCTTCTCCTTCGACGGAATCGAGCTGGTGTTCTCAGACGACTCGCTCGTGGCCGTCGCCGAGAAGGGGCTGCAGCGCGAAACCGGCGCGCGCGGGCTGCGCTCGATCATCGAGGAGATACTCCTGGAGGTCCAGTTCGAGCTCCCCTCGCGGCGCGACGTGAAGAAGTGCGTCGTGACCAAGGAGACCGTCGAGAAGGGGCTGACGCCCACGCTGGTGACCGAAGCCGCCCCCGAAGACGCCGAGGACGCCGGGCTCCGGGAGGAGTCCGCCTGAGCGCCGGAGCGTGAGCCCCGAGCCCACCGAGGACCTGGAGGCGCTCTCCACGCAGGAGCTGCACGACCGTGCGATGCACCGCGCCGAGCGCCACCTCGATGTGAGGTTCCTGTGGCGCCTGCTGGCGCTGATCCCCGCAGCCGAGGCGGCCCGCGGCGATGAGGGCGAGGCGGACTTCGACATGCAGTTCTCCAAAGGCCTCATCAAAGACGCGCTGCACAGCGGCGACGGCGAGCTGGGGGAGGCCCTGCGCCCCGTGTTCCTCGACTATCTGCGCGAGCATCCCGGCACCTAGGCGTCCCACCACCCCCTGGTCGCAGGCCAGGGCCGAAGGCCATCTGCGCTCGCTCGAGCTGTTCGGCATGCGCTTCGGCCTGGAGCGCATGCGTCGCATGATGACCGCGCTCGGCTCCCCCGAGCAGCGCCTCGCGGCGATCCATGTGCTGGGCACCAACGGCAAGACCTCAACCACCAGGATGATCGCCGCGATCCTGGAGCGCCACGATCTGCGGACCGCCGCCTACCTCTCGCCTCACCTCGTCTCCTACACCGAGCGCCTGCAGCTCTCCGAGCGCGACATCGACCCCGATGACTTCGCGCGTGCGGTGGCGCAGGCGAGCGCCGCCGCCGAGCGCGTGAACCGCACGCTCGCCGAGGACGACCACGTCACGCAGTTCGAACTGCTCACCGCGGCGGCGCTGTGGGAGATGGCAGAGCGCCAGGTCGACGTGGCCGTGGTGGAGGCCGGCCTCGGCGGCCGCTACGACGCCACCAGCGTGATCCGCGCCGGGGTAACCGTGCTCACCAGCGTGGGCCTCGAGCACACCCGCTGGCTGGGGCCCACGCTCACGGACATCGCCGAGGAGAAGCTCGCCGTGCTGGCCCCCGGGGCGACGCTGGTGCTCGGGCCGGGCCTGCCGCAGGAGGCGCTCGCGGTGGCCGGGCGGCTGGCCCGCGAGCGCGGTGCGCGGGTGCTCGAACCGGAGCCCGACGAGCGCATGCCGGCGCTGCTGGCCCGCGGCGTCTTCCAGCAGCGCAACTTCGCCGTGGCGCGCGCCGCAGCCGAGGCGCACCTGCAGGAGCGCGCCGTGGCGCTGCAGGAGCGCGCGGTGATCGCCGCGGCCGCCTCCACCGAGGTGCCAGGGCGCCTGCAGACGCTCGCCGGCTCGCCGCCCACGCTGCTCGACAGCGCGCACAACCCCGCCGCTGTCGCGGCGCTCGTGGAGTCGCTGCCGGGGGTCCTGCCCGCGGGGCCGCTCGCGCTCGTGATGGGCGTGCTCGATGACAAGGACGCCGCCTCGATGCTGCGCATGCTGCTGCCGCTGTGCGAGCGCGCGTGGTTCACGGCGCCGCCGAGCGGCCGGGCGCTTCCGCCGGCCGCGCTGCAGTCGCTCGCGCGCCAGCTGGGGTATGAGGACATCTTCTGCGAGCCGCGACCGCAGCGCGCGCTCGCCGCCGCGCGCGAGTGGGCGGGCGCCAACGGCGCCGCGGTGCTGGCCACGGGCTCGGTCTACCTGATCGGCGATCTGCTCGCCGCGGGCGATCTCTCCGGTAAGCTGAGCGCGTCGCAGCCCCAGCGCAACCAACAGAGCAGATGAACGACGAGGGCCCCTCCGTGCTGACCATGATCGGTGCCGTAGCGCTGATCGTGGCCCTCGTGATACTGGTCTTCTTCGCCGCTGGTTACGGTTTCGCCCGCGTGTTTCTCTAAACTCACGCCGGCCGATGCTCCCTCTCGCCTACTTCGGAATCGAAAGCAGCGGCCTCAGCCTCGCGGTCGACCTGCTGGTGCTGTTCGTCGTGGTGCTGTACCTGTCGCTGATCTACTGGACCTACGCCGACGCGCGCCGTCGCATCCACGATCCGGTGATGGTCGGCTGTGCCACGGCGGCGTCGCTGTTCCCGTTCGTGGGCACGGTCATCTACATGATCCTGCGCCCGCCCGAGTATCTGGAGGACGTTCGCGAGCGCGAACTGGAGATGCAGGCAGCAGAGGCGCGCCTGCACCAGCTCGACCAGGCGCTCTGCCCGCATTGCGACTATCGCGTGGAGCGCGACTTCGTGCGCTGCCCCAGCTGCCTGCGAAAGCTCAAGGAGCGCTGCGTGAGCTGCTCGCGCCCGCTCGACCAGGCCTGGACCATCTGCCCCTACTGCGAGGCGGACGTGCCGGGCATCGCGCCGCAGCGCCCGCGCAGGCGCCGCTCAGCTCCCGCTCGTGAGAGCGAGCTGCCGCTGGAGACGCTCACGGCCGAGCCCGAGGGCGATGCCGGGGCGGCGCTCGCACCCGAGCCCGCCACCAGGCCCAGGGCGCGCTCCACCCGCCCGCCCGGCGGACGGCCGCGCTCGAGCACCTGATACCGCACACACGAGCCAAAGGAACAAATGGACCGCACGCTGATCCTCGTAAAGCCGGACGCCTTCGCCCGCGGGCTGAGCGGCGAGATAATCGCCCGCTTCGAGCGCAAGGGGCTCCAGGTCGTGGCGCTGAGGCACATGACCGTCACGCGCGAGCTGGCCGAGCGCCACTACGCGGAGCATTCCGAGCGGCCGTTCTTCGGCGAGCTCGTCGACTTCATCACCTCCGGGCCCATCGTCGCGATGGTGCTCGAGGGCCCCGATGCCGTCAGGGCCGCGCGGCAGGTGATCGGTGCCACGAATCCGCTGGAGGCGGCGCCCGGCACGATCCGCGGCGACTTCGCCATCGAGATGGGCGCCAACATGGTGCACGGATCCGACTCTCCCGAGTCCGCAGCGCGCGAGGCCGCGCTGTTCTTCGAGGACCTGCAGCCGTAGGCGCGCCCGCCCCAGCGCTGATCCTCGCCTCCGCATCGCCACAGCGGCTGGCGATACTCGAGCGCCTGGGGCTCGCGGTGACCGTGCGCGCCTCCGGCGCGCCGGAGCTCGAGCAGGGTGAGCCGCGCGCGCTGACGCTGGCGAACGCCCGCGCCAAGGCCGACGCGGTGGCGGGCCCGGAGGAGGGGGAGCTGCTGATCGCGTGCGACACCGTGGTCGAGCTCGACGGGCGGATCTACGGCAAGCCCGCCACGGCGGATCACGCGCGCGAGACGCTGCTGGCGCTGTCGGGTCGCACGCACACCGTGCACAGCGGCCTGATCCTTCGGATCGGCGGCTCCGGGGAGCGCAGCGCGAGCGCCGGCACGCAGGTCAGCTTCCGCGAGCTGGGCTCCTCGCTGATCGACTGGTACCTGGCCACCGGCGAGTGGCGCTCCCGCGCCGGCGGCTACGCCATCCAGGGCTCCGGGGCGGCGCTGGTGCGCGAGGTCCGCGGCGACTACGAGAACGTCGTGGGCCTGCCGCTGGCGGCCCTGCTGGACCTGTATCCCGAGCTGCTGGCGCCCGCGTGAGCGCGCGCCGTGCGCCACGGCGTGCGCGGCGCCGGAGCGCGTGCCCGGCCCCCTGCGGGAATCCACTGTTTCGCCTGCAAAGGCGGTGCCATGCCTATCGCCCGTTGGCAGCCGTCCGCTAAACTCCCCTCCCGGCCCGCACCAGATGAGCGCCCAGGCGCCGACCGCGCCCCGAAGCTGCGGCGCTCGAGCAATCAAAAGCGCGCCGGCTCTCTCTATAAATGGGCATCTTCAGCTATCTGACAGGGTTCGGCGGCCGCGACATGGCGGTCGATCTCGGTACGGCCAACACGCTTGTGTACGTGCGCGGCCGCGGCATCGTGCTGAGCGAGCCCTCCGTGGTCGCGATCGACTCGCGCTCGGGCGAAGTGCACGCGGTCGGCATCGAGGCCAAGCGCATGCTCGGGCGCACGCCCGGCACGATCCAGGCGATCCGGCCGCTGAAGGACGGCGTGATAGCGGACTTCGACGTCACCGAGCAGATGCTGCGCCACTTCATCCAGAAGGTTCACCAGAACCGCTGGGCGCACCCCCGCGTGGTGGTGTGCGTGCCCTCCGGCGTGACCGGCGTGGAGAAGCGCGCCGTCGAGGAGGCCTGTCTCTCCGCCGGCGCACGCACCGCGTACCTGATCGAGGAGCCCATGGCCGCGGCGATCGGCGCGGGGCTGCCCGTGGGGGAGCCCACCGGCTCGATGGTCGTGGACATCGGCGGGGGCACCTCCGAGGTCGCGGTGATCTCGCTCGGGGGCATCGTGGTCTCGCAGTCCATCCGCGTGGGCGGCGATGAGATGGACGAGGCGATCATCAACTACGCCAAGAAGGAGTACAAGCTGCTGATCGGGCAGCAGACCGCTGAGGAGCTCAAGCTCGAGATCGGCTCGGCGTGCCCGATGGCCGAGGAGCTGCAGGCGGAGATCCGCGGACGCGACATGGTGGCCGGGCTGCCCAAGACCGTGGTGCTCACCAGCGAGGAGATCCGCCAGGCGCTCGAGGAGCCGCTGTCGCAGATCATCGACGCTGTCAAGGAGACGCTCGATCGCACCCCGCCGGAGCTCGCATCCGACATCATGGACCGCGGCATCATGCTCGCCGGCGGAGGCTCACTGCTGCAGGGCCTGGACGAGCGCCTGCGCGAGGAGACGCAGATGCCGGCGCACCTGGCCGAGTCGCCGCTGACGTGCGTGGCCGTCGGCTCGGGCCGCTCGCTGGAGGAGTTCGAGGCGATCCACCGCTCCAACCGCACATCGCGCAACCGGCGCAGGCGCTGAGTGTGGGTGTGACCTCCCGCCCGGTCCGGGGGTACTCTGTCGCATGAACGCTCCGGAAGGTGAACACAGGTGCACGACAAGACGGTCCGGCGACGGCGAGCTGTGCTCGCGTTCCTCGTCGTTCTCTCCGTTCTGCTGCTGACCGCCTACTTCGGTGAGTCCTCCGAAGGGCGGCTGCACGGTGTGCAGCGCGATTTCCTGACGATCATCTCCCCGATCCAGGAGGGGGCCAACAAGGCGCTGAAGCCGGTGCGCGACCTGTTCAGCTGGTTCGGCGACACGCTGCACGCCAAAAGCCAGCTGGCGCAGTCCAAGAAGGAGACCGAGCGCCTGCGCCAGGAGCTGGTCTCCGACCAGGCCGAAAAACGCTCCTACCGGCAGCTGCTGGCGCTGTACCACGTCGATCAGCTGAGCATCGACGACTACCACCCGGTGACCGCCACCGTGATCGGCAAGTCACCCAACATCTGGTACGCCACGGTGTGGATCGACAAGGGCGAAGCGGAAGGCATCCATGTCAACGACCCCGTGATCAACGACGAAGGGCTGATCGGGCGCGTGGTGCAGGCGGCCTCCGACGCGGCGCTCGTGGATCTCATCACCGACAGCAGCATGGGCGTCTCCGCAAGGGTCGGGACCAGCACCGCCACCGGTCTGGTGCAGCCCAAGGTCGGCGACCCCAACGACCTGCTGCTGCAGTACCTGCCCAGCGACTCACAGGCGCAGGACGGCGAATACGTGGTCACCTCGGGCACCGTGGAACCGCCGTATGACTCGCTCTACCCACCGGGCATACCGATCGGGCAGGTGACCTCCACCAACGAAGAAAGCGCCTACAAGTCGGTCAACGTGAGGCCCACCGCCGACCTCCACGACCTCGACATCGTGCAGGTTCTGACGGCCGCGGCGAACAGCCGCGCCTCGCGCCTGCAGAGCCTCGCCGCAAGCTTTGCCACCGGCCAGAGCCAGAACCAGGGCGCCGGCTCCTCCGAACAGCTGGCCTCCGCGCAGAGCAACGGATGAGACCGAGCTCGCACATCGGGGACGCCGCGCAGATCACGCGGCGGGGAGCGCGGCGATGAGCCCCCAGTCCACTCCCGCACCCCTGCTGGCGCGTATCGCGCTGCTCAGCGTGGTGATCGTGTTCGTCCAGATCGGCGTCGTCTCGGAGGTGCCGGTGTTCGGTGTCAACGTCGACCTCTCGCCGCTGTTCGTGGCGTTCGTCGGGCTGCTCTGCGGCTCGGTCGCCGGTGCTCTCAGCGGCTTCACGGTCGGCCTGCTCGTGGACCTCGCCCTCGCCCAGACGCTCGGGGTCACCTCGTTCATCTTCACGCTCATCGGCTACTGGTCCGGGCGCCTGCGCGAGGCCCGCGACCCCCAGGCCGCGCTCACCCCGCTGCTCGTCGGCGCCGGCGGCGCGGCCGCCGCGCTCGTGGGCTATTCGCTGATGGAGTTCATGCTCGGCGTGGATGCGCCGGTCAGCTGGGAGCTGCTGCGCCAGATCTTCTTCGGGGTGCTCGTCGACGCCATCGTCGCGGTGCCGGTGTGGGTGCTGATCCGGCGCTGCCTGCAGGGCGCCATGCCCGAGGATCCGCGCCGCCGGCGAGGCCGGCGCGCGTACACGACCGGCGGCCTCAGCCCGCTCTCGCGCGCCCCGTGAGCGCGATCGAGCGCGTCCGCCGGCGCGACCCGCGCGTGCCCGTCTCCCCGCAGCTGGCGCTGCGCGTGGGGATCCTGGGCGCCATCGCGATGCTGATGTTTGGCGTGATCTTCTTCCGCCTGTGGTACCTGCAGGTGCTCACAGGCGAACAGAACGTGCAGCGCGCCGAGACAAACCAGGTGCGCGACCTGCCGATCGCCGCGCCACGCGGGGACATCCTCGGGCGCGAAGGCTCCCCGATCGTCACCAGCGTCACCGCCAACGCCGTGCAGATCGTTCCCTCCGAGCTGCCGCCCGGGATCGCCCCGCAGGCGGTGCTCTACAAGAAGCGCCTGGATGTGGCCGAAAACGCGCGGCTGAAGGTCGACGTGCAGCTGACGGCCTACGAAGAGTCGCTGAGGCGCCTGCGCCGGGTCAGCGCGCGTCAGCACGCCGAGCTCGAGAGCCTGCGCCGCGCGGGCGCTCCGGCGCGCGTGGCGGTGCCCCCGCTCGCCCCCGGCGCGCACGCGCTCGCAGGCGTGTTCCGCCGCCTGGGGGCGGTGATCAAGCTGAGCGCGCGCTCGATCGACGAACGCGTCGTGCGCGCCATGACCGTCACGCCGTACGCCCACGTCACCGTCAAGACCGACGCCGGCGCAGGCCCGCTGACGGTGCTGGGCGAGCGTGCCAACGAATTCCCGGGCGTGGTCCAGGAACAGGTCTCCACGCGCGCCTACCCCTTCGGCGAACTCGCCGCCCAGATGCTCGGCCACGTCGGCCTGATCAACGAAGAAGAGCTCGGGCAGAAGGCCTTCCGCGGCGTCAAGGCCGGCACCGAGGTGGGCCAGGAAGGGCTCGAGTTCTACTACGACCGCTACCTGCGCGGGATCCCCGGCACCCAGCGCGTGGAGGTCAACGCCGAAGGCCAGCCGGTGCCCAGCCGCCAGCCGGAAACAGCGCCGGTGGCGGGACACATCCTCAAGACCACCATCAGCCTGCCGCTGCAGCGGGAGAGCGAAAAGGCGCTGCGGGAGGGCATCGAGCACGCGCGCGCCGGCGGCAAACCGGCGACCGGCGGAGCGTTCCTGGCGATGAACCCGCGCAACGGCGAAGTCCTCTCGATCGGCTCCTGGCCGAGCTTCGATCCCAACCGCTTCTCCAAGTCGCTGACACCCGCCGAATACGGCGAACTGATCGGCAGCGGCTCGGTCGCCGGACCCCTGACCGACAGGGCGGTCGAGGGCGCATACCCGACCGGCTCCACGTTCAAGCCGATAACCGCCATGGCGGCGCTGGAAAACGGCGTCATCACCCCCGGGGAAGGACTCGGAGCGGGCAGTTGCATCACCGTGGCCACCGAGGAATTCTGCAACGCCGGGCACACCGACTACGGCGCGGTGGGTCTGGTGGAAGCGCTGAAGGTCTCCTCGGACACCTACTTCTTCGAAGTGGGGGAGCGCGCCTACTACCACGGCGAGGTGATCCAGCACGAGGCCGAAAGGCTCGGCATCGGGCACCCGACCGGGATCGACCTGCCGAGCGAGCTCGAAGGCACCGTGCCCGGGCCCGCGTGGCGGGCCAAACAGAACCGGCTGCAGGAAGAATGCGAGGCGCGCCACGAAAAGACGTGCGCGATCGTCGAGGAAATCGGCCCGTGGCGCGTCGGCGACAACATGCATCTCGCCGTTGGCCAGGGCGAACTGCTGACCGACCCGCTGCAGATGGCCGTCGCCTACTCGGCGCTGGCCGACGCCTACACACACGGCGGCGAAGGCACGATCGTCACCCCGCACCTCGGTCTGGAGATCGACGAACCCACCGGCGGGCTGCGCCAGAAGCTGAGCTTCCCCAGCCACCCGATCCACCTCGACTACCAGGACCTCGCGCTGGTGATGCAGGGCATCCACGAGGCGGCGAGCGCCCCCCAGGGAACCTCCGCGGACGTGTGGACGGGATGGAACCAGCAGCAGGATCCGGTCTACGGCAAGACCGGAACCGCAGAACGCGCCGGCCAGGTCGAACAGTCCTGGTACATGTGCTACATCGGCGACCCCAGCCACCCGATCGTGATCGCGGTGACCGTTGAACAGGGCGGCTTCGGCGCGGAAACCGCCGCGCCGATCGCGCGCCTGATCGCCTCGCAGTTCTACCACCAGCCGCTGAAGTTCGTGGCGGGAAGCAGCAAGACGTTCTGATGCCGCTGAGCCCCATCAGCCAGCCGGACGAGCCGCCCGTGGCGCCCGCGCCAACGCTGCGTCTGCCGCTCGACCCGCTGCTCACGCTGGCGGTGATCGGCCTCGGGGTCTGCTCGGTGCTGACGCTGCGCGTGGCCACCGCCAAGCTGATTCCCGGCGATCCCCACTACTACGTGGTCCGCCAGGTCGTGTACCTCGCGGTCGGAGCGGCACTGATGCTGGTCATGACCCGCCTCGACTACTCGGGGCTGCGCCGCATCAAAGCCGGCATCTACGCGGCGCTGATCCTCAGCATCCTGCTCGTGCTCGGCCTGGGCAGCGAAGCCAACGGCTCGCAGCGCGCCATCAGCCTGCCGTTCTTCTCCTTCCAGGCCTCCGAGCTCGGCAAGGTGCTGCTGATCGTCTCGCTGGCCGCGTTCATCGTCGAGCGCTCCCGGACGATCCGCGAGCGCGACACCACCGTGCGCGTGCTGATCGGGACGCTCGTGCCGGCGATCCTCGTGATCGCCCAGCCGGATCTGGGCTCGGGGATGGTCTACGTCGTGGTGGCGCTGACGCTGCTGTTCGTAGCGGGCACCTCGTGGAAGACGCTCACCGCGCTGCTCGCGCTGATCGCGGTGTCGGCCACCTTCGTGCTGGTGGCCGCGCCGGCCGCCGGGGTGCACGTGCTCAAGCGATATGAGACCGCCAGGCTCACGGCCTTCCTGCACCCCTCGGCCAACACGCAGACCGAAGGCTACCAACAGGCGGAGTCCAAGATCGCGATCGGCGCCGGCGGCAAGACCGGCAGGCCCGCCGATCTGCGCCAGATCCCCAACGGCTTCGTGCCCGAGAGCGACACCGACTTCGTGTTCGCCGCGGTCGGGGAAACCTACGGGTTCGTGGGCGCCGGGCTGGTGCTGCTGCTGTACGCGCTGCTGATCTCAAGGACGCTGCGCATACTGGTGATGGCCAAGGACCTGTTCGGGTCGCTCGTTGCTGCCGGAGTAGCCGGTATGCTCATGTTCCAGGTTTTCGTCAACGTGGGAATGACAGTCGGGATCATGCCGATCACCGGTGTGACGCTTCCGCTCATGAGCTACGGCGGCTCCTCGGTTATCACCACCATGTTGGCGGTGGGCCTGTTGCAATCCATCTATGTCCAGGCGCGCGCCGCAGCTGCTCTGAAGGGCCGCGTACTGCGTCAGTAGATAGAGCCAAATGTTCGCCGAGCAACCCCCACAAGACGACCCGCCCGTCCGGGAGCCGCGCCCAGAGGCACAGGGCGCACCCGACCGGTGCCCGCGGGCATCCGCCGGCGTCGAGGGCCACGGGCACCGAACCGCCCGCCGCATGCGGGTGCAGCTTCTGCCGGCACCCAGCCGGCGCGCCCCCCGCCCAGCCACGCGCTCGGCCCCCCTCCATCTCGAAAGACTGGAACAAATTGAAAAAGCAAGTGCTCGTCAGCGTCGATCGCGCGGAGACGCGCGTGGCGCTTCTGGAGGCCGGCGGAACGCCCGCCGCCTCACGCCCCTCATCCGGCCGCTCGCGCAAACGCGGCAGCGGCTCGCCGGATGCCGGCTACCGCGTAGCTGAGCTCTACATCGAGCGCCGCGGCGGGCGCTCGATCGTGGGCAACATCTACAAGGGCAAGGTGGACAACGTCCTCCCCGGCCTGGAGGCCGCGTTCGTGGACATCGGCCTCGAGAAGAACGGCTTCCTGCATGTCGATGAGATCGTGCTGCCTGGCGTGGAGACACCCAAGCGCGGCCGCGGCAGCGGCGGTGGGCGCAAGATCAGCGATCTGCTCTCGCCGGGCCAGGAGATCGTGGTCCAGGTGGTGAAGGACCCGCTGAAGACCAAGGGCGCGCGCCTGACGATGGAGCTGACCATCGCCGGTCGCTACATGGTCTACGCCCCCACCGGAGAGGGCGTGGGAGTCTCGCGCCGCCTGGAGGACCGCGAGCGCGAGCGCCTGCGCCGGCAGACCACCGGGCTGCCGCTGGACGGCGGTGGGGTGATCGTGCGCACCGCCGCGCACGGCGCCAAGCGCGAGGACTTCGAACGCGAGCTGAAGTACCTGCACAAGCTGCACGAGGTGCTGGTCAAGCGGGTGCAGGACACCGCCGCGCCCGACCTGGTCTTCCAGGAGGCCGACCTCTCGGTGCGCGTTGTGCGCGACATCTTCTCGGCGCACTTCGAGCGCGCCATCGTGGACGACGAGCAGCAGTACCACCGGCTGGTGTCGTTCTTCACGCGCACCGCGCCGGAGCTGGTGGAGCGGGTGGAGCTCTGGCAGCAGGAGGACCCGCTGTTCGAGTCCTACGGCGTGGACAAGGCGATCGAGGGGGTGCTCTCGCGGCGCGTGGACCTGCCCAGCGGCGGCTACCTGATCATCGACTACGCGGAGGCGCTGACGGTGATCGACGTGAACTCCGGCAGCTTCATCGGGCGAGGCAAGGGCGCGGGCCTGGAGGACACGATCACCAAGACAAACCTCGAGGCCGCCGAGGAGGTCGTCAACCAGCTGCGCCTTCGCGACATCGGCGGGATCATCGTGATCGACTTCATCGACATGGCACGCGCGCGCAACCGCGACGCGGTCATGAAGACCCTGCGCAAGACGCTGGACGAGGACCGCACCAAGACCTTCACCGCGGAGATATCCAAGCTGGGCCTCGTGGAGATGACCCGTCAGAACGTCACCGAGGGCGTGCGCGAGATCATGAGCCGCGCCTGTCCCACGTGCGAGGGCGAGGGGGTGATCCGCTCCGAGGAGACGATCGCGATCGAGTTCGAGCGCAGGCTGCGCGACGTGGTTGGCGAGTACCCGGACGCGGAGGCATTCCTGGTGCAGGCCAACCCCCGCGTCAGCACCCAGTTCACGGGGCACGGCTCGCGCGTGCTGCACGCGCTCGAGGCCGAGACCGGGCGCTCGTTCCTGTTCGAGGGCTCCGAAGGTCTGGCGCTGGATCACTTCGCGATCACGTTCGTGGGCACGCGCGCGGAGGTGGAGGATCGTGCGCTGCCGTTCCGCCAGGGCGATGAGGTGCTGGTGGACATCGTGGAGCCGCACATGTACGCGGTCGACGACGCCGTGGCCAAAATCGACGGCTACATAATCTCGATCGCCGGCGCCGCGCCCTGTGTGGGGGAGAAGCGCATGGTTCGCATCGACGAGGTCGGGCGCACCGCTGCCACGGCCCTGCTGCTGGACGAGGCCGGCGAGGTGATCAGACCGGCCGCCCGGGCCGCCTCGAAGGCGCCCTCGCGCGAAAGGCGCCGCACGCCCGCGCCCGCGCGCTCGGCGGGGGCCGGCGCTCAGGAGGCGCCGCGCGCCGCCCGCGGACGCCGCGCCGTGGCCGACCCCGAGGACGCGCAGACGCGCCTGGAAGCGGGCCTCTCCGAAGCTCCCGCCGCGCTCGACTCCGAGCCCGAGCAGGATGTGCAGGAGCCGATGCCGGGCGAGGACCACGCGGCTTCCGGCGAGCCGGCTGAGGATGGCCTACAATCCAAGCCTCGGCGTCGTGGCCGCAGGGGCGGGCGGCGCCGTTCGGCTGCAAAGGCCGAGGCGAGCCCCGAGTAGGCGCAAGCAGTCATCCTCGCGGGCCGCGCGCTCCGCGGAAGAAAGAATCGAGACATCACAGACATGTATGCGATCGTGAAGACAGGCGGCAAGCAGTACCGCGTCGAGCGCGGCCAGCGGCTGCTGATCGAGCGCCTGACCGCAGCGGAGGGCGAGGACGTGGCCCTGGAGCCGATCCTCTACCGCTCCGAGGAGGCCATCTTCGACAAGGACGGCCTGGCCGGCGTGAGCGTCACCGCCAAGGTGCTCGCACACCCGCGCGGCGAGAAGCTGCGCGTCTTCAAGTTCAAGCCCAAGCGCGGGTACAAGCGCCGCACGGGCCACCGCCAGGAGCTCACTCAGATCGAAGTCACCGATATCAGCGCCGGCGCCGGCAAACCGGCCAAAGCGCGCGCGAAGAAGGCCGAGCCCGCCGCCGGCACACCTGCCGGCGCGACGGAGAAGGAGGCTGTTGCAGATGGCGCATAAGAAGGGGCTCGGATCCAGCCGCAACGGGCGCGACTCGAACGCACAGCGGCTGGGCGTCAAGACCTTCGCCGGGCAGACCGTCAGCGGGGGGGAGATCATCGTCCGCCAGCGCGGCACTCGCTTCAAGCCCGGCGCCGGCGTGGGCATCGGCAAGGACGACACGCTCTACGCCAGGGCCGCTGGCGTCGTGGAGTTCAAGACCGGCCGTCGCGGCCGCGTGGTGAGCATCCTGCCGGACACCCAGCAGGCCTGAGGTGGGCGCGCAGCGCGCGAGGAAGGCCGTCTGGCTGATCGCCGCCGGTCGCATCCTGCTCGGTCTGGCGGTGCTGCTGGCGCCCGAGCAGGTCACCGCAAGGTGGCTCGGCGAGGAGAACGCCAAGAGTCCGGCGGTGGGGGATCTCGCGCGTGGATTGGCCGCGCGCGACATCGCGCTGGGCATCTCCGTGCTCGCGACACTGGAGGATGCGCGCGTCGGTCCGATCGTGCAGGCGGGCTGCGCGCTGGCGGACGCGGGGGACGTGCTGGGCACGATCGCAGCGCGTGAGCACCTGCCTGCCATCGGCGCCGCAGGCACCGTGGCGATCGCCGGCGGAGCGGTGGTCGCGGGCCTGTACCTGGCCCACCAGATCTCACACGGCTAGCCACGCCGCTCGCCGCTCGCCGCTCGCGGCGCCGGCCGCTGGCGCCGCCGCGCACCGTTGAGGGCGCGCTAGAGCTCCTGGGAGACGGGCCGGATGAGGATCTCGTTCACGTCAACGTGCGCGGGCTGAGACAGCGCGTACATCACGGCGCGCGCGATGTCCGACGCCGCGAGCGCCTCCCCGGGCGGCTGGTCGAAGAACGGTGTGTCGGTGAGCCCCGGCTCTATCAGCGTGACGCGCACGCCGCTGCCGTGCAGGTCGCGCCTGACCGCCTCGCCCATGCCGGTGACCGCGAACTTGGTCACCGAGTAAAGCGAGCCCGGCAGCGCGCGACGGCCGGCCACGCTGGACGTGAGCAGAAGATGCCCGCGCGAGCTGCGCAGCGCGGGAATGGTGGCGCGCACGGTCAGCGCGGCGCCGTACACGTTCGTGAGCACCATCTCGCGCCAGTGCTCCACCGTGTCGTTGAGAAAGCCGCGCGGCGCGCCGAAGCCGGCGTTGGCGAACGCCGCGTTGATCTGCCCGTAGGCCTCGAGGGCGGCGGCGACCATCTCCTGCTGCTGCTCCCACTCGCTGACATCGCAGCGGACCGCGATCGCCCGGCCGGGGCCGCCGAGCTCCGCCGCCAGCGCCGTCAGGCGCTCGCGCGTGCGCGCCGCCAGCACCACACGCCAGCCGTCGTTGACCGCCAGGCGCGCGGTGGCGGCGCCGATGCCCGACGAGGCGCCGGTGATCAGCAGCACGCGACCGTGCTCTGCGGGGCTGCTTGCGTTCAAGGCTGCTGCGCTCCTCTCGTGGTTTTGCGGGCCGCTCACACCGATATACCGGATCGGGGCCCCCGGGCGGGCTGCGAGCGGGCGCGCTCGGCGGCAGGGCGCCGGCGCGGTGCTGTCACGATGAGAGCATGCTGCACGATCGCGCGCGCATACACGTCGAGGCAGGCGCCGGCGGGGACGGCTCCATGAGCTTTCGCCGGGAAGCCAAGGTGCCGCGTGGGGGACCGGACGGGGGCGACGGCGGCAGGGGCGGGGACGTGGTGATCGTCTGCGAGGACTCGCTGCGCGACCTGCAGAGCTTTCGCCGGCGAAGCCACTATCGCGCGGGCAGGGGCGGCCACGGCGAAGGGTCGCTGCGCCACGGCGCCACCGGCGAGACACTCGTGATCGGGGTGCCGCCGGGCACGCAGGTGAGCGGAGTGCCGGGCGAGGCGGGCCAGGAGGGCGACCTGGGCGGCAGGCGCTGGGAACTGCTCGCCGCCGGGCAGCGGGCCACGGTGGCGCGGGGAGGGGGAGGAGGCAAGGGCAACAAGCGCTTTGCAACGCCCACCCGCCAGGCGCCGCACTTCGCCGAGCGCGGCCTCAGCGGCGAGGAAGGCTGGCTCGAGCTGCGCCTGAAGCTGCTGGCGGACGTGGGGCTGGTGGGCCTTCCCAACGCGGGCAAGTCCTCGCTGATCTCGCGCCTCACCAGGGCCGCTCCGAAGATCGCCAGCTACCCCTTCACCACGCTCTCGCCGGTGCTGGGGGTGCTGGAGGGCGAGGAGCGCCAGCTGATCGTCGCGGACATCCCCGGCCTGATCGAGGGCGCCAGCGACGGCGCCGGGCTGGGACACGACTTCCTTGCACACGTGGAGCGCACCAGGCTGCTGGTGCACGTGCTGGACATGGCGCCCGAGCTGACGGGCGAGCACGGTGCGAGCCCGGAGGAGAACCACCGGATCATCGAGAGCGAGCTGGCGGCGCACGACCAGCGCCTGGCGGCGCTGCCGCGCGTGCTGGCGCTGTCAAAGGCGGACCTGCTCGGCGAGGAGCGCATCGCCGAGGAGATCGCGCGCTGGCGTGAGCGCCTGGGCGAGCATGTCCCCGTGATCGTCACCTCGAGCGCCACCGGGCGCGGAATCGCCGAGCTGGGCGCAGAGCTCCTGCGCAGCGTCCCGGCCCTCGTGGCCGGCGCCACGGCCGGCGCCGCCACGGGCGGCGCTCCGGCCGCCCCGGGCGCTCCGGGCGCGGGCGCAGGCGCAGGCGCGCCCGGGGCAGGCGCGTCCGGGGCAGGCGCGGATGCGATGGGCGGCGCACACCAGGGCGAGCAGACGGGCCCCGGGCGCGCACGGCGAGCGGGCTCGCAGCCGGAGCTGGCGGAGCACATGGTGTTCCGCCCCGCCGCGTCGTCGGGCTTTGAGGTGCTGCGCCAGGCGCCGGGGAGCTACGCGGTGCGCGGCAGGGGCATCGAGCGCCTGCTGGAGCGCCACGACATCGACAACGAGGAGGCCATGGCCTACCTCGAGGGCAGGCTGCGGCGCATCGGCGTGCTGCGCGCGCTGGAGGCGGAGGGCTTTCAGCCCGGTGACGAGATCGAGATCGCGGGCGTCACCTTCGAGCTGGACCCCCGGCCGGAGTAGCGGCAAATAAGCTGGGCGCATGAGGCGCCTTGTGCTGAAGCTCGGTTCCAGCGTGGTCGCCGACGGCGACGGCGCGCCGCGCATGGACGTGCTGGCTCGCGTATGCGACGCGCTGGCCGCGCTGCACGCGCAGGGAGCGGAGCCGATCGTGGTGACAAGCGGCGCGATAGCAAGCGGGATGAGGGTGATGGGCCTGCCCCAGCGGCCAACCAGCATCGAGGCGCTGCAGGCCTCGAGCGCGGTTGGACAGGGCAAGCTGTACAGGATCTACGACGAGCTGCTGCGCGAGCGCGGCCTCACGAGCGCGCAGGTGCTGCTGACGTTCTTCGACATGAGCGCGCGCACGCATTACCTGAACGCGCGCCAGACGCTCAGCACGCTGCTGGAGTGGAGGGTGCTGCCGGTGATCAACGAGAACGACACCACCGCCACCGACGAGATCTCCTTCGGCGACAACGACTTCCTGGCTGCGCAGGTGGCGGTGCTGGTGGCCGCCGACGAGCTGATCCTGCTGACCGACATCGATGGCCTCTACACCGCCGATCCGCGGCTGTTCCCGCAGGCGCACATCGTCTCGGAGGTGAGGGACTTCGATGCGCTGGGCGAGCTGGAGATCGGCCACACCACCTCGCCGCTGGGCTCCGGCGGCATGCGCTCCAAGGTGGTGGCCGCGGAGATGGCAACGGCGGCGGGGATCGCCACGGTGATCTGCAACGGCGTGCGAGCGGGTGCGCTTGACGCGGTGCTGGACGGGCGGCGCGAGGGTACCCGCTTCCCGGCGCGCGAGGCGCGCTACAGCAGCTTCAAGCTGTGGCTGAAGTACGCCAAGCCCTCGCGGGGAACGCTGACGGTGGACGCGGGCGCTGCTCGAGCCGTGCTGCAGGGCAGCGCCAGCCTGCTGCCCGTGGGCATCGTGGCGGTGAGCGGCGAGTTCGGGGCGGGCGACGCGGTGGAGATCGAGCAGCGCCCGGACACAGAGGGCCAGCCGGGCAGGACGCTGGCCAAGGGGATCTGCAACTACAGCGCCGAGGAGCTGCGGCGGGTGATCGGCCTGAAGTCCACAGCGGTGCGCGAGGTGCTGCCGCGCGCGACCGAGGAGGCGGTGCACCGCGACTACCTGGTGCTCGACTGACGCCGGGCGAGGCCCCGCCGCGGTGCGCTGGCTCTACCCTTAGCTCTAGATGGCAGCGCTGGCAACATCCGTGGCTGAGCAGTGCCGCTGCGCCAAGCGCGCCTCGCGCGCGCTGGCGCAGGCGCCGACGGCGGTGAAGGACGCCGCGCTGTTGGCGATGGCCGACGCTCTGGAGCAGCGCGCCGAGGAGATCCTGGCGGCCAACCGGCTGGACATGGATCTTGCACGCGAGTCCGCAATCTCCGCGGCGCTGCTGGACCGCCTGCGCCTGGACGACGCGCGTATCGGCGCGATCGCGCAGGCGGTGCGCCAGATCGCCGCGCTGGGCGACCCGGTGGGCGAGCTGATCGAAGGCCGGCGTCTTGCCAACGGGCTGCAGATGCGCAAGGTGCGGGTGCCGCTGGGCGTGGTGGCGGTCGTGTACGAGGCGCGTCCGAACGTCACGATCGACGCCGCCGCGCTGTGCCTGAAGTCGGGCAACGCGATCGTGCTGCGCGGCTCCTCCTCTGCGATCCACTCCAACGCTGCGCTTGCCGCCGTGGCGCGCGACAGCGCGCACGCGGCGGGCCTGCCGCGCGACTGCGTCTGTCTGCTGCCCGGCTCTGACAGGCAGGAGCTCGCCGAGCTGGCCACCCAGCAGGACAGCGTGGACCTGATCATCCCGCGCGGCGGCGAGGGCCTGAAGGCGGCGCTCGGCGAGGTGGCCACGGTGCCGGTGATCTACGCGGCCTCAGGCAACTGCCACGTCTACGTGGATCAGGGCGCAGACCTTCAGATGGCGCACGACGTGGTGATGAACGCAAAGACGCAGCGCCCGGGGGTGTGCAACGCGGCTGAGACGCTGCTGGTCCACGAGGCGGTGGCCGCGGAGTTCATCCCGCGCATGCTCGCCGGCCTAGCCGGCGCGGGCGTGCAGGTGCGGGCCGACGAGGCGACCATGCGGATCGCGCGCGCCGGCTCTGAGCAGGCTGCGATCGACGTGGCAGGGCTGCAGGAGGCCACGGATGAGGATTGGGCCGGCGAGTACCTGTCGCTGACGCTGGCGGTGGGCGTCGTTGCGGACCTGGCGCAGGCGATCGAGCACATCGCCAGGTACGGCAGCGGGCACAGCGAGGCGATCGTGACGCGCGATGTGGCCAGCGCGCGCGCGTTTCAGCTGGGCGTGGATGCGGCGTGCGTGTACGTGAATGCGTCCACGCGCTTCACCGACGGAGGCGAGTTCGGGATGGGCGCGGAGATAGGCAACTCCACGCAGAAGCTTCACGCGCGCGGCCCGATCGGTCTGCGCGAGCTGTGCACGTTCAAGTACCTGCTCGAGGGTGACGGGCACGTCCGCGCGTGAGCAGTCTCAGGCGGGGGACGCGCGCCGGCGAGAGGGGCGCCACGGCATCCTGGGGGGGACGTTCAACCCGCCGCACGTGGGGCACATGGCGCTGGCGCGCAGCGCGCTGGACGGTCTGGCGCTCGAGCGGGTGTGGCTGATGCCTGTCAGCGAGCCGGTGCACAAGACCGGGGAGCTTGACCCGGGCGCGGCGCACAGACTGGCGATGTGCAAGCTGGCCGCCGCCGGGGAGCCCGGCGTGGGCGTTTGCACGCTGGAGGTGGAACGCGGCGGGCGGTCGTATACCGTGGAGAGCCTGCGAGCGATCCATGCCAGCCACCCCGACGCGCAGCTGACGTTCATCGTGGGCGCCGATACCGCAGCCGCGCTGCCCGACTGGCGTGAGCCGCTGGCGGTGCTGGAGCTCTGCGAGCTGGCGGTGGCCGCGCGCACGGGCACCGCGCGCGAAATGGTGCTGGACACGCTCGCGCGCCTGGGTGGGCCGGCGGCGGGGGAGCGCGTGCGGTTTCTGCAGATGCCGGCGATCGACGTCTCCTCCTCGCAGGCGCGGGAGCGGGCGGCGAGGGGAGCTTCCACAGCCGGGCTGCTGAATGCGGAGGTGGCCGGCTACATCGAGGCCCACGCGCTCTACCGCGATGCGGTCGAGGCGCAGCGATGAGGCCGCATGAGCTCGTGGCGGAGATCGCGCGCTACGCGTCGGACAAGAAGGCCGTGGACGTGGTCGAGCTCGACCTGCGCGGGGTGCTGGGGTACACCGACTACTTCCTCGTGTGCTCCGGCAACACGGGCCGCCAGGCCAAGGCGATCCAGGACGGGATCATGGAGGGGCTCAAGCACGAGCACGGCACGCAGCCGCGCAGGGTTGAGGGATCGGGCGACACGGGCTGGATCCTGATGGACTACCTGGACGTGGTGGTGCACATCTTCACGCCGGAGACGCGCGACTTCTACCGCCTGGAGCAGCTCTGGGGGGAGGCGCCCGCGCGGGCGGCGGGCGAGGTGGCAAAGCCGGGTTGACCGGCCGCCGGCTCACGCGTTAGGTTCACGCGGGACAGCGTCGCTGAGGGGCGGCGTGCGAGGAGTGAGGGGATGCGATGAGCTGGAGGATCTCGGGAGCTGGCAACGCGGCCCTGGCGATGGTGGCCGCTGCGGTGATGGCGGGCGCCTGCGCCCTGGGCCTGACGGCGCTGACGGCGCCGGCGCACGCGGAAGGGCCGGGTGTGGGGACGCCCTGGACCGTCAGCGTGGGCGACTCCTACATCTCCGGCGAGGCCGGCAGGTGGGCGGGCAACACCAACGAAAGCTCATCCAGGATCGACGCGCTGGGGCCGACGGCATATGACGACAACGCCGCGGGCAACGGCGAACTGATCGAAGGCTGCCACCGCTCCAAGTCCGCTGAGGTGCACATCGGCGGTGCAGTGAACGGCGAGAACCTGGCTTGCTCGGGCGCAAAGACATCGAGCTTCACGACCGAAGGCCTGTTCAAGCCGGGGCTGGACTTCTACAACTCCGGCGGGCACGAAGGCCAGGCGCTGATGCTCCAGCACTTCGCCGCCTCGCACAACGTGAAGCTGGTGGCGGTGTCGATCGGCGGCAACAACTTCAACTTCGCGAGCATCGTGCAGACGTGCGTGGAGGACTGGCTGCTCTCGCCGGAATGGTGGCCGGACTACTGCAGCGAAGAAAGCTCCGTGACCAACAACTTCAAGTCCGCCAACGTGGCCAGCGTGAAGAGCGCGATCGAGGGGGCGCTCAAAAACGTGGCGCAGGCGATGACAAATGCGGGCTACTCCTCCAGCCAGTACACGATCCTGGTCCAGGACTACCCCTCACCGATCCCCAACGGCTCGGAATTCCGCTACTCCCAGAGCGGCTACACGCGCCAGACGGTGGGAGGCTGCGGCTTCTGGAACCAGGACGCCAACTACGCGAACTCCACGATGCTGCCGACGATCGACAACACCGTGCTGGGCGCCGCGGAAGGCGCTGGCCTGCCGAACGTCAAGACGATGCAGCTGTCAAGCGCTTTCAACGGGCACAGGCTCTGCGAAAAGGGGGTTGGCCTGCTGGAGGAAGAGGGCCTGTCCTCCTGGACGGCCGCAGAAGCGGTGAACAAGAGCGAGTGGATCAACCAGATCAGGACGGTCACAGCGATCTTCCCGCCGTATGAGATCCAGGAAGACCTGCACCCCAACTACTGGGCGCAGCTGGCGCTGCGCAACTGCCTGACGCAGGCCTACAACGCTGGAAGCCCCAAGGGCGGCACGTGTACCATCTCCGCCAAGGGTCTCAACTCAGCGGGCGAGCCGAACATGTCACTGCACTGATCGGCCCACGCAGGGCGCCGGCCGGCTCTAAGCCGCGTCGGCGCCGTGCCCGCTGCGTGCAAGCGCAGGCTCTCCGCCGGCGCCGGCGCCGGCGCCGGGACCGGCACCCGGGTAGCCGCCGGCGCTGTGGGAGCCGCTCGCGCCGGGAGACCCGACGGCGGCGGCGGCGGAGGGGGCGCGCAGGATGCCCGCGATGATGGCGCCCTGGGTGAGCAGCGAGACACTCACGGCCAGGCCGAACGCGGCGCCGGTGCCGAGTGGGCGCAGTGAGACGGCGAGCGTGAAGCAGAACAGCGCGAACGCGCCGTAGCCGCCGAGCAGCCACAGCAGCAGCCGCTGCGCCTCGGCGGCGCCGCGCTGGTGGTGGGTGAACGTGGCGAGCACGGTGGCGATCACGGGGAACGGCGCCAGCAGCCCGCTGAGCTGAGGGCCAAGCCAGCCGGCGACGGCGGTGAGCGTGAGCACGAGCGCCATTGCGCACAGCGCGCGCATGGGCAGGTCCCACGCGGGAGCGGGGGCGGCGTGCGCGGGCGGGTGGGAGCTGCGCGGTGTGGCCAGCAGACCGATCAGCAGGCCGGCCCCCGCGATCGCCAGGGCTGCTCCGGCGGGCGCGGACAGCGCGCTGAACAGCGCTGTTACGGCGGCGAATGCCACCCAGCCGGCGAGCATGCTGAGCGCCGGGGAGGCGCGGCCGGCGAGGCGCGCGTAGACGACGACGAAGGCGATCAGCGACACCAGTCCCAGCAGCGTGCCGACGGCGGCGCTGCGTGCGAACGCAGCGCCGTGGGCGAGCGCGTAGGCGAGCAGGATCGGGCCGGCCACGACGGGCAGGCCACCGAGCAGGCCGCCCACACGCGGCCCGAAGTGCCGCGCGGCCAGCGAGGCGCACACGACGAAGCAGGGAGCCAGCAGGAGCTTGACGGCGAGCAGTCCCACCCGCCAATGATGGCCGATCGTGCGCCGCGGGTGTGAGGCTAAGCCGGCGCGGGCACGTCTCGGCGCTCGGCGCGGACGGGCTCGGGGGCGGGCGCCCGCGCGCCAAGCACGACCGTGGCACCGGACGCGGGGCTGAGGGTGATGCTGCGCCGGCGCGTGCGCTCGCGCCTGGCTGAGGCGGGCGCGAGGGTGAAGCGCTGGAGCACCGCGCGGATGACGATGCGCATCTCCAGCAGCGCGAAGCTAGCGCCGATGCAGCGCCTGCGCCCACCTCCGAAGGGGATCCAGGTGTAGGTGCCGGGTGCGCTCTCCAGGAAGCGCTCGGGCAGGAAGCGCTCCGGTTCGGGGTAGACAGCGGGGTCGTGGTGCAACAGCCACGCGCTGGCCAGCAGGGCGATGCCCGGGGGGTAGCTCACCCCGCCGATCTGCACGGGCTTCATCACCAGGCGCGGCTCGGCGTTGGGCAGCACCGGGCGGATGCGCAGGATCTCGTTGATGGTGGCGTTCAGGTAGGCGTCGTCCTGCCCGCGGTCGAGCTCGGCGGTGAGCAGCGCCGTGACGCGCGGCTCGCGGGCGAGGCGCTCGAAGCCCCAGGCGAGCTCCGAGGCGGTGGTCTCGTGTCCGGCGACGAGCGCTGTCATGAGCTCGTCGCGAATCTCCTGCGGGCTCATCGGCGAATCGTCCTCGTGCCTTGCGCTGAGCAGCATCGAGAGGATGTCCTGGCCGTCCTGCGGCTCCGCGCGGCGCTGGTCGATGAGCTCGAACAGCAGCTCGTCGACGCGAGCTCCGAGCCGCTGCGCGCGCGCTCCGGGGCCCACGCGGGTGAGGACGCTGGGCAGCGTGCCGAGCAGCGACAGCGGGCTGTCGCCGAAGGCAAGAATCTGCGTGAGCAGGTCGCGCAGCGCGTCAAGGCGCGCGCCGCGCTGCAGGCCGAACACCGCACGCAGGATGATCTCCAGGGTGAGGCCCTGAAGGCGCCCGTGCAGCGCCACGGGCTGATCCAGCGGCCAGCGCTCGATCTCCTCCGCGGTCAGCTCGCCCATCAGCTCCGTCAGGCGCGCCATCCGCTCGCCGTGGAACGCGGGCAGCAGCAGCCTGCGCTGCTCCATGTGCGGGGCCTGATCGAGCAGGATCAGCGAATGGCGCCCGACGATCGGCTCGAGGATGCGCGCGCCCTCGCCGGGATGCAGCACGTCGGCGGGGGCCTGGAAGATCTGCTTGATCTCCTCGGGGTCGGAGATCACCACGAACGGGCGCTGGCGCAGGTAGCGCACGGTGAAGCGCCCGCCGTGGCGGCGGCGCAGCCGCTGCAGCGACCCGGTCGGCCGCAGCCACGTGCCGATCGTCTGAATCAGCGCCGGAGTGCGCGGGCCGGGCGGCAGCTGCGTGCTCATGGCGGCGGTTCCCTTCGCTGGGGAGCTATCATCGCGGATACTCATGAGTATATCTACTGGCCGGTATCTGTCAAGCGACGGTATGGCGCAGCGAGCTGAGCGTCGAGGCGGACACTCGCGCGCCGTGCACGGGAGCGCATGATGCCGCGCGGAAGCTTCGACCGCTCGGCTCGCCGCGCGCAGACCCGCGCGGCGCTGCTGGGCGCCGCGGCGCGCGTGTATGCGCGGCGCGGCTTCTCCGGGGCGACGCTCGATGAGGTGGCGGCGGATGCGGGCTTCACGAAGGGAGCGGTGTACGACCACTTCGGCAGCAAGGAGAACCTGCTGCTGGCGCTGTGGGAGGAGTACCTGGTGATGCAGGTGGGCGAGCAGATGGAGCTGTTCGACAGGGACACGACACCGGCGCGGCGTCCGCTGGCGGGCGGCGAGCGCTGGATGGCGCGGATGGACGAGGACCCCGACCCGTTCCGCCTGTTCGTCGAGCTGTGGGTGCACGCGCAGCGCGAGCAGCGGCTGCGCGAGCGCCTGGCGGTGGCGCTCGGCGCTCTCTCGGAGACGTTTGCGCGCTTCGCCGCGCAGACGGCCGAGGACCTCGGCCTCGATCCGCCGCCGCGCGGCAGCGAGCGCTTCGGCACGCTGATGGTGGCGCTGGGCATCGGGCTGCCGATGGTGAGGCTGCTCGACCGCGACGCGGTGCCGGCGTCGATGCTGGGAGCGGTCGTGTCGATCCTGATCCGTGCCGCGGAGCTCGAGCCGCTGACGATGGCGATGCTGGCCGACCCTGGATCCTCGCCCGAGCCGGGATCATCCCGATAGCCGGGACCGCTGCTGTAGGGTCCATGCCACAGCGCTGGAGCGCGGCTCTGCGCGGATGAACAGAACGGGGTGGGGATGCAGCAGGGCTCGGATGCGCAGCCGCGCGGCAGGCTCGGACCTAGCGGGCGCAGGCAGGGCCTCCTGGCGAGCGCGCGCTCGGCCCTTGCGGCGGGCGCACTGCTGCTGGCGCTGCTCGGTGCCGGACTGCCGTCGAGCGCGCGCGGCGAGGCGATGTGGACCACCTACCACCGCGACGCGGGGCGCTCGGGCGATGACCCGGACGCGCTCAGCCCGATCGCTCCCAGGCAGGCGTGGCAGTCGCCCAATCTCGGCGCGCCCGTGTGGAGCCAGCCGCTGATACTGGGCCCGCATGTGTACGTCGCCACGGACGGCGATCAGATCTATGAGCTTTCGGCGTCCACCGGCAAGGTGATCTGGAGCAGGAGCGCCGGCGTGCCGGTGCCCGACAAGGATGTGCTGTGCGGCGACGTGGAACCCACCGTCGGCATCGTTGGCACGCCGGTGATCGATACGGCCACCAACGCCATCTACGCGGTGGCGGACACATGGGATGCGGCCACCGAAGAAGCGCATCACGTGCTGCGCGGCTTCAACCTGGACACCGGCGCAAGCGTGCTGAGCACGACCGTCGACCCGCCCGGGGAGAACCCGAAAGAAGTGCTGCAGCGGCCCGCGCTGAACCTGGACGGCACGAATGTGATCGTGGGCTTCGGCGGCAATGCGGGCGACTGCGGCGTGTACCGCGGAGCCGTGGCCTCGGTGCCCGTGGGCGGTGGCGCGCCGCGCTTCTGGGAGTACAGCCCGGCCCCGCCGGCCTTCGGCGGCGCCGCTGTGTGGGGCGTCAGCGGCCCGGTGGTGGACTCCGAAGGCCACGTGTACGTGACCACGGGCAACCCCAATTTCCCCGAAGGCTCGGAGATCAGCACGTTCGACGACTCCGACGCGGTGGTGCAGCTGAGCAGCGCCATGGCGCAGATCGGCAGCTTCGAGCCCGAAGACTGGCTCTTCGACAGCAACCACGATCTGGATCTGGGCTCCGCCGGCTCGGAGCTGCTGCCGGGCGGCGTGCTGTTCCAGGACGGCAAGGACGGCGTGGGCGCGCTGGTGGACGAGGCGAGCATGGCCGCGGGCGCCCCGGCGGTGTTCAGCCTCAAGGTGTGCGGCGGGCACGGAAGCTTCGGCGGCGACGCATACGCGAACGACACCATCTACGTACCCTGCACCGACGGGGTGCGAGCGCTGGCCTACGACCAGGCGGCGCGCACGTTCAAGGCGCTGTGGCAGGCGCCCGAAGAAGCCACGGGCGCGCCCATAGTCTCCGCCGGCCTGGTGTGGACGGTGGCCAACAAATTACTGATCGGCGGCGCCACGAAGCTCTACGGATTGAGCGCCTCCACCGGCGCCGCGCTCTACACGGAGGCGCTGCCCAGTCCCACGATCGACCACTTCACCTCGCCCAGCGCCGCGGGCGGGCGCCTGTTCGTGGCCACCGGCGAAAGCGTCACGGCGTGGCAGGTGGCCCAGCTGACGCCGGAAACGCCGGTGGTCGAAGCGCTCTCACCGGCCGCGGGGCCGGTGGCCGGGGGGCTCACGGTGGCGATCACCGGAGGCGCGCTCACCGGCGCCACCGAAGTCAGGTTCGGTGCACACGCCGCCAAGAGCTTCGCGGTGAAGTCCGCGCGCACGATCACCGCGGTGGCCCCGGCTGGCACGGCGGGCACCGTGGAAGTGAGCGTCACCACGGCCGCCGGGCGCAGCGCGGCGGTGCCCGCCGACCGCTTCACCTACCTGAGCGCTCCGCGCGTGAGGAAGCTCTCCCCAAGCGAAGGGCCCACGACCGGCGCAACCACCGTCACGATCACCGGCAGCGGCTTCACCGCTGCCAGCAAGGTCACCTTCGCCACCAGCGCCGCGCGCGTGGTGGGCGTGCCCTCCGCCACCACCATCACAGCCCAGGCCCCCGCGCACGCCGCCGGCACGGTGGAAGTGGCCGTCACCACCGCGGGCGGCCGCAGCGCCGCGGTGGCCGGCGACCGCTACACGTATGTGGGCACGGGTGTGCACGGGCAGCTTCACGGAAGCCGATCGATGGAGCTAGAGGGGCTCGAACCCTCGACCTTCGCCATGCCATGGCGACGCTCTCCCAGCTGAGCTATAGCCCCGCGTCAGGCTCAGCAGTCTAGCTGTGCAGCCTGCGTTTGTGGACTGCCCAGCAAGCGGGCGACGATGTCGGCGAAGATGAAATCGCGCGCCCACCTGATGCCGAGCACCTGGTTGTTCCCGGGCGGATCCAGGCGAAGGTAAAGGGCCCGTCGGTCTGCCGCCACCTCGATGGGCACCAGATAGCACTCCGCGAGCTCGGGCGAGTAGATGCCGATCAGGTCGACCTCGCTCGCCGTGTAGCTGGTCGTCACGTAGCCCCGCGGGGTGTAGCGGCTCGTCTGCAGGCGCACCACCAGCGCTCCTCCGATGCGCTTGGCCAGCTTGCACTGGACGCGCACGAGCGCAGGCTCGAGGTCGATCACCAGGTCATACCGCGAACCCTCGCAGAAGGGCCGCAGCACGATCAGACCCATTCCTACGGCGGCCGCCGTGATGCCCGCCTCGGCGACGGCTCCCTTCTGGCTCGGGGTCAGCTCGGATGTCGACACCGACATCGACCGTAGCCTGCGCCTGTGACGGGATCGCGAGCCTCGGACCCCAAGTCCCGGCTGGTGTCACCGCCAATGCTCGTGGCACCGGCGCGCCAACGCTGCGGCGGCTCAGGATTTGGGCATGAATTCGGGCACGTCCAGGTCGTCGCCGGGGCTCGTGCCGCCGGCGTCGCCGGTCGTGTCCTGCTTGCCCTCCGGGGCGACCTGGTCCAGGCGCGCGGTCATGCCGCCGTGGGCCAGTCTGACGTCGCGCAGCAGGCGCTCCGCGTTGGTGCGTAGCGACGTTGACAGCTCGCCCAGGTTGCGTGATACCTCCGTGCCCTCGCCCAGGATCTGCTTTGCGACCCTGCGCGCCTCGCCCGTGAGCTCGCGTGCTTCGGTGCTGGCCCTGCTCCTGATCTCCTCCGCCTCCTGCTCGGCCTCCAGCGTCATGCGCGCCAGCTCCTCGCGGCGCTCCGCCAGCATCTTCTCGGTCTGCTCGCGCAGCTCGTCCTCGATGCGCCCCGCCTCCGTGCGCGCGTCCTCGAGCAGCGTGCGCGCCGCGTCGTGCGCGGCGCTCTGCGTCTCCTGTGCCTGGGCCTCCGCCGAGGCGATCAGCTCCTCCGCGTGCTCCTTGGCCGCGGAGCGCACCTCCTCGGCCTCCGCGTGGGCCTCCTCGCGCTCTGACTGGGCCTCCGCCTTGGCCTCGCTGCGCAGCCGCTCGGAGGCGGTGCGCGCCTCCGAGCGTGCCAGCTCGGACTCCTCGCGCGCCTCGCTGAGCATGGCGGTCGCCTGCTCGCGCGCGCTGCCCAGCAGCGCCTCCGCCTCGGCGTGTGCAGCCTGCGCCTCGGCGTTCAGGCGCGTCACGTTCGCAAGTGCGTCGTTGCGCTCCGCCTCCGCCTGCGCGCGGGCCGAGCTCAGAATGTCCTCGGCCTCCTCGTCGGCCGCCTGCACGCGCAGGTCGGCGGCGCGGTCCGCCTCGGCGATGCGCTCTCTCGCGCGCGTCTCGGCTGCCTCGCGAAGATCCGCGGCGGCCTGTTCGGCGGCGCCCACGATGCTCGCCACCCTGCCGGGCGCGGAGCTCAGCTCGTCCGGCATCGATCCCTGCTGCAGCGGCTCCGGCGCGTCCTCCTCCAGCACCTCCTGCTCGAGGTACTCGTACTGCTCATCCTGCTCGTCGTAGTAGGACCCCTCCACCCAACCATCGTAAACCGCAGCGCAGCCCGGCACCGCCGCCACCTGCGATTTTGCGGTTCGCGCAAATTGGAAACGGGGCGCGCGCGCACCTGTATGGCAGAGAACGTTGGAAATCCGTCCTTGCGGACAGCACCGGGGTGGTGGATGATCGGGCCATGAGCGAGCGCAACCAGCGCAACGGGCACGGCCACGGCGAGGACCGCCACGCGCGCGGGGAGCGCGACGCGGGCTCCGCAGGCGTGCGCGAGGTGGTGATGCTGGCCTATCCGGGTGTGCTCAGCCTGGACCTCACCGGGCCGCTGGAGGTCTTCGCCGGAGTGCGCGTGGACAGCGGGCGCGCGGACGGTAGCGCCGGCCGCGCCTACCGGGTCCGGGTGCTCAGCCCGGGCGGCGCCGAGGTGCGCACCTCAAGCGGCCTGCGCATCGCGGTGGACGGCGAGCTGAGCGAGCTTCCGGCCTGCCTGGACACGCTGGTGATCCCCGGCGGCGCCGGGCATCACGCCGCGGCGCATGATGCGGCCACGCTGGAGTGGCTGCGGGGCGCAAGCGCCCGCGCCAGGCGCACCGCGTCGGTCTGCACCGGCGCGTTCCTGCTGGCCGGCGCGGGGCTGCTGGAGGGCAGGCGAGCCACCACGCACTGGGCGCACGCGCAGCGGCTCGAACTCGAGCACCCGGGTGTGCTCGTCGACGCCGACCCCATATACGTTCGCGACGGCAACATCTGGACCTCTGCGGGGGTTACCGCCGGGATCGACCTCGCGCTGGCGCTGGTGGAGGAGGACCACGGCCGCGAGGCCGCGCTGCTGATCGCGCGCCACCTGGTGATGTTCCTGCGCCGCCCCGGCAACCAGGCGCAGTTCAGCGCGACGCTCGCCGCACAGGCTCCTGCGCGCGAGCCGCTGCGCGAGATCCAGCGCCAGGTGATCGAGCAGGTGGACGGCGTGCACACCGTCGAGGCTATGGCCGCCCGCGCGCACATGAGCCCGCGCCACTTCGCGCGTGCGTTTCGCGCCGAGACGGGCGTCACGCCCGCTCGCTACGTGGAGCGCGTGCGCCTGGAGGCCGCGAGGCGGCGGCTGGAGGAGACGGCAGAGCCGATCGCAACGGTCGCCGCCCGCTGCGGGTTCGGCACCGCGGAGACCATGCGGCGCAGCTTCCTGCGCGCCCTCGGCGTCGGCCCCGCCGAGTATCGCCGCCGTTTCCACAGCCCCACCCGCAGCAGCCCGCTCGCCGCCTGAGCACCCATCCAGCACGCATCCGGGCGCCGTCAGGCGCCCCCATCCAAAAGAGCCGCACCGGCTCACACAGGGAGGAAGCACATGGACATCGCGATCGTCCTCTACGACCGCTTCACCGCGCTCGACGCCGTCGGACCGTATGAGGTGCTCAGCAGGCTGCCCGGAGCACGGGTGACGTTCCTGGCCGTCGAGGCCGGCCCGGTGGCCACCGACAACGGCATGCTCAGCGTGCTCGCCCAGAGACCGCTCAGCGACCTGCCCGAACCCGAGATCCTGCTCGTTCCCGGCGGGCCCGGCGAGGCGGTCGCCAGGGCCGGAGGCGATGTGCTCGACTGGCTCTCGCGCGCCGGCGCCTCTGCCACGTGGATCACGTCGGTGTGCACCGGGTCGCTGCTGCTCGGCGCCGCAGGGCTGCTGGAGGGAAGGCGCGCCACCAGTCACTGGCTCGCCATGCAGGAGCTCGGGCGCCTCGGCGCCACGCCCGTTGAAGAGCGCGTGGTCTTCGACGGCAACGTGGTGAGCGGCGCAGGCGTGTCCGCCGGCATCGACATGGCGCTCGCGCTCGCGCAGCGAATCGCCGGCACCGAGGTCGCCCAGGCGATCCAGCTGGGCATCGAGTACGACCCGCAGCCGCCGCTGGACGCCGGCTCGCCGCGCAGCGCGCCCGCGCCGATCGTGGCGGCGCTGCGCTCGCGCTCGCGCTTCCTGGCCTGACCGCCGCGCGGGCGCCCGCTAACCTGCGCCTTCCGGATGCCCGAGTATCGCTACGACCCGCACGTGATCGAGCCGCGCTGGCAGCAGGTGTGGGCCGCCGAGCGCACGTGGGAGGTCTCAAACGACGACGCCGGCGACGGCCGCGAGGGCTTCGCCGGATCCTCGCGCGCCGGCTCCGCCGCGCCCGCCAGCTCATACGTGCTCGAGATGCTGCCCTACCCCAGCGGCGAGCCGCACATCGGCCATCTCAAGTGCTACTCCGTGGGCGACGCCATCGCGCACTACCACCGCCGCCTGGGCCGCCGCGTGCTGCACCCGATGGGCTACGACGCGTTCGGGCTGCCCGCCGAGAACCACGCCATCAGGACCGGCGTGCATCCGAGCGTGTCCACCGCGGAGTCGATCGCCTCCTTCCAGCGCCAGTTCCGCTCGTGGGGCATCTCGATCGACTGGTCGCGCGAGCTGGCCACCCACGAACCCTCCTACTACCGCTGGACGCAGTGGATCTTCCTGGAGCTGTTCCGCGCGGGCCTGGCCTACCGCAAGGAGGCGGCCGTCAAGTGGTGCCCCAAAGATCAGACGGTGCTCGCCAACGAGCAGGTGGACGGCGAGGGCCACTGCGAGCGCTGCGGCGCGCTGGTCGAGGTCCGCCAGCTGGAGCAGTGGTTCCTGCGCATCACCGACTACGCCGAGCGCCTGCTGGGCGACCTCGACTCGATCGAGTGGCCCGAGCACGTGAAGACCATGCAGCGCAACTGGATCGGGCGCAGCGAGGGCGCCGAGGTGACCTTCCGCTGCGAGCAGCTGGGCATCGACTACCCCGTGTTCACCACCAGGCCCGACACGCTGTTCGGGGCCACCTTCTTCGTGATGGCGCCCGAGCACCCCGACGTGATGCGCCTCGCCGCCGGCACCGCGGCCGAGCAGCAGGTGCGCCAGTACGTAAACCACGCGCTCAACGAGACCAACCAGGAGCGCGGCAACGCCGAGAAGCCAAAGACCGGCGTGCCGCTCGGGCGCACCGTCACCAACCCCGTCAACGGCGAGCAGATCCCCATGTACGTGGCCGACTACGTGCTCATGGAGTACGGCACCGGCGCGATCATGGCCGTGCCCGCGCACGACGAGCGCGACCACGCATTCGCCACGGCGTTCGGCCTTCCAATCCGCCGCGTGATCGAGGATCCAGCCGACCCGGACGGGCAGCTGCCGTACAGCGGCGACGGCACGCTCGTGAACTCTCACGCCGACTTCGACGGCATGGGCAATCGCGAGGCGCTCACCGCCATCGTGCGCTGGCTGGATCGAAACGGCAACGGGCACGCGTCGGTCAACTACCGCCTGCGCGACTGGCTGGTCTCACGGCAGCGCTACTGGGGTGCGCCCATACCCATCCTCTACTGCCAGAGCTGCGGCATGGTGCCGGTGCCCGAGGCGCAGCTGCCGGTGGAGCTGCCGGACATCGACGACTACACGCCCCAGGGCCGCTCGCCGCTGGCCGCAGCGGAGGACTGGGTCAACACCACCTGCCCCAGCTGCGAGGGGCCCGCGCGCCGCGAGACCGACACGATGGACACCTTCGTCGACTCCTCCTGGTACTACCTGCGCTACTGCGACGCCTCCAACGAACGCGCCGCCTGGGATCCCGCGGCGCTGCGCGAGTGGATGCCCGTTGACCAGTACATCGGCGGGGTGGAGCACGCGATCCTGCACCTGATGTACGCGCGCTTCTTCACCAAGGCGCTCGCCGACCTCGGCCACGTGGACTTCCAGGAGCCGTTCATGGCGCTGTTCACACAGGGCATGGTCACCAAGGACGGCTCCAAGATGAGCAAGTCCAAGGGCAACGTCGTCTCGCCCGCGTCGATCGTGGCGCGCGTGGGCGCCGACACGGCGCGCTGCTACATCCTGTTCGTGGGCCCGCCCGACCAGGACGCCGACTGGTCAGACGACGGCGTGGACGGCGTGCACAGGTTCCTGGGGCGGCTGTGGCGGCTGGCCGCGGAGACCGCCGAGCGCTGTGATCGCCTGGACGATCAGCTCGCCGGGCCCGAGGACCCCACCGGCGATGACCTCGTGCTGATGCGCAAGACCCACTGGGCGATCGAGAAGGTCGGCGGCGATCTGCGCCGCTTCGCGTTCAACACCGCCATCGCAGCGGTCATGGAGCTGCTCAACGAGTGCTCGCGGCTGCGCCAGCAGGTGCAGCTGTCCACGCTGCGCTTCGCGCTCGGCAGTGCCGCCTCGCTGCTGTTCCCGTTCGCGCCGCACGTCAGCTCGGACATCTACGAGATGCTCACCGCGCAGCGCGTGTGGGAGCAGCCCTGGCCGCACGCCGACGAGGCGCTGCTGGAGAGCGACGTGTACGAGCTGGTCTGCCAGGTCAACGGCAAGGTGCGCGACCGCGTGCAGGCCAGCGCCGACGCCACGCCTCAGATGCTCGGAGAACTTTGCCGCGAAGCGCCCAACGTGCGCGCGCACATGGACGGAAAGCAGCTCGTCAAGGAGATCGTCGTGCCCGGCAAGCTGGTCAACCTGGTCGTGCGCTGAGGCGCCGGCGATGCCCGAGCTCAGGCCCGCATATCTGATCCACGGCGATGACCACGGCGCGGTGGCCGAGCGCCGGGCCCGGCTGCGCGCGCTGGCCGAAGCGCAGGGCGAAGGCGCCGCCAGCGTCGAGATGCTGGAGGGCGCGGACGCGACGCCCGCTGCGCTCGCTGCGTCGCTGGCAACCATGACGCTGATCACCCAGGGCCGGCGCGTGATCATCGTGGAGGGCGTGGAGCGCTGGCGCGAGGCCGACGTGAGCAGGGACGCAGTGCCCGCCATGGCCAACATGCCGCCCCAGACCACCGTGGCGCTGTTCGCGCGCGAGGACGGCCGGGCCAAGGCGCCCGCCGCCCTCGCCCAGGCCGTCAGGCGCGCCGGCGGCCAGGTGGTGGAGCAGGCCACCGTCAAGCCGTGGGAGCTGCCCGCCTGGGCCCGTCAGCAGGCCGAGCGCCTCGGCCTGCGGATGGACGCCCCCGCCGCCAAGGCGTTCGTCAACCAGGTCGGCGAGCGCCAGCAGCGGCTGCTGCGCGAGCTGGAGAAGCTGGCGCTGGAAGGGCAGGGGGAGAGCGTGATCGGGGTGGCGGACATCGAGAGCCGCACCGCGCACTCCGCAACCCACAAGGCGTTCGCGCTGGCGGATGCGCTGCTGGGCTCAGATCCCGCGCAGGCGCTGTCGCTGTACCTGCGCCTGCGCGAGCAGGGAGAGCGCGCCTCGGGGCTGATCTACCTGATGGCCCAGCGGCTGCGCGAGGCGCTTGACATCTCGCTGCGGCTGGCCGCGGGGGAGTCCGCTGCGGCGGTCAGGCGCGGGCTGCGCATGCCGCCGCGAGCGGCGGAGCGGCTGGTGGCCGACGTTGCGCGCAGCGAGCCACAGCGGCTGCGCGCGGCGCTCACCGTGCTGGCTGCCCTGGAACTGGACTCGCGCGGCGGCGCGCCGATCGCATCCGCGCGCGGGACGCTTGCGGCGATGAGCGAGGACACGCTGGCCGTACGCGCCATCGAAGCCATCACGGCCTGAGGCGCTACTGGGATGCGGGCGCGGCTGTCTCTGCGGCCAGCAGCCGCGAGGCGCGTGACTTCTTGCGCGCGCCGGTGTTGCGGTGGATCGCTCCCACCTTCACAGCCTTGTCGATCGTGCTCACCAGCTCGCGGTGCGTGCTCTGCGCAGCAGCGCTCTCACCGGCCTGAGTCTCCGCTTCAAGGCGCCTGAAGTACGTCTTGATGGTGGAGGTGTACAGGCGGTTCTCCAGCCGCTCGCGCTCTGAGCGAAGGATGCGCTTCTTCTGTGAGTGGATGTTGGCCATGGGTGTCAGCCGGGCAGCGCGGGCGTCCAGCGTCCGCGCGCCGCGGAGCGCCGTACTATAGCGGCCTTGTCCGTCCCGCCAGCAGCCCCACCGCAGGCACCCGGCGGCCCGGCGGCGCAGGGGGGCAGCCCGAGGGTGGCGCGCAACACCGCCATCTTCTCCATCGCAACGGGCTTCTCGCGCATCGCGGGCCTCGTGCGCGAGATCGTGGCGGCACGCTACTTCGGCACGGGCGGCCCGTTCGCCGCGTTCACCATCGCCTTCCAGGTGCCCAACCTGCTGAGCGCGCTGTTCGCAAACGCCGCGCTGTCGGCGGCGTTCGTGCCGGTGTTCACCGAACTGCTGCACGAGGGACGGCGCAAGGAGGCGCTGCGTCTGGCCAGCACGCTGTTCTGGATCATGCTGATCGCGCTGGGCGCCATCGTGGCCTTCTTCATAGTCGCCGCCGGGGTGATCATGCCGCTGTTCACCGGCGTGAAGTTCACCGGCGGCCTCGACGATCTCACCGTGGGGCTCTCGCAGATCCTGTTCCCGGTGGTGCTGCTGCTGGGGCTCAACGGGCTGCTGGTGGGCGTGCTGCAGTCCTACGAGCACTTCTCCATCCCCGCCATCTCCCCGGCGGTGTGGAACGTGGTGATCATCGTGCTGCTGATCGTGCTTCGCCCGCACTTCAAGGGCGGCGTGGAAGACGGCAACCAGCTGCACGCGTACGCCATCGCGATCCTGGTGGCCACGTTCGTGCAGCTGCTCATGGCAGTCGCTGCACTCGGTCGCATCGACTTCCGCCTGCAGATGTCGATCGACTGGCACGACCCGCGCGTGCGCCAGGTGTTCGTGCTGATGCTGCCCGTCACCATCGGCCTTGGCATCGTCAACCTGGACCAGCTGATCAACTCCGTGTTCGGCACGCTCGTCAACAAGGAAGCGCCCGGCGCCATCGAAAAAGCGTTTCGCATCTACATGCTGCCGCAGGGCCTCTTCAGCGTGGCGGTGGCCACCGTGCTGTTTCCCACGCTCTCGCGCATGGCCGCCGGCCGCGACGCCGCGGGCATGCGCAGGGCGCTCGGCATCGGAATGCGCCAGATCAACCTGATGCTGATCCCCGCGTCGGTGTTCATGATCGTGCTGGCCAAGCCGATCGTGCGGCTGGTCTTCCAGCGCGGCGCCTTCGGCGCGCAGTCCACGCACCTGGTGTCCATAGCGCTGTTCTGGTTCGCTTTCAGCCTGCCCTTCGGCGGGCTCAACCTGCTGCTCACCAGGACGTTCTTCGCGGTGCAGCGGCCCTGGATACCCACGCGCCTGGCCGCAATCAACATCGTGGTTGACATCCTCCTCAGCGTGGGCCTGTACAAGCCGCTGGGCATCGCCGGGCTGATCATCGGCACCGTGGCCGCAAACGCGGTGATGACAGCCCTTCAGCTGCGCAGGCTGCGCGCGGGCTTCAACGGGCAGCTGGAGGGCGCTCAGACCACCATGATCACCGCGCGCATCATGCTCGCCTCGGCGCTCCTGGCGGGCGTCTCGTGGCTGGTGTGGAAGGGGCTCGACAGCCTGCTGGGGGTTTCGCTGATCGCGCAGATCGCAAGCGTCGGCAGCGCCGCCGCGGTGGGCGGGCTGGTGTACCTGCGCGCGGTGCTCGCAATGCGCATCCCAGAGGCCCACCAGGTCACGCGGCTGGTGCGCGCCCAGTTCGGCCGCGCCTAGCGGGCGAGCAGAGGCCGGGTGGACCGAGGCCCACCCGGCTTGCGCCCGAACAGAGATCGCCGCTTACTACATACGTCCCAGGACTGTGTGTTTCGCCTGGGCGGCTTAACACTCCCGACACCTGGACAGGCCGTCCGCCGGAGCGGACGCGTTGCCGCGGCTGGGTGAACCCTTGTCGAGTTGGCGATCCGCCGGACCATCAAGGCTAGCGCGTCTACGCTGTAGCGGCCCATGGACCAGGCGCACATACGCAACTTCTCGATCATCGCGCACATCGACCACGGCAAGTCGACGCTGGCGGACCGCATCCTGGAGCTGACGCACACGGTGGCAGCGCGCGACATGAAGGCGCAGCTGCTGGACTCCATGGACCTGGAGCGAGAGCGCGGCATCACCATCAAGGCTCAGGCCGTGCGCGTGTTCTTCACCGCGCGCGACGGCGAGACCTACCAGCTGCACCTGATCGACACGCCCGGTCACGTCGACTTCACCTACGAGGTCTCGCGCTCGCTGGCGGCGTGCGAGGGCGCGCTGCTGGTGGTGGACGCCTCCCAGGGAGTGGAGGCGCAGACGGTGGCCAACACCTACCTGGCGGTCGACTCGGGCCTTGAGCTGATCCCGTGCCTGAACAAGCTCGACCTGCCCGGTGCGGAGCCCGATCGGGTGGCGGGCGAAGTCAGCGAGCTGATCGGCGAGGCGCCCGAGTCGATCCTGCGCATCAGCGGCAAGACCGGCCAGGGGGTGGCGGAGGTGCTGGAGGAGCTGGTGGCGCGCGTGCCGCCGCCGCAGGGGGACCCCGACGGGCCCCCGCGCGCGCTGATCTTCGACAGCGAGTTCGACCAGTACCGCGGCGTGATCGCCTACATACGTGTGGTGGACGGCGTGTTCCGCAAGGGCGAGCCGATCCGCGCGATGGCCACCGCCACCGAGGCGGACATCGACGACATCGGCTTCTTCAGCCCGCAGATGATGCCCACCGACCAGCTGGCCGCCGGCGAGGTGGGCTACCTGATCACGGGCCTGAAGGACGTCACGCTGCTGCGCGTGGGCGACACGCTGACCACGCGCCCGCGCTCGGGCTCGCATGCCGCGCAGGCCACGGAGCCGCTGCCCGGCTACCGCGAGGTCAAGCCGATGGTCTTCTGCGGGCTGTTCCCCATCGACAGCGACGACTACCCGGACCTGCGCGACGCGCTGGAAAAGCTGGCGCTCAACGACGCCGCGCTGTCGTGGGAGCCCGAGACCTCCGACGCGCTGGGGTTCGGCTTCCGCTGCGGCTTCCTGGGGCTGCTGCACATGGACATCGTGCGCGAGCGCCTGGAGCGCGAGTATGACCTGGAGCTGCTCGCCACGATGCCCTCGGTGGAGTTCGACGTGACGCTCACCAACGGCCAGGAGCTGGAGGTGCACAACCCGTCGGACATGCCCGACCCGGGCACCATCGAGCAGATCCGCGAGCCCATGATCCGCGCCTCGGTGATCGCGCCCAAAGAGTTCGTGGGCGCCGTTATGGAGCTCTGCCAGGAGCGCCGCGGCGAGCACGTGGCCATGCACTACCTCTCGCCCGAGCGCGTGCAGATGACCTACGACCTGCCGCTTGCCGAAATCGTGCTGGACTTCTTCGACCAGCTGAAGTCGCGCACGCGCGGCTATGCGTCGCTGGACTACGAGCTCAACGGCATGAAGCCATCGGACCTGGTCAAGCTGGACGTGCTGCTGGCCGGCGACACCGTGGACGCGCTGTCCATGGTCGTGCACCGCGACAAGGCCTATGAGATGGGACGCTCGCTCACCGAGAAGCTGCGCAAGCGCATCCCGCGCCAGCAGTACGACGTGCCCATCCAGGCCGCCATCGGCGCGCACGTGATCGCGCGCGAGACCGTCAAGGCGTTCCGCAAGGACGTCATCGCCAAGTGCTACGGCGGCGACATCACGCGCAAGAAAAAGCTGCTTGAGAAGCAGAAGGAGGGAAAGAAGAGGATGAAGCAGGTGGGTCGCGTGGAGGTGCCCCAGGAGGCGTTCCTGGCGGTCCTCGAACTCGGTGAGGACTAGTGGCGCCCGAGTGCGACTCACAGCCGCGCGCTGACGGCGACGCGCACGGCGCGGATGGGCGCGCGGTCGCGCCTGCGTCCGCTGCGTCCGGGGTCGCGCCGTCGTCCGCCCGGCCAGTTCGCCTGCTGTTTGTGTGCCTTGGCAACATCTGCCGCTCGCCCACCGCGGAGGGCGTGATGCGCAGCCTGGTTGCCAGCGCGGGCGCGCAGGAGCGCGTGCAGGTGGACTCGGCGGGCACGGGCGGCTGGCACGTGGGCAGCGCGCCGGACGCGCGCGCCGGCGCGGCGGCTGCGGCGCGCGGCATCCGGCTGACGGGCAGCGCGCGCAGGGTGCGCCCGGAGGACTACGAGGAGTTCGACCTGCTGCTGGCCATGGACGCGTCCAATCTGAGCGACCTGCGCGCGGGTGCGCCCGGCCCGCGCGAGCGCGCCAAGGTGAGGCTGCTGCGCGAGTTCGACCCCGCGAGCGCCGCCGGGGACGGGCGCGCCGGCGCGGGCGATCTGGACGTGCCCGACCCCTACTACGGCGGCGAGCGCGGCTTCGAGCACGTGCTCGACCTCGTCACAGCGGCCTGCCAGGGCCTGCTCGCGCAGATCCTGGCGGAGCCGCCGGCTTGACGCTGCCGCCCGGCGCCCGCGGCGCGGTGCGCGTGGGCGGCGGCAACGTCAACGACGCCTACAGCGTGGTGATGGCGGACGGGCGGCGCGCGTTCGTGAAGACCCGAGCGAGCGTGGCGGCGGGCGAGTACCGCGCGGAGGCGGCGGGACTGCGCTGGCTGAGCGAGCCCGGAGCGTTGCGCACGCCAGCCGTGCATGCGGTGCACGAGCAGTACCTGGCGCTGCAGTGGATCGAGCAGGGACAGCTGAGCGACGCGGGCGCCGAGGAGTTGGGCAGGGGCCTGGCGCTCACGCACGCTGCGGGCTGCCCGTGGTTCGGCGCGCCCCCGCAGGCGCGCGGAGATTCAGCGGCGGGCAGCGCCGGGGAGGGCGGCGCGCCGGTGGCAAGGCTGGGCGGCCTTGAGCTTCCGAACGATCGCTGCGCGAGCTGGCCGGAGTTCTACGCGCGCTGCAGGCTGCTGCCGCTGGCGCGCGCGGCGCGCGACGGCGGGGCGATCTCGCCGCAGGGCGCCGGCGCGGTGCGGAGCCTGTGCGATCGCCTGGAGGACCTGGCGGGCCCCGCAGAGCCCCCTGCGCGCCTGCACGGGGACCTGTGGTGGGGGAATGTGATGGCCGACAGTCGCGGGCGGCCGTGGCTGATCGATCCGTGGGCATACGGCGGGCACCGCGAGGTGGACCTGGCGATGCTGGCGCTGTTCGGCGGAGGCCCCGCGCGTGTGCTGGATGCCTACCGCGAGCAGGGCGCCGCTGGCCGTGGGCTGGGAGCAGCGCGTGAGCCTCTACCAGCTGCTGGCGCTGCTGTTGCACGCTGCGCTGTTCGGGGGCTCCTACGGAGCGTCCGCGCAGCGCGCGGCGGAGCGCTACGCCGGCTGAGCGGCCCGCGCGCGGCGGAGCGTCAGGCCGGCTGAGCGGCCCGCGCGCGGCGGAGCGTTACGCCGGCTGAGCGGCCCGGCTGCGTCCCGTCTGCGCGCGCGGCGTCGGATGACGTGGCATGCGCGAACAGACGCTGGAGAGCCGCAGGCGGCTGTATCTGCTTGCACGCGTTGTGGTGGCACGCCACTACCGCAGCCAGCTGACGCTGGCCACGGTGGCTCGCGCGCTGGCCAGCTCGCCGCGCCAGCTGCAGCGGGCCTACGAGCAGTTCGGCCACACCACCTTCAGAGAGGATCTGCTTGACCGGCGCATGGCGGCGGCGGCGCAGCTGCTGACGGAGCAGCGATCGCTGTCGGTGCGCGACGTGGCGCGGCTGGTGGGCTATCGACAGGCACCCCACTTCGCCAAGGTGTTCCGCCGGCGCTACGGGCTCTCGCCGGCGCGCTTTCGCGAGCAGGCGTGCGGCGTGCGGCGCGTGGCCTGAGCCGGCGCGCGTGGGCTGCTACACGCGCGCGCCGTCGCCTGCGCTCGCGCCGGCGGAGGAGCGCTCGCGATCCTCCGGGTCGGGCTGCGCGCCCGGCAGGCGCACACGCATCACGGTGCCGCCGCCGGGCGCGTGCTCGGCGGTGACGCTCCCACCCTGCTGGGAGACGACCTGGCGCACGATCGCAAGCCCCAGGCCCGAGCCGGGCTTGCCGCGCGCCTCGGCGCCCCTGTAGAAGCGGTCGAACACGTGCGGCAGGTCCTGCGCCGCGATGCCGGGTCCGTGGTCGCGAACGGTGAGCTCACGGTTGCTCAACGCGACCTCGACGGGGGCGTCGGGCGGGCTGTACTTGAGCGCGTTGTCGATCAGGTTTCCGATTGCTCGCTCCAGGCGAGCGGGCACGCCGAGGATGATGTGCGGCTGCAACTCGAGCTCGAGCACGGCGCCGGGCGCGCGGCGCATGGCGCGATCGGCGACCTCCTCGACGAGCAGGTCCAGGCGCACCTCCTCGGTGTCCGACCGCGGCTCCTCGCCGCGTGCCAGTTCGATCAGGTCGTTCATCAGCATGGTGAGCTCGCTGATCTGCTCGACCACGTCGGAAAGCAGCCGCGCGCGCTCATGCGGGGCCATCCGCTCCCCCTGGTCCTGGATCACCTCGATGTTGGTGCGCAGGCTGGTGACCGGCGTGCGCAGCTCGTGCGAGGCGTCCGCGATCAGCTGGCGCTGGGCGTGCATCGAGCTGTCTAGCGCGCGCATGGAGTGCGCCAGCGCGTCGAGCATGGCGTTGAAGCTGCTGGCAAGGCGGCCGATCTCATCCTGGCCTGAGGGCTCGATGCGGCGGCTCAGATCGCGCGTGAGCGTCACGTGCTCGGCGGCCTGTGTGAGGCGCTTGACCGGCCGCACGGCCGCACCGGCCACCAGCCGCCCGAGCAGCGCGGCCAGGGCGATGCCGCCTACGTCAAGCAGCACCAGGATCAGTCGCAGGCGCGAGAGCAAACTGTCCACTTCGGTCAGGGGCTGTGCCAGCTGCAGCGCGCGCCCGTTGCCGAAGCGCTCGGCGAGGATGCGCAGGTGGATGCCCCCGACGGTGGCATCGCTGAGCACGGGCGAGCCGCCGTGCTGCGCAAGCGTGCGGGTTGCGCCGCTGACGGGCAGCGTGAGGCTGCCGGAGCGCAGCAGGATGCGCCCGCTGGAGCCGACCACCTGCTGGTAGCCGCGCACCTGGTCGGGGCCGGGCGGCAGGCGCCCGAACAGGTTGCCGGCGCCGCGCGCGCCGGCAAGGCTCGAGAGCGTGTGTCCGGTCAGCGGCACGGGGGCGCCGGGGGAACCGGGGGAGCCGGGAGAACCGGGCGATGCTTCGCCGGCGCTCTGAAGCGTGCGCTGCAGCACCGGTGCCAGCCGATACAGCTCATGTGCGCGGTTGCGCAGCTGCGTGTCGACCTGGCCGTGCAGCTGATCGGATGTGAGCAGGTAGGTGAGCGCGGATGCGAGCACGACCGCGATCGCCACAGCCGCGGCGGCGGCCAGCGCGATGCGGCGGCGGAAGCTCATCGCGGCGCGCGCAGCACGTAGCCGACGCCGCGCACGGTGTGCAGCAGCCGGGGCTCGCCACCCAGCTCGAGCTTGCGCCTGAGGTAGCCGATGTAGACGCCCAGCGAGTTGGACGTGGAGCCGAAGTCATAGCCCCAAACGTGCTCGAAGATGGCCGAGCGCGTGAGTACCTGGCGCGGGTGGCGCAGGAACATCTCCAGCAGCAGGAACTCCGTTCGCGTCAGCGCCATCAGCCGCTGCCCGCGCCATGCCTCGTGGCCGCGCACGTCCATGCGCAGGTCCTCGAACGTCAGCTCGGGCTGGGCGTCGGCGTCCGCGTCCTCGCCCGCTCGGCGCAGCAGCGCGCGCACGCGAGCCAGCAGCTCGCGCAGCGCGAACGGCTTGACCAGGTAGTCGTCTGCGCCGGCGTCAAGGCCGGCCACGCGGTCATCGACCTCCCCGCGCGCGGTGAGCAGCAGCACGGGCGTGTGGTCGCCTCCGTCGCGCAGCCTGCGGCACACCTCGAGGCCGTCCATCCTGGGCATCGCAACGTCGAGGATCACCGCCTCATACGGCGCGCTGCCCAGCAGCTCGAGCGCCTCGGTGCCGTCGGCGGCTCCGGCGACCTGATAGTGCTCGAGCGTCAGCGCGCGGGAGAGTGCCTGCTGTACCGCGGGCTCGTCGTCGACGACGAGTATGCGTGCGTGCTCAGCCATGGTGGGCGGTCGATGCTGCGTCAACCGGTACCGTCGTTTGAGCCGGGGCCGGATGCGGGCACCAATCAGGCTAGCGTGAACGGTGCACCCGGATGCCTCATAAACGAAGGCGAAGAGCATGCTAAGAGTGGTTGGAGTGAACCATCGCTGAGAGCGTCGTAGCGGCGCAGGAGCAGGCGCGGGAGGACGACTACGAGGACCAGAGCCGCGCGCTGGAGGCGAGCTCGCGCACGCTGCGCAACAGCATCATCAGCCTGGCGGTGTTCTTCGCACTGGTGATAGGACTGCTGCTGGGGGTGCCTGGCCTGCAGGAAGCCGGCAAGAAGATCGCGCACGCACGCAGCTCGTGGGTGGCGACCGGCGTGCTGCTGGAGATCCTCTCGTGCACCGGCTACGTGGTGCTGTTCGACCTGGTGTTCGGGCGGCTGGGCCGCAGCCTGAGCTCGCGCCTGTCGCTGTCGGAGCTGGCCGTGAACTCGGTTGTGTCGGTGAGCGGGCTGGCGGGGATCGCGCTGGGAGCATGGGTGCTGCGCAGCAAAGGCTTCTCGGTGGAGCGCATCGCCAAGCGCTCGGTGCTGATCTTCGTGCTGACGAGCTGCGTGAACGTGGCAGCGGTGGTCGTGATCGGGGTGCTGATGTGGCTCGGCCTGATCCCCGGCTCGACCGACCCGCTGCTCACGCTGCTGCCCGCGGCGGCGGCGGTTGCGACGATCGCGGGAACGGTGCTGCTGGCGCGCTGGGCACGGCGCGCGGGCAGTGCACGGCGGCTCGAGCACGGGCGCGTGGCGGTGGCGCTGCGGGCGGTGGGAGGTGGCGTTGAGGACGCGCTTGAGATGCTGCGCGGGCACGATTGGCGACTGCTGGGCGCCGTGGGCTATTGGCTGTTTGACAACCTGGTGCTGTTCGCGTGCTTCGCCGCGTTCGGGCATGCGCCGTCGTTCTGGGCGGTGGCGATGGCCTACCTGGTGGGCATGCTGGCCAACTCTGTGCCCGTGCCCGGAGGGTTCGTGGCCGTTGAAGGGGGCCTCGTGGGGATGCTGCTGCTGTTCGGCATCAGGCCCGCGTCGGCGGTGATAGCGGCGGTGGTGCTCTACCGCGCGATCTCGCTGTGGGTGCCCGCGCTGATCGGCTCGCTGGCGTTCGCGAGCCTGCGCAGGGAGATCGGCAAGCCGGTCGCGCCGGCCGCGCCGGCGTCCTGAGCGCTGCTCAGTCGCCGCTGACCGCGCGCGAGAACGCCTGGGTGGCGTGCGCGCGCTGGCACGCCTGGCCGGGCAGGTTGTCGATCACCTTTTCCACAGCGGGGCTCGTTGGGCCGTACAGGCCCGGGCAGTACACCGGCAGCGGCAGGCCTCCGCTGGGCGAGCCGGGGGCGTTGACCGGGTAGAGGCGTTCGGCGGCGGCCAGCGCGTGCGCGTAGGTGTCGGCGAAGATGTCCACTGCGGTCCTGCCGGTGTAGAGCTCGATGGAGCGGCCCTGGTCGTACACGGCGGCGGGCACGCCGCGGATGACCGCGTTGCGCTGAGCGCCCAGGCTCTTGTTGGAGTGCAGGTGGTAGAGCACGGTGAACACCTGCAGCGGCAGCTCACAGCTGCCGCCGCCGAAGATGCCCTTCTTCTGCACGCAGTCGCCGTAGTACACGCCGTCGCCCACCGACGGGACGTAGCCGCGCAGGCCGTCCACCGCCGCCAGCGGCCGCGCCTGGAAGCTGCGCCCGACCCAGTAGATCTTGAAATAGGGGAACGTCTGCGCTTCCGCGAGGTCGCCCGCGGAGATCGCGCCGGGGGGGCCTGTCGTGCAGCCGCCCGCGACGAGGCACCCGAGGATCGCCGCAAGCGCCCAACCGGCGATGCGCGCACGGCGCAGGCGCGCGGGCCGGGCAGCTGTGCGAGCCCGTGTGCGTGGCGCTGCGCGCACGGCCGGGGCGCGGCGGCGAGGTGAGGGCGTGCGCATGGGCGTCATTATCTTCGCGTGGCCCCGATCACCACAGCGGCAGCGGGCCCGCGGGGGGCACGCGGCGGGTTGCCGGCGGCCGGCGCGCTGGCGGGGGCGCTGGTGCTTGCGTGGCTGCTGGCGAACCCGCGCACGCCCGATCTGGCAGCGCAGTACTACCGCGTGCGTCTGTTCGGCGAATCGGGCTTTGCGATCTGGGATGAGCACTGGTACGCGGGCCACGCGCTGCCCGGCTACAGCCTGCTGTTCCCGCCGCTGGGCAGCCTGCTGGGGGTGAGGCTGCTGGGCGCCCTCTCGGCTCTGGGCTCCGCGGCACTGTTCGCGGGCCTGCTGGCGCGCGTCTACGGCCCCGCGGCGCGATGGGGTGCGATGTGGTTCGCGGTGGCAGCGGTCGGCGACATCTGGAACGGCCGGCTGTCGTTCGCGCTGGGTGTGACGCTTGCGTGCGGGGCGGGCCTCGCTCTGCTGGGGCGCCGCACCCTGCTCGCGGCGGCGCTGGCGGCGCTGTGCGCGGCGGCCAGCCCCGTGGCGGGGCTGCTGCTGGGGATGGCAGGTCTCACGGTGTCGCTGCAGCGGCGCTCCCCGCGGGCGGTGCTGGCACTCGGGCTGCCCGCGGCGCTGGTGGTGCTGGCGCTGGCGGTGCTGTTCCCGGAAGGCGGCTGGGAGCCGTTCCCGCTGCGCTCCTTCGCGGTGGCGGCGCTGGTGGGTGTGGCGTTCCTGGCGGCGCTCCCGCGCGGCGAGCGCCTGCTTCAGACCGGCGCGGTGGTCTACCTGCTGGCGTGCGTGCTGTTCGTGGCCATCCACTCGCCGGTGGGCAGCAACGTGGCCCGCTACGCGGTGCTGCTGGCGGGGCCGCTGCTGCTGTGCGCGCGCGGGCGGGCGCGAAGTCGGGCGCGAGCGCACGCGGAGGGCGGGGGGGCATCGGCCGGCGCGCTGGCGGTGACGGGCGCGGGGGGGCCGGCGCGGCGTGGGAGCAGGCCGCCGGTGCGTGCGGAGGCGGCGGTGCGGGGACTGTTGCCGGCGGCGGCGCTGTCGCTGATGGCGGTATGGGTGATCTGGGGGCCTGTGCGCGAAACGCTCGCGGTGGCGGGCAGCCCGGCGACGAGCGCCGCCTACTACCTGCCGGTCGAGCGCTTCGTGGCGGGACTGCGCGAAGGCCCGGTGCGACTGGAGGTGCCGCTCACGCGCAGTCACTGGGAGGCGGACCTGCTGGCGCCGAGCGTGTCGCTGGCGAGAGGCTGGGAGAAGCAGCTGGAGACGCGCTATGACGACGTGCTGCTGCGCCCGGGGCTGACGGCGGGCGCCTACAGGGCGTGGCTGGCGCGCGAGGCGGTGGGCTACGTGGCGCTGCCGGACGTGCCGCTGGATCCCTCCAGCTCGCAGGAGGGTCGCCTGATCGCCTCGGGGCTGCCGTATCTGAAGCTGGTGGCGGTGAGCGCGCACTGGCGTATCTACCGCGTGCTGGGCGCCCGGCCGCTGCTGTCGGGTCCCGGCAGGCTGGCGCGTCTGGGGCACGACAGCTTCACGATCGACGCGCGCTCGGCGGGGAGCTTCCTGGTGCGCGTGCGCTACACGCGCTACTGGGCCCTGGGCGGGGCGCGCGGGTGCGTCGGGGAAGCGCCGGGGGGCTGGACGGAGGTCGAGCTGGATCGCGCGGGCGCGGCTACGGTTGAAGCCCGCTTCTCCCTGGAACGCGCGTTAGGGTCGGGAAGCGGCTGCCGTGCGAGGGCGGCGGCTGCGCTGAGAACAGCGCGGTGAGCGGCGCCAGCGGGGCGAGCGCGTAGAGCGCGCTGTAGCCGGTGAGGTAGATGTCTTCCCCGTCGCTGACCACGGGGTCGAAGGAGCCGGTGTCCTTCTGGAAGACCTTGCGCCCGGTGGAGATGCCCAGCCCGTAGGTGCGGTGGCTGCCGAGGTCGGCGAAGTAGACGATGCGCCCCACGATGGTGGCTCCGCCGGAGATCCTGCCGTGGGCGTCAAAGCGCCAGCTGACATGCCCGCTGCGGGCGTTGAGCGCGTAGAAGGTGCCGTTGTAGGAGCCGATGTAGATGGTCGGGCCGATGCCCGGGGCGTTGGTGGCGGCGGGAGCGGCGTAGACGTAGGCTCCGGTCTGCACCGCCCAGTCCAGCCTGCCGGAGGCTGCGTCGTAGGCGTAGATGCGCCCGTCGGTGTTGCCCAGGAACACCCGCCCGTAGATGACTGCGGCGGTGCTGTAGAAGGTGCCGCTTCCGAACAGCGCGCCTTCTGAGCCGCTGATCCACAGGCGCCGGCCGGTGGCCTCGGAGATGGCCTGCACATGCCCGGAGTAGTCGCCGAAGTAGAGCACGCCGTCGGACAGCGTGGGGCTTGCCTTGACGGCGCCGCCGGCGCGGTAGGTCCACAGCACGCGCCCGTCGCGGGCGTTCAGCGCATAGACCTCGCCGCTCTGCGTGCCGAAGATCACGCGTTCGCCGTCCAGCAGCGGCGAGGACTCGCTGGGGCTCGGCAGATCGCGCCACCAGCGCGTCTGGCCGCTGCGGTAGTTCAGTGCGAAGATGCGCCCGGCGATGCCGGGCACACCGGTGCGCAGCAGCGTGACGTACACGGTGGTGGGGCTGACGGCGGGTGTGGAGGCGGAGAGCCTGCCGAGGCTGCGGCTCCAGTAGGTGCGCCCGGTTTCCCTGTCGAAGGCGGCCAGCACGCCGTTGTCGCCGAGCTGGAAGATGTGGTTGCCCTCGATCACCGGCGGGAACTCCAGCAGCGCGTAGACGTCGTGCACCCACAGCTGCGTGAACGGCGGGCGCACGTATTCGGGGGCGGGGAAGAAGCGTGTGTGCTCGGCGTCATACCCGTACAGCGGCCAGGCCTGCCCTTCGGGCCCGCTGGGCAGCGCGGTCGGCACGGCCTGGTAGATGAAGCGCGCGTGCGGGTGATAGATGGAGCCGGTGCGCGCCCGCTCATACAGGTAGCCGCCGAGCGCCACCGCCGCCAGCAGTCCCGCCAGGGCTGCGGCGAGGACCGGGATGAGCCTTGCGCGTGGGGACAGGCGCCTGCGGCGATCGCTCACAGATCCAAAGGATGACCCCTCAGGCGGCGATCCGGCCCCGCTTGCCGGCGGGCGCGCCGGCTGCGGGCGGTACTGCGGGCAGCGGGGGAGTGGCGGCCGGGCCGCCCGCCGCTGCTCCCGTGCCGGCGCCCCGGCGCGCCGGGAGGGCGGGCGTTGGGAGGCTCTCGCGTGCGGCGTCCGCGCGGCGCCCGGGCGCCGCGCGGCGGCTGCGCACGCTGCCGCCGCCGGTTATCAGCCGCGCCAGCGTGAGCACCAGCAGCCACAGCACCGCCACCGCAAGCGGTGGGAGCGTGAGGCCCGAGAGGAGCGCCAGCACGTCGTGGTTGGCGCTCAGCGACCAGTTCCACAGGGCGTAGTCGCCGGCTGTCAGGCCTGAGACCAGGACCAGGGGCCGGATTGGCACAGTGACACCCTAAACCCGTTCGTGGACGGATGCGGCGCGGAGCGTCCTGGCGGGCGCTGCGCCTAATATCGCCCACCATGAGCGGCGCGGGCACAGCATCGGAGATCTTCGCGCCCAGGATGCTCAGCGGCTCGGTTGCGCTGGTGACCGGCGGGGGCACGGGGCTCGGCAGGGCCACTGCGCTCGAGCTGGCGCGCTGCGGCGCCACCGTGGTCATCTCCGGGCGCCGCGCGGAGGTGCTCCAGCAGGCGGTGGCCGAGATCGACGTGGCCGGCGGCGAGGGCAGCGGCGACTGGATCTCCGGGGATGTGCGCGAGGGCGATGAGGCCCGCGAGCTGATCGAGCGCCTGATCGAGCGCCACGGGCGCCTGGACGTGCTGGTGAACAACGCGGGCGGGCAGTTCTTCAGCCCCGCTGAGCTGATCGCCGCCAAGGGCTGGAGGGCGGTGTGGAGGCTGAACGTGGGGGGGATGCTCAACATGGCCGAGGCCGCGTACGAGCTGGCGTTCTCGCACGCGGGCGCAGGTGCGGTGATCAACGTCACGCTGTCTCCCCACCACGGCATGCCCGGCATGGCGCACTCCGGCTCCGCGCGGGCGGCGGTGGAGGCGCTCACCACCGAGCTGGCGCTGCGCTGGGCGCAGTCCGGCGTGAGCGCAGTGGCGGTCGCCGCCGGCCACTTCGACACGGAGGTGCTGGCCAAGTACCCCGCCAACGTACGCGCGGGCGCCTCGCGCACGGTGCCGCTGCAGCGCCTGGGCACGGTGCAGGAGCACGCATGGCTGGTGGCGCTGCTGGCATCCCCCGCGGGCCGCGCGTTCAACGGGTCAACCGTCACGCTGGATGGCGGGCGCGACAACTGGTTCGGACCCTGGCCGCCGCCGGGCCTGGCCGACGAGGCCGGTGAGGTGCCCGTGGAGGAGCGCAAACCCTCGGATGCCGCGGGCGCCGCGCCCGGCTGAGGTCCCGTCGCCCCGCGGCGAGAAGCGTCGCTCTCGCGGGCCGGGGTAAGATGACGCAGGGCATGTGCGGGCGAAGTGTTGTGGCTGCACAGAAGCCTTCCAAGCTTCTAGGGCGGGTTCGATTCCCGTCGCCCGCTTTGTCAGCCACGGGGAGTGGCGCAGTCTGGTAGCGCACCCGGCTGGGGGCCGGGCGGTCGCAGGTTCAAATCCTGTCTCCCCGATTCAAAGAAAGTCCTGTAAATGACCATGTTCTGGCTTCATCCGGCGACAGGGTGATGGCGGCTGTGGAACAATCTGTGGAACAAACCCTTCGGACAACAGCGGCGAGGGACACCAAAAGAAAAGCTTGGACGGGTTAGGAACTTGGACCGCTGCGAGCGCCGATGGCGCAGATCTCGGGCCGGCGGATAGACCGAGCCAAGTAGCGAGCCACGGGCCAGACCGGCAGGGCAACTGCAGGTCAACGCGTGCCCGAGAACGCCCGACCGGGAATCACGGGGCGTGAGCTGTCTCTACACCGGCCCGCGTCCGGGCCTAGATCTTCTTGTTGAGCAGTCGCTCGGCGGCCGCGACAAATGTAGGCCCCTGGAGCAGCGCGGTCTGCTCTACGCCTGCGATGCTGAGGGCCATCGGTCCACACGTGTCAGGTTCAGTTTCGTCCGCCGGCTCTTTCGCGACCGCAAGCGCCGGGTCGCCGGGCGCAGAGAGGAACGTGAACGTGATCTCGGGCTCGACCGCGCCAATTGCGCGGGCAGTGTTGCAGCCGTCAAACTGCCCAGGCTGAACGATCGGGAGGCTGTTGGCGAGCATCGTCAGCGTCCTGACTTGAGTCGGGTCCGTCACCGTGAGGGAGATCGCTGGAGGACGCGCGGGAAGTCCCCGCGTGATCTCAATTGCCTGCACAGTGTCTGGGATCTTCTCAGCAGCGGCTCTAGGGAGCAGCCACGCGACATGGGCATCGGCGCGGACATAGCTCGTGTCCCCAGGCGTCGCCGCGATCGTGACGGTGAGCTGGCGGGTGCGCTTCCCCACCGTCCTCGGCCAGCCGAACACAACGAACGCACTCGTTTCGTGGTCGCCGGTGCCACTCCCCCCTCCCGTGAACTGTCTGGATCCTGCAGGCGGGTGGGCGCGTATGAAAGCGAGTACGGTCCGCCACGAGCCTGGGACGCGCCACCAGCCGTGCCGGTCCACCATGTCCAAAGCGGGGCCTTCGGTGGGGCCGTCCCTATCCAGCGCTCCGTGACTCGCTCTGGGTTCGCCTGACAGACGTGCGGCCTCCGCTGGCAGTACCACGCTCCTGAGCAGCACCGCGGCGTCGCGTTCAGCGGCCGGGCGAGCGTCCGGGGGCGTGAACGTCGCCACGCGACTCTGCTGTCCTGCCAGAGCAACGCCCGCCGCGGCGGCAAGACCGACGAGGATCACAACGAGGAGGCTCCGCAAACGAAGCACACGATCCATCTCGACTCACGCTAGCGCAACCTGGGAGCCGTCGGGCGAGTCCGCTCCGATTGCAGCCTGCGTCGGGCCTGATCGCCTCGCTGAGACCGTCGCCGCGGGGATGCCGAGGTTGCCAGCAGCCCGTGCACAGAACCCCGGTCTGGCTCCGTCAACTGATTCGTCTGAGCAGCTCGAGTACGGCGTGCCGGCGACTATAACTGCGCGGCATAGACGTCTGAGGTCTCGACGGAGCAATCCTCGCAGTGAGTTTCAAGGTTCGTGGGGGGGAGCCAGAAGACCATCGCCGCTGTATGGGTGGACCATCCAGCGGCGAATTCCTCGGGCAGAGGTGTGATTTCGGATGTCGGAACCGGGAGGTGAGGTAGCCGCCATTCGATGCGCTGCCCGCTGCGAAGGTTGTACGCCTCCAGCCGTGCCCGCTTCGGTTCTTCGGCTCTAGTGTCGTCCCACGTAATCCAGCGATCGCGCAGGTCGAGGAAGTTCGCGGCGCCAAGCAAATGAGCAGCCGGGTGGACGGTCGCAGGCAGGGTCCGGGTTTCGCCGTTACAGCGTAGGAGTCGCACTGCGCCGTGTTCCTCAAACGGTTCGGCGAACAAGCTGCCTTCGAAAGCATCCCCGCCCTGGTCCGGAGGGAACCTGCGTTTGACTCTGGTCCGCAGGCTGGGACAGACGCTGCGGGTGCCGGGTGCGCCGGGCTGGCTGAGGTTGCGGTATTCGCGTTCGTCGACTTCCTTCTCCTCGCCGGTCGCAAGGTTCATGACGAAGTCGTGTTCTGACTCGCTGGCGCCGCGTGCATAACGGGTGCCGAGCAGAGACCAGGCAATGGAACCGCCTGGTTCGGCGGGGTCACGCGGAAGCGCGACGCTCGTTCCGGTGCGTGCGTTGAGCACTCGCACGTCTTCCTGTTCCGGTCCAGTTTCCGTCGGCCTGCAATCAAGGAGAAACCGGCCGTCTGCGGCGACGTTGCTGAACCCCTCGTTGATCCCATCTACGAGTTGGCATCCGGCGAGGACGTGGAGGATGCGTCGCCGACTGGTCGCGGTGTTCAGGACCGTCAGCGGGCCGGATCTGGTTGTCTGCCATGCGACGTAACTCGACCCGTCGCTGGCGAAGCTCGTAACGCTCGGGACAAGCAGCCTCAGCCGGGATGCATGGGCGTTAGACGCAGCCAGCAAGACGAGCGCCGCAGCCGTACCCGCCGCGCGCATCCAGACTCGGATCGCCCGCCTAACGGGCATACGCTGCATCTCCCTTGATCGAACACACTACTACCGTGCTCGACGCGGCCGCTCGCAGCGGTCCCCGGCTCGTTAGGGCGGCGCTCCCCCGGGTTTCTCCGGCTCGCGACCCGGCCAGACTGACGCTGTCCCCGAACTCCTCAAGCAGGTCGTCCGCTCTGAGAACGGCCCACCGCCGCCGCCAAAACACGACCCCCACCTTCTAAGGACGATCACCGGCCGCCAGCCATTCCGCAGCGAATCGTTCGCAGCCGGCAACAGCAACAGCAGAACAGACCATATGCACAGCCATGCTGGCGCTGTGCGATCGCCCTGTCGAACGCTCCACCTGATTTCGGCGGTTCGCCCGGTGACGGGTTGGATGCACAAGCACCGACCGAGAACTCGTTGGCCGGTTTCGGGTGGTTGGGGTCTGTTACCGGTGTGGAGCGACTAGGACCGGAAATTCGTTGGCCGCTCGGGCGTGTTCGCGCTCTATATCCGTGGTGATGACCGCTTCGAGCATCGGTGCCGCCAAGGGCGGCGGGTACGCCAGGTATCTGGAGGCGAAGACGACCCTGCCCGAGCGCGGCGACTACTACCTGACCCCGGGCGGCGAGCCGGCGCAGGCGCCGGGCCGCTGGTTTGCATCGCCGGACACGCTCGCTCGGCTCGGGATCGAGGGCGAGACGGTCGAAGGCCAAGATTTCATCGCGCTGATGGACGGCCGTCATCCGAGGTCGGGCGAGTGGCTTCGCCGGGAGGGTGCCGGAGGTGGTCGCGGCGGCGGGATCGATCTGACGTTCAGCGCCCCGAAGTCGGTGTCGGTGAGATGGGCGCTCGGCGATGAGCGCGAGCGCAGCGATATCGAGGCGGCACATGCGGCGGCGGTCAGCGAGACGATCGGCCATCTAACCAGGGAGGTACCGGTCGTTCGCCGCCGCTACGGCGGAGCGGTCGTCGAGGAGCCAGCCCGCGAGCTCATCGCCGCGGAGTACCGCCACACGACCGCTCGCGGCGTGGCGGGTGCCGGAGCACCGGACCCTCAGCTTCACAGCCATGTCGTCGTGACGAACGCTGTGCGGGAGGACGGGCGCATCGTCGCTGTTGCTTCCAGGCCTGTTTACCGCTCAGCACGGGAGATCGGCGCGTTCTATCGCTCAGCGCTCGCCAGCGAGCTCGCCAGCCGCGGTTACGCGATCGAAGGTGGGACGGGTAATCAGGGTCGGTATTTCGAGATCGCCGGGGTTCGGCGTGAGCTGATCGACGCGTTCTGTGCTCGCAGCCGCGAGGTCGCGCAAGCGGCGGAGCGGTTTCGCGCGAGGTGGGGCAGGGCACCCGAGCGCGGCGAGCTACGCAGCCTCGCGCTCGAGAACCGCAAGGCCAAGATTCCGGTAACGCGTGTCGAGCTCCAGGGGGTCTGGAACGAGACGGCAGAGCGTGTGCGGCTCGCTGGCCTTGAGTGCTTGCCGTCGCACGTGGTGGCCGGGCGCTCCGATCCAAAAATCCCGCTTGAGGATCGCGTCGCGGAGCACCTGACAGAGCGGGCGGCGACGTTCACCGCGAGCGAAATGCGCGCGGTCCTGCTGGAGCAGTCCGTCGGCGAAATGCTGCCCGGCGCGGCGCTCGCGCGGGGCAGGGAGATGGTCGCTGAGCGGCGTGTGCTGCCGCTGGAGGACGGGGTGATGACGACTCTCAACGTGCGCGCTCAGGAGCAGGCGATCGAAGGACGCCTGGGCGAGCTCGCGCGGCCCGTGGGCAGGGAGGTGGGGGAGACCGCACGACGGCTTGCTGGCGAACAGGTCGCCGAACGGATCGGCGGGCCGCTCAGCCGCGAGCAGACCCGTGCGCTTGAGGTGGTTGGTGGTCCGGAGCGTGCGGCGATCCTGATCGGACCCGCCGGTACCGGGAAGGGCGTCGTGATCGACGCCGCAGCGTCCGCGGAGCAGCTCGGCGGCTATCAGACCATAGGGATCGCGGTCTCCGGTTCCACGGCGCAGCGATTGGGGCAGGACAGTCCTGCGCTCGCCGGCAAAACCCTCACGTTGGATGCGCTCCTTGCACGCTCAGAACGTGACCGGCAGCGAGTTGACCAGTTCACGACGATCTTCCTGGATGAGGCCGGCATGGCCGACACATCGCGTCTTGACCGGCTCACAGGGCTCGTCGAGCGCACCGGAGCGAAGCTCGTCTTGGTCGGTGACGGTCAGCAGCTTCCGTCGATCGGGGCTGGGGGCATGTTCGACCGTCTCGCCACCACCCTCCCGTCGGCCGAGCTTTCAAACGTCCGCCGCACCTTGGACTCCGGCGAGCAGCGCGCGTGGGCTGACTTGCGAGCGGGACGCTCGGACAGGGCGATGGCGCACTATCTCGCCCGCGGCCGGCTGCACATGGCCGACACCCGTGACCAGGCGATCGAGCGAGCCGTCGAGAATTGGGCGGCGCTCACCAAGACCCATTCGATCAGCGAGGTCGCACTCGTCTCAGACGCATCCAACCAGGAGATCGCCCGGCTGAACGCCCGTGCTCAGCACTACCGCGCCGAGCGAGGCGAACTCGGAACGCGCGAAGCCCCAATCCCGGGCGTTCACTACGGGGTCAGGGAGGGTGACCGGGTCGCGATGATCGCTCAGCACCACGAGCAAGGCAGGCCCCGGATCGAGAACGGCAGCCAAGGAGAGGTGCGCAACGTGACGCCTGCCGGGGGCGTCCTGATCGAGTTCGACACCACCAGCGAGCCGCGAACTCTCTCCGGAGAGGATCTGGCCAATGTGCGCCTCGGCTACGCCCAGCACATCCATCGCGCGCAGGGCGCGACCGTCAGCAGGACACTCGTCGTAACCGGTGGGTGGCAGACGAGCAAGGAGCCAGCCTACGTTGAGGCGTCGCGCTCGCGCAACGGTACCGACTGGTTCGTCAGCCGCGAAGACCTCGGCTTGCAGGGCCGTGACAGCGACCGCATCGTGCGCCTGGCCGAGCGCATGGGCAGAAGCCACTCGCAAACCCCGTCGCTCGAGCACCGCTCCCTCCCCGACCACGACTGGGGACCGGGCTTCGAGATCCCGGTGGCGCCGAGCCGCAGCCTGCTGCCCGGGATCGCACGCACCGTCCACCGCGTGGTCTCGCGCGACCGCTCACCGGAGCGCTCGCGGTGAGCCATCGCTTGCAGGTCGTCCTCCCGGACCCGATCCATGAGCAGCTCCTTGAGCTCGCGAGTGGCGCGCGCCAGCCGCCAGCCACGCTCGCGGGCCAGATGGTCAGGGCCGCGGTCGGCGAAGCTGCGAAGAGCGGCCAGGTACGGGCCGTCAAACCCACCGCGGTCCTCGCCGGCCGCCGTGATGGTGGCAGGGCGCGTTGGCTTGAGCCCTATGGAGGGGACGCTGATTGGCGAGCACTGATGTGGGGGTCGATCCTCGCACTCCACGGCAGATACCCGCGTCGGCTAAGGAACCTCAAGGACGGCTGGTGGGACGACGAGGTCCACGTGGAGGTCCTCTGCGCCCTGGCGACGTGGCGCAACGAGCTCGACGACAACGGCGAGGACCCACGCGAAGAGCTGGCATTCCACACCCAGCTCCGCGACTACAGCCGCAGCCTGGAAAAGCAAGGCAGCCTCGTCGACGAATGGAAACCCGGAGCACCACCAGACTCATGGGCCACCAAAACGATAAGCCCCCCGGCCAACCCGCCTGAACCCGGAGCATGAGCAGACCGATGCCCGCAGAGATCGACCGCCAGGCACCCGACCACTTTGAGCTGCTCACCGCGGTCGAGGTCGCCGCGATCCTCCGAGTGTCGCCGGCATGGGTCTACGCGGAGACACGGCGACGGCGCATCCCCCACATTCGCCTGGGCCGATATGTGCGCTACCGCACCGACGCGATAACGAGTTGGATGCAAGACCTCGAAAGCAGTTCAGGCGTCGCCCCTCCCGTCCTGCCTCGCCCGCTCGGCGTCGACGGCAGGCTGCGCCGTCCCACCCGCGCCTCAGGCCGGCCCGCTGGCCGGCCGTGACAAAGCGAAAGAGCGTGCCAGCCGCGACCTCGCGTATAACGAATGTCGTGGCGAAGCGCATCTACGGCAGCGGGCACCTGCACGAGAGATCAGGCTCCTACTACGGCCGCTGGCGAACCGCAGACGGCCGGCAACTGAACCGCAAGATCGGACCGGTCCGCAGTCCCGGCGAGACCGACGGCCTGACCCGCGCACAGGCCGAGCGGCAGTTCCGTCGCCTCCAGGAAGCGGAGGAGAGGGCACCCCGGCCCGCGCGCGGCGGGGGAGGCCCCACGGTCGATGAGGTGGCCGACTCTCTACGCCAGGCGCTCCGGATCAGCGGCGCCCGCCGCTCCTACCTCGAGGGCTGCGAGTCGATGCAGCGCGTGCACATCACACCGCAGCTCGGTGACCTCCAGATCGCTGAGCTCACAACTGCCCGGGTCGAAGGGCTCGCGACCGGAATGCTGACGGCGGGCCTTGCGCCAAAGAGCATCCGCAACGTTCTGAGCTTCCTGCACTCGATCGCCGAGCACGCCATCGACCGCGGCTGGGCCACTGAGAACCCGGTCCGGCGAGCCGCACGGCCCGGACGACGCCGGCAGGGCGACGCGAACCCCGACCTTCAGTTCCTCACGCTCGACGAGCTCAACGCAGTGATCCGTGCGATACCCGACGAGACTGTCGTGCGCGCACCCGCGCCCACACGTCGCGGGCGAGGAGGACCCGCGCCCCCGCCTCCGCCAGACGTGCTCGGCCCGGTATTGCGTGTGCTCGTGCTGGCCGCAGCGATGACAGGCCTCAGGCAGTCCGAGCTGCTCGGGCTGCGCTGGCGTGACGTCGACTGGGCCGCGCAGCGGATCAGGGTCCGAAACACATTCGTCCGCGGAGAGCACTCCACAGCGGGCAAGTCCGACCTCTCCACCCGACGCTCGGTGCCGATGGCCGATCGTCTTGCCGGCGAGCTCGACCGCTGGTCGCAGCGGACCGTCTACAGCGGCGAAGGAGACCTCGTGTTCGCCCACCCGCAGACCGGCTCGCCGCTGGACCGCTCGAAGGCCACCAGGCGCTTCAAGGCGGCATGCCGCGATGCCGGCGTCCGCGAGGTGCGCTTCCACGACCTGCGCCACACCTTTGCCACCCGGCTCGCCGCCTCAGGACAGCCGCTGCGGACGATCCAGGAGTTCCTCGGGCACGCCGACAGCAAGACCACCCAGATCTATGCGCACTACGCGCCATCCGAGCGCGAGGTGGAGATGGTCAACGACGCGTTCGCCGCGCCACCGGATGAGCAGCTTGAACCGGGGCAGGGATCACCAGCACGGAACCCTGACGCCTGAAGCACCCAGGCGCGTCTACTCGTTGGCATTGTAGCGAACTTCCTCAATATGGTGCTCCACGGCATCCTGATGCGGCTAGTGACCGCAGTCGATGTATGTAGTCGCATCTAATCATCGCAAGACGCTATAGTGATGCGTGTGGCGACTATTGCGGATGTGTCGATGCGGGACCTCCCGGACGTGCTCATGTCTCGCGGGCGCTACAGCGCGTCGCTCCAGGAGATCCGGTTGCTGACCGGGCTGAGCGATGCCGCTATCGCCAGCGGCCTGCAGCGCCAACGCAAGCAGCGACGCGTGTTCTCGCCGACGCGGGGTCTGTACGTCGTGATCCCGCCCGAGTACCGCTCCTGGGGCGTCGTGCCCGCGGACTGGTTCATCGACGACCTGATGCGCCACCTCGGCCGTCGCTACTACGTCGCCCTGCTGTCCGCCGCCGCATACCACGGCGCCTCCCACCAGGCACCACAGGTATTCCAGGTCATGACCGACGGGCGTGTCCTCGACCGAGCGATCGAGAGGGTGCGGATGAGCTTCTACATCAACGAGCACACCGCAGACACCCCGACCGATCAGGTGACCGTACACACCGGGTCGATCCCCGTCTCCTCACGAGAGGCGACCGTGATCGACCTAGTACGCGAGCCGCGCGCGAGCGGCGGAATCAGCAACATCGCAACCATCCTGGCCGATATCGGAGAGCTTGACGGATCGGCGCTCGCGACGCTCGCGGCACGCCACGGGCGCGCCCTCGCACGCCGCACCGGCTGGATCGTCGACCACTACGGCAACTGCGCCGACCTCGGGCCGCTTCGGCTCGTCGCAAGGCTGGACATGGGAGAGCCAGCGCTCCTCAGCGCCTCTGGGCCGCGGCGAGGACGAACCGACCCGGCGTGGGGTATCCGCATGAACGCTTCGGTCGAACCGGACCTGTGATCGCGCAGGCGTTCCTCACGGAGTGGGGGACCAGGGCCCCGTGGCCGACGCAGAGCCAGATCGAGCAAGACCTCATCATCTCCCGGCTCATCGTCGAGATCGCAAACCACGAGCTCCTCGGGCAGGAGCTCGCGTTCCGCGGCGGCACCTGCCTGAACAAGCTCCACCTCCCAAAGCCGCTTCGCTACTCCGAAGACCTCGACTACGTTCGGCGCACCCACTCCGGGATCAAGTCCTACCTCACCGCCATACGCGAGGTGGCGATGGGCGTCGGGCTCACCGAGCACGGCACAAGCCAGGCGGGCCAGATGGTCCATATCGTCTTCGACGCGCAGGCGACCGGTGGCGCTGGGCGAATCCGCATCAAGATCGAGACGAACATCGCCGAGACCGAGGCGTATCTCCCGCGCATCACGCTGCCGTACACCGTGGACTCACGGTGGTGGTCAGGCGGCGCGGACGTCAGCACGTTCCAGGTCGAGGAGCTCATGGCGACCAAGCTCCGGGCGCTGCATCAGCGGCGAAAGGGCCGCGACCTCTTCGACCTCTGGCACGTCCTGGTCGACCTAAACGTCGACGAGCAGCTCATCGCGAATGGGCTTTCGCACTACATGGGCGGGGCGATATTCAGCCACCACGACTTCGCAGCCAGCCTCGCCGCCAAGCTCGAGCACCCCGACTTCATCGCGGATCTCGATCTGTTGACCACCGGCGCGCCCGAGCAATACGACGCCGCGCTTGCGGCTGACCTTGTCATGGAGCGCCTCGGCAGCCGGCTGCCAGGCGCACCGGGTCTCGACGAGATCACCGGCGGGCGTTGGCGCGGCTCGCCCGCCGGCTGATCGCTCGGCTGCGCTGGGGTCTGATCGCAAGGTCCCGGATTCGCACTCCGAGCGTCATGCGCGCCAATCGAACATACGTTTGTGGAACAATTTATGGAACAAATTGAGGAAAACTCAGACGCACTCGGCGACATAAAACCCAGTAAACATCGGCTTCTTAGTGTGCCTGACACCCCATCCCTTCGGCTGGGGGCCGGGCGGTCGCAGGTTCAAATCCTGTCTCCCCGATCAATATTTGGCGCTAGCATGCGGGTTCGTGGCATTGCGCAGGTAGTTGCATGTGCACCGGGTACCGGGCGGGTACCGGGGGTGCCACTAATACAAGCCGTCAAGAAGCTCTGAGGGCGGCCGTTCGAGCGCGACCACGAGCCGTAGCAGCGTTGTCAGTCTGACCTCACGCACACCGCGCTCGATTCGGGAGACCTGCACCGTGGCCAGTCCGGACATCTCCGGGTTTCTCCGCCGCGGACGCCTGAAACGGAGCGATGACGGCCGATGAGAAACGTCGTGAGCTCGGGAAAGGCCGGAGATGAGCGTTTCTCAGTGGGGCGAGTAGGATCCCATGGGTCAACCCGATCCCGCTGTTGAGGCGAAGTCGGACCGGTGTGGAGTATCGGGATAGGAGCAGAGAGTGAGCATTGCTAGCCCGGATCTTGCAGTAGCGGGTTAACGGTCCGCGCCCCGGGTGTTCCGGGGCGCGGGGATGTCCGGCTGGGCTTGGAGAATCGGGGTTGTCGAAGTCCTGTTCCCGAGCTCAGGAGG